>Ga0058701_10005496_pt1 | contig 10533 bp, 3 predicted proteins | sample AgamicOrMae_FD_97039 | JGI IMG/M metagenome (GOLD analysis project Ga0058701, IMG submission 97039) | Agave microbial communities from Guanajuato, Mexico - Or.Ma.e | ecosystem: Host-associated > Plants > Phyllosphere > Phylloplane/Leaf | place: Guanajuato, Mexico | collected 2012-06-04 | reverse complement strand
CACCTAGTAGACTTACAGGTAAAGTTCTTGCGCATTTCATTTTGTTTCAATAAATGTAATCCGTGTTCGTAATCTGTGGCTTATTTTCTTCAAATACCCTCAACAACCAAACTTACCAAAATATGACAGATAAAATTTATAAAGAAGTTAATTAAGATCTCGTACGTATTTGTAGAAAAAGCCTATGACGTAATTTTAAAATTAAACATCGGAGTGGGTAGGCAACTTACTTGACAGCCCCCCTACTCAAAGAGTCTGGCTACGCCACTGGTTAAATGAATTAATTATACGCATAAAAATGCACTTCTTCGGAGAACTAATCTGTATGGAGAACCATCAGCTCACATGTAAATTCACTGTTTATTTACATCACATTGCCTTGGAAAGGTAGAGCGTGCTTTGTAGGATGTTCCATTTTGCACGATGTATCGCAAACTCACGGTCAGCTCGATCCCTTTAGAGAAGAATCCAGAGTCGCGAGTCGGAATGATATGTTGACTGATTAGAATGTCTGATGGGACTTTTGGGACTTTATCCTCTTTTCAGTATTTTGGAGATATAAATTATTTTAAACTATTTCTTCGTCGTGTTGATAAGGAGACGAAGGGACGGTTGGCTAAGACCGTTTTCCTTTCGTCAAGACCGCGTGAAATAGGAGTTAAGCTTTTCCATAAGAAAAAAATCCTCAAAAAAATCAGGACCAATATGTTTCCCGCGACCATTTTCCCTGTATAGTACTATATTCCGAAATCCTGCTGTTGAAAGGATGTAAATTGGTCCATTCAGGGTCGAATTGAAAAGGATCCCGCAGAATAGGCCTTTAGGTGTTCCCATCCCAATGCAAGGAGTCCGGCAATTCAACTTATATTCTATAAACCACTTAAATGATGGCAAATTCATCAACCAAACAGCTCAAAAATAGCAAATCCAAAGTAAATTGGCAACGTTTTAAAGGAATGCGACTCAAATATCACATCAATATTTCAACATGCGGTTTGGTACTTTTTGTTCACTCGCTTTTCGCTCTCCGTGCAGTTCGAGGGACTAAACTGAAGATGTCCGATCATCCGGAGGTGAGGAAACCTTTGGCAAGAACTAAACTCAAGTTGATCTGACCTAAGATATTGTGAAATAAGTATAGTTACAGGAGGAACTCTTTCAGATGTGAAACGCCTTTCCAAAGACGGGGGTTTGAAAGTGCCCAAGAACAGTGCCCCTTTATAAGGTTTATAGGTCTATAGACAATATTTCTCTTCGGGGGAGGAGTTGAGAAAGAGTTAAGATTTGGTCGACATACGCGTACGAACGCATTGGTGAGTTTTACCTTGGTCGGGCTAATTTTATGTCCAGTGCCTCCGCCTGGAAGAACTGTGGCATATTTCTTGGTGAGAAGTAAGCGGCAAAAGACTCGGAGAACGTTGGATTAGGTTCGTTCAACTTAAGTACCTTGTGCCCCGATGACCTTGTCTTGACGACGGAAGGTGGAACACAAGGGGTGGAAATTCAGCCTTAAAAATTTAAAGAGCAGGCAGTGAAAATTTCGAGAAATTCATTCGCGCAGAATGAAGACGAAAAGCCTCCGTGAACTTCATTTTACATGATTCAGCACAAAACTTTGTTGTGATTTTAGGCACTCTCAAATATTCACCCCATCTAAAATCATTATAAATGAAAAAGACAGTAAGCTAAGTTTAGAGAATCCAAGTTCTTAGCGGAGCACCTTGAAAAGACCTCATCCTAAATTATTTTTCCGTAAAGGGACGCATCGGTTAGGCCTAAATTCACGTCAGAATTCAACGCATGCGATCCTCTAAAATGTCTCTTTTCCTTCATCTAAAGTGCATGGAAAAGAGAGGCAGGGAAGGGGGAATGGTGGTCGAGTCTGTTATTCGACGCTTACAGGCTCCTTCTAAAAGTCCTCGTGAAAAAAGTAGCAAACTTCACGGAGAAATTTCATTAACCGGTCTCCCGGAAGAATGCCACCACATCAGACTAGCCGCGATGGACCCAAAGACAAACTGTGGCAGTGTTTTATTGGCGACAGATTTGAATAAAAAATCGGACTAGTGAAGGATACATCGGAATGACGCTCATACTTCTTCAGATGACTAGATGATGACTAGATGACCAAGTAGTCATCTGAATGACTACTTAGTGGGTCTAGTAAACTATCTCACCAAACTTATGTCTAATCCAATATAATGTTATGCAAATATTAACCAACTTAAGCTTGACTTAATTGACTATGTAACCTAACCTCACAAAGGTATGCAACTTAACCCTATCAAACCTTACCATATCTAACCTAATATTACCATATCCAGCCAAGCATTACCTAGCCTAACATCAGCTTACGTGACCTAAACTAACCTCATCTTCCGTAACTTAAAAACTTCATCCGCTTCATGTCGAAGCACTCTTACGTTGGAAAAAGCATTCTCGTGCCATGAAAATTACGGAAATTCTCCGACACGATTCCTCTATGTGAGGCGCAGATCCCATCGCACCGAACAGCTCGGCCAATATGTGACGCTCCGATGTTAAGGAAGATAGATAATATTTATGACTCAACAAGTCGGAACCGATTGGTGACAAAGATTTGTCGGAGAGCGTTTATCAATCACAAGAGTTCATAATTTATGGTCTTTCAGAAAATGAGCGATAAGAGCTGCCGTAATTTATCAGTTGCACGTGGTGGAGGTGTCGAAGAGCTTCGAGGCCATTGTTGCTTGATATCGCAACAATGGCCCGACGCGGCGAGGTGACAATTCAACTCTCTTTAATCCAGACGCGCGCAGAGCGGCGCAGAGCGCGAACGATCGTGGGACAGATTGGGCCATTAGAACGCTGAGTACAACTTTGAAAGAGAGGAGGGCAAGTATGAAACCACATGAAAGGGGAGGGGGTGGGGAGGTTGGCGCCCCCGCTTCGTGGGGATATAGCGGTCGATACCAAATACCTTTGATCCTTCCGCGAAAATCAGCACACCCGCCTGGAGCGATTCCATTAACACGTCTTAAATAGAGACGCCCCTTCGACTCCACATCTTAAACGTCCCTCCGAAGACTTACTTAGGCACCTTACATTGTCAGTGTCCCACCCCAAGTGGTGTCCTGCATCTTAAAAGAGTAAACTTTTAACAGAATTTTAAAATCTCGTCAGCTAAAACAGGTTTAGATCATGAATTCTCACATTCAACTTCTGCTTTTGGTTTTATAATTCCTGAAACGGATTGGAGCATGTTACCCCATTTTATCCCAATAGGTTGTCCTCGACCGAAGGCAAAAATTTACGTAAATAAGAATGAAAATCTCTTCATAATTTACTCCAAGTACGAGACTTTTTACCTCCACGTTAAGACTTAATTTTTAATTGAGTATTTCGGGCGTCCGTGGAGTTTTTGTTGCTTATAAGAAAGAAGAAGTAGGTATTCCAAGAACTGATCATAATCCTACTTACCAAATGTCCCGGACGAATCAGAGCAGTTTTGCGTCGGGGAAAAACATACTCATTCCTAATAATCGACTCCGTTTCACGTGGACACCGCGAGTATGTGGATAGCCGCTATGGACATCATCCGCCGGTCCAAACACAATTAACGCCGGATGATTGGGACTGAAGGTGAATGCAAACAAAACCGTCGGAGTCTGATGTGTCACTACCCCGCAGAGTAGAATAAATGTTCGCTTGAATGATACGTCAGGTTTCGAGGGTCTCATTTCTTGATAGTAAGTAGGAAAATCCATTTTTACTAAGCACACCCCAACCACCCAAAAACACATATTTGTTTTTAAAAAACTAGGCCTTCAGTTCTTGTGCACTTACAAAGATAACGCTTTCAATTGTTAGAGTGTCAAAAATGCAATGCTTAGAAAATTTCGAAAGGATACGGGAAAAGGTCTCATGATATTTGATGTTGGTGAATTTGCACGAAAAGGTGTACGACTCTCCTAAATGCGTGCAATTCAAAATGAGATCCGACATTGAGGTGCTTATCTCCCTTATCTTTCGCAAAGATCAGCTGCCCTCAAAAGGTTTCTGCGGTCGACAAAAATGGCTAGTCTGATAGGATCACCCTGAATAACAGCGTTACGCAAAATCCTTTTAAAACCAGATCCATACGCTCGAGATGTCAAAACACCATATGCCGTTTAAACGACTCATTTTCCACCACCTAAAAACGCCGCTTATCGTGATAGACAACAACTGTGTCAGTATGGTACTTTGTAACACTTCAAAACTTTTCCTGCGATGCAAAAGTGCACCCCAATGCATTTTAATTAGCTCGCTATCGTGTGCTTCAAAGGGATCGGAAATACACTTAGATACCCTTCAGGGAATCTACGGTGGACGAAATATCGGGCGCTAGGTGTTGCGGAAAAAGGATGTCAATAGGTCGCGAATGTGGGGAGGAGGACAAAACGACCGTGTCGCACAATGTGATTCCGGTTTCGTTTGAGATGATAATGCGCGCCACTTATCAAATTTGCCTCATAAATAGGGGTTTACAGTCCTGATGCACTTGACCATGGCGTGGGTACGCTCCTCTTGAGCGTATGACGCAAAGCACTTGAGGAAAGGAAACCGCCGCTAGGGGGCGCTGCGTTGTCGAGTCGGCTTGCCTCGGGGCGAGCCAATGCCGATGCGACGCGGAGCCTATCTTCCCGCCTTTTTTGACGCGAAGGATAAAGGAAGTTTGAGGAGAAAGTAGCTCCGCTTTTACCTTTCACAAAAGACTTCAAACTAAGCTCCGTTTCGGAATTGAATGTAAATTAACCAGAGACGAGGCTTGTCCAATAATAGAGGTTTACCATTAACAAACTTTCAGAATATTTCATCTGCTCCTCTCATATTTTCCACTTCATCGTGTCTTTCTTGTTTACGAATTTTCCGCACGCGCTAACCGTGCCTAACAGAAGAGAGCCCAATTAGACATCTCCTCAGTTTGCAGTGAAGATGACAGGGCGATTACCCAAAGCAAGTCTGGACGGAAGTGAAGCTAGGTGCCGTGGTGCGTCGAGGCGAGAAGACGCTGGAATAAGGTGACACCTGTCGGCTCGGCCAAGCTCGGCCAGGCTCGGCCAGGCTAGGCCAGGCTATAGGGCCGGTCCTCCAGCGGAGCGTTACAATCCAACCTTTGTATTCGCCATTGCCCGACTAATTAATATTACTCTCTCGCCTCTAACGCTCTCCAAGTCCACACCTTCGGAGGGATCTAATCCTCGAGCTGCTGGTTTGAAAAGAGCTGCCAACTTTGACCTATCCTGAAACATTTTGCTAACTAAAATACCAATGTCGTTCACCGTTTGAGCATGAAATATGCTGGAAATTTTTCATTTGAAGAAATCAGCATTTCTTCTGTGGCCTAAAATTTTGCACTGCTTGTACCGTACAAAGATAATTCAACAAAAAAATACCATTATACTGGTATTTTTGACCGGGTCGAATTCTTGATATAGACAAAGTTTAGGTGGAGTTATTCAAAATATGCACGAGGTACTTTGGAATTTTCGTCTTTAAGTAAATATTTATAGGACAACGGATGATATTTTAAGTCCCAAGCTGAAACGTATAAAAGGCATTCGTAGGTAAGAAAGCCTTTGTCGTGACCGCAATGATATACGTATACTCCAAACGTTAGACCTATGATAGTTCCTAAATATCTGTACACATTTATTTTGGAACGGTTCCAGTTGTCATCTTTGAAGTATGTTGGTCGAAAATTACAAAGAAAACACCAAGCTGTTTTCTTTGTAACAAAAGAAGAGCAGAAAAAATCATAACGCAGCATTTAAATTCCAAATTTCTGAGATAGAATTCTTGCCTTTAGTTGAAAATACCCATGTGTTTTGCAAACTGAATCCGATTATTTCGAAAGCCTCCCTGATGACGGAAATGCTTTAAAAGGGCTTTACATTTAGCGGCTTCGATTTCCTAAGACTTCAATAAAAGTCGGATAAAACATTAAGCAACAACATTTTTTAAACAAATAGCATTATTATCCCAAAATATTGTTCGGCTTTTATAATTCTTGCAGATTCATTCCCAACCCCCGCATAGTTAATGGGAGAAATCTGTTAGAAGACGTCTGGTGTGATGCCGGAAGCATACTCCAGAAAAAAACAAAAGAGATGCATTGGACAAAACCGACGGAGAGCACTCGGTGTCACGCTTGGGTCCCGCTATGAAGAATCGCATTTCCCTCTCTTTAACGACTCCCACTGAGGGTTTACGTGACCAAGACTTCTGGCCGGCCGAGCTGCTGGGCCGGGATGGCGGGGGGAACACAACCCCGGCTCGGGCCGAGCTAAATCGGGCCGGATCGGTTAAATCCCTGACCGACCACCGCGGATAATTTTCATTCTCTCTTTGTACGATAAACTCCAACAAAAAAACAACTGATAAAGAGACCTCATATATATATTTTTTCAGGATGATATAAAAAATATTACGGTATAATGACCCTTTTATATAGCGAGCATTTTTCGAAGCAATAGTTCTGCCATTGCTTTATAAGGGTTGCACTTTCTCAGCTGGGTGAAATGTCTGAGTCTCTGCTTATACTTTTACGTTGATATTTCAGCTACGTCGTTATTATGTGGGGGCTGTAAGGTATTGTGTTACGCAAGCTCTGCAAAACTTGCGTCAGTAAATGTTCTCTTTTTAAATTTAATTCTGGGCCAATACGCATAAAGATCGTTCGAAATAATACTAACGATAGCCTGGCACCAAGTTAAAAAATAATCATTACAAATAAATTACGTGATCAAAGAAGAGAGAAAAGAAAAGAGCTTACATCAAACATGGAAGTAAAACAACATCGAGGGCCTATAATAATATTTGTCGTATTAACGCTGATATAGGACAATAACTTTCCCGATCCCGACCTTCGTACTACTGTAGGATACCCCTCTCCCTCCGTCGATACCTGCCGCAGGACCAATGGCTTCGAACCTGAGACCTCCCCTTTAATCAGAATCTAGTACGCCTTGCCACGAAATTTTATGGTTTTGATATACTATTTAGAAACGGCAGTAGATAAGCTACCGGAAATGCAATACGCACAGGATTCAGTTTACCTCTTTATAGTTAAATGGACACCAATTAATCCGGATAGCATCTACGAAAGTCATAACTGAACTTCTATAAAGACTTGAAATCGAATACTTGGGAAAGGATCACTTCTCGCACAGATCATTCTCATTATTATCAAAGCTCCACTTTTGAATGGTGGGTGCTTCCAAACGGAAGTTCTTATTAACTTCTCAAAGTCTAACAAAATTGATTTCAAAAGTCGATCAAGACCGCGTTAAATTTCAAGTTCCAGGAAATATAACATTATTACGGACTAATAATTAACATCGCGGGAGCTAATTTCGATCCAAAGGCCGTTAAAGTGTGCAGTGCAGTTAACTGGACAAAACTGGTTAAAAGGAGAGTGCCCGACGTATTAACTCTGTATAAATCGGGCATTAAGATGCAAAATAAATATTATTTAGGGTAGTGCCATGTACACTTACAAACACACTCAATTCTATGAGTCTGTCTCAAACCCTTGAATATAATTCATCAAAATAAAAAATAAATCTCAAGGAAACGGATTAGCTACGCAAGAGCACTTCCGGACTCAGGATATCAAGACGGGAAGAAGCGAAAAATTAAGTCATTCACGCAACAACCTCTATTTTTCCTCCACCAAAGACCTAAGAAAAGCAAAACGCACCAATTTCGTATACGTCAGGAAGATATTATATGGGTCAGTCCCGACCCCTATCAGTCCTTCCTGCTACACGCTTCAGGAATCCAAATACTCGCCAAATGTCTCCACTCCCACGAAGTGCCATTGATTACGCTGTTTAATCAGTTTCTCTCTGCAGCATATCTTTTAAATCGTCAATGGTCTTGCTTTTATTTTTAATGATAATATTAAGTTTTCCCTCAGAAATTAAAATATTTGCAATTTCTTCGCGCTCCACTACGACAAAGTAGCTTTAGGATACCGGTAGTGCAATAGTTGCTATGGTCATTATAGCAAAGGGGTGTCATTTGCCTTTAAATTTTTAACTTTACAAAGTAAATTGTACAGTATTTTTTACAGCATTTTACCTTTTTTGTATTCCAGTATTTTTTTGAAGCACCCAGAAAATGCGTAACCGTGTAAGACCTCAAATTATATTAATTATCTAGTACAACCTCCCCAATTTTCCAGGGGCATTACCCGGGCATTTCGGAGGCTTTACTCGATTTTAAATATATTCCGTGTTCATTCGATTTCGGCCAATAGTGTATACTTAGAACGAGTATACAGGGTAAGAGCTACAAGTAGTGGGACTGATTTTTTCCCTGGACGTGGAGGGGGCATACAGGACGATCCTGTGACGGAAATGGGGGAAGGGGGTCAGGAAATGCGAGGAAAAAAATCGGCAGTGTGATTCTTGGAGTTGGAGCGAATGGACAGAGGGGTAAGGTCAACCCAATACACACTCCTTGTGTAGGAGAAGATTTTGGTACTTGACGACTTTCTGAACAGTGGTATTCCATTAGGTTTGGATAGTCTGTTACAAATCTTTTGGAATACTCTACGAGACCATGAACAAAGAACGCTACGTCGTATAAAGGTGTATGAAGAACATGAACAAAAATGGCTTAGATTACATGGAGTTAGACAAGGAACGAGCTGTACCACCTACACTAGCCAAAATAAGGAATAAAAAAACAACAACATTTTTTTAAATCTCTACTTGTCCGAGTTAGCATCGGATTAATCGCCCTAGGCTTAACTTTCTGAAAATCGCGTCCACTGAATTCACCCACGACTGTATCCCGCGTGAAGACAAAGCGCCTAGCCACATCTCTTTGATGTGGAATGAGGATTCGAAAAAGTCAAAATTACTTTTTTGAATACGAAATATTTTGAAGGACAAAGGCATGGATTCTCAGGCTTGCCGCTCACTGTCATCAAATATGAAAGGTAAAGATAAACCCGACTCGCCTGCAGTGTATCTTGAATTAATGTTTCAGGAAAAGCACACTGCAAAGGAAAGAGGAGTACGGAGAAAAATTAAATACTTTGCAGGCGTGACTGGAAAATCGAATTTCGCTATGCATTTTGAATCAGAGCGATTACTACACATGTCATGTTCAGATCTTTCCAAGGAAACGACCTAATCCATAAATTACCACGCGGACAGAATCAAGGGCGGAACGGATAAGCACGACAAGCCTCAACCTCATCCTCAGCGTCTAGCATCAAATGAATAACACTATTAAGACATTTAAATGTCTTTGAATTAAATATCATTTTTTAAAACAACTCTAAAAGGTTGATGAAATTCTCGAGGAATGCTTGAAATACATTTCAAATATACCTTAAATATATTGAGCTTAAGTGTGGGCGCAGCTCAATATAATAGATTACGTTAGTTGTTTCCCCGACAATTTTCCATAAAACTGAAGTGCTCTACTGAAATAATTCCAAAATCCTTATATAAAAAAAGAGCATTCTCAACTTTCAAAAAATGTGTAAAAAATTTTTAAAAAAAATACAAAAAAAGACCTTCCTTGAAATCTTAAAAATCCTTGTAACCGAAAAAAAAACCTGAGATTTTTACCCCAAGTTTCCTTAAGGTGAATTTTACAACTAGTTTGCGAGTAGGACCAAGTTTGCCAGCAACACTAACCATACTAACCATGAACTGTCTCACAAGTCATTGTTCAGCAAAGCGTCGTAACAAACTTGTAAGCGAAATTCGAAACAAAATTATCTCCCAATCGCAATTTCCCATCTCATCATTTGTCTGAGGACTACACCATTCAATATAAACCCCTCCGCGCAAATTCTTGGATTCCACTGGCTAAACTGCTGCAAGCTCACGGCATTAAAAACAAGAATTAAAAGCAAAACTTGAAAAAAAATCTAGTGCTGGCTCTCATACTGTCTAAAGTTGCGATCTTCCAAATGGCCGAACTTCCCCCACGGGGACCCATAGGATTCAAGTTATCTGGATCATTTTTCGTGCAGCTAAGTTCTGACGCGGCCTTCGGTCATTTCCACTTTGACTGCGAATACTTACAGCACCTCACATCAACTTCGCCGGCCTTAACCAACAACCAATCTATCATCTTTTCACGGAGCCCTCCTCTTATTTTATGCCTGCGAATAATCCGAGCACAGTCCGCCAGTCAGATCACAACTTCTCCATCGGATCAAGGCAATTAAGGTGCTAAATTCGTGGCTGATTAAGCTCCTTTACTTCCGGATTGGTTGAAAGGCAAGCTTTCCCCATTTTTTCCCAAAGCCATTTTGCTAAAACCTAGATAAATTGCCAGAGATTTCCTCGCCCGAAGACGTCTTTATTCTTGTGAGCAAGAAAGGATTAAAAAGTTTTCATTCTGACAAAATAGCGGATCTTCCTGCCCGTAATTTCTGTGAAATGATTCCGTGTTGCAAATTCAATTTTGGCGTTACGTAAAGACCCGTTTCTGCAAAGAGACGTGTTCCAAGAGCAATAGGCCAACGTAATTTATTCCAAT
>Ga0058701_10005495_pt1 | contig 10534 bp, 6 predicted proteins | sample AgamicOrMae_FD_97039 | JGI IMG/M metagenome (GOLD analysis project Ga0058701, IMG submission 97039) | Agave microbial communities from Guanajuato, Mexico - Or.Ma.e | ecosystem: Host-associated > Plants > Phyllosphere > Phylloplane/Leaf | place: Guanajuato, Mexico | collected 2012-06-04 | reverse complement strand
GTGCGTTATTGTCTTTGCCGGCCTATTCTCATCAAACCAATCTTATTCTCTGTGTGTTGATGACTTGAAATAGTCATGTCTAACGTCAAACGATATTGCTTAGTGCCCGGTTGCCGAAATACACTTTTAAAACGCCCCAAAAGCGTTTCACAAGTGTGCCTATGGACGTACCACGGCGAAGTTCTTGGCTGAAAGCTGTTCGGACAAAGAACCAATATTCCAACAAGGGCTCTATATTCGTGTGTGTGTGAAGATCATTTCAACGAAAGTAAAACTTCTTGTTTTGAGAAAAAATGTTCAAATTTTTGACGAGATTTGCCTCTGTCAAGGAGAGGTTATGGTGTCATTTGCTTAAAAATAGGATGTAAATAGTGTACTATTTGCGCTACATACATTCGTATAGTACCCGGTACTTGTGGTTCCTAAAAAATCTTTTTCTGTTAAAAAAAGGGGGAAAAAAGACAACTTAACTCCATAAATAAAGAGCATAGAGAGAATATCGTTATAAAAACTGCCCTGATAAATGAGGGGGGAGAAAAAGATTACTTATGCTCCCCGAAGAAATTGGGGGGTGGGGGCAACTGCCTGCCCTCTCTATGGTGTCACTGAAAAGTGCCGTAACTGACATAACAATTGCCAATGCATTGGGAGTTTCCAAGAACAGGGAGCTTACCACCTAAAATTTCACCTAAGTTGACCTACCTGTGTAATCTAATTTAAACGAGCTTCACCTTGTCAATTAATACTCGACAAAGTCTACCTCGTGTCAAAGAACGTCCTTGGTCTCGAATTAGTACAAAATTCAGTTTTGCAAGTTGGAGGGTAAAAATGTTAGCGAAGTTTGTAGACATAGTGGGTGTTAACGCGGAATTTCAGGGGAATGGTGTGTTTTAAGCGCTAAGCCCAAACTTTGTGAGCAGCTCGCGGAAGTTACAATTCGCATTTTATTGGGTTGTAGAAATGTGTACAGTTAAAGCTTCACTCCTCTCTAGTCTCTGTCACCTCTACCCGTAACAGCAAAAGTTCAAAGAATGAAATTATCACACATGGTAATTATTCTTCCTCCGCCGGGTCCTGTCCTAATTTCGCGCGAGTCAAGTTTCGGCACCCGTTACGTTTCGACGCCTCGCCGCGCGTCGCGTCGCCTCGGCTCACCTCGGCTCGCGTCGGCTCGTGTCGGCCTGCTCTTTGAGGACCCCTGCGCTGCTTTGCTCCGCCCTGTGCTGCTCAGCACACTGTACGGTAATTTTGTTTCAGGGGTGATCAGATAAGATGAAGCATTAAAAGAGTACCCTCGCGCTACACAAAATACTTAGGGACATAAAATATCTAGGAGCTACACTTTAACATTAAGGTTGCATCCTCATCGCTTGCGCTACCTTTCTCGAAAAACAAAGAATAAAATTCCGGTGGCAGTTGACGTTAAACCATGTTAACGTACTGTAAGCCCCGGCTGTCCGGCCAGTACTATTTAGCTTTAGTTAACCTTCCCTATTTAAGATTTCGAGTATTTACTTCTTTAATCCAAAAACTCACCAACTGGAAGCCTCGGGATGGTCAGTTTTTGGTTTAGACGAGCTGAAGGTTCTGCTGAGTAGCTCCGGAATAGCCCGGCCTTCTTAGCATGACCAATCAAAAGTAAATTCTGGAAATTAAGTTTTTTTTCTTCTTTTCCTTTGTGAGTTTTCTTAGCAATTGAAAATAATACCATTCTCACAATTTTTAAATTAAAATAAATGGAAAAAAAGCTTTTCGTCCTAGAGCCAATTATTTTAAGCAGTCACGAAGCTGTGGTTTAGGATATTCAAATCACAACTGCTTTCATTGATTAATATTTCCAGAATTAAAAACAAAAAAAATGAAGGAAAAAAAAAGAACTTATGGATTCAGGGTGCAAAGTATTTCATCGGGAACATTCTGCATCCGTCGAAAAGCATTCCTCGTGCTGAGGGACATCCCATCCACGAATTCTAATAAGATTGGACTCCACATTAATCCAGAAATGTTGTGCTACTTAAGACGCGCCTCGCGAATGCCGGTGCGGCACTTATCATGAGCAATGATTCATGAAAGGGAAGGGGCCAAGGGACCACGGGGCAAAAGAGCCAAAGGGCGGAGGGTCCAAGAGGGAGGCAGTGGGCCCACAACCCGTTGTTTTTCTGTGGCACCGCCGCGGAGAGGCCCTCGTCCCAATCAGAAATACAGTATTCCTTAGGCAACATCTCAACAAATCGCGTGTGTTGATAAAAAACCAAGGAATATTTTTGAAGAGACGAGGCAGTCTCCGCCTTGCACCCCCAACACACGCACACACTTTGGCCCTTTCTCAAGCGTCCCCTCTTTCGGCTCGCCCCCTTTCGCTTCCGGTCCGGAAATAAGGGCGAAGCTGATACATATAAATACAAGTTTATTACCGCTTATTAAGGAGGAGTGCCTTGTTATTAAACTTGGTCCTTTCTTTTAATGAAACACTAAAAGGAAGGAGCTGCTCCGAATGACCCTCGACGGTGTAGACCTTGGGCTACTCGCTACCAGACACATTTCGTTGCTTCGTGATACCTACTTCAATTCAAAATTTTAAAGTTACGTATTTTGCGTTTGATCTGTTTCGTCCTACGTTAGGCCCAAACATCGTTCATATTTGCACATATCAATATAAAAATAAAACTTTTTAGTTATACTTTTTAATTATCTTTTTGATGTTACATTGTTACATGGCCCATACAGTCTCCAGTTAGAAGACAAAGTTTCGATTAGTAACCTATACCACCTTGATCATTCCCTCCAAAATGCTTCTTTCTGAACTCTCAAAATGGCTATTTTTTTTCCTTCTTTTCATTCTGTAAGGTGAGTTTTGCTTTAGTGGGTGTCTTATCTGATTTTCGCTTAGCTTTTGAAGGGGAGGCGTCGAATATCGCTCCGGGCCTTAATTTCAGTTGGTTCTTGCCTGAAAAGTTTTCGCAGATTCCTCGTAATTTTGTGGCGCCCCCTGTGCGGCGTGGCGCACCGATGCACCCGAGGATGCTGGATACTGTGGCGATGAAGTCGCAGCTGCTGGAGCCGACATTCCGTCGAGGAATTTTGGCGGGCGCGGCCCGGCCTGGCCTGCCTCGGTGTGCCCCGCTCTAGCCGCGACGGATACGGAAGTGGTGGCGGGCAGGCGCGGGCGGGCGCAAACGCTCAAAGCGCAAATCGCACCCACTAAATCCGCAAACGCGAAGCGGATCGCGCAATCGCTTGCAGCCGTCGCTTGATTATCTATTCAAGTGGAGTAAACCCGTTAATTCGACGTCCTGATAATTATTGGTTCGTTTAAGCATGTACACAGCTTAACATAAACTGTCAATTTTGAAGGTAGCATTCTAAACCTCTTTTCTTTTACCGCAAAAAAAGAACGATAGACCTATTGAAGGGAGTTCTTACATGTTTTGCGTGTGAAAATACAACGGAGATACGTACAGTGGAGTCACTCTAAGTTAAATCCTTTGATAAGGTTAAGGATATTACCCCGCGGCGAAAAAATGAAGATGGAAAGCTAAAATCGATATAGTTTGTAGCTGTCATACATCCTCACAAAATTGTAAAAAAAAAAGCCTTCACCGTCTAGTTTTCGAGCTTGAGCGTGTCAAAAGTGACAAAAAGTACCCGGTGATATGGAGACCTCATTAAAGAAAGTGCATAATCGAGGAATATAGTTATTACTGAAGACGAGAGTGAAAAACTATTTATTTCAGCTTACACCCCATAACAAAACTTTTGAGCCTAAAAAATTGACACTTCACCATTTAGTTTAAGAACAATCCGAGAAAACCTCAAAAGAATACGCATTTTTCTCGGAAAATGAGTCAATTCAGCAACTGTAGATTTATTGAAAATTCGGAATCAGCTGATGTAATGGTAGATGAATATTTTACCCGTATGTTAGTCTTGTCTGAAGGAGATTCTAAGCTGTAGATTATTTTTAAACATGCATGCATTTAACGGTTCAAGGTGAACTTGGCTATAGTTTGCCTCGGGGGTATATCCTTAATTCATGGAAAAGAGTGAGGCACGTTCTTTCTACTTGCAGGGTTGCGCTGCAGGTTGAAAGAGGGTATTGTCTTGGTTAGAGTAACTACAGATTTCGCCGTTACTCTTGCCAATGTGTTAGATTTGTTTGATCTCTCCTTAGAAGCACTTGGTTGGTTGGGATAAGTCTCCGCGTAACTCAATGCAAGGTACTCGTTTGGTCTATAAGAATGCATAATTCACAAAAAAAGGACTGTTATTTAATTTTTTGTTTGTTCTTTCACCTCTGAGCTTCATCACCATTTCGGAGTAGGAACAGATACATGAAATAGATTCGTACCGAATTAAAAACCATTTTTCATATACAGTGTGCATCAAGGTTAATGTAAAAAAATGAAACCACGGATGGGCAAAGGGATTCTAAGACGAAAATGTGCAATGAACATGGGGTCTAAAACGCACCGTTTGGCGTCCAGACGCTTTCGAAACGTTTGTTTTGGTACCCATCATTTAGCAAAGTTACTATACTTGTTCGAATAAAACATCCAGAGTTTTGGGTGCGCCAAATCATTTTGAGTAACTTTGATTCCCATACATTGTGCCATAAATTCAACGGTTCAGGCAGTAGAAGCTGAAAACAAAAGGTAAACATTGTCCCATTCTGACACAACATTTCAACTTCTAACAAGGGAACCTTTCGAGGTGTCAATTTCAAAAAAATTAAATTCTTACAGAATATGAAAGTATACATACTCTGGATGACCTCCGTATTTTTCTTATCGGCTGAAGGTGAAAACCACCCCTGGAAAAGGGGTGACAAAAGTAGGGATGAAAAAAAATGTTTTTGATTTTTTGTGTGAAAATGGTTTAGAAACGACTACAACGACGATCGCGATAGGAATTTTTGCTGACATAACATTTTTCATCCCTTTTCGGAGGTTGAAAGTTGGGGGTGAAATTTTTTTCGATTTTTTTCGTGAAAATGGTTCACAAGGGACTACGAAGACGATCTGTGCAGGAATTTTTGCTGTCATAACATTTTTACCCCTTTTTGGGGGTTGGAATTTTTGATTCGTACTTATTCGTGAAAATGGTTCACAAGGGACTACGAAGACGATCTCGGCAGGAATTTTTGCTGTCAAAACGTTTTTCACTCCTTTCTGGGGGTAGAAATTTGGGGGTGAATTTTTTTTATTTGATTTTTTTTCGTAAAAATAGTAAGGTAGGGTCTGCAAAGACGATCCCGGAAGGAGTTTTAGCTGTCCAAACATTTCTTACACCCCTTTTCGTTAGATAAAAGTGGGTGGGAAATGTCTTATTTTCGTGGAAATAGTATGATGGGGCTTCAAATGTTGTCGGCTTTTTGCCAAGAAATAAAAGAAAAAAGTGCTTAAACGACGATGCACGAACACATACAAGTAGACTATACCAACATGCTCACAAAGAATTAAAGAAGGACTTCTGACCTTTCAACAAAGGACCCCACATTTTCTTTTCACCCGGTAAGTAATTGGTTGAGATCGACCTCTGCTTGTTCGTGTCTTAAAAGATGTTTTGTTTGCATATCTTACTTGAAGATGTCCGCGCATCGTCGTTTAAGCACTTTTTTATTTCTGGGCATAAAGCCGACATTTGAAGCCAGATTGCACTATTTCCACGAAAATAAGAAAATATTTCCCACCCACTTTTAGCCCACGAAAACGGACGAAGGAAATGTTTGGACAGCTAAAACTCCTTCTAAAAACCTCTTTGGAGATCTTACCTTGCCATTTTTACGAAAATATCGAATGAAAATTTTTCACCCCCAACTTTTAACGCCCAGAAGAAAGTGAAATATTATGACAGCAAATATTCCTTTAGGGATCGTCTATGTAGACTCCTCTTTACCATTTTCACGAAAAAAATCGAATAGAAAATTTCACCCCCATATTCCAACCCCCAAAGAGGGGTGAAAAAATGTTATGACAGCAAAAATTCCTGCAGAGATCGTCTTCGTAGTCCCTTGTGAACCATTTTCACAAAAAAAATCAAATAAAAAAATTTCACCCCCAACTTTCAACCCCCGAAAAGGGGTGAAAAATGTTATGTCAGCAAAAATTCCTACCGAGATCGTCTTTGTAGTCCTTTCTAAACCATTTTCACACAAAAAATCAAAAACAATTTTTTTCACCCCTTCTTTTGTCACCCCTTTTTAGGGGTAGTTTTCACATTCAGCCGATGAAAAAAAATACGGAGGTCATCCAGACTATGTATACTTTCATATTCTGTAAGAATTTATTTTTTTTGAATTTGACACCTCAAAAGGTTCCCTTGTTAGCTCATCGGTTCGTAGCACCTAAACCGTTTACGTTACGAAAAAATTTTGGGACTCAAAGTTACTTACCATGACGTGGCGCATCTTAAACTCTGATTGTTTTAATCCTACAAGTAGTACCTTTACTAAGAAATGGTTACCAAAACAAACCGTTCGAAGGGTCTGGACGCCAAACGGTACGTTTTAGACCCCATGTTCATTTCACATTTTTGTCTTAGAATCCCTTTTTCTATCCGAGATTTCTTTTTTTTACGTTAAACTTGAGACACCCTGTATTAGAAAATACAACACTGGACACGCCACATTGTTGATCTATGAAGCATAGCGGCGCATTCAGTTGTTGCCGCACGGATTATCACTCCATCTTTCAACACCGTGGTGTATCGGTTATTAACCTCGAATACACATAGATAATCGTACTAACAAGCGAAAAAATAAATGAATCAGCTAAGGACGATTGAGGTAACGATGTCGTGCGATATTTGTCGCGCCAGTAGAAGTCCCGATATTTAAAATGATCCGCATTCTGGTGGGTTTTTGTTTTGGGTTATCGCCACGCGCATAAACTCCGGAAGGGGGGACTGTTGTCTTTTTTTTTCTACTCCGGAATGGATAATTTTTCTCGGACACGCTTAACTCGCTTTGTTAACTTATGTGAGAGTCCAATGCCTTTCGATCTTTCCCAAGACAGACCTAGACTATCGGCATGTACAAAGATGTCCAAGAGTGATGAGGTAAACAAAATCTGGTGACTGTTTTTTATATTCTTTTTTTTTTATTTTTCTGGGAAACTAATGTGCTGGCAGCAGCGCGTGGGGTGGGTCGGGGAAGGTTCCGGGGGAAAGGCTGGCACCTCCTCTTGCCTCCACACCCTCCCACTGCCCTCCCCAGGCAATGCTACGAGCACACACAATAGTTTACAAAAAAAAAGGTCACTAGATTTTGTTTGGCTCATCACTTGGACATCACTGAACAGCCATGTAACTCACAATCAGAGACCCTCAGCAAATGCTTCCGATTTATGCTTGGAGGACGACTTTATGGAGTAGTAGGTTAGACGCTCTATGTTCCAGCTATCCGGGAAAAGCACCACCGCCTTATTTGTTCTTTTTTTTCGAAAGTGGACACATTGGGATAAATAATGGCAAAGTTGTCAATCCTTAATTTGAAACAAACCATCCGATACCTTTCAAGTGTTTCTAGCACGTAAAGTTAAGAAGCGGTTACGGAAAGAAATTTAAAATATCATGCTATCTCTAGCAATCGGCGAAGAGCTTGAACTCACAAGGAAAAAAAGGTTCAGTGAAAAATGACAAAATTTATCAATTATATCTTACCACATCGTTCTTCATGGTAACGTTGCGAGTGATTTGAGACAACGTAAGACTCTCTGCCTGCCAAAATAACGTGACAGTTCCGAAAAGAAAAACACTTTGTGCGCATTCTCGCTACTCCCTATCGTATTCCTCCAAGATTTATGCGGCTGAACATAGATCTATGTGTAAAAACTACCGCAATACGCACCACTGCCGTTTTATTTTCACACCCAAAAGGTAATAACTTCCCAAAACATAGTTGTTTCGTTTTTACTGTGCTGTGCGTATCCATTGTCTAACCCATGCGGAGCGAAGGATGAGACACTTAACCAAACCAAGGTTTAATTTTAGGTTGAACCACCCAAACCTAAATGGCGTGGTTTTCTTTTCTTTTTTTTCCGATAAGGAAACTATTGTCATCGTGAAAAAAATCGATGTTGAGATTTTTTTGTTTTATTACCCACATTTTTGTTGTTAATCCTTAAAATAATACGAGGCCGAACAAGGGTAGGACGATTCCTCATTGTAAGGTTGAGCCGAGGAAGTGGGAAAGGTGCGCTTTACAACTTGGGGTGTATTGGGATATTATTTGGAGACTGTTCAGGTGAATGATGTGGTTGTTAAGCCGATCTAGGTAGACCTAGTTGTTACCTGATTTTCATACTCAATCTGGCGATGTTTCTCCTTGCGGTTAATAGCAGAGCTGGCAGGTCGCCTGAAGAGGGGCGGTGCCGCGGGGGCTGCGGGGGCGACGTTGGTAGGGGCGAGTGGGGGGCGGCCGGGTCCGCGACCTCCACCCTGCCGCTGCTGAGCCAGGATTCGACGAACTATGTTCTGGTTCTCACGCTTGATGCGCCGTTTCTGTGTATTACGACACCATTAGCCCCCCCGACAGCTGTTTTGCATTACTTTACTTAAGCCCTCCCCCTCACTCTGCCCTCCACTTTTAACAAACAACTAAAATATAGTTTTCATTTACCTGATCGTTGGTGAAGGTTCTGCTTATAGCGTCGCTGCCGGTTATTTCGGCCGTGTAGGGATCTAGGCGGCAGTGCAGCGGTGGCGCTCCCGCCACATCTGTGGACGAGCTGCCCGCGCAGCTCGCGCTGGATGACGGATACCTCTTCTCTTCGGTTCTACTTCCCTGCAATGACACCAATTTATAGCCGGACTTCAGCCACATAGAAATTTCCAAGACAAAGTGACATATTTTCATATCTTGCTGAGTGAAATTTTTTATTAGTTGTATTTTCACTTATTTGGCGGAATTTACTGTACAAACGGACAGGTAAGCGGAATCAAGGCTTAGAAATAGTGACGGAACGAAAGCAAAGTGGCACAACCTACGTCAACAACAACGCAAGCAGAACGCAAGGCAACGTGCGTTGACTTAGGCAGTTGTCGGATAAGTACCTACAAGTAAAATGTTGATAGCTCAAAGGGGAAAGGTAAAAAACGCAACCTTGAAATTTAATTGAAGTTTTAAATTACCTTCAAACATGATTCATTTCTGCACTAAACATCTGCAAAGCCGCTACATTAGCGAGGCCTGTCATTCAGGAACATATACCATACATGTTTCGCGGAACTTTCGGAATTCACTAAATTAAAGGCTTGGATATACTAGAGAGGAGGCATTGGACAGCCATTTTGTTTCTGATGGGACCATTAAATGCATTCTAGCTTAACGGAGAAACTTCGCAAATAAGATGGCGGTGCCCCTGGTTTTGTACCCTCAATGCCTCCTCTCTAGTACCGTATATTCAGGTCTCTATACCGAACGAGTTGTAGAAGCGCTGAGGATTTTCTGCAATGATTTTGCAATCCGCTTGAAACGAGTGCCACACATATGTTGCCTACGGGAGATTTGGAAGACTGACGTTTAGCCTGTATTATGCAATGCAGAACACTTTTGTCGAGCGGGCTGCATCGTCATCTCAGGAAATCCTCTGGGGCTCGTAAGTCACTCAGCAGTGCGTCGTTCCAAAGCTCGTTTTTGTTTTAGTGTACAAGCGAATAGAGGGGTGGAGGAATAAGCCCTCCTTGAACTGGTACCAAAAGTTGCGATTTTCACTTGAAAGCTCTACAAATGATTCAAGCGACAGATTCTCGGGTTCCAAAATGTTATCTTTTTCATTCCTGACAAATAATCCTCGTGAATTGGTACCAAAGGTCGCGCTTTTCAATTCAAAGCTCTACAAATTTTTCAAGCGACAGATTCACGGGTTCAAAATTGTTCCCTTTTTCATTCCTGACAAATAATCCTCGTTGCTAGGAAGCAAATAACAAGAGCTTCCAGTAAAATTATAGATCAAAGACTTTTTTCTTTTTACCTCCATGTTGGTACAACGAATGGAAGTATTGCAATACCGTGAAAAATTCGAAGTTGAGCTAAGCACATTTCCTGGCTCTACTAACACTGAAACGTCAAGAAAACTGGTTTTTATAGCTTGCCGTGTGTGTGTCAAATCTGTCTGTCTTTCCTTCTGTGCGAAGAAGTTTGTCATCTTACGAACAAGTTGACCGATTGGAATGAAAATTTCGGTGTATGTTGCAATGGGCCTCGAATCGAAAACCTCCCCTACCCAGTACAATGGGACCAATATTTCCCTATAATTTGGTGAGAGGGGTGATTTTTACAGTTCTTTGAACCCTTATACCTCGAAAACTATTAAAGATATCGAAAAACAGAGGAAACTGTGTAGATATAAAATTTCAAGACCCGCAAATTTGATTCTTTACATTGTTTCAATATCTCTAACGGTTTTTGAGATTTTTTTTAAAAAACCGAACTACTTTTATCCACGTCAAACATCCATTTAAAATGTATAAGGTAGGTTGGTGGCCGTGCGTCGAAGTCTCCGAAAATGCATTCTAGTCCCATATGGAATGCATG
>Ga0058701_10005494_pt1 | contig 10534 bp, 7 predicted proteins | sample AgamicOrMae_FD_97039 | JGI IMG/M metagenome (GOLD analysis project Ga0058701, IMG submission 97039) | Agave microbial communities from Guanajuato, Mexico - Or.Ma.e | ecosystem: Host-associated > Plants > Phyllosphere > Phylloplane/Leaf | place: Guanajuato, Mexico | collected 2012-06-04 | reverse complement strand
GTTTTGATGTAGTTTTGGAAGATTTTTTGTTGTCTTTTTTTTTTTTTTTTTTTGAGAAGTTCGCTTGAAGATTACAGAACATTCATGGCATAGATGCATTAAAAAACGGTGTATTTTGCAAAATTTCGAGCACAAGCATAAAAGATGAGTACTCTTATGGATTAATTAACAAACAATTAGCATACATGTCGATGTTGTTTGTTTTTTGGATGCATTTTTTTTCGTATTTAAATTTACCATTCCGTCTCTTGTTATCTTTTATTCTTATCAGGTGCTACCATCTCGTGTGCTTAATTTATTACTTACTAAACTAATAATTAAACCGGTTTTACGTATGGGTTAAAAAGTGCGTATCATACTCTAAAGTCGGATGCCATTTTTTTTCTGGATAAGTTTCTATTTCATATCCGAACGTAATCGCATCTACACTACGTTTTGTACGTTACTTTTAAAACCTGACGATACCGTATGTAATGTGGACAATATCGCTGCGATGTCTTCTCTTGAATTCCGATTTTTGAGGAGCCGCTGTGTAAATGAATATTAGGTAATAAACTTGTTCATATATGAACTTGAATTCCTTGATTGTTATTTCACAGGCTGTTATGGCGTTTCGAAGTGCGAAGTTTTTCCAATTTTGCGGGGGAGAGATGGCGAGTCGTTAACCAGTCGATATCAAAGTTTCAGAGGAACGAAGGACGAGTCAAACGTTTGATACGACTTGGAGAGGCCTTCATCCATTCCATGTGAATTTCGTGGACACAATGTAAGTTTCTAGCCCGCCTCCTTTGGAGAAAGGCTATTACTTTTGCGTAAAGATCTGATGAGAGTTTGATCAAACGACCAGACTTTGATCAGGAAAAGTTTGAAAAACTGATCAGACGTCGTCTGATCAATTTTTGGACGTATTTCTGATCAGACTGATCAGGCGGTTATCCTCTCAGCGCACCTTTTCGCACGAGTGTCTTGTGTTGGTCCGTCAAGTCTTTAAGAGTCGTATTGTTGCTCTTCAAGTCTTAAACTTAGTCGCTGAGTGCAAGGCGGGATGCTATTCAAGGTGGTCGCCTTAGGAACAGGGTGTCACCAGGATTTTTTATCGATTTATCATGGAGGACATTATCACAATCTAGCCAGTAATAATAATATCTCGGGAGGAGGGGGTTCAGGTAAAGATATTACATTTACACCACTGAAACTAAATTTATGTATTTTGGAAGTTTCATCCTTGAGAGGGCAATCTTCTCCCTTTTCGTTGGTTACACTGTAAAATAGATCGCCTTTTCTTTTCTTCCAATTGTGTTTCACCTTGATTTCGTCCTTCATTACTATTACGAATATTCAACTCACAACCACTTGAGATAGTTTTACTGATGTTTGGGTAAATGACTCGTTCCTCCTTTGCTGAACACGGCTGTCACCAAGCGTGATGTCGCTTACTTCTAGGCGGCAGGCTTGGAAACCGTTCGGTTTACTATCTTAACCCACTACCGCCCAGCGATTCCGTTCGGAAATAGAAAAAAAATTAGATGATCTTTTTAGTTCAGTATTGTCAAAACTTAAAATATCACCCGTCTGGAAACCTGGAATTTAATTATTTAGGCATTTTCCAAAGCTTAAAATTGCTTAATTTAATGGGAAAAATCTTCGAATTTCTCTTAAACTAAATTTCACTCCAAATACTTTGGGCTGTTTTGGGTTAAGTGCCAGCTTGTGCCTCGCTCCGCTCGGCTTGGCGACGAGAGGTGGAACACAAACAGCAAAAAATACCATCTCTCAAATTTACAGTGTAAGCACGGTAGCTTGGAAAGCCACCGTGTTTATGGTGTTAAATGGTGTTAGCTTGGGTGTGGATACGCCCATGGACATTATCCGCCCCTGCGTCTCTATGCCCCAGCGCCCCTACACCCCTGCGCTCCTGCGTTCTGTGTCCCTGTGTCACCAATCCTTAGGACTTGCGTCGCCGTGCGCGCGCGCTACCTCATTACATGCCTGTCCTTGGGCCGTATGACACATGTGAGCACTATTAATGTCCCTCTCATACCTGGAAGAATACAACTTTTTGTGTTTGGATCCGTAACGGTGACTGAGCAACAGGTAAGTTACTATAGGTGTGTTGAAGACTGTGAGTTGCTGAGGAAGAACATTTTTTTTTATTGGAAGTAAAAATAAAGAGGACAACTTACTAGCAGTTTTTTCCTTAACTAGAGAAGATATTTTTTTTCTCGCATTAACTATTTCTCTTAAATATACGGTAAATTGTGAAGGCTTCATTTCCTGCCCGTTATATTTTTCACTTGTTGCTCAGAGCTGAGGGAAGCAACAGCGGAGCGAAGGCATGAAATCTAACGTAACGGTCGCTTAGCTTTATGCCGCCTCTTGGCAGCATACATCAGCAGCATGCCATCGAGAAGCGGCATCAGGCTTCGCGACAGCGTTAGTGCCTTTGAAAAGCAAGACAAAGCTCCTAACCTAAGTATGAGCGCTAATAGACTTAGTTAGGTGCGGTAAGTGAGTGTAGGTCGGATGCCCTAGTGATTGAAGGTAGAACGCATTAGAGAGAAGAAAATATAAAAAAATTCCTGCTCATGTTTGCTAGATTTTTGTTGGAGGTGATTAAAACACACCTTTATTGAAAACGGATGAGTTCGCTTAAAGAACAAGTGCGTGACATCATTGAAACGCAATACACCATTTTTTTTTCTATTTTTTAAGTCTTTCTAATTTTTAATAAATGTATCTGGTATCTATACTTGGAAGTACCTGTGCTTGAAAGTATCTGTACTTGAAACTCAAACCAAATTATAATCGTCAGAAATGAGAGCTCGTAACGTTATTTAAAATTAGTTTTTGTTGATTTTTTCCCCTTCAAGTATAATATAAATTCTATTGTCGCCCAGCCAATGCTTTGGTTACCCATTTTATTTTACTTTTTTAAAAAGATAGTTACTTTTTTCGGATTGCCAAAGCTCCTTCAATCTATTTTATTAATAAGTATAGTTTTGTCGTATAGATTCGTAATGTGCTAAGCAACAAGGTGGTTTACTGTCAAGTAGTTAACAGCCACGTCCTTCATTCAATCAACAACCAACAAAAGCAAAAAATGCACTTATTATGCACGTTGGAAATTCACAGCCCCGCGCTTCCTATGCGCACCCGACCCCGCAAAGGCTCGCGACGTCCCTGTCGAGGGATCATATGCGCGCTCAAGCGCCTGCAGGTACCAGCATAGGCAACCTTCATGTAATTTGTGAATTGCTATTGCCTACCTCCGTTGCTGCCATTCTGCAATTAAGGTTTCCTAATTTTCCGAGCCATTTACATCCATTTAAATCTGTGCTTTGTGAACCAAGCTTTCATAAAACATGAGAATGGAACACTCATCATGACAAGGTGACAGTGGCCATGGGGCATAGCGTGCGGGTTAGCCGCCTCACTACTGGATTCCCTCCAACAGGCTTTCGGGACACGCACCATATTAAAGTAAAACCACCCAAATCCTCCTGATTTCTCAGCCAATAAATGAGATTTAATTTTGAATTCACTTCTAACACATTTACTCCAGAGGCATTCGGTGTCTGTGCAAGATCGTTCATGGCTGTTAGGTCAATGAAAACATATTGTGTGGACCGGATATGGTAAACGCTAGAGGCGATGCCGTTGTGATTAACCAGCGAAAAACTTTCTCTATGATGAACTTTAGTTTGCCGTAAGTTCCAAAATATCACCCGTCCTAGTCGTTCTTACTGCTGCTTACTGAAGAAAATTACTACCAAACTAGTAAAAAGCCATTATTTTCTACCTCTTGTGTTCTGCCCTGGTTTAATCCTTTATCATTTTAAGGAAAAATTGCTTGCAACCGCGTGAGTTAAGTGAACCTAAATGAGGCTTGTTCACATGCCTTGTTCGTGGCTTTGCTACATTTCCGCTCAGCTGTCACCAAGCCTGATGCCACTTACTTCTGGGCGGTAGTATCTGACACTAGAAAGTAAGAAGTATCAGCCTTGGTGACTTACATTAGGTTACGTGTCTTGTGCCTCGCTCTGCTGCCGCTCCACGTGACTTAGCGCCTAACAGTTGAAGACTAAAGATTGATTAATCCGCCTTAAAACTGAGAGTGAAGTTAGTTGTCTATGACTGTAAATTAGCTAGCTCTCTAAAATGACGGTGATATTTAAAGGATGTCGCTATCGCCGACAACGGATCCAAGCAAAGCAACGTTGCCGACGTTGCCCTCGGCTTCTGCGACGAGAAGGAGCCCGTCCCCGAGAGCTGCAGTCGCTTCACCGCCTTCTACTGCAACACCTTCAGCCGGAATTTTACGGATAAGCAACAAGCCGCGAAGAGCTTCGGGGAGTTCTGTTGAATTTCGCGTTCCTCCGGAACAGCAACTTCAGGTGAAATACATCCACCTCCTTTCTGATACTCAGTATTCCAAGAAGCGAGCATTAATTCTAGGAACGTTTCTCTGAAAATTACAAGGCAGGGACACTTATTTTGCATGTTCACAAAGCTGTCACGCCCAACATATTTTCGCTTTTTTATGAATCGCCCGCGTTGGTGTTAATTACATTTCACGAGAATAAGGCTGACAAAGCGGGGATAAAATGGGGAACATGTAGGCTTTTCCTTTCCCCTTATTTCGGATCCTTTATGTTCTCTACAAAATCTTCTATCAAGTATTTTCTCTTTGTTTTGAACACACTATCTGTCTCTCTATCTTTCGTGTCCAACCCCATTTCTTGTGTGTAGTTTGTCAGAAACTTTGCTCGTGATGTGTCTCGGTACCCCATGCAGGAAGGTCATAAGTGAGAAACCCATTGCTGTAAGGTCATAACTTTCCGCCTAAAAATTTGAGCGCTTTTAGAATTTTGATTTCTACGCTCACAGATAAATTCTCAAGCATTTTTTTTCTACGAAGTACAAGTTTTACCCATTAAAATTGGCTTCCAACATGAAATATACTTCGATTTCAGCCTGCGGGCGTAGATATTGGAATTTTAAAAGCACTGAAATATTCGTCCTAAAAGTTATGTCCTTAGAGCACTTGGTTTCTCAGTTATGACCTTATAGCACTGGGTTTTCCAGATATGACTTTTCTGCATAAAGGTATATCGGTCTCTTTTATCATCATAAAGCTTGCGTATGTAAGTCAGAGGTTCAAAATACTCGCGTGAAATTGGCCTATATCTTCGGAAGAATGAGACGAACACTAAAGTTCATCTTGTCTCAAAAAGGAATTATACAAACCATAAATTTAGTAATCGATTTTTCCACTCCACATTTTGATGCTAAAATGTATGGAGGGCTGATTGTTTTACTACCGTTCGAGAAGGTGTCATCCTTAAAGACTGGTTGAGAAAATCTCGTTGTTTCGCGTTGACGCATCTGTCTACATTCACATCGCCAAGGCGATACAGTTTTACGCCAAGAATTTGTATGATTTCGAATTTTTTAGCCCTCAACTCCCTCACTTTATTAACTGATGTAATTTCGCTTGACACACTTATTTTTTTCTGCCGATTATCTTTTCCACTCATTCCCATGTTTTCGAATTTCTTACTCTACATATTTTTTTTAAAATCTGAATAAGTAACAGGTATCGTGGCACCGATGATACCTAAATTATCTGAACGCAAACAACCTTCATCTAAAGTGGATTTCACTTGTATGAGAATTTCGGGAACAGAGAGTGCTGAAATATCAGCGAGCTTAATGTCTGCTCCCTGATTTAAGCTCGTCTCCAGAGTATAATCCAGCGGCACAGTGCTGGCCTGCATCCCAGATTAACCCGTTTAACTTCTATATACTTTACTTAGTGAGAAACCGCCCACAGAAACTGCTGTGATATTACCTTTCCTTCGCTGCTCTGTGATCTTGCCGCCCATCTTTTTTTCATTTTTTTTAAATTTACTGTTAATTTATTTAAAAGGCAAAATTTCTTCCGTACGGTATTTCATCTTTCGTCGCCAAAGTCAAGCATATAGCGATAGACGCGCGAGGCATTCAACCTAGCTAACGTAACTAAACCTAGGTTAACCGTACCTTCGAGGTCTTCTGTCCTTCATTCTTCTTTGAACTGCTCCGAGTTTATAGTTGTTAGTGTCTGCGATTCCACAAATTTGAGCGTAGTTCACCTTCTAACCTTTTTTTGCCACGGCTTATTTTGAACATCAATTTTAACGCACTCTTAAATGATTCCCGCCGGTCTTAGAATGCTCTAAAATCATCCCATGGCAACTTACTGCTTACTAAATTTCATCTAACTATGAATCTGTAGCTTCAGGACGTCCTTTTTCTAAATTAACCTGTATAAACTTAAGTTAAAGTCACGTGTGGTTAGATTTAGTGATTGTCATACTTCCCTATAACTTCGCTCGGCTGTCCCCAGCCCAAATTCCGATAGGATTTCCAATCGAAAAATTTTGTTTTTTTAAAAAAAAAGACGATAGGATCTGATCGTAAAGTGGGCAAAAATCCGACGGGAAATCCGATCCGAATAAATAAAATCCGTTCAGAAAGGTGATCGAAAATAAGGTCTGATCGGATTTCCGATGGGATATCCGATAAAAAAAAATCCATTTCCGATCGGAATTTAACTTTTGGATCGGAATTTAAGTTTCCGATCGGAATTTAAGTTATTCCGATGGTAAATTTCTATCGTATTTTATCGTATCCTATATCGGAATATTAGGCTGGGTCTTGAGGTATACCGCGAACATTTCGGTGGCAGTAGGCCCCAGGCTTGGTGACTCTGAACTCTCCGTAGGTAAGTTGCCTCGTGCTTCGCTCCGCAGTCGCTCGATTTTTCAAGGGAAGTTATAACACAAGGTAGGAAAACGTATGAATTTTAGTGTCCTCTGTTGCTTGTCTGTTCCCCTATCATTTTTACATCATTCCCCCACCCTCTGTTTTAACCTTTGGAGTGGGGTTCACGGAGAGTGTCAAGATTGCTTACGGCCAAAGACGGAGAGCGAGTGGGAGGGGGAAGTTTTGTCCTGCTGCCGCGCCCTTTTTTAATAACCGAATGGGAGCTGCGCCATATTTGTTTGTGGTGAGCCGCTGTTAGTGCTCTCGGCCCGTCGGATACTCGACAATCTATTCAAGATTTAGGCTGTGTTTCCTACCTCAACATTACATTTCGAAGGCGCATTCGTCATTGTGCGAGATTCCTCGTCATTAAAACTTCCTTTTTCCTCCCCTTTTTTTTTCCGTGCAGACAAGAGCCCCTGCGCAGTGGCGGGTAGGCACCCTCTATTCTTTTGTGTGGCGTGTGTTGCCTATCTCAATGAGTCAAGGGGCTCTCTTTATTCCACGCCGCATACAATTGCCTCTGACATGAAAACATTTTGATATCGGAGTGGTTATTGTTTTCATACATTTAGTTATTTGATTTCTCAGTTCTCCTTTGTAATTTCATATCGGTAACTATGAAAAGCCTTATCATATATCACACCCCCAAGAAAGCGCATCTTTCGATTTGAGACGTCTCAAAGAAAATTAAGAAAAATATTTTTTTAAGACAAAAGAGCGTTGCACCAAAACCCAGGGGGCTGGGGACATCACTTTATATTTATGGAGCCTTTTCACACAGTGCCACATCATTTTTCTCGTAGAGTCACATGTACCACATTGCTACGACGTAAACGTATTCCCTTGCAGGACGGCCAACTTAATTGCCCTGAGCCATACTCAAAACACCTTCCCTCTGAGGAGAAAGAAAAAATCCTCCTTTTGCGCGAATTTCATTCGAGAGGAAGCAGCAAAATTGTATCCGACTTTTTACTAAAAATCGCCTCTGTTCAGGCAAACAATTTTCTTGAGAAAGGTGACCTGTGCACTCGATTTTTTCCTTTCTAGTCCCAAAAATAGAGAATCTGCCTGTCCTAAATTTGACTGAATTGCGTTTTTAAAATAGTTTATTTCACGATTTTGCGTGGTGCGCACTGAGCTAACGATTATTCATTTAAGCTTGGAGTCCATGACCTCTGCTGAGGCCTCTTTTAAAAGTCGTTGTAAATTGAATCTCTAATTGCGGAGACCTTTGCTTGCTCTGTTGTAACTGCGCTCCAACTACACCAATAATTGACTTTGTATATCGCTGCACTTGGCACAGCGCCAAAGCTATCACTCACTGCGAATAGGGGAGAGGTCGTGACTTCCCACGTACAGCTATGCAGCTCTGGTGGTTTGGGAGAATATTATAGACCATATTTGCGAGCCCTTGTCGTAAATATCCGTTTCCAACGTGGTGAAAACGCTGCCAAAACATAAAAGGCGCGCGTGCGAATTTAATTTAATGCCCCGCGTGTATAGTGAACCCCTGGATTTTACCAGGATATTATTTGATTACAGGGGTCATGAAACAACGAAATGAATGTTGAGTATCATGGGGAAAGAGATAGAGGAAAGGGTGTGAGGGGTTGTCGAGCACGAACAGCGGTGCGGCATGCTATCTTTACAGGTGACTCCCGGTGTTCCATCACGCTGTTTATCGGGCCGGTTTGACCGCTAGGACGCGGTGCCGGGCCGCCGGAAGCGCCCGATGCTCACCGGAAGTTGCCGAAGGGCAAAAGCGACGTTCGTGGTCGAGACCCGTAAGTCTCCATTAGGCGCTCAGTGGGACGCAGAGCGATATGAGCTTATACTTCAAGGCAGTGCTGCCCCCTTTTGGTGGGAAGTACAAACTGAAACCCTTGTAGGACATGATGTGAAACACTGTAGGCGATAAAGCGCAGATGCAGCTTCTGGCTGTAGCTATAAATTGTTGGTTTGTGGAGGGGAAGGTTGCCACGATGTGGTAAATAAGATTTCCATCAGATCCAAGAAAAGACAAAAGTTTTCTTTTTTTGTCGAGACATTCATTTTGACTTAGCCAATAATGTATATAGAAAAAAAATGAAGGATGCGCTACCGTTTCTCTTCTAATCTCCACCCTTTTGGTTATTACCAACAAAGTTGCTTTTTGCTCATGAAATATACCGGTGTTTCACATGTGTGTAGTTTCGGTTGTCTTAAATTTCAGACAATGATTATTGTCCTCATACACTATTCGCAGTAAGTCTCAAGATCAGTTGCAGCGAATTTGTAAATTAAATAAGGTTGCGAATACCACCAAAAATATGCTCTCGCGATACTAGCAAAACGCAAGGTCATAATTTAGTTCTGGATTAACCACAGTAGGAAGAAGTGGCACTTCCCGATCTTCAAGCTATGACACGGCTTAATTCTTATTTCACCTGTATTAACAGTTAGGTAATACCACCCATGTCACTGAGGTCGTACCTCGACGAGGATATTTCTCCCTCTCCCACATTATCCGTCAAGCACAAACTCTGGTCATAAAGAAATAATGAAGAAGAAATAACAATCGTCATAGACGATAACATCGACTGGTTCCTTTAGCTGGGGTTGATCTATTTTTCGGAGCTGTAATATCTTTTTTTGTAATTTTATTTATTTTTATAGATTCCTATAATATTGATGAAGTCCCTTTGTTGAAGATTTTAAATCCTAGACTTTAGCTAGTTTCCTCAGTAAGTAAGCTGAGAAACAATCCTAATGACCGCGAATTTTCGTCTGTGGGCAATTAAAACCGACTCTCTCATGGTTATATCAATATATTTCATCACATAAAAACGCTTCACAATTGGTGGCATTGAGCAATGTCATTTTGGCATCCGGTACTAGCTTTCTGATCCACGTTACATTTTGGGAACAGATTAAATTCATCATTATACGAATATCGTAAAGGATAAACTGCTCAACAAAATTACTGTAACACTCTTTCAACCATTTTTTTTATTTGAGGTTCGTCGAGACTTTAAATTTTGGTATGAGGTGTATACTGAAGCCTAGTTGTTGTACCTTGCTCAACTCTTCAGCTCATATGCATTTTTGAGTAGCAACCCTAAGACTACCATTTTTGGGACACTACAAAATCGAGCTCCGCGAAAAGGTTTGCAGGGCTGATCACAGGGGGCGGAAAAAGTCGACGTGTAAGATCATCTCTTTAAGGGCCAACCTACAGCCTTACGTCGTTGTATCCGCTTTCCGAGGCTTCGCAAACCCCGCTAGCTACCCTTGAACATCGGAAATCTGAAGTTGTTGATCAGGAGAGAAAGTGCGGGTCGGATCTTTTGATAAGTTGCAGAGAATAGTTTTTTGTTGTTCCTTTTACGGTTTAGACACTTTCGCTTATGCACATCCTTGCTAAATCTCTTAATGAGGGGGTGACAAAACTATTTCCTCTCATAATGCCCCTGGAAAGGGTACCGGTCGAGGTAATTATTCAGATTATGGTTGAAGACATAAACAAACTCTTCTGAGCAAGATTGGTGGTTCGAAAATATCTGCATTTCTCAAGTAATATAATTTAAAATCTGACGTACATTATGCCTTTTCCAAGAATTCAGTCAATCCTGGTAAAATACAGGGTGTATCACAAAAAAGTGTCATAAATTTAACAGTGGTTAGGGGGTGCCTAGGGAAGTATTTTGGTATAGGGAACATAGGGTCGCAGCAGCTTATTAAGGGG
>Ga0058701_10005493_pt1 | contig 10534 bp, 6 predicted proteins | sample AgamicOrMae_FD_97039 | JGI IMG/M metagenome (GOLD analysis project Ga0058701, IMG submission 97039) | Agave microbial communities from Guanajuato, Mexico - Or.Ma.e | ecosystem: Host-associated > Plants > Phyllosphere > Phylloplane/Leaf | place: Guanajuato, Mexico | collected 2012-06-04 | reverse complement strand
GACTACAGTCGCAGCCAGAAAAAGTAGAACCTTCAGAGGCATCTTGGTGGTCTATTGAATATAACTACGTTGATCAAAGTAAATATTCATTACTCTTTGTCAGTGGGAAAGGCCCAAAATCTTCACAAACTTTTAGGTGCGACGGCTTGAGTTATTTACACGGCCCCAGCTACAATCTACAAATTAATCCCTACTTTACGTAACGCCTTTTAGATAATGTTTCGGAGCCCATCATTTCTCTGTATTCTAACACCAATGCCAGTCAGCTGCTAACCTTACCGAAAGCTCATCAGGCATGAAAAAGCAGACAAATTGATGGGGGCCAAGTAATCTGAATCGAGGTGTTTTTATAAGTGGAGTAAGAAAATATCAAATCATTCCTTCGGCAAACATCATTGGAATATGAAATAGTAAGAAGCGTTTCCCAACGACCGCTCGTGCTGTTATTCTTAACAATTAACTGCTCCCCGATCATCGCAAAACCCTGTCAGACCATGACCCTAACGCTTACTACTCCAGATTCCATTTTGTTTAACATCACCATGAGAACGTGTCTTTTCCTACCAGCTGCACTTTAACTTTTAAAGCCCAGTATTTTCTGCGAGATAATCATACCTATGTGGTTGGTTTATCAGTTTCAGTTGGTTTATAAATTTCTACCATTTCCAAGCTTTGTCATGTTCGTCTGAAGTCGTATATTTAAGTTAATCACCATCACCCTTCACAATCTCAATCATAAGAGGTCTTAAAAAGCCAATAGGCCGGTGTTTTTTACATCTCGGTGGCTGAGTGCAGGACTGTCGCTATCGAGATCGCACCACTGTGTACAGTCGTTATCCCTATGCTTATACACAGGGGTAACCACTTTACACAGAGGCACGATTCCGATAGCGACTGTCCTGCACTCAGTCACCGATCTTGAGTCAGTGATGACCGTCGAGACCCAGAAATTAAAACTAACCTGATAAATATAATTAATATCAAATGAAATTGGGTCCAAAAAACTAAAGATCAAGTATCTAAAACATTTTAACGACGACCCACAGTATCTTATGAGATGGTTCAAAAGCTATCTGTTACTGATCAAATTACCTAACCAAGATTTGACAATTTTGGATTTACCTTAGGTTAACTCTTTTAAGGCTAGATTTATTCGGGTACGGTTTGATATCTCGGTTTGGGTTTGGCCCATTAGGTGTACTGAAGTGAGCTTAGGCCTACGTCAGGCTGACAATAAGTCGGGCTGGGTTTCGCTCATGCCTTAAAATTCATTTAAGTGTAAGGTTTGGTTAAGTTTGGTTAACATTGGTTGTCACATCCTGTTTAGAAACCACACAGTTTTTATACGATACTGCTTCGTTCCGACGAGTGTGACGATACGAGCCGTATTAGCAGTCAAAAAAGCATTGACCGTTCCAATTTTTTCTAACCACCGTAACTCTGAAACGGAGAGAGATACATAAGAAGAGCACGAAATAAAATCGCCGAATCTTCAAGAGATCTATCGAATTGGATCCTAGCCTTTTTGACATACCTCGTTTCGTTCCAAAGTTACGGAGTTTTAAAAAATGGAGCGGTCAATACACATTCTCTGACTGCTAGCACAGGACATGGAAATTCCCTCGCATTTTTTTACCGCGTGATCAATTCATTGCAAGGAAAGTGTTGTCGAAGTGGGCCAGCTCGAGTAATATTATTGGAGATGTCTGTTCGGGTAGGCGAGTGAGGTGGTTCGGTTGCGAGGCCCAGCACGTAGCTCGTAGCCCGCAACTCACCATGAATGGCAAACACAATGGTTGCCGTATTTCTCCCGTCACCGCGTCGGCCCTGTTGCCACGCTGCCTCACTCTGAGCCTCAGCGGACTTGGTATGCGTCCGCCAGCGCTTCTCAAAGATATCAAGATGCGAGGAGAGGACGAACCTCCGATTCGCGTAACAACACCAACAATCACTAATGCTATTCAGACCAACAATTGAAAACATTGTACTCTATGAATATGCTAGGTTCTCTCAAAGACGAATATAGATTCAACTTTAGTTGCAACATTCCGAATGGATTTAATTGTTTGGAACTGAAATGGCGTCAAGTGTGCCGTGAGAGCAAATACACGCTCTTGCATCCCATCGATGCGTTGGAAGATCCATCTGTGAGATTTACCCGTTCTGCAACGAAGTTAACTTAAACAACGAACACGAGCAAAGATAAACTTGATCTGATAAATGAGATTTGAACTGTTGGAGTATGTTCTAAAGCAGATGTAGATAATCCACCAGTCAAAACGCGACAGCGAAAATCAGTTCCTTCTCGACCGAGTTGGTCGGAAGTCCCTTCGACAAAGTGGACGAGCATCTATTTGGAAAAATAGGAAAACGATGCTCTTGTTGGCGACGTTCTTTAGGCGCCCATGCTCACCTGAAAAACCTTACTTATATTGAAGAAACCACAAAAATACCGAATAACTTGATGAGGAAACCAATAGTATTGTTTGTGTGCCTGTATTCACTGTCATTGCGCCCACATTCAGTATCAACGATGGGTAACAATGTATTTGTTGTATAGCCTACGTATCAAATGCTAATGTTTCTTTTATTTTTTGTTGCAGTTACTGGAATTTTCAAACAACTCACCGATGGTAAGTAGACGTTCTTTATTTCTCAAAATATTCAAATCATTTAGTTACTGCTCATAACGGTGAAATGTTACAGACAAATATTTTAAGCTATCGCTTTTTATTTCTTTATTTTTATAACATTCAAGCGTTTCCGACTAGTCAAGTTCATCAAAAAATCAAAGCGGTTGTACAAAATCTGAATATTGAGCTATTTATCGCTTTTGACAAGCATTGACTCGAGCTGTTCTTCGTATTTTCTCAATAATAAAAGTTTATTCATTACGTTGAAAAAGCATTAAGTTACTGATTAGACTCTTTTTTCTTCAAAATACAGCTTTTTTTGAAGTTCCATAATGACGAAACGGTGCATTGTCTTCAAACTTGTCTAAATTGTTTCTAAAACTCCAATCTCTATTGGCTTATTAGTTTTTTTCGCTCCTCGTCTAATCTCAATCAGACGGCATCAACCACAATTCACCAGACAGTGCCATTTTTCAGAGCTGCCATAAGAGTCCATGCATTTTTTCTTAACTTTAGAACCTAATTACGTAAAAACGGAACGGTCATTTTTTTTTGACTTCGCCATAGGATAGCTACACACATTTTGAACTAATCGTAAAAATTTCGAGTCCTAATCTAATTTTAGCCAATCACACTGGAATATTCCTAAGCTATTCAACAGAACTTTGAATCCGTGAATTTCAGTCGAACTCACAGAAAAGTTACTGTTTTTTTTTTCCGAGCAATATTCCATTAAGCCATTTTTGGTTTATTGATTTCGAAACTCTTTCGTCGCATTAATGAGTTACTATTACTAGTGGGCTATAGAAAATCGTCCGTTTTTGTTAACAGATAACCGAGGGACGATAACCTGTCTGCCGGAAATTTGGACAGCACTCGTGACGATGATATTAGTGGCCAGGACACTTCAAAAGACACAATTACTTGTGCCTAGATCTAGATTGTCAGGTGTGCAGTGCTGAGGGGCAAGTGCAGTGTTGCCAACAACAAAATCGGAGATCATTCCTTCCCGTTTGCGTTGCGCAGAAATGTGATTGGCTCAGAGCAACGAACTCACAGAGCTGACGATCAACTCCAAAGTTTTTGAAAATTGTTATGGGTTCCTACTTTGACCTGACGAGTGCCTAAAATGTTAGCCAACAATGAAAACACTTCCGATCAAAGAAACGGGCTATTTTTTTCTTTTTTTTTCTTTTTTAGAAGTACGGGCGAAAATCGTCGACGCAATAGGTTGGTTTCAAACCAAATTGAAAAATAATGAAGCGAGCGTAAAATTACATCTTTGGGTAAAAAATAACAACAAAAAGATTATCGACGATTTAGGCTGGTACTTGAAAAAGTACACGGAAAAAAGGGTTTTGTTATACCAACAAAATCATTTGTTAAAATAGGGATGACAAAAAAAATGGTTACAACAACAAAATGTTTGGTTCTTTCAACAAAACGTTTGGTTGCTGCGGCAAAATTTCTGGTTGCAGCAACAACAATTTTATTTGTTGTTCCTAATTTTGTTGCCGTAACAAAACTATTTTTTCCGTGAACGACGGTTTTTATTGTACTTTAGGTTATCATTGATTATTTTATCAACGAAAATAACCCTTCTAGTGTCACTGTTTCAGATCTGATGTTGTATTTTCTAAGCGTTTATACCGCATGTGATATTGACTGAATATCTTCGTTTTATGTCTCTCAGTTCTTTCGTTGTTGTTGAGATAATTTTGTTTTAGTTTGCCAGAGATTGTTTTTTTTTAGTTTGCCAGAGTTACTGTTGCGGCCGAAATGATAAACAGACAACCATTTTTAATTACTACTGCCTAATCGCGTGATTCTCGTCTAAAATGTTAAGGCATATCGAGTCATCCCTCGTGAACCACGGACTTTATTGTTGAGTTACTAAAAATACGAGCAATTAAAATAAATTTGTTTCATGCTATGATGCATAGTTCTGCAAGTTTTATTTTAGTCTAATGGATATTTTAGACTACGTTTAAAAAATCATTTGTATCGTTACCCGTAGAAACCAGAGTAATAGTACCGTAGAAAAAAAAATAGCTTGGTTTTGTCACCAAATCATGTTTGCGATAAAGAAAGACAATATAATTTTTTACCTAACACAATATGTTTGTTACCTTGTTGACAGACCGACTTTTGGTAATTTTTTGGGTAGTATCCAAAACTTAAATTACAGTATCACTTCCACCAATTCTACCAAATAAACCATGAACCGTAACTCCGAAATCATTCATTGTTAACAAACATTGAAAAGTCGTGTTTTAATCGTTAGAAAACGGCCAAAGTTGGGTGGCACTGCCGAAAAGAGCTCGATAAAATCAGAAACCCAATATCTGAAACCAAAGAGATGTGATATAATAAATGGTGGGGTAAGTGATCACACGCGTTTTTATAACACACACGTCGTAACAACAAGTGTGCAATTATTGTCATATTGTGATGTGAAACTTAACTTGGCGTTTCTATGGCTGCTCTTCTACAATAGGGCAGCTGATGACGTCTAAGACGCATTTACCTTTTTCTATGGTGTACAAAGAAATGTCCAATAAGCCACTGTAAATACCTATTTTGTTTTCGTTTACAAAGTTTATATGCTTCAATGAGGACTAGGAAGATTGAGGCTATATTGAGTTTCATATAGCCATCCTACCTAAGCGCTTATAAATATTGTACATACGATTATGATATAAAGTGAAAGTCATGCAACGAAATGCGAGTTTTTATTTCCTCTCTACACCTTCAGCCGGTGGCATGGAAACTATCCGATCTTCGAGTTGTTTTCTTGGTGGGAAGCATTGTGTGGGAAATATCGTCATCCACTTCATGAGGAGTTAAGTGCCAGTCTCGCATCACTTACTTATTTTTTTCCACATTGTAAAAAGACGTGAATTTCTTTTCAAAGGATCACCGGCTAGAGATCTTCATCAACATTTCAAAAAATTAAGCCTGAGTTCCGAATATTAGGATTGGGTCTAGAGCTACTTAGTGAAGGCATGATTCCGATCAAGAACCGGTGTGCCAGGCACCGGATTACAATTTCAAGATGTTCATATTCGTATATCTGATATAAAACGAGATACGCAAAGGGTTGCGTTTTGAACATTCCGGTCATGTAAAAAACGCTCGCATTAATTGCTGATGATCACAAATCGGTACGGTACCAATATCAGATGAAGTATGAAGAAAAAGTGTTATTCTATCTTCTGAGCAGTCTGAAGTGTCGTTAAAATCTCGTGATGATTCCTGTACATCAATAAACATAGCGGTATTGCCTTTTCAAGGCGTCGTTTGGATGTACTTCTTATTCGTCTCCCTCTTTAAAACATTATTTCATAAATCAAACCTTAGAAAGATGTGTCAGTATTTGACAATACCTGCATGTTGAAATATGTTCATTTGTACATATACTTCATATAAATACGCTCAATACGCAATATGTTGTCATTATGTGCATACATAACGCAGGGACTGAACTTCAACCCCTATTTTTAGAAAATATTTTTTTTGGGGGGTGGGGGATTTTGAGTTGAAAGTTTACTTCTAGTCCAAATTAATTTTGAAAATACGTTGTAGTTTCCGAAAATCCAACCGTTCACAAAACCTTAGCCTAAGGAAACCACAATATGCTGAATAATTTACCAATGGTAATCAAGCAGCGAGGCTCTCACATTCACAATCTCATGAACCACCGGCGTCTAACTTTTTTCCAGACTTTTTCATGGATTGTAACAATTACATGAGGTAAGTGGCATTGCTGGTTGCGTTGAGTTTCTTTGTTTTATGTGAAATATTTTTTTTCTTATTTCCATTGTTACTGCAAACAAGAGTAAACCGATACTGGAGCGCTGATTAGTATTAAAAGTGGATCACTAAAATAAATTTCGGTTTTCCTCATCGGATAACCATCGTCATTCACTATTAAATCGGATCATCCAATACAGTAAGAAATATAGCAAAAAAACAAAACAAAAAGAAAACGCCCAGGTTTTGAGCACTTTAAACGGGATTTTAAGAAAAACGAGCGCAATGTCATGTTTTTGCGGTTTATTTTCAAGATCGCCTCATTAAAAGACATCAATGTGGAAAAGCCGTGCAAGAGACCTCTCTACTGATAAACTCACCTGGACACGTAAATCGAGCTGTGCAACCGCCATCACACGGGTGTGCTGCATTTGCCTACCTTTCCTACTGGCTGTAGTTTTGAGAGAGGGTAGGCAACCGCCACACACCCGTGTGTTGGTGGTTGCACAGGTCGAGTTACGTATCCAGGTGAGTATATCGATTGAAAGGTGTCTTTGAGAGCTTTTCATTCCTTAACCATTTAGTGAGTCTATCTTGAAAATCAACCAAAATATGTAATACAGACGGTTCACTTTGGAACTCAAAACTGTTACAGAATAAAACGTGTTTACTTTTTTTTATAGAGAACTAAATACGTCTCTTAAAAGCCACATTGAAAAATAACTTTTCGTCTGACTATATCAAGCAAAACTTGTATATAGAAAATATTCCCCCTCCCCCCGAAAAAAGGTAGATTTGTTGTGGCTAAATTTCATTAAAATGCATTTGGTCGAGGGATTTTGTTTTGTTATACTCGGACTAAAATATTGACGAAAGAATTTAAAAATACCGAAGATTTGACTAAATCAGTTGGACTTGCCTTGCCCAAATATAACCGAAATTGTGCGATGAATTTCTCATAGACGTCCACAAGCTAGAGCCCTGCTATGGCCAAAGCTGAGTTAATTATTTTTAACTTTAGAGTAAGTCGACGGTCACTGTATTTTCCATGCGAAAAAGACCAAAGCAATGTCGTCGACAAAAATAGGAAACGTAAATATTCAACGATGAATTTATAAATAAATAAAAGATCGAAATTACGGGGGCACGCGACGGACTTGTGTCACCACAGCCCTGCGCGGCGTGGCCCAGCGCGGTGCACTCACGAGGGGTGTATCTCTTTCCCGTAGCTTTTAACATATTGCCGTGCTTTGAAACTACCAACCGGTAACCTGTCATATACGTTACCGAGCCATATCTAGTATTGAACAATCTCAACCCTCAAGACACTAAGAACGAAAATACTCCAAAAATCTGAATTACTTTTGGACCGGACCCCAAGAGATCTCTTCCCTTTAACTCCGCGTCTCAAATAGGGTATGCCAACAATAAGTTTCCTCGCGGAACGACGCAAACTTGAGTTTTCTCTCATTTCTGTTGAGCCTTCGTTTAATGTTGGTACGCGTGCCGCGTCACAGGATCGCACGTCAACGTTGTCGGCGGAGAGTCAGGGACGCAGTTTACAAGGGATTCAAAGGGTTTCAAAGGGTTCCAAGGGACACACACACACACGCACAAGGGTCGAACCAAGGTCAATCCCATTTCCCTCAAGAAAAGACGCACACCCTCCGGGTAAACAATTGAACCAGGCTTAGCCTTACAGTCAACGGTAATTACTAGCGAATATGAATAACGGAGTAAATGGTTGACAAAACCCGGACCAACAGTGTTGAATGCAATCACTAGTTTGCTATCACTGGTTCAACCAACTTCATCGAACTAAATGCCAGCTGCTTTTGACTAAAGATATTGTTCAATTAGGTTTGGTATCTACTTTGTAAAATTTCCTTATTTACTTTGGGTTATCCACAGGTGCGCAAGGAATAATAGAGGCTGTTTCGCAGCTTCCTTCAAAGTCAGGCCCTCCCTCTTCTCAGTGGCTGGGAGGTACCCTACGGGTGCACCTACGTAGGTATGCGACGTTGTGGCTACGTAGTTTTACGTTTTTACGTGGACGAGGATTTATCCATGTAGCCGCCACGTTAGCACCACGTACACTCAGCATCGAACGATTTTTTTACGTAGATTTTTCTTTGATACCATGTAGACTCTAATACGTAACGGTATCTCCGCAAAATCAACGTAGCTACAACGTAGACCGGATTTCAGGTTGATACCACATTAATTACCCCGTAGACCTTACTACGCAAACGACTCTTTGTAAGACTAACGTACTTATGACGCTGATCGGGCCCCGAGCAACATTTGAAGTAGATTTACGTTGATACCACGCAGACGAGGGTAAGGAAAGGAATCTCTTTATGATCAACGTAGCCCAAACGTACATCGGGGCCTGGACAACGTCTCAGGTTGATGCTGGTGGACACTTATCGTTAGATCATCGAACTACCTAATCTACGTAGCCGTCTACGTACTACCTACGTCGCATTAAAGTAGATGTTCTATGTAGAGGTTATATTTTTGTTGGATTGCGGATACACTGCGGTTAAATACGGTTAGGTTACGAAATTTTCGCTTCGGTAAGAACAGATCAAAATCGAGTTCGTAATAATCAGCCGAAGAAACATTCCAACGACAACAACGCTTAAAACGCCATTTCCCCCTCAAAAAGGGATAGTTTTTGTTGAAATATTCAGTATAGTCGTGAGTAAAATAACCTTGATTCTATATCAACAAAATCATTGATAAGCGAATGACCTGGATTCAAAACGCGACCGCAACTAAATCTACAATACAACATGTATTAGGAAGTTGAATATACTAGAGTAATTGATAAGCATTTCCTGGAAAGCTTAACTGATCGCATCAATTCGAATAACAGTACTTTATGCCGATGTACAGTGTGCCAAAGAAGTCACGACCCTCGCTTCCGTAAGAAATACATGGAAGCAGTGGTCATGACTTTTGTGGCCCACTGTACACTTTAATATGAAAAGGTTGTATTTGGAACCTTTTGTGTACCACTCCGCAGTTATGAGAATGAACCATAGCAACCTTGTAAATTAGGTTTATAGAGTTCTGGTTTACGTGAGTCGATTAAACCCTGATCAAATGCCTTGTGCCTTGGTCCTCATTAATCGCCAAGCCCGATCACGCTTACATGCCACTTTGCGGAAGTCAGCCGAAAGTACAAGCGGCATCATGCTTGGAGATTCATAGGTATAGCAAACGTGATGTTAGGTTCAGAGCCTTGAGCTCCGTTGAGCGACGAAAGTTGGATCACAAGACGAAGAAAAGAGAAACCTTTTCACAAGCGATCCCAAGTGTCTTGGAATGTACGTATCACGCAAACGATCTTTATTGAAAACCGCGTTTTGATCCCTGTGAGTGGTGTCTGAGATAGTCTGGCAGGGGTTCATACGCCCTCATTTAAAACTTCCCTCAGTACAATATAAAAAGTTATGAAAAGTTGACAAGTTTGATACAGATACGATCAAATATGTGGGGAACACGCTCGCAAAGTTACCGCCCCAAAGCCGTAAAACCGACCACATTAAATTCCTCTTTTTTTCCTTTTACTACGGTATTATGAAACATTGTTAAGCATGCATTCACTATTCCAGAATCTCCCGCAGCTGACAAGCGTAAGCTACATATGTAAAATGCATGCTGGAAAGGTCAAACGAAGTACAAGACAAAACAAATACTAAACCTCAGAAAGCTCCTATATAGAGGTCAACTTAAAGTTTACACTCTAAATTTGAAATAGTCATTTTTGACAAATTGATTTAGTCATTTTTGTTTGACTATTTAACGTAGTCGTATTTAAATTCAGTATAAAATTGTCAAAATTGACTTAGATTTAGCGGTTAAAACATTTCTACTATTTTTAGTATTAATATTTTTTAGTAAAAACATGTCTACTATTTTTAGTATTAATATTTTTTAGTACCAATACTAGTTTGATCCCTGAGTCTAAAACAAGTCATTTTTTATACACTGACTATTCAGCGATTTCTTTTTCACTACTTAAACAGTCATATTTGACTACACAATAGTGAAAATTGACTAATTGAAAAAACCAGATTGTAGCTACTAAACTTAGTCAAACTTGACGATTTTTAATAGTAAGCTGTAAATGACTACTT
>Ga0058701_10005492_pt1 | contig 10536 bp, 5 predicted proteins | sample AgamicOrMae_FD_97039 | JGI IMG/M metagenome (GOLD analysis project Ga0058701, IMG submission 97039) | Agave microbial communities from Guanajuato, Mexico - Or.Ma.e | ecosystem: Host-associated > Plants > Phyllosphere > Phylloplane/Leaf | place: Guanajuato, Mexico | collected 2012-06-04 | reverse complement strand
GGCTAACCCAACTTAACCTAACTTAAGGTTAACTTAAGTCTAACTGAACCAAGGTTAATCTAACCTAACTTAACCAATGTTAACCTAACTTAACCAATGTTAATCTAACCTAACGGTCACCAAGCCTAATTCGATTCAAGCCTCATTCGATTTTTTAATATTTTCATTTTATCTTATCGTATACGTAAGGAATGCACTTTCGTTAGCAACACTTTTTACCGATTAAAGAATGATGCTTCGCCGTTATTTCCCGTGCTGAACTTTGCCTGAAATGCTCAATGTCAGAAAATGCTTTTAACGAATATATTTTCTTCAAATTAATCTAAAACTTTGTAAAAAAATGCATGAAAATTTTTGAAAAAGCGTAGACAGTGTTTTGAGAAGGAGCCGCCGTTGAAACCCATTATACACAGATGTCTGAAAAATTACAATCGAAAGAACTTCAAATGAGGTTTTGGGCTTAATCATCCTCTTAGTCGTAGACGTTAGTTTAACGAAACTGGAGTTTCCTGCAACGCAAGCCTGATGCTAAACTAAAACGCACAAAATTAAACACAAAATTAATCCCAAAACCGCACTCGTAGTTCTTTCGAATGCCTAATATTTAAGCTTGAATGACGCAAATCAATTTGCGATAATTTAAAATAGTTTGCGTGTACCATCTTACATGCTTCTGAGAGAGCTTTAAATCATCGAAAGGAGCTATCTACCAAAAATGTGGCAAGATGTAGCCCACTAATCAATGACCGCTTTTACTGTTTTCGTACTTTTCCGCAAGTTGTTTTTAAATACCTGTGCTCCGGTTTACCCATACCGTTTTTGAGCAGTCCATGCATAATATAGTAGAGATCGAAATCCGCAACTCTTTAAGTTTCACCCTTCGATCTCAAGTTCTGGTCTTCTCCTTTAGCAAGTTTAATCCTGGAAAAACTGTCTTTGAGATTCTTTTATCCAGACACTGACCAAATATGTGCAGTGTCACATTACTGATTTGGATATCCGGGTATGTCCAAACGAATTCGTGAAAAACCGTCTTTTGAGATTCATTTCGTCCGTACATGTACCAAATAGGTGCAGTGTAACATTTCTCTTTTGGCTCACGTTAGGTCTATGAACTAATTCGTGTGAATCTATATTACAATGCTTATTATTGATGTTGCGTACTCATATAGGAACTGCAAGGTCCCAAAAAACTATAGAAACGAGTCTTGCTAAATCCGGTCCGCATCCGCATGTTTGCATCCGCAACATCAAGCCCATCGTCCCTAACCATTCTATCTCATTTACCAACCTTGCCCAATTTGCTGTGTTCTATTCTCTATGCTGTGCCAACCATGCCATTTCATCATACTTCCGAGACCACCTGGCTATGAAAACCGTTTTTATTTCAAAGCATGAGCTATTTAGGCTTTAGCCGCAAAATCTAGTCCATCAAACATAACATTATCGAACCCAGCATATTTTAATGAACTTACCTAACTCGAAGCCGTATGGGATTGTTAGGTGATTGTGATTTTGTGATTGCGCAGTTTGAACCGGAAATCTCCGATTCCCAGCAGCAAGGGAACTGCGCCAGCGAGGCCCTCTCGCCAAGTGCGCAATCCCAGCCCCACATCTCTGCTCTCTCAATCTCTACAAGCTCAATCTCTGATGCCGTCCCGTGATCTTAGCTCCAGCAGCTCGGAGTCGTCTCTGCATGCCATGTCTTCTTCCCTCACCTCGGGCAAAATCCTCCCATCTGACCCCTCCAAGCTATCCAAGTTCTGCCACGAATGCGGAACCAAGTTCCCCATATCCAACGCGAAATTCTGTCCAGAGTGCGGTATCCGAAGGCTCGGGATGTAGCTATCCACACCGTCATTTTGGATTGTATGATGTTCAGCACACCGTGCTGTACGCAACTCAGAACTACTTTAACACGCATGGAATGACAGGAAAATTAACGACCAGTATTGCTTAAATGTAAAGTCTACATTTAAGATCTCTTTTATAGTAATATTTACTAAAATTCAATGAAACCTACGGTACGGTTTCGTAAAGTATTATCTTTAAGGCTGATCAGCTCACTTAATGTGCCTTTTTTGACGAAAAACCGGCAACTTTAAATTAAACAGACCGCCACGTTTATGGCGGGATCGTTATATTGTCTTTTTTAATTAGACAGTACTTTTCGAGTAATTATTTATTCCGTGGTTACCCTTAAAACCAAAAATAACCTATATTTAAACGAAATGTACTTATAAGCGATTGTTGAGGCCTCAGCTTAAGTCTTAAGTAGCTTAAATCAAGTAGCTTAAATCTTACGAAAGGTGATAAATTATTGCAACGAGACTTTTTATCGTTTCAGATGACCGTGACCGTTCAATACGATTGGCATTTTGAGTGTCTTTTTCTTGCAATTTTTTTCCGGAATCGTTATTTTTGAACATTTTTTTTTCTAGCCTTTTCTAAATTAGTTTTCCACGAACAAGAGATTGATTTCTGCCTTTTTCTGTCAATCCCTTAAGCAGTCACAAACTGCATTTTTTGCGACCCCTATATAGCAAGTGCCCATCAAGCCTATCGCACATAAGGAAAAAGTAACATTATTCGGAAAGGAAAGGAAAAGTAACATTATTAGGAAAGTAACATTATTGAAAAATGTAGGACCTTTCCAGGCACGAAAAGGAAATTCTCGATACTTTGTCATGTTTTTTTTTGTTTTTGTTTTTTAAATCCATATTTTGCGTATTTTTAGACAGCATTTTCATAACAGGTCGTCTGGGTAGAAATGGGTTATAATCATTTCACGTAAACATTTCTGAAAAAACGTGCGGTTTTCGTGCACATAACATTGTGAGCGCGGTTGACTTTTTTTTTGTTGCACCGTCTGCAAACAAATAACAGTTTTCCTCTTAGTCGTAGACGTTAATTTAACGAAACTGACGGTTCTTGCAACGCAAGCCCGATGCTAAACTCAAAACACACAAAATTAAACACAAAATTAACAAAGTTAACGTATGGAATGGATCTTTTAACACTTCGTTGCTAGGTTCCGTTAATCAGACTTAAAGTGAGTAAAGATTTGTTTGCAAGTTTTGCCTTGCAAGGAAATATATTTTCATTCTTCGTCGCTTCCTTGCCGCGTTGACCTCTCGCATAGTAAATTTCATCATTTTTTGTCTTTTTTTAAAGTTTATGCTAAATATAGAACGAAAACCGTTGTTGAAGTTCGCTCTTGTGCAAAATTACGTACAAGTGATGTCAGTATTGTTCTTTAACGGTTGTGAAAACCCGTTACGTCACGTGACCGTCCATGACCAAGTGCCTATTTTGAATCTCAGTAAAGGTTCACGTTTTGTTATCGGTGTCGTACTTAACTGCAAGCCGGTGTGTTTTATAATAAAGTACATTTTTCAACGGCTGTCAACCATCTAGGCCGAACAGTGTCATTTTTTTGTTAGTTCTATGAGGTTCTGCCGTATCTTATGCTCAACACTTGTTTTCTGTTTTCCTTGTTTTATCCTAAGGTGCATTGCTGAAAATGGCTTTGGGAGGCCAGAAACAGGTTGTGCGTGTTGTAGCTCATGTGCCATTTGTCTCCTTTTAACATATTTGTAGAGACGATAGAGAAGGTTTGAGCAATATTACCAAACCTTCTAAACTGCAAATTCGTCCTAAAATAAAGAGACCTTTTTTTTTTTTTTGAGACTGGAAAAGTGGTTTGAAAGGAGACAAGTGGCTGAGTTGAAACAATTTTGGGGTAATGGGAACAGCGTAGCACGTTTTTGAACTGTTGCTTAAAACAGGTTATTTTTAATCAGTGTGAGTAGCACTGACAATGCTTTTACTGGAGGAAAAAGTTGTGATTACCCTTCAGTCTGCATGATGTATGAGAATGTCTGTACTGTGAAACGGTAATGAGTGACTAGGAATTTTTCATCCTGTGATTTCGAGGGAACAAAAATTGTTGTATCTGAATGGTACGGAACTGAAGCGATTGAGGTTAGCGTGTTTTTCGGAACTGCCTATGCTGAAGTATTTTTTTTCTGCATATTTTTTTTTTTGCTCCGGGTTATATTTATTCCGCAAGCAAAAGTTTTTACGATGATTTGGGTTGAGAGTGATAAGAGTAACTGCCTTAACATATTTTTTTTCAAAAAATCTTAATTTTTGCTTTTCTCGAAAAGTATTTGCGTTTAAATAATAGCTCGTTGGCCGAGCTAGTTTGATTATATTCCGCTATCCAATCACCGTAACGAGTTACCTCATAGGCAAGCATTTATTAATTTTAAATCTAGTTAGACCAAAAATATTGGGACGGACCTAGTTTCCCGCGGTTTTTGTCCTGGTTGCCATGACACCAGCAAGCTCTGAACCAGCGTCGCCGTGGCAACGGATATGTGTGGTGGGGGACATTCCGGGAAACCAAAGGCCGCCAATTACACAGACTGTACTTCTACCACGGCGTCAAGTTATCATTCCAATATCTCTTCCTCTTGTTGAAATACAGAAAAAGACAACAATAAACAAAGACTTATTTCGAGCAGTATTTTTCACATTCCGATCTAGAAACGAAATTGAAATTCCCGCTGTCATTTGTTTTCGCTCCTCTTCGCCATTTATGTTTGCCGTTCTGAGAACTGCCTTTTACCGCTAATGTCTATCTTCCTTACTTAACTCTTCCATTCTCTTCAACTTTTTTCTCGACTTACTCTTTGTCTAAATCTGTTTTTGTTAAAAAAAATCAAAAAGCGCTTTATTTATCTTATACTAGAAAATCGCGCAAACTTTTCGCATACTTAATTTTAATCTAGTCAATAATTATCTAAACACTTGAAATGGTGCACTTTTTTGGAACTATCGCACACGTAAGTTTAGTTAGTGACTTATATTCATTATAAGTGGAGATTTACTGATTAATGATACTGAAATTTTTCGGTTGCTATTTTGGAGATTTTACTTGTTGATTTACAGTAGTTTTAAGTTATTATGAAAATAATAGATCTTATTCCTTTTTTTACTAAGAGTTTATTTACCTCGGGTGTGTGGAAGAAAGCATTATCGAAGATATCTCATCGATATTTGCCGTTCTTAAAGTGTAAATTTGTGGCCTTCTGACACAGTAGTAACATCGTAAGAAAGAATTGCGTGTGAAGAAACAATGGTCTGTTAAGATTGATAAATCGTCAAAGTAGTTTTGGACCTTACAAGTTAGTCCGTCCGTTGTGAAGTGATTTGACTAAGGAGGTGCTAAATGTCAGGCGTCGGTCCCTTAACTATTAGTCGTAAAAAAATATGATGCGCCTTATTCCAACTATGGGAAATAGTTAATCCTTAAACTTACCTCGTTTTAGCTCAGTGTGTATTTATAAACTTGGTAATGTTTATTGTTAACCAACCGTCTGGGGAATATTAAAACGGTATGTTGGCTTAAATTTTAGCAGCTGAGCCGATGTATTTTACTTCTGGGATCGTTGATTCAGTTGATTGTTAAGGTTACTTGATCACTTAGGTCACTAATGAATTTTGATGTAACTGCAATAACGATTAACGGTTTATTTTTCAAAGTGAAGCCGTGAGGGTGCTTCTAAATTCAGATAGGCTATCTTTTGGAAACCCGATCAAGTAAACAGAATTTCACGTTTTCTCATCTTTGGGAAATTTCTCTTGATAATCGCTGCTATTTGAGTAGCTTGTATTATTTCTGTCGTAGAGGTTATTTTTTAACTTATTTTGACAAGAGCGTGTGTTGATTGATATTACTGGTTTTCCGTTGTTTTTTTGTGTTCATGTGTTCCTAGTCATTCGTATTTGCTTTTATCTAATTTCAAGCCAGCTAAATAATATGGACCAATCTTTCTTTTTTCGAAAAGTTCGCTTTATACATGCCTACAGATTGTTCTCCCCTTTTCCTGGATTCATCTATGTGAAGAAAAATATGAAACTCTGAACTTTCATTTCCCTGAGTTTAAGTTAAATCAAGTTTTGAATGCAGTCTTCGGAAGCATTCTTGACTTGTACATACATTTTTCACCTAAAATTCTTTTTCTTGAACATTGTTGTTTCAAAGCCATTAAAGTAAGCAAACTATTTCAAATTTTACTCCATTTCTGTGACCACGTAACGATTTGGAAAGATATTTTCAAAGCAAGCTTTAAGTCAAACAATATTTCGAAATTTAGTCGGGCTTGAATTAATCGAAACACATGAACACATGTAGCTTTTAGAAAATCATAAATTGTGTCTTAGTTTTGTTCGGCGGTAAAGTACTTATACATTTATTTGTTATACTTGTTATGTAACTGTTGCATTATTATTATCATTATGTTACTGCGAGAATGCTCGTATCCCTTTTATACCAACAATGGGATGGAAACCAACCTGTGTTGGTGTTAGATCGGTGTGTCTAGTCGATGGGTTTTTTTTTTTATTGGAAAAGTGATCAGTGAGTCTACAAAAGAAGCTGTATGAATTTAAAATAAATGAATTACTAACGAAGATTTCGCGCTCTTTATTTGTCTCCTGGGAACTGTGGAAAACAAGTCTTCGCCTGGGCGAAGTGATTTTTTCCCATTTTCAAAACTTTTCAAGTATTTTTTAAAAAGTCTCTAAATCGTAACACCAAAGGAGAGTCCTGAAAAGTAGAGAGGCCCGAAAGAAACCTATTGCCGCCATGTTGAGCCCCGTTGAATTGGGCTTATCATGGCAGCTCCCATGGCAGAGGTCACCATTCGCGCATCTCTATTTTTCAGGGCTCTGCGAAAGGATATGTGATCTCGTCCATTCTCGGTGTGGTTTCGAGTAACGCGGCAGGGAACCTATAAAGGTCACGCTAAGACCTGTGAAGTCTTATGACTGTTTGAAACAGGCAGATTTTCACACCAAACTGCATCCATCCCCGGTAAATTTAGGTCCGCGCTCCGATTTGAGCGTGTGTAAGCACCGTGAAAAAGTTGCTGTCATCTAAAACTAGACGGAAAACGTCTATCGTGAGGCTTAAACAAGGCTTAAACTTGTCTGTCCTTCTCTGACCCGTGAAGCGCCTACCTTCACGTTACACCTGGACGCAGCTTAGTTTATGGCCTAGTTTATATAGCTTTATTAGCAATTCTGCGCTTCAATGCCACGCAGAGAGTAAGAGTGGTTTCGATTATTAAGTCTTTTTTTACACAATTTATCAATTCCTTCCGAAAAAGCTACACGGAAAAAATGGTTTTGTTACGGCAACAAAATTAGGGACAGCATATAATTTTTTGGGGGATTCGATAGCGCCAAAAACCACAAGCGCCAACGCCGCAAGAGCCAACGCCGCAAGCGCCAGTCCGTAACCGCCAAACGAGAAAAGTCGCAAACGCCAAAGTTCGTATAGGTTAGGTTAGGTCAAGTTAGGTTAAGTTAGATTAGGTTAAGTTAGGTGAGGTTAGTATTGCGGTTAAAACCTTTGGCGTTTGCGACTTTCCTCGTTTGGCGGTTACAGATTCGCGCTTGCGGCGTTGGCGCTTGTGGTTTTTGGCGCTTATGACAGCTACCCATTTTTTGTTGCTGCAGCCAAAAATTTTTGCTGCAGCAACCAAACGTTTTGTGGGTAGAACTAAAGATTTGTTGTTGGAACAAAATATTTTGGCTATCTCTATTTTAACAAATAATTTTGTTGATAACAAACCCTTTAATTCCGTGAATGATGTTGTGGTATCTCAGTCTAGATTTGGAGGGTAGAATTTTCTACCTCATGACCTCATGTGTTCCACCTTTCGGCGCTAACAAAGCGACAACGGAGCGAGGCGAAAGACGGTTTGTAACCTAACCTACGCGGTCTTAAGTCATTAATCGCCATATTAGACTAAACCAGGGTGGGAAGCAAGAGGTAGAGAATGTCACCTTCTGAATTGATTAACTCATAACAGCCCAAAGTATTAGGAGTGAAATTTAGCTTAAGAGAAAATTAGAAGGATTTTCCCCATTAAATAGCGCCATTTTAAGCTTTGGAAGACGCCTAAATTATTAAATTTCAGGTTTCCAGAGGGGTGACATTTTTTAAATTGTGACAAAACTGAACTAAAAAGATCCTCTAAAATATTCTTTTCTCTTCCCGGACGGCATCGCTGGGCGGTAGTGGGTTAAGGAGAGTCCGGGCATCTGTTCCTGGGATTTTATTTAGGCACAAAATTACAGTAAATCAATTCTATAAAATTCCAGGTACAGCTATAAATAATTTATATCTATACAACAAATCAGCAATAAATAAATATGCTAATCTAAAAAAAACAAACAAAAAACAAAAAAAAACTGCTAATTCATTTTGTGAAACATTTTCGTTTGTGCACCAAGAAAAATATTCTTAAATCAAGAAAAAAACTTCCAGCATACAAGGAAATTCTTCTTAAGGGAAAGATGTTTTTCTTCTCGATTTAGGAATTTTTCCATTAGTTAAGAAAACGGTCTTACATGAAGGAAAAACTTCATTTCAGAAAGCTATGAAAACGTTTCCGTCGTTGAGGATTTTTTTTCTTCGTGGCTGTTGTGGTCGGAACTTTATAACGTAGGACGTAGGTATTTACAGAGTTTCCCTCGCGCAGACGAGTATAGCTTTGTTTTTACTCGCTCGGGAAACTAAGGTGCATAAATTATAATAACTTACATAAATTAACAAGCGTAAATTTTTCGTTTACGCACTACCCTCTTGTACATTTTCGTCATGAACACGTCTTTTGAGCGCCTGTGATTAAAATGATCAAACAACAAAATATAGAGGAACAAAGTAGATATATGCCATTATGTCCCTAGTGGAAAAGTAAAAGAAAAAATAAACTTCCGCTTTAGGTTCTGTCGAGATCAAAAGTTATTTCTATTTTTATCACCTTTTCCGTAGCGAAGTAACTTTTAAAATAGATTGTGCATTATTGAACAAAACTGAGACTTCCTTATGTTCTCCGTTACGTTCTACACGTTCTGAAGTTACCCTCGGGAGTCGTCGGTAAGGATCGGTGAATTACGGGTGGGTGAAGAAAGATCATACTCTCCAGATTGGAAGTTCTAGAAGAAGCTTTTTTTAAAGTTCGTTGCCTAAATTAATTTAACGCGCATATCTGTCGGCCTAATTTTCCGGATAATTTAATTCGAAACGATGGTTTTCGCACTTCCGTTTAGCCTAAATTCCTGGAATCGAAGTGGCGAGTGACACGGCGGCCAATGCACTTTTTGCGCTGCACTGGAACTTCTCACATATACTTTCATTGTCACTTTGATTTGTGCTTTGGCTCCCCTCTAAATATGCGTGCTGGAACGAACTCCATTCGGCCTCCGGCAGTTTTTTCACCATCCTGAAAAAAAAAGAAAAAAATCAGAACATCAACTACCCACTCCGCAAAATTTAAAGATCGTATTCTACCTCCTATGTGTTTTACCTTAAGAGACATGCAAGGAACTTAAATTGAGTTACCAAGCCTGGATGCGCTTACTTCTCGGCGGCAGCGGCATAAGTAAGCGCATTCAGGCTTGGCAATATCGAACCGAATTGGCAATTAACTTGCACCGTGACATTTGAAAATGTTTCATTTTCTCCGTGCGTTTTGTTACAAACACGTTTTTCCACGCGCCAACGAGTCCAAAACGTTCACCGCGTCATATGCGCGGCCACCGCATTTGGAAGTCACGGCCTTGTAGGTGTCTTTCGTATGCTGATCACTGGGGCAATGGATTCTGCTTCGACAATGAATCCATTCAGCCGTGTTTATTTTGGAGAGCAAGTTCAAGTTCGCGTTGAGCTTTGTTCGGCTTTCGATTTCTGATAAGATCACTTCTTCGTCTAAAAGTGACAAAACTTTGGGACCAAATATGTTCAATTTCTGTTTTAAGAGAAGGAGGTTGAAAGTTCGGGTAGCTGTCATAAGCGCGAAAAAGCACAAGCGCCAGTCCGTTAACGCCAAACGAGAAAAGTCGCAAACGCCAAAGTTCTTAACCGCAATACTAACCTCACCTAACCTAACTTAGCCTAACCTAAATTAACCTTACTTAACCTAACCTAGCTTGACATAACCTAACCTATACGAACTTTGGCGTTTGCGACTTTTCTCGTTTGGCGGTTTCGGACTGGCGCTTGTGGTTTTTGGCGCTATCGAATGCCCCCCGAAAGTTCAAATACGAAATTTGGAAGAATGACCGCTAGAAATATTTTTTTAAGAGAGGTGAAATTTGAGCCCTAAAATGTTAGGTTGGAAATCAATCTGGCTTGAATAAAAATCTTGGAACAAAAGTTGCGAGGTAGGGAACCATACAAACACACATGGCATGGAATTGCCTACAATTACCAGTGCGTCAGGAGTTAAACTTCCCTCACGGAAATCAAGTTGGACTGTCTCACTACTTACTTCGGAGGCTTTTCAAGTAACCAATGAGTTGCAGAGCAATAATACCATGCGTGCCTTAATCGACAGTTTTTTTTTTTAATCGCTGATCGCTCCTTCCTTGTGCCATCCTTAACGTTTTGGCAGTGATAGCTAGCTCATTTTTGAAGGTTTGATTTGCCTATTTTTTTAGGGAGTGTCTATTGACCCG
>Ga0058701_10005491_pt1 | contig 10538 bp, 8 predicted proteins | sample AgamicOrMae_FD_97039 | JGI IMG/M metagenome (GOLD analysis project Ga0058701, IMG submission 97039) | Agave microbial communities from Guanajuato, Mexico - Or.Ma.e | ecosystem: Host-associated > Plants > Phyllosphere > Phylloplane/Leaf | place: Guanajuato, Mexico | collected 2012-06-04 | reverse complement strand
GCTTATGATATAGGTTGGGCTAGGTTGGATGCCTTTTGCCTCGTTCCGCTTTCTCTCCGCTCGGCTAGACGACGGAGGGTAGCACCAAATTTAAACCAAAAGGTTGAAAATGCTACCTTAAAAAATTACAGTGCAACGTTAACCAAGGCTATTACCGCGATCTTCATGAATGACCTCAACTTTATCTCGATTTTCGTATCAGTGGTGAAATTAAATTTAGTGGCACTCGAGAATTTGTATTACGAACATCATCATAGGTTTTAATGACGGCTAATGAGAAGGAATTTATCTTTAGGTTATGTAATAACAAGACCTACGGAGCGTTTTATGAGGCGACACGCTATATGAAGTGCGAAACTTTGATACAAAGTAATACAGAAAAAATGTAATTAACCTATTTTTTAAAGAAAAATCATGCATTTTAATTCTGCGATCCTAAATTATGCTTGACATGCCTTATAATTTAGTTCAGTTTCTTGACTAATGTCTTCTTAGCTTTTTGTGACGTAGACGAATAAGTTACTATGATGGGTAGTTTTACAGTGTCACAGCAAGACGTGATAAACGGTGAAAGAGGGAGACAGATATTCGTGCCTTTTCCTGCCGTTATTTATGACGAGCACTGATCGCCTATAAAGTGAAAGTGATGCTCTTTCGATACTTTCCCCGGGAATAACGTATGATGAAATAGTTGTATTGAGCCTTCGGCGGATTTTATCAGAAAAAAACTCATTTCCATTTCTCCCTCACAGCCCTATCTTTCAGCGTCAGTACAGATGACTCAATCTCAGAAAAGCATATTTGCCAACGACTGAAAAACACCGCCGATAATTCGAACGTAGACAAAAGTTGAGACTTCTTTCATTAGTCCATACACATCAATCATTGTACGGTGTAATGTATAATGTGGTTTCGACCGTGTTTGATTTTAATATGTTATAATGAGTTCATAGAAAAAATACTTGGGAGTTTTCTCCACAAACGTCTGAATCTACAAGTTGTCTAAAATGACAAAAACCAAAAGGTTTGGAAATGAAAACCACAAGACTAGCTAAAAGTCTTTTAAGGGAGCCTTACCCACTCCAGCAATGCCGTTCGGGAGCAGAAAAAAAAAATTTAGAGAATCTTTTCAGTTTAGTATTGTCACAATTCAGAAAATATCACCACCCTGAAAATCTAAAATTTAATTATTTAGGTATTTTCCAAAGCTTAAAATTGTGTATTTCAATGAAAAAAAAAGTCTTCCAATTTCTCTTAACCTAAATTTCACTTCGAATACTTTAGCCTGTTATGGGTTAACATCTTGGTGGAGAAGACACATTACTATTCGTGCATCTCAATAATTTGGGTGCGGTTAACCGCTCAATTCATTTCCAAGTTAGGACCTTTGCGTAAGCCTTCGAGATGAAGGCTGTATATCTCTTCGGTCAAAGGCTTGAGGCCACACGGTAAACGGCTGTTGTTGGGAACTTGCTGGAACTTTGTCCTAAAACCTAAGTGTAGCTTGACAGTATCCTTTCCAGCAATAACTTCCTTGACCTCTTCTTAAAAGCAAAACACGTGAGTGAGCGGTACATCTTCATTCTGTATGCCAAAGCGGCTCAAACCGTGTTAGTCCCCCCAAATTCATGCAACTTTGGTTTCTTTGCAAAATCTGATTGCTGATTCACAGGGTGAGTTGTCACGGCTACGTCCCCAATTTTTCCGCGTTCAATACGAATTTCCATTTCTTTTCAAAACTTTCCGAGGAAGGGGTTCCGAACAAGATCAGGGGCGGCTTGTATCGACCGACGTTTATTGTCAGATTTCTCATAAAATGCGACTTTTGTATTTAGTACTTTTTTTAAGATATTGAATCTTTTCAAACAGCAAATGCCTTTCCGCCTGCTGGCGTTGCTCATAAGTCTTATCCTATGAAAATCTCGCGTGATATGTAAGAAAAACAAAATACGTTGGTAGAAAAGTTCACACATTGTTTTAGGTATTAACTGATCTCATTTATTCCGAGAAGGCAGTTTATCAAGATGTTTTAAAACTTAATAGCAGTTTAATTCCCCCAAAATAAAAGCCTATTGCCTCTATAAAAATAAAGAAAATAACTTCGCTTTGAGAATAATGCATTGCGTCGAGTTGCTGTTCTTAAGGATATTACAGCGTAATGGGCTAAAATGTGATAAAGACTTGAAATTTTTCTTTGAAATTAGTTCGATTGGTATGTATCTATCCTATGAAAAAATTCAAGAGAATCAAACCGTATCGTTCTTTACGGAATTCAATCTTAAAGTTGGGGGAAAATGCATGAGTTCTTACCGCAGCTCGTAAAAATGGCGCTAAATCTGGTTATGATTGAAAGGGTCTGCTTAAGACAAAAGAGGAGCGGAAAAGCTATTATTTACGACTGGAGTTTAGGAAACGATTTAGACAGGTTTGACGACAATCCATCGTATAGTTATTTTTTAAATTTCAAACACAGCTACATTTTGTAAATGAGTCAAATCAGGAACCTAATGATATTTAAATACAAGGAATAAACTTTTACCATTGTAAAAATAAACTACTAATTGTCAGAGCACCTCGCATAAATGCTTGTCTTAAGCGATTATTTTCTCAGTTTTCGAATTTTTAATACCAGTTTTAAACTTGATGAATTTGAACAGTCGAAAGCGCTGGAAGGGTAGCGATTCTCATTTGATTTCCGCGCAGGATTCGACAACGAACGGTTCCGGAACGGCACGAATCCACTCGATCTTACTCGGAAGAGATCGTACTTCAACTCGGTGGCTCGTCGATTACGAGTGACGACCTCGTTGAACTGATTCTAAATCAAAGATCACGTGAGAAGTTAAGGTAGGGTGCCGTCGACAGCCCCTCATAACTTGACATTATCGTGGAGCGTGGTGAAACCGCACAAATGATTTATTTGAAATTAAAGCGGAAGAGCAGTAATATAATCCGAGGTAAAAAGGGGTTCTTTTCATTGATAAACATCTGAATTAGCTTTCGTTTCCTTGGTCTTTACAAAATATTTACTTCGCTCGCAAGATAACATCTCTTTAGTACGCCCTTCTTTCCCGCGGTTATACAGTATAAAAGGAGACATTATAAATAGAAGGTTGATTTATTTCGGTCCAATGCCCTACTGTGAACAGAAGACTGACCGCGAGGCTACGAAAGCAAAGCGGTCCTACATATTTGCGTTACTCTATTCTTCCTATCCAAGACATTGTCGAATCTAGGATATGGTTTAAAACGGTGGGTTTTTCCATCGGGGCTTCAAAACGGTGGAAATCGTTCGGGTGATTTCGGAAATATTTCTTAGGAACATCCACAATGGTACTATAAAATGAGTAAACATTGTTGACATCCTAAAGTAGAGTCTTTCAGAGAACATTCAAAATAGGAATTTTATGAATATGAGGCGAGACTCTATTTTCTTCCAGTTTCCGGACTGAATAATTTTGTTTTTAAAAATTAAAAACAAACATCAAAAGAAGTTAAAAGTCACTGTTCAGCAAAAATTAATCAGGCTTTCAATGACTTTTTTTAAGAAAGAAAGAATTTGATGATTCGTAAAAAACAATTGAAGAATCCTAAATTGGTGGAAAATTTCCTCATAGGCTGCGCCTGAAACAAAACAATTTTGTCAAGGGTCATGCCAGCACGATTATTGCTCAATCGTGGCGAAGTAAGCACCTTAATTCCACAACAGGTTAAAAAACAGCATTGATGTGAAATTTATACAGAGATTTCTATAATATGTGACAGCTGATATCGGCATACATCGCGAAAACATGCCAATACGCAACTAATATATCCCCGTGGAATATTCCGTTTTCATTATGTATCCTCCGAGAAATATTTCCGATATTTTTGATTCCCTGAACTAACAGTCAACAAAAACTTTTCAAAAAGGGGAAAGCGTCGACTAAAAGTACCCAAGCAATTTTCTTTTCTCAATAAATGCATTAAAGCTACAAAAGGCTGGGTTAGGATAACGTGCACTTTAACAGAACGACTTAGATATTAAGATGTATCAAGAATATTTCTGGTCAGTGTAAAAATTAAAGAAATAAATCGCCAATGATAAATCTATCTCTTTCGTAAGATACCAAAACCACAGAATTAATAGAATTTCTCAAACGTGAAGAAAGTCGACCACGAAATTAATAGAATTTCTCAAAATGGAAGAAAGTTGAGGTGTTCTTCAAGCGTGCTGAGGGAAGGTGCTCTATTGAATGGGGAGGCAATTAAGATGGTAGCATCTTGTTGACCAGAGGGGCGTAGCAAGCAGGTGAGTACCCATAACTTGGAGAGTAATAAATTAAGGGTTAAGTTACCGTTCGGTTGCCGAGATTCTTCACTTTGCAGTTGAGAAAAGCCATTCTGCCAACTATGCCAGTGAGATTCACGGGTATTGATCTGTCGAAGTAGGGACCGCTTTTCGAAGGAGGAAGATCTTGCAGGAACTCACTGATGAAGCGACGTGAACCGCAGATTCCTGGAAACAAGAGAAGGAAAACACCTCAGAAAGGGCACTTCTCGATATTTCCCTCGGAGGGTCCTCCGGAAATAATTGGCAATTCAATGTATCTCTAGGTTTTCCGAGATGAAATTTCAATGGTAATACTATCGATATTTCATATACACCTGTTTTTTTTAAATATTTTTAATTCAGAAACCAGGCGGTTGTTAGCAACTAATAAACCTGGTTCTAGAGGTACAAACATGTTCACTCAAAAATTTGATCAGTGAGAATAGCGACAATTAACTGAATCTCAGAGACTCTCGCTGATTCAAATTTAAAGAGTACCTACTCTAGACAGGATATAGCTAATTTTTCTCATCCAGCTTTTTACTCTAAACGTTTACGAGTACACAAACAAAATAACCAGAGCCAATACATATTAACATATTTTTAGGGTATGTTATCATACTCCTTATGGTCTTTTTTTTCAGACGGAAAGAAAGAAAAGCACAGTGTAGTGAGTGCCTTTTGATCGAGACGAAAATATCTTTTCGAAATAATTTATGAACAAAAATGTTTATAATCGTCGCTTTGCTCATCTCAAGATTAAGCGCTTCCGGAAAACGTTTACGAAAACACTACTTAAACGCAGACGCTGAATATCTGTTCCTCAAAGAAAAATTCGTGTCTAATAACGAAATGAGGTGTAAACCAGATTTCTCTCCGTGCAAAAATTGCGTATTTGAACACAAAATTGGCAGGTAAGGCTGTCTGAATCTTATGTTTACGTTACAAAAAAAACAAAAAAAAACTCGCTGTCATGAACACAACAAAAAAAAAACAACGCACCCACTGAATATTACCTTCACGTTTGCACAAAAAATAAAAATAAAAAAGAGGAAAGTTCGTCAGTTGGTAGGCTTGTTAACTGGCCTTGTGTAAGAGGAGCTTTGGTATGTCGGTGGTTTACTTGTATCCGCGTGAGCATGGGTTCACACTGATGAGGCTAGGTGTATGAGCGTACACTGGTTTACTTCTGCCAACGTCCCGTAATTTAGCAGGGCCCGCAATGCGTTCTAATTGAGAATTGAGGTGGCTGCGCGGTGGCTGCCTGCCGACTGCCTGCATACTCGGCCCCCAGACCGCAGGACACTTCCAGTCCCCATTTTCAAGACACCGGATTCCAAAGACGGTATCCTTCGCCCCTGACAAGGATTATCGACTATCAATGGACAGGGTTATCTCTTCGGTGGCTTTGGGGTCGCATATATAGGCCATGGGAACTGCTGATGTATCAGAAATTCGTGGGTCGGAAACGCAGGGACCCCGATTGCCTCTAACTTGCAAATTACCGCGGGCAAAGCTAAATGAAGTCTTCTATGAAACCGTTGGACGGTAGAAAGAGCACTAAACAACTAAACGAAAAAGAAATGGGAGATAAAATACTTTGACACTTAAATTCTCACACCAAAATGAGTCGTGATTTCATCGAACTTCACAAAAACTAAAATCTGAACACAACAAATTTTAATGTAGGAATTCGTTATACTAAAAGCAAAGAACCAGAACTTCCTGCAGTTTTGTTCATGTGATTAAATTGGTTGAATGCTTGTGAATACCATCACGTCAAAAATTACAAAAACAAATGAAGTATTTATATTGTCTCCAACTGAGTTCACTGAAGTATTTAATTTGTCTCAAATTGAGCTCACTGTTAGGCCTTGAGCTAAACAATAATGTAAAGCGCAGATGTTTGTGTCGTTAAGCACGTAACATAGAGGCAATGCGGTGGGATTTCAACCATAAATTGAGATAAATTATCTGCTTTATTTCCTGTAAAGTATTTCCGGTCTGGTCATGAAAGTATGACGCTTTTTACTGCAAACAGAACTGCCGCATTAAAAGCAAGGTTAGGTTATATCACGGATTTTCTCATATGATTTGTCTAGGTTAATTAAGGTTGTGTGATGTTTCACAAAATGAGCTTGTCAGAGAGGGAGGCTGCATTTTGTCAGCGAAACAATCCGTTGAAGCACTTTTTGAAACTCATAAAACGTCCATTTTCGAGTTTATAGTTTAGATCAGATGTCCCTCTCATTGTCAGTGGACACGTGAAATTACAAAGCGCGATCTCACGTTCCAAGGTCGCTTTGCCGTATTCCTTCACTTACTTTTCTTTTATGAACGTTTCCCTGGGCACTATAACATCGTCGATTTGTTATCGGCTTGTAAGAAGTACCTATCAATGTGAGGTGCGCTAACGGTAGATCAGTCGACATATATTTATGGGGTACGTGTGCCAATAGATAAACTCCGTTCCGTCTAATATTCTCCGAGTAGCTGACTGCAGCATCACTCAAGTTAACCCCAGAGTTCTTTTGTGTCAATATTGTACCCAATAGACTTGATACGCGAGCTGACTCGAGACAAGAATTGCTCCCCCGCAAAATAGCTCCTACCTCACCGACCCTGAAAGTGAAAAGATAAAGGTACACATTGGATTTTGCGAGGAGGAAAAGTTTTATTGGTCAAAGAAATATTTGAGTCAATTTCAGTGGAGAAACAACTTTCTCTTCAAGAGGACCTTCAAAATGGTTTCATTCCTCCGATTTGGTCTTGAAAATCTCATTAATCGTTTAAGAACAGAATGGCTTTAATAAATAAATGGTAAAACAAAATGTTAAGGGGTTTTTACCCCCCAAAATCTTGTAAATGATTACATGCGAGCGTCTATATTTTAACTATGGAGTAAATTGGCGTATTTTGATTTAAATCCATCCATATGACATACTTTGGTCGTCAAATGAATAAATTAAGGGTTAGGTAGAAAAACTAGTGTAACAGAGAGTGGACAACTCTAGTGGTCCTTTGAATTCCACAGATCTGATTGGTTGGGATCCACCTTCTGCCTTCGCTAATTGGTTGGGATCCAAAACTTGGAAAGGTCACGTGATACAGTTGGTCATTCTCTGTGACACTACAGTTTCTCTAGGGTTGGAAGACGCCTTATCCATTTTTTTAGGTTAAGTTCAGCTCATGTACGCGATCGGTTAAGATTGTGTGTGATTAACGCATTGAGGTGTATTATTACCTTAGGTTAACTTGTGGAATATTTCTTCTTGGTGAACTTGAATTTCGGCTAACATAGGTTATACAAGTTTACAATGAGACTTTGAAGTCTTACAAGTACATTGGGGTAATTTTGGTCGTGTTATTTACAGTGCTGCACCTGATCTCGCAAAGAAACAAACTTCTCAAACGCAGCCACTGCATGGAGTCAGTTTACTAATTGCTACATGAACAGGTGGGGACTTGGACACGTGATATTGGACGACTTATTGCCGAAAAGATTATGGTAACTCTCACTAGTGTAACTCAGAGAAACCCCACTATTGAAACAGCAACTAATTACCCTAACCTTAAAGGTTCCTTTACTTGAGTTTTGTGTTTTACTTTTTATTCCCAAACCAAATGAAGTTTGACACCCAGGAAAAGAGCACTAGTACAAATGCTTTCACTTGTAAGAATTAAAAAAAAAATTCGGGGAAAGCCAAAGCGAGATTTATCTCAGCTGTGATCTGACCTATTATATTAGATCGCGGGGAGATGAGCCAGAACCCATAAAAAGTTTGGTAATACCTAATGGCGTTTGCAAGGACTTAATCAGAAAAAACAGGCCGATTGCCCGATTTAATTTTAAGTTTCTTTCTTTACTGCATAAAATCCAGACATATTGGCTGGAACCAATCAGTGAGATTTGATAGCTAATCGTATGCAGTTTATCTAAAGTTTCCGAGAGTTGATTTCAGAAACGAGGAGAAAAAAATGCTTTATTGAGCTTCTGGCGCGGAGATTTTTATTTGGAGTCTAGAACACAATTTAGTTTCTCTCTGGCCCTTAATTAGGAGTCTGAATCAACTTTCGCAAGTGATATATAAAAATGAGTGTCAGGAAAAACTAAACACGGAATGAACTTGAGACAGAGGAAAATTAATTAAAGGAAATAATTTATAGAAGACAGAGCAGGGATTCTACGGGGAATAGTTATAAATAAAGGCACTAATATAAATGAATATTTTTAAAATGCAAAGTAAGACGAAACTATTACCGAAAGTACACTAATTTGCACTCTAAATTTGAATCAGTGAAAGTCTATGAGATTCAGTAAAAATTCACTGAATCTCAGTCAATATAGCACAGTTGAATTTTTTCCAGTGGTGCTATACTGACTGATAATCAGTGATTTTTCAATGAATCTCAAGGCTCTCGCTGATTCAAATTTAGAGTATGTCTTAAGAGATGCCAAGGCTAGGCACTGGGAACGCATAGTCGTATTGCGTGTTGCCTATCGCAGCTTCCGCGGGCACTGGACGGTAAAGAACTGATTTCATGTAACGTCTCGTGTAACGAGAAATCAGTTATGGAATATAATTTTGGGAAACGCTATTTCAAAAACGAATCCAGTGTCCTGATTCGTTTCGATGAAAGCATTGCGTTTTTTTAGGTTAACTTTCAGAGCACGTTTGAGTACGATAACCTAGGTAACGTTAGTGTGAGATAGGTGCGCTGTGTCTTACTTTGCCGCCTCATAAGTTGGCACCGAGAAATAACCGGGATCCGGCTTGCTGACCATTCTGGATTATAAGTCCCTTTAGCTTGCTACATCTAGCCTGTCAAATGAAAGATGGAACTCCGAAAGTAAAAGATTTCGTTCCGTATTCAGATTGTAGAAGTAAAATTAAGCTGAGATGGTCTTAGTGCATTTTTCCAATTGAGTTAAACTAAAAGAATCAGTATGCTTCCTCCCACTTTTTAGGGCTGAAAATACAACTAGCAAAAAGCTGCTTTTACAAGAAATAATTGAGCACTTGTGTGTCGGAGTTGCGCACGCTTTCCTACATTCCCATCTCATGACACAAACTTTTCCGAAATTATTTAGCGGTGTCAGTTTGGACGGGCCTGTTTCTATTTCAAGATAAGCCTGAAAAATCCTGAGGTGACAAAGAAGAAAAAATAACGTACAGCAAAGGTACTGTAGAATTTATAACTCGAATTTTCTTTCGCTTGTACATGTTTAAATATAACTTACATTGGTGACTTTTCTGATCAACTATTTTAGTAGGTCAAGCTTATGGTCAGTACCCTGTGCCTCGTTCCGCGAGTGCTCCTCTCTGGAGAAGAGCCTAAGATACAAGACGTTTGAACCCTTAAAATTTAGAGAGATAGCTAAAGGTCTGTGGTCCCCTCTAGGCCAAATTTATCGGTCTTAGTTTGTCCACAGGGTGTCCCTCTTGGAGTACGCTCCTCACACTAGCGTATTCACCGATGATAAGTCCTAAAAGTGTGCTCAACCCAACGAAGAAAAGCTGTAAATACGGCACAAAGAAAAACTAACAAATCCGCGCTTCTTAGGTATCAATAAATACCGTGCGTAAAAAAGGAAGCTAAATAAGCCATGGATTAGGCCACCAGTTGGTGAAGTTGTTAGGTTAAGTTAGGTTGGGTAAGGTTAGGTTAGGGAGGGGTACGGCAGGTTACGTTTCGTTAGGTTAGGTTGTGTGCTTGAATCTGAGCTTGGCAGTCACCTTCAACCTTACAAAGTTGAATTCATATTTCAGATTAGGACAACGTGTAAATATTCTGAAAACACAAAAAAGTCTCAAAAAGGAACAAAAGGTAGCGTTTTTACGGCGACCTTTCAAGCGAGACAACGACGGTACCGATACAAGGGGCGTGCCATTTTATCCCGGGGGTTTTATCATGTCAACAAAATAGCGCGCAAAACAAAAGGGAAGCCGAGATGAAAAGAAGGTGAAAATAATCTCAGGGACAATAGAAAGTCAGATGGAAACGTATTAGGAAAATGGTGGAGGCATTTCGGCTCACGAGCAGTGAGACCTCTCTGCGGTCCATCCCGACCCGACCCATACCACAAAACTCTTTGCCTGGTTGTGCAGTGATTTGCACGTTGCGCCCGCCGCGGCGCTTCCAGAAGTGTTTCAGCTCGTATTGTTCGCGGCTCATTTACCACAGTTGAGCATTTCTACGGGGAAGGGGGGGGGAGGAGTTGAAG
>Ga0058701_10005490_pt1 | contig 10538 bp, 4 predicted proteins | sample AgamicOrMae_FD_97039 | JGI IMG/M metagenome (GOLD analysis project Ga0058701, IMG submission 97039) | Agave microbial communities from Guanajuato, Mexico - Or.Ma.e | ecosystem: Host-associated > Plants > Phyllosphere > Phylloplane/Leaf | place: Guanajuato, Mexico | collected 2012-06-04 | reverse complement strand
TTCGCGCCCTAAAAGAAAGTGTGAGGAAGGACATAAGCCATGCAAAATTTCGAAGCTCTCACTGGCTGATTTCGTGTGTCTCGAAGGCATCCATAATTTCATTTCTTTTTGGGACACCCTGTAGGAGCACACTTTTACTGGGGCAATTTGGTCGTTGTCTTTTGCTTTGGCTGAGCCAAACATCGAGGGCGCGCTCATTATTGATGATTGTTATCGATCAATTTTGCGCCAACCAAGAGACTGCTGTTACCTAACAACAGTGTTCAATAAAATTGCTTCGAAGCAGACCACACTATTCAGATCAATTGTTTTCCCCTCGTCCAACATTGCGCATTGTTCCACTTCCACTGGAGCATTCACAGTCTGCAAGACTATTGTCAAGTGATTCTAACGCCAACGATTAATTTCCACCCAGTCTGCTCCAACTTCTGATGAGAACCGATGAAAGGCGACCAAGTCGAGGTGTGCATAATGCTGGACAGTGGGTGAAAATCGTCCAGTTAGAATGCGACGAAGTTGCGCAATCGATCCAAAGGCATTGTGCAGCTTTTTGTCAAGACGCTCGCTTGAGGAGACCAACAACAGGGACAAATTGTCATTGTTTCAGTCCGGTCGGCACATTCAAAGGCTTATGTATCTGCGTAAGACTGTCCACTGGAACAATGTCCAGAGCTAAGCAGTGGGACACCACCCAAGGTGATTGTCAATCTTGAAGTGGCCATGGTCGATTTGCTCCCTCCGAGCAATCGGTAACAAATCTTCAACTGTTCCTGTTTCTCGCCAAGCTTCGTGAAAGTTTTCAAGGTCGCTTTCTCTGGGCCGCCTTCGCTTCTGTTCATTTTGTGCCAGAATGATACCAAAAGCGAGTAAAATTTGGCCCATTTGCTCTCGTTGGTGGCCACAAACTAGTCAACTAGCTGCTGTTTTTTGCTCACTTTTTCCCTCGCCACCCCACGAAACACGATGGTAAACAATATTTTCCAACCTAAGGTCGAGCCCAATGGCCCATCCAGAATGCCATCAATGAGTGTTAGTGATTGTTCATTTAATTTATTGCCCTATTTATTTGTAAATTTGTTATTATTGTTACAGTTGACCTTTGCGAGCGGCAGCCAAGCAGACATGCTCAATGATGTGAGACCATTAGCAATCTCAGACGACACAAGTTCACTCGGCCATCAAGATGGAAAAATGAGCTCCCACATGCAAGACAGTGTACAATTTCTTCCTCTTCCATCACTCCTGACGAATAACAGCTCACCAGCTGACCCAATGAATGAAACGGAAGAATTCTCCTCCACCAACTTTGACCACGAAGCTCACTTGGCCCACCTAGAGGCCAGCAGTTCCAACGAGAGTTCCGAGTGGCCGGAAACAAATCCAGACTATCCTCTGGGTGTGGAGGCGGAAAATCCTCCCTTAGCTGAGGACAAAAATGCCACCACTTCCACTTCCAGGGATCAACTGTCCACCGACGAGACACAAGGCCGGATGGATCTGGACATTCCGGGCGCCAGAATGGCGCAAAACACTGAGGTTGAGAGGCTTGTGAGAAACCAAGTCGAGTTGGCCGCCTCCAATTGGGCCACCTTAGCGCCGGCCGACTACTTGCTCAGTCTGAGCGGACTTCCAAGCAGGCCCGAGTCTTTTGGGGCGGACGAGCTTAGGGTAGGAAAGCAAAGTGAGCGCAAAGGATCGGCCCACTGGAGCCAGTTGCACCCGAACCACAACTATCGGCCCGCCCAAGAGCCAGGGCCAGAGCTTGGGATGTATTCATCAAATGAGGCCAGCAGACAAGACCCCCTGACCAGCACACCGTCGGACGCGTCCACGTGGGTGAGCAGTCTGCGTCCAGACAGAGACCAGTTGACAAACTATTCCTACCGAATGCGCGGCCCCATCACCTCAAGCTCGACAAGTGGCCACCAGAAGGAGCCGATCCAGAGCGGAAGTGGCAGAGAGACGGAAGCAAAGGAGCCAGAGCATCGGACTGGCACGGCTGGTCTCGAGTCGGCAACTGGCAAGGAGCAGAAGAGGTGGCCCGAGACGAAGAGTGCCCGAGTGTTCGAGAGGCTCAACAGGTTGCGAGGTTCGAGCGTGCAAAAAGAGCAACTAGACAAGAGGAGGAGCGACTCTCTGGAGCTGGGCACTCCTAAGGGTTTCCAGTGGGAGCGTGATTTTGGGGGAAATTCCACCAATTTCAATGGTTCGAGTTCCAACTTTTTTCCGCCGGAAACTCCAGAGAAGCCAGTGGACAGTGGCCAGCTGGGACAGCAGTCGAGTGTGGTGATGAGCTTCGACCAGGTGGGCAACATCAGTCCTCAGGGCTTCATGGACGCCTCGCCGGCCTCTTTCACGAACGGCCCGGCCCACTTCCAGCAGGTGGGCGAGACTGTGTCGCACTACGACGACTCGCCACAGTCCGAGCAGGACTCTGTGAGCAAAATGTCCACTTCAAGCACCGCCACAACGCCCAGTCTCATGAGCACCCTGGCCAAAGAGGTGGTCCCGGGGGCGCCCAACCTGAGGGGCAGTTTGGCGGCGCGGCTGAGCGCCAATCGGTTCAAGAACAGGAAGTTGGCCAGTCCACAGTTGGCGAGCACAGTTGGAAGCTCAGTTGGCAGCTCCAGCAGCACGAGCAGGCCGCCCAACGAACCGATCGAGCTGGCCAACGTTGACCCAGACTCGGCCGCTGGTCCGCTGACGATAAACTTCTTTCCGGCCGCCACGACGAGACCCGGGCCGTCCGGCTTGCCGCGACCTGTGCTTGGAGGCAGCTCCAGCCGGAAGGAGGAGAGTTCCAGAGCGCTGGAGAGGGCGCCCTCGAACGCCAACGCGACCGCCAAGGCGAGCTGGGGGCGCCCCAAGTCCGCGGGGGCGTCCATGCGGGCGCAGACTAGCGCGCTCGAGCCCAGCATGACCACAGTGTTCCGGGCGGTGCTGGGCGGCGGAAGCACCACGGCCACGCCTCCCCGGTCGACGAGCGGCCCGCAGACTAGCCCCGCGACGCAGGCGACTCTGCAGAGCCGCACAATGCGCCCGCCCGCCCGCTACCACCACCTGCACTCGCACATCCACAACATCAAGCCGGCGCTCATCTCCTTTCCGCTTTCGCTTCCGCTGGCCGCGCCGCCGCCCCCCAGCAGCTCCGAGCTCGCGCTGGGCGCCAACTACGAGCGACTGCTGGCCGCAACCGCGGCAGCTGCGGCGGCTGCAGCAGCCGCCGCCACCAAACACCAGCACCAACAGCAGCACCAACAGCAGCAGCAGCAACTACAAAGGTCTCGCCCCGTGGCCGCCCAGAACCACAAGCGAGTGGCGAGCCAGTCGAAACAGGCCGGCCAGAGCCAGCGCGTGGACGCCCTCAGTGCGGCCCGCCAGTCCCACCAGTCGCCGCTGGGCCCAATCCCCATCGGCGGCACCCTCGCCTCGGCCTCGCTGCTGCTCCCGGTGGGCGCCGGCCCGCAGCTAGGCGACCGGAAGGCGCAGGGGCCGGCGCGGGCGGCCGAGCTGCAGCAGCAGCAGCGCGGCGCCACGAGCTCGAGCTCGACCCCAAGCAGCGCCAGCCAGCCGGGCCTGCTGACCAGCCTGCTCGACTCGGCCAGCCGGGCGCTGAAGCAGGTGGCCAAGGTGGGCGGGGCTTCGGGCGCGCCCGCCGCCCACACGCCCCAGTCTGCGGGCCCCAGTCAGTGGGAACTGCTGCGGCTCGCCGAGCAGCAGGCGCACGAACTCGGGCTGGGGGCGTGGCCGGGCCAGCAGGTGGGCGTGGCCGAGAAGTCGCCCTCAGCCCAGTGGGACCACTTCCAGCGCGCTGGGGGGCCCAGCTCGCTGAGTCTGCAGCAGCTGGGCCAGCTGATGGGCCCGAGTGGGTGGCCGCCGGAGTCTGGAGGCGCCCCAACGTTTGGCTGGCCGCCCACGACGACCGGCGGCAAGACTTCGGGGGCGCCGGCGGGCCTCGAACTGGAGCGGCTGGCGCCCATGGGCGGCCACGGCGCCCTGAGCGCCTACCTGGCGGGCCTGCTGGCGGTGGCGGCGGCCGCCCAGGAGCACCAGCAGCAGGACGAGCTGCAGGGCGGCGACAATAACATTGGAAATAATATTGGAAATAATTTTGGAAATAACAATAACAACTTTGGCAACCTCGCAGCTCACCTCAGTGGCAGCCAGCTCGGCCAGGAGAGCGAGCAGGTGAACAGCAGCTTGTCGGGCGAGCACCTGTGGCCACTTCCGGCGGCCACGAGCTCGCAGGCGGCGGGCGGCGAGCTGGCCAGCCTGGTGGACGACGTGGTGTTCGCCTCGCTGCCCGGCGCCCACCAGCACGCCAACCAGCTGCTGTACCCCATTTTGACAAGCGACAAGTCGTCGCCAACCACCAGCCAGCTGGACCAGATCCTCGCCCAGCTCGACAACGAACACCAGCCGGAGCCAGACCAAGGCCACGCCCACAAGGGCGCCGGCCAGCCTCTGGTGCTGAACTCGATCCAGGACCAGGGCAGCGCGCAGGTGAGCTCGTTCGAGGCGCCCGCCTCGAGCTGGCCGAGCAAGCAGAGTGGAGGCGCCCACCGGCCTAGGCGCCAGCGGGGAGGCCCTAAGGGTCCGACGAATGGAGAGCGCCCAGTGCATCACACTGGCTCGCTGGGCGCCAAGCTGCCTGGATTCAGGCCGGCCGGGCAGCACTTCCGGCACGAGCTGGGCATGCCCTACGCGCTGGCCCACTACATCGAGCAGCAGAACCAGTGGGAGCTGGGCGGCCAGGCCGAGTTGGCGGCCGCGCTCGCGGGCAAGCTGCACCACTCGGCCCCCCTCAGATACTCTCTGCCGCTGGAGGGCGAAGGTCCGCGGTCGCTGAGCTCGCTGCTGGGCCAGCAGGAGGCCTTCAGGCCGCTCAGAGTCCAGGCGAGGCCGGCCAGCTCGCCGGGGGGCGCCTCGAACTCGAGCGGCGACCAGGGCCAAGCTAGCCGCTGGCTCGACCAGCAGACGCGCCAGCCGGCGCTCGACGTGATCAACTTCGACGACAGCCACCCGGGCCAGCCGCCCGGCCGGCCGCAGCGCCCCCCTCCACCTCTGGCGCCGGCCAACGAGACCGGCGGCGAGAAGGCGCCCCCAAACGGGTGGCCCGGCCACGAGCAGGCGGGCTCCGCGCGCCAGCACCAGTTGCACGCAGCGCCAGCGGTCGGCGCGCAGCACTTGTACACGCCGGCCGCCGCACACACTCTGCACCAGCTGCACCCGTCGCACTTTGTTTACGTGCCCGCCGCCGACCTGCTGCACCAGGCCCTGCTGCACGCCAGCCCCTCCGTGTTCAGGCCGCGCGTGGTCGCCGCCGCCGCCGCCCTCGACCACCTGTGGCCCTCCGCCCACCAGCTGCTCGGCCGCCACAAGGAACCCCACCAGGGTGGCCTGCTGGGCCCCTTGGAGCTGCACTCCAGCCTGGTGGACCAGACGCTGCATGGGCACCACGACCGCAGTTTGCAGCAGCATGGGGCCAGCGCGGCGGCCACCATCGCCCGACTCCACCGGGCGGCCGCCGTGGCCGCCGCCTCCAACGACCTGGCCACCTCAGAGTCGGCCCGTCTCGTCAGCACTCTGGGCCAGCTCATTGGGCCCACCCTCCGAGGCGAGCTCCTCGCCCAATACTGGCCCCTGGCGCTCCTCTTCCTGCCGCTGATGATCTGCGTGGCCATCCTCGCCCAGCTTGTCATGGCCGCCCCCCTGGCCATGTTTGCCCTCACCACAGTGGCCGCCGCCCGTCTGGCCAGCTCCCTTTTTGGGCCGCCACCCTTTTCGGCCATGAGGGAGAAAAAGTCACACCCTTTGGGTCTGGTCAAGCGTCTGGAGGAAGCTGGAAGACTGTCTCCAAACGGGAACAAAACCAGCACCACTAGAAGACCGCTCTCGTCGACCACGCCGAGCCTTCCAAATGCGAGCCAAACTGTGAAAAAGATTATCAAATTCACCCTGCAAAGCAACGACAAACTTGTGGCCAAACTGTTCGAGGGACTCGAGGCCAACTCGACGAAAATTGCCCTCAAAAAGAAGGGCCCCAAGAGTTGACTATGGCGCCCAAGTCCGATCCTAGAGGGTTGTACTGTATAACTTTTACATCGTAAGCCGCCGCTTGGGCATAACATTCAGGCGAAAAGTGGAGATGAAAAGCCAATTCTGCACCCGGCAACAAATGCCACCTATTTATTGACGGTTGTTCGTTAAATTAAATTAAATCAAATCATCTCTCTCTTGTCTCTGATTTCGTCCGTGTTGTGAGTGCTCAGGCTTAGTTTGAGTCTATTATCAGTTTCCCGTCACTATCGAGTCGAACAAAGTCCTCACAATATTTGAATCTAAACAAGTTGGTCTTGAATTCTTCTGGCAAGCTGCTGGCCAGTTTGCTCTTTTCTTCCTCGCCGGCAAACGAGATCACGTGTCTCATTTCCTCGACAACTGCGAACGATCGCTCGTAGAATGCAGGACACACTCTGGCCAGGCGCTTCAGAAGCATCTTGGTCCCAATCGCGAGATGTTTCTTATCATCCAGATCGAAAGTTCCCTCAAACTTCGGCTCCATGAACTCGACCAAAAGAGGAAGCGAATGGGTGATCAAGTCTCCCCTCTCGCTTTCTCCAAGAACATCGTCAACCAAATCTGGAATTTTGCTGCGATACTTTTGGACCAGATTCTCGCTCAGCAGCTCCACCAACTTGGACTGCTGCTCTTCTCCAATGTCCGTCAGCGCTCTAGCTAGATAAGTCTGGTATTCTGGCATGCACCGATTTAGGTAACTCTTGGCCACATGGGAGAACAGATTGACCAGTTTTTGATTCTTCAGTTTCTTCAAATGGACCCTGAAGAATGCCAAATTGAATCGCGCTTCACACGGTCCCTCGGCCAAGCCAATGATGGTGCCCACCGCGAACTTTCCCTCCAATTCCTGTCTCTTTGCTTTAATCAGTTCCACATCATCCCTTGGTTCATCAGAGGAGCTCTCAACTTTTAGGAAGTCGGACAATTCACGCATCTCCCTCTGCATGTTTGCAGCTGATACAATTCCTACCAGCCCAATCAGGAAGACCAAGGACAATTTGATTGATATTTGTACGGCCATCTTGGTTGAGTTGCGACTTTCCCTTTGGTAGATCTGACAAATTTTACATGGGATTGTGTTCGGAAATCGATCGCTCAACAGGTTCTAATTCTGTATTGGACCACTAAAGTGGACTAGCTGATATCAAATAGGAAAGCTTTCTGGCCGCGGATGCATTCATAGACGTTTTCAACTTGATGGCCCCCCGTCTGGGCGCATTGTTTAGATGTCCATGATTTGTGCCCCCAAAGCCCGTTTGTCGTGGCAAGTTGTTCGAATTGATCAGCGATTCGAGCTAGCTCATTGAAACATCGCATACTTGCTCCACAATACTCGCACTATTTGATAATCTACATTCATATGTAAAGCCTCCACTGTTGCCCACACTTGATACAGCTTGTTAAATCGATCGAAATAATCGCCAAGAATAGCCGCAATGACACTCAAACACTCTCCGAGTGAGTGTCATTGGTGGGTCCAATTTATGTTTCAAGCCAGATTCGCAAGCGCAATCGTCAAGTTGCACACTTGCGCCGGTCTGAGAGCAATTTCACAGCTCTGTGAGCACTAGAACGAGCCTGGATGTGCCACCCAGGAGGCATAAGCGTCCGGCTGACGAACTGAGAATGTCCTCAGCTTTGTACTTACGCAACCTATCCACGTTGAAATGCGAGCTCTTGGGTGCAACGCGCCACCTACTACCCTCTGGGGCCCCAGAATTTCTCGCGCCCACATACACTCACAAATTTCGCCGCACTCCATAGACCAAGCATGCAAATGGTTAGAAACAATGGTTAGAAACAAGTGGCATCAAGCACTACCTCTGTTAATGGTGCAAGGAGCCGTTACGGAACACTCTGCACAACACAACAAACGACCTCTTGAAGCCTAATGCCTTCGGCACAACCTTCTGACGTCGGTACTTTCCTTCATATGTATTCCGACATTCTTTGGTGGGTCCAATACGAACTTTATTTTCTGGCAGCCTCTGAGGCTCACGGAATGCCATGATCTGAAAAGGACCTAGCTAACTCGTTGATGGTGCATGGACCGGAAGAAGAGCACGAAGGGTCTGAAGGGATAAGCATAGGGTGGTATTGATGTCGTCTTCTTCCGTTCGTCTAGAGGTCTGATCTCGCTTGCCCGGTTATATCACTCTAAGCTGGCACGCCGAATCGAGACTCTTCGCTCAGGTTAAACATATCCCAAACCTCAACTGGTGTGCACAATCAAATGATGATATTTCATAGGAAGTGATCGCAATGATTACCATATACAAGTCAAAGGAGTCTTAGCGAACGGTGGCAGAGATCCCAGAGGATCTTTGCCCACTTAGTCGAATAACAAGGTTTCAACTTATTTTAATATTTATGAGATCGTTGTCCGTTTCTTGGTCACTATTGACACTAACGTGTACTTTTTTAGCTGTTTTCACCTTATGGTGCAGCTCAGATATCTGGTTAATTATTCGCCTCTCGACCTCGTGCTTGATCGATCTGGCCCCGTAGTGAATATCATATCCTTTGCAAATTACATCAATCACCTTCTCGTCCCAGGTCAGCTCAATCGAGTTGTTCTTCTTTGCTTTGGCGGCCCAAAATTCGAGCTCTTTTTTCACCAATTGTCTCAGCTCGCTATCGGAGAATGGCAAGAAATACACCATTTCATTTATCCTACCTAGGAACTCATCACGTTGGAAATGAGCCTTCAGCACCGGCCTAACTATTGTGTCCTTAAATTGTCTTGATATGGTCACTCTCTCCTGGTAGTCCTCTTCGTCGCCCTTCACACTCCCGACGAGACCTCTCAACCTGTCCTCTAATCTTATATCACGTAGACGCTGTTGCTCCGCTCTGAGCTGCATTGCATGCTCTGCAATAGCCTCACTAGCTAGATTAGAAGTCATAATAAATATAGCATTCTTGCATTCAATGGTATTGCCTTTTCCATCAGTAAGGCGGCCCTCGTCGAACAATTGTAACAACACGGTTAGCACCTTAGGGTGGGCTTTCTCAACCTCGTCAAATAATACCACAGCATTGTTGCAGTTTTTCAGAGCGTCAGTTAACTGCCCGCCATCCTGATGCCCAACATAACCCGGTGGGGAGCCTATCATTCGCGCCACAGAATGCTGCTCCTGATATTCTGACATATCTAATCTTATAAAGGCGTTCTTGTTGTCTTTGTGCAGATATTTCGCAACCTGCTTAGCCAATTCAGTCTTGCCAATGCCCGAAGATCCCAGGAAAAGGAATACCAACGGGTGATCTTCGTCGAACCAACCATTTTCCTTGCGCCGTATGGTTGCAGCAACCATAGATATTGCGGCATCTTGGCCGACGAGATGCTCTTTGATACGTTTCTCTAATGGGTACTTTCGTCTCTCTTCATCCTCAAGCTCTCTTTCTCTTCTGACGTATTCTTCCTCATATAGATTCAATCTTTTTGCAAGTGTTGGATTTGCATAGTTTGCTGGCTTGAAGCCCAATTCGTTCTTTAAAGCTGGATTGGCACCATATTTTGTCAAGACGTCCACTGTCTCCGTACTATTTGATAATGCTGCATAGTGAAGGGGAGTACACCCATGAAAATTGACTCGCACCAAGTCAGGGTTGAACTCGGTGTCTCTGATCAACGCGACTACCAATGGGTCTATATTCAGCTTCTCGGCCATCAATCTTGGAGTTGAATAGTGGTCGATTTCATTTATCTGGGCCCCCTTCTCCAAGAGTAGTTCGCATATAGTCGACCTACCGTGCACAGCAGCGAGATGTAACATCTGCCAGCCTAACCGATGCCTCGTATTGACATCATTGGGCGTATAATCCTTCAACAAGACCCTAACTCTCCTCTCATCTCCTTCAAGGATCGCTTGCTGTAACTCATCAAAAGAATGTGGATTTTCGAATCTTGGAGGCTCTCCAGGGGAGTAGTGAGTGGACCGAAATGTTATGATTGATGCTGCAGCCAATGCACCCGTTGCGAAGAATTTCCGACGACCGCTAGAATAGCCTGAATTCGTCTTTCCATCCTGTTTCTCTTCATGATTGCCATTGCTCTGAGAGCCTTGATGGTTGGACCTGGTATGACCCTTTAATAGATCGTATCGGGATGGTTCACACCGCGTGGAAATCCTACTGATCGAGCTGTACAAATTCTTTCGGCTTGATATCAAAGGTTGATTGAGGAGTATCTTTCTCAGCATTCTGCGATGAGTGAATAAGTTGGTTTCGAGATTGATGATTACGATTTCACTTATATGCTCGAAGATTTAATCATACGAGATGTAAACAAAATAGGCAAGCTCCCCAAATCATGCATGATGCATGGTGCATAGCGTGGATGTACGGTACAATCCGTACAAAGGGGCGTGTCTTGTACGCCGCTGTACGGGCGAAATCGGCGGACAAATGTACAAAATGTACCCCCAATGTACCCCGTACAAGTCCGTACACCT
>Ga0058701_10005489_pt1 | contig 10538 bp, 6 predicted proteins | sample AgamicOrMae_FD_97039 | JGI IMG/M metagenome (GOLD analysis project Ga0058701, IMG submission 97039) | Agave microbial communities from Guanajuato, Mexico - Or.Ma.e | ecosystem: Host-associated > Plants > Phyllosphere > Phylloplane/Leaf | place: Guanajuato, Mexico | collected 2012-06-04 | reverse complement strand
TTATCTTTTCTCTCTTATACGCTGGAGGCTTCGTTTGTTTCCCCTCTAGATACAAGATAAATTTCTAACAACAGTATGAATAACCTTTTGAAAATTTTTCTCGATAAATCATCAATTATAATCACCATGAACATATCAACGGACACAATCTAAACTAAACACACTTTTTTCTTACGCAAACACAGAGGCGGCTATCACGACTCACACATGATCATCCAATGGTTTTGGATTGTAATCGAACAAAAGCTTGACAATGATCAGCGGTTGAGATTACTGCAATTTGTTACTGGAACTTCCAGCATCCCCTACGAAGGTTTTGAGGCTTTGCGCGGAAGCAACGGGCCCAGAAAGTTTTGTATAGAAAAATGGGGCAAACCAACTAGTTTGCCCAGGGCGCACACCTGCTTCAACCGATTAGACTTGCCCCCTTATAACTCTTTCGAAATTCTTTATGAAAAGTTATTGATGGCCGTTGAGGAGTCATCAGGTTTTGGAATCGAGTGATTTAGTGGCCTCGTATTACCTAAAAAGGTTGCCCGCTCAAGATTAGGCCCCAAGCAAATGGTTTGCCCGCAAGTTGTACAAATCCGAATGCACATTTCGTTGGAGCGAGGGAGAAGTCATTTCAGGAGATGATAGTTCACGAGTAAGGAGGACATGGAAACGGAATCCAAATTGAAGAGAAACAAAATCTTGTCCAGCAAAAGGGAACACTTATGTCCCGGAAATGGTACAGAGCTCATTGTTTACAATTTTTGTAGTTAAAGTTCAAAAAAGGATATGCCTCAAGAGACTAGATCAGATGGCCAGTTTTATTGCGACTTCTTTCTCATCCCAATTTGTGTGTGTGTTGATCTAGTATGAGCGAGTGTTTGAGAAGTTGGTTCATTGTGTGGACTCAAGAGAGGATTAGCTCTATCGGATTTGCAACCGAGGAAGTTGGACGAGCACAGAAAAGAGAAAGTTGACGCCCCCTTGGTGGGCTCATTATTTTCGTCATTCTCCTTGTTGCTCTTTGTTGTTCTGTTGCTTGCTTGGCGGCCGGCCGATCGATCGACCGATCGACCAGGCGAGCAATCAGTATCGCTGGTGCCTGGTGGCCGGGCGCAAAAGTTGCTCGGGATTCTGTTGAAACGATTTTCATCCTTGTTATCTAGTTCGCATGGTCCGCAATCTACACGCCCTCTTGACATCAGCAGCCCGACCAGAGAAACGCTAGCTCCTCAGTGATGCGCTATAGGAGCTACAATGCACGAGTTCTGCTGGCGCAGATCGTCCGACGACTTAGCTTATCTTCTGATAAACACTCTCAATTGTCTCCTGATGAGGACGGTGGAAATTGCTGCTGAGCAGTGTTCCATTGAATGTCGCCAGCGACATTGGAGAATCTCCTCGACTGCTGGCCCTTGTAGGTCGGACCATCATAGTGAACAGGAGCCGTGGAATTGATGATGATCAGTGATCGTCAATTCGCGGAATCATCACTGGCAGCTAACAGAAGGCGAGAATGCTTTTGGAAACTCATCCATCTATTACGTTAGTCTGGCCACACTGGCAGAGATAGACAATGATGCTCGTGGATGCGGAAAACTATCACCAATCAAGGATGATGAACCAAGACTCGTTCGTTACCCTTGGCCACTGGCTGAACTTAGCTCATCTAGTCGGGGATTAAAACAGAGCTACATCGATCGTTCGATTGTCCCAATTGTTTTTTTAAAAGTACGAGCGAGCCAGGATCAGTATCTCGTGAACGGTAGACTGCTCTTGGTGTTTCTTCCGCTCCCCATCCAGATTGCTGCCTGTTTCGCAACGTTGGATTGCCGGCTAATGCTCGATTGTCCGTGAAGTAGTTTCAACAATAAGGGGACAGAAGTACTTTAGGTAGAAGATTTGGATACGAAAACTGAGGGGCAAAGGTCCAGTCTAGGTGGCTGAGATGCAGACGTCCCGATTGTGATGCATCGATCATCAGTGATAACGAAACTTTTGTACGAAAGCTGTTCGCACATATGAGCGCGCCAACTTGTCACCTAGTGACTTTCGTCATCTCTAACCTAGCGCGACTGATCACAATGACAGATCGCGCTGGGCTTTCTTACATGTACTGCGCCCTGCGGGGTTCTGTCGGTGCGCACGTGGCTACACGCGGCCAGCGTGCGACTCGAGATCCCGAGCCCCTGATGAGTAAGAAACAGCGCATAAATATGTGGATTGTTTCTTACTCGCTCATGACTGGCTCGCACATGTTGATCGTGCGAAATAGTCAATCGAGCAGATTTTCGCACCATCAGCTAGGCATCTGCACTGATAGTCATTCGTGGCCTATGTGCAGATAGATATCCAAAATGCTGGCGACTGAGGCTAATCTGCGATAAGGAGCCGCGAGAGAGAGAGACAGTTGTCCCTCTAACTGCACGTTCACTTGCCACCGGCGTTCCGAATTATCGCTCATCAAGATAGAAACTTTTGGGCTGGACTGTGTAAACAAATAGGGGCAAATTCTAAACACATCCCCGAGAGAGCAAATTCCAGTGCTCAGTCGCCTACCAGTGCAAATCTCGGCCGATTTGCCCCTGGCAAGCGAGTGTTGTCCAGCTCTTTCACCACATTTGGGCAGACAATTTGAGAACATGGTTGAAAAATCGCAAATTTCCAGGCAGTCAGATTGTCGAATGCATGACCCTTGGAGTTGCCATGTCGGAAGTCTGGTGGGAATGTGCTGAATTTCGACACACTGCCTTCGGCTGAGGCATAACTTTTCTACGCAAAGAGGGCTGAAATAGTCGTGCCCCTTCGCAGTGTGTCTAAACAGTGTCCAAACAGGACTCCATTTGGGTTACCCTAGAGTCTAGATTTGTCTCTGGGAGGAGCAGATCCCTGCTGGCTCTCTGTGGAGCTTGTCCAGACAGAAAATTCCAAACCCTAGTTACTGGCAGAGCTTTGGAGTCGGTGACTGGCAGCTGTGTTCGCAGGACAAGTGCTCTGTTTGTCGCCTCTGTGTGTCTCTGATGCGCGCCCGCAGCAAAGCTATGGAAATTCACTAGTTGCTCGCAAAGATGATGCGCTTTCGCCCACAACAACAACAACAGCAACAGCAACAACAACAGAAACAGCAACAAAGGCGAACGACAAGCTCCAGCATAACAACAGCACACGTATAGATCTCACGTTCGCACTGGAAAGCTCGCTGGCGTGAAGAGAAAAACGTGGAGCAAAGCAGCAGCAACGATCTAGTGGCCACCCGAGCTAGTGTCGAGAGGATGCACTCCCTGTGAGAGTGGCTAGAGAGTAGTTGTGTGGAATGAGCTAACATAACAGTCAGCTAGACAAACAGGCACAGTTGCCAGCGAGAAAGGCGCGCGAGTTCCTCATTGGTCAAGGAGAAGGGCCGATGCGAGTGGACTGATAGTTTTTCACATTTTTCACTCTCTCAGAGGAGCTCTGTCGCGACCAGCATGGGAGATTAGAGAAAATCTAAAGCAAACTTGATGAAGCAATCTACTCTCATTGATTGACCAACAACCAGCCAACAACTTTCAACTGCTGCCACACAATGTCTAACCCAAGAATGCGCCGGCCTCTCACAATCGAAGAGTACGAGCTCGAGCTAAGACAATCGGTGTCCGATTTGGAGCTAGTCGAGCGCGTGTTTCGCGATGGCCTTGCATCAAACAGACTACGTTCAGTATTGTGGCCTTACCTGTTCGGTTTGGTGAAGAAACGAGGAAGATTCATGCATATCGCAAGCAATACAACAAATTCAACAAGCACAACAAGCAATAACACCTGCAACGGATTTCAGAATTCCAAGACAGTCCAGAAACAGACATTCGAGCGCCAGACTTGTGTCAATGGGTCGGCGAGGGGGGAGAGTTTTGTATACATTGAGCACGAGGAAAATCTGAAACGTTGGCGAGTGTTGAAGAAACTTTACAAGACTTACGAGAGCCAATGGAAGTCAATCCAACCAGATCAAGAGTTGAGATTTTCCTCATTCCGTGAAAGAAAATCACTAATTGAGCGCGATGTCGTAAGAAGCGATCGCACGCATCCATTTTACTCAGGCACAAATAGTCAATACAATTGTTCGGAAAATCTGGAAAAGTTAGCCAATGTTTTGATGACATACATGATGTATGATTTCGACATTGGCTATCTCCAAGGAATGTCCGATTTGGCGGCCCCAATCTTGTACGTGTTCCAGGGCAACGTGGTGAAGACTTTCTGGGTGTTCGTTGAGGTGATGAAATTGCTGAGGCGCAATTTTGAGTTCAGCCAAAAGACAATCCACTTTCAACTGAACTGCTTGTTCAGATTAATCAAGTTAACTGATCCAAAATTGGCCCATTACCTGAGAGAAAATGATTGTAGCAATTGTTTCTTCCTATTCAGACACATTGTTTGCCAATTTAAACGCGAGCTCATGCGAGCCACAGCAAACAGCGCCGATTCAACGCCCGTCGAAAGCTCCAGAAGCACTGATGATGGCGATGATAATGACCTTGTTAGCAATGGGTCGCTGGTTCGAGGCGATAAGAGTTGCAGACAAATGGGTGTGACAAATGGTGAGATGGGTTGCTCGAATGGAGTTTTCAGAGACGATTATGCAAATGTTTTGAACTTGTGGGATACCATTTGGTTTGTACAGAAGCGGCACGAGTTGCGCGCCAAAAGCAAGTGTGTCCATAGCTTCAAGGTTGCCCCAACTAATGATAGACTGATTCCAAAAGAAGGCTCAACTGCCAGCTCGCCCCAAGAGAGCACAGTTGAATCATCAACCTCGTCCACATCATCAGCAAGTAGCACCTCTTCCACTTGTCTATATTCTTGTCGAACAAGAAGCGCCAACGCCAAAAATGGCACCGAGCACAAAAAAGTGGCGCCCAAAGTGAGACAGGAGCAAGTGGTTTATACCAAAGAAACTTTTTATTCATCATTTGATCCCAATCAGGCCGATATACCTCGTTTCGATTTAACTGAGACGGAAAAATTTGTCATCTCATTATGTATGTCGCTTATTAGCAGGGAAAGGAATTATATATTAAAGCATAGGTTAGACGCAAGCGATATACATCAACATTTTATAAACCCACGCCTGGCTTGTGATCTGGATAGATTCATTGGACAAGCTTATGAGATATATCATTACTTAAATAACGAATGTGATTTACAAACCTTAATTAGGGAGGCAAGTGAATTTGGTCCACGGAGCGATTATTCGCCAATTGATAAGCAAATCTTAGTGCAATCTAACAACAATGGTGGACAATTAAGGAAAAATCCAAGCAATTTATCAGCAAGCCATGGGATTCAAATGGACTTGGCCTCGTCCACGGCCACCAGTGACAGTTTTGATCTCCTGAAAGACTACTTTATAATTAGCCCAACTGCGTACAATGTCTCCATGAACTCACTCAATCCGCACTCACTAGACCAGAACGATGAGTCGCCACCAAATAGTTACAACGCCGGACATCTTGCCCATTTGGGGGCCATAAGGCGAGCCAGAGTTTCCAGCACCTCAGTGCCCGGCGCCGCAAACGCCCTTAGCGTTCGGAGTACACCCCGTTCATGGAACCGTCACTTTATAGGCTCAACTGCTGGGAGCACCATAGCATGAGAATGGTGAGTTATTAAACGCAAACAAATAAAGCAATACCGCACAACTGCCCTCATCGGATCAGCCCGATTGCTGGGTGTCTGAAATTCCTACATTGTCAATCGTGTCCAAGGTCTTAGTTATGGCCGCAAATTCAATTACTGTACGAAGGTGATGATTAGTTGCCCCCTTATGACAACTTATCATCACTTGCTGGCTTGGAATGCAGACTAGTCTGTGTGTACCCTAGTCCAAATTCCAAGTGTCCTTTGATTTGGGGCAGGAAATAGTTGAATTCAATTGAGTCGTCGCCTTCGGGGTTGGCTCGGGCCACACTTCGATGGAGTTCTTTAGTTGTTCAGGTTGAGGAGTGCTAAGTTTGCTTTTCGAGCAAAGCAAACTGAACCGAAAAACACTGATTGAATGAGTGGAAGCTACACCCATCCTGTGCATCAGTGCGCGTCTGCATCTCTGCAACATTAGTTTTGCCGCAGACTAAGAGGACCCAGAAGGGAGCCTAGCTAAGCGTTTGTTGCAAAAAATTGGCCTCATTGCTGACCGGCAGTTTGATTTTGTAAATAGTTTGTGCAAATAACTGAAAAGGAGTAAACTCGTGGTTGCAAAAATATAGCAATCTTCTGTGAGAGGCAAAGTTCATTTCAATAACTTCGAATGCACGCCAACCAACGAGCATCATCACCTCTACTCGAAAGACATCTGAGCGCATATTGAGGTGGCTACCTTGTTCTATTTGCGCGCAACCAGCCGATGCTGATCCTGCACGAAGCAGCACTCAACCCACTTGAAAGGAGAGGCAATCACCCACCACGGAAAGGAATTCCGCTTAATCAAAGCGAAACGAAGCACTCGAGCGCAAACTGATGGAGTCCACCTCGAGTGGAAGGGTTGTAGGAGAGAGAGGCCTCTCAGTTGGGCGGAGATTCCAAGAGGGCTGCAAAATTGGCACCATCTTGGGGTAATCGTTAAGCTTGCGCGCCAATCAACTACAAGCCTCATTGTCCAGCTCCAAGGAGGCAACATTATAATCTGGCCAACGACCATCTTGCTGAGCAGGCGTACAATGGGCCCACTGGCTGCGGGGCGCATGTCGGCAACCACTTGGCCGCCCCAAGCGCATGCCTCAAGGTATCGAGGCAGCCAGTCCACCACCAGTTTGAGGAGTACACCTTTAGAAGAATAAACTCATGCGACGTTTGCGAACAATTCCTCAGAGGTTAGTCAACAAATAGAGTTTACAGTTAGACCATTTCCAAGTCCACATGCAAAATAGCTCACCCTCCAGGAGAATCGTTCCACTTCCGCCCAGGTCACAAGAACCAGGGATTGAAGTGCACAGTCTGCAAGGCAGCTTGCCATGTTGACTGTCGCATCGAGGCGGAAAAGACAATCATCTGCAAGGTTGGTAGTCAAGTAAGTTTATGTAGTATGTAGTTTATTAGGTTGCAATCGAAAACAGTTCTTCAGATGAGTTTGTTGGACGATTTCCAGTTCGGTCCAATCAGATTTTGGAAGAGTCTCAATTTACGACTAAGAGTGCCGCAACACCATGGATGCGACTACACTAACCTCTTACATTGATCTCTCCCACGAGACAACCACACTTGATCAGGAAAAACCGTGCTCGATGCCCCGAAGAATTGCTTGGCGAAAGTTGATTGTCAGTCGTGAGACCGATGAGTCTGCAGAAGATTCTGCTCCAACTGGGTTGGATTTAGTCGCTGGTATCAGTATGTATTGAGCGAAAATGTCCTCCTGAGTGTCGAATATGATCAATGCCACGCAGTCGATCTCAGTCATAGGCAAATTGTAACTGATGGAAAAATTTTCTAACTTTCATCCAGAGAACATCTTTAAATGTGGCGGGCTCTACGAGTCAATAAGGCGCATTTTCAGAACAAGAGCCCGCAGGCACGAGGAGATCCGGCGCCAGAGAAAAGTGTACCATCCGCTGAACCTACCCCCCAGCTCCACATCCTTGAGGGCCGATGAGAGTGTGGAGCCAGTCGCAACTTGCGACGGGGCGACCGAGAAGGCGCCCACAAGAAGCACCACAAACGTTCTGTCCGGCGAGATTCTGCAATGGAGAATTGACAGGTGGGCGGTCGTGATGAAAATTGTTGAAGAACCAACTGACGAGCATAGTAACATGAACGTAAAGGCATGATGTCAAACTTGTATCACGATAGAAACTTCGTTTTCCCGTATGATGAGAGAAAATAACGTTAATCGATCGTTCTCTAGCGATGTGAACTTCAATTTATTTAAGCGATGTCGTAATTAGTTCACCTGCCAGTCACTTGGCTTTTTCTCCACTGGTTTGGATGCTATTAAATCTTACATGGCGTTTTCTAAAATCTTGCATTGGCCAAGATGGCAGAATCGAAACATTTTAGTGGAGCCTTTTTTGACAATCTAAAGTAACCACCTTCTCCCCATTCAGTGGAGAATGTGTTTTTCAGTAACCAGAAGGTATTTCCATCTTGTATTCCGGATCCAACAAGAACCATCGCGTGCACTTTTCCCGGCAAACAATTCTGACCATCGTGAATGCTGCCACCATAGGCTAAAAAGTCCGCAGGCATATTGATACCAACAATGAGTGGGGACTTAGGTAGCAATTCGTACCAAGCGTTGATTGTTTGAAAAAGTTTCCAGCCAACTATATTTGGTTTCATTTCGTAGGATCTTTTTTCCTCATCCTCAAGTTGACCGTAGGGGCACTCCTGTTGTCTGGCCACAAAGGGATAGCTTGTTCTCAATTGGAGACCATATTTTTGTACGAATATTCCAACATTAGACAACTTTCCTCCGCGACAACCCTCTAAGTTTGCCTTAAATCCGCAATCGATCACATACTGCTCGCTAAACTCCACACTCCTTAGAGTTTGACGACAATAAAGGAATTCCAAGAGGCTCAGAGGTGCCAACACGTAGCAGGCGTTGCAGTCTCTTTGATGTTTCGGCTCTGAGATGCAGCCTGTACGGCGCCAATCTATATCAAACTTCACTGGACCAGACCCGTCACTGGGTTTAATGCCCTGTTGACTGGGGCTAGAGTTTTGTTCATCGATCTTGGCCAGCTCTGCGGCTTGATCCTTTCCGTTTTGGGGTGGATTATTTGCCTGTGAGTGATTAGTATCCAACAGAGCTTTAGCCTCTTCATTCAGAGAGAAAATTGAGTAGATATCTCGTATAAGGCCGATGAAGCTACCTCGTGTCGGAAATTCTTCTTTAGTCTTCTCGTATGAAAGCTGTGGGCACACAGGGATCTTGGGAGTTGGGTATGGATCCAAACTAAGACTAATGTCATCCATCAGGAGGTTAGCGAAGTTGGTCGAGAATTCGGATGATTTCCCGTAGCCGGCCTGGCTGGGAATCAGAGATGGGTCGTAGTTTATGTTCATCGTTTTCGGATCGGGGCCTGGTGATACTACTTTCGTCTGTCTAAGAGTTTTCCTCCTCTTAGGATGTCTCTCATTTTCCAGTTCCACGTAACCTGAGAAGCTTTTCTCCAATTCTCCATCGGAACTCAACTTTCGAATCATTGCCACTGGATCCAACTTTTCAATTTTTAGCTCTTGATTGGTGGAAAAGAAATCCAACCCAACAGATTTCCTTGAGGGTTCCTGTTCGAAAACACGTTTTCCAGATTGACCTGACTGACTAAAACCGTCCGATTCTTTATCATGAGACTTATGATAATCGTCAGCAGGCATATCCGGCGCCATTATAGCTTCATTAACTGGCGGCAGGTCTGAGGTTGACAAAACGAAAGCTTCCTGCACTTCTTCAGCTGTCATATCGGTGAATTCATTCTGTTTCAGGTAGTGAGGAGTCTTCTTGAAAGCATAGTTCACGTTATGAAGGAATATTTGCATCGTTCTGCTTGAGAACAACTTGAAATGATCTAGGGTTTCCAAGGGGCCATAGTTCTTATGGAATTTCGATAGATATTGAGCAAAATTGAAGATACGCGGAACTCTGGTTGATCTGTCTGAGGCTAGAACCAACTTTTGGTCCGTGGAATCATGATCAGCATTATGAATTTGGGCCGATATGACGCCGATCAGATTTACGTATAATAAAGCCGAAATCAAACGAAAAAGTGGCGACATTTTGGTCATTGTTGCGGCCAGAGAAAAGATCTAGATTCAAAAGGCAGCATCGTATAATGAGTTGATGCGAGGGGAGCCAAAATTGAGCCTACAATCATCGGACTGCATCTAAATATAGAAAAGGGCATCCATCTGAAAGAAATGCCACACCTATGCGGCAGCGATATGTAAGCTCGATAAGAGTTGTAAGAACATACAGGTGATTTAAGGACGCCCTTTGGCGCCGTAAAGTTTCAGTCTAGTTACCATCTGTACCTGCAGTTTGTAACCCGTTGTTTTGTTCGCGTCTTTATTTATATCCACAAGATCAAGATATTTCAACTCAATGGTAGTCAATCCAGATTTATAGCAGAGCTGAACGGCCATGTGGGAGCAGTGTGGCAGGTTGACTGGTCTCATCCTGAGTTCGGTAATCTATTGGCTTCATGTTCCTATGATAGAAGAGTAATAATCTGGCGCGAGAAACAAGGTGATTGGGAGAAAGTAAAAGAGTATAGGGATCATGATTCCTCAGTTAATTCCGTTCAATGGGCACCACGAGAATTTGGCCTCATCCTGGCATGTGCCAGTGCAGACGGATCGATCTCAATCCTAAGGCGCGGCTCCCACTCGGATTGGGTTAGTAGGAAAATATTAAATGCACATCAGATAGGTGTCAATGCCATCAGTTGGGCACTTCCAATATCATCAGTCTCAACCATCTATAGACCACAAACAAACCCATCAAATAATGCTGCATCTACCGGACTAAATGCATCTCAAAACACCACATCACTTACCAACTCAACCACTGCGGCAGG
>Ga0058701_10005488_pt1 | contig 10539 bp, 4 predicted proteins | sample AgamicOrMae_FD_97039 | JGI IMG/M metagenome (GOLD analysis project Ga0058701, IMG submission 97039) | Agave microbial communities from Guanajuato, Mexico - Or.Ma.e | ecosystem: Host-associated > Plants > Phyllosphere > Phylloplane/Leaf | place: Guanajuato, Mexico | collected 2012-06-04 | reverse complement strand
CACCGGCCGCTGAGCGAGCAACCTTGCCCCCGGCAGCGACAGACAAAACCCGCTCTTCCCCTCCCGCCCCCAACCCCCTCGGGATGCCTGCTATTTCTAGAGAAATCCCACTTACTTCGTAGGAAGACCAATGCAAGGCGGGCAACTTGGACGATGCTTTGAGCTGCAGGCCGGGCGCCGAGCGAGCCCCGGCTCGGCTCGGGCGCGCTCGGCCAACTTCAGGCAGCGGCTTGCCACGGCCCGGCCGCTGCCAGCTCAGCCGGGAGGGGAGGGGGGAAGGACAAGCACAACAAGTGCTGGCCCGGCCCGAGCGGCGCGGCGCGTTGGGCCGGCCGAGCCCCGCCGAGAGGTTTTCCCTTCCCGAAAGTGTTTTTGTTGTTGAGTTTGAGCGAGTAGAGGCAGGCGGGTAGAGGCGCACGCGTTCTGCTCAAGACACCTGCTGGACTGGACGCCGCCCCGGACGGACGGGCAGACGGACAGACAGAAGGGGCAAAGAGACGCAACTCTTGCCCAAAATCCAGACGGAAACGAGGCATTCATCGGTTCCGTGACTTTTCTCCTTGATGCAGATACCATCTTCGCGGATACGGTTTCCCTTATGCTATGGACCTAAATGAACAAGGGATTGATCTGCGACCTTGATACACCAAGGGGAAAAAAGAAACAAAACTGGAGTGGTTTAATTAATGAATTCGTTCTCGCAAATAAGGGGCTTCAATAGTTAAGTTTGTACCTTCGAAAAATGATCTTCATAAGAGCTTTTTCCGCCATTTTTAAAAGTTTCCAAAGAGGAAAAAAAAAGAAAAAAAAGGTGGTTTACCGATGACCCCTAAATGACAGTACTCAATCAAAACAGTGAAAAAGTAAAATGAGTCAAAGCACCACGCTAAAAATTCACGTCATGTCTTGAAAATACAACTGCGGAAGATATTTTTTTTTCATTTTTTTTCCTCTTTTACACTTAGAAATAAAAAGAAGAAGACTGTAGCTTTTTTTACAACGGGAGAGCACGCAAAGCCTCGAGTTTCGACAAAAGCTCGAAAAGTACAGATAATTAGTACTGCTAGTCGTTTCTGAGAAGTAAAAAGTGAATAACAGCACATGCAGTACGACACTCACAAAACAAAAGTAATTAACAATATTCGTGGGCAAAGCAAAGATGCCTTAAACCTTAACTGACAGCGAGATTACAGATGCAGTTATGACAACAATTTCCGAGAGGTTGTTTAAATTCTACAAAACCGGAAGTATGCGAGACTAGAAACGCCATGTATAGCACAGTAAGCACCGTGCATGCTGACTTAAGTCTTGCTAAGAAGTCTTCATCCGCAAAATTTTATTGAAGTTTTGCAAATGTAGTGCAAAGATGCGGAAAGGAAGACTCAGTTTCAAGGTATAAAAAAGCGGTTACGGAACAGAGGGTAACAATCAAACGTCTGAGATATTCTTACCCTGATTATCTTACTGACACATATGCATCGATATACCACACTTAAAAAATTGGGGACAACGATTTCATTTTTACAGGAAATTAGTTTAAAGAGTGTCTTAGATTACACGAGCTCGTATGGGAGATCGCTTTTAATGGTAAAGGTAAATTGCAGAGCCTCACAGGGAGTGAGGCGTTAACTGCCACGTCACCCTTGCATCCGGCCAATCAGCGTTGCTGGTTTCATGTATCCAACCAATCAGCGCACACCGCGGGAATAATCTGTCGCCTCTCTTTCTATAGGGCTATCCAAATTAAATTATTCTGTTGGTTTGAATTTACAGTATTGAGAAAAGCGACGAACAATCGAAAAAGATACGAGAAACAGGGCTTTGGAGGTTCATGAGCATAAACAGGGAAATAAAGGGTAAAACAGCCCGTCTTTGATTCAATGACGTTACGTTTTCTGCAATTCCACAACTCCAAACCTCTTCTGCAGGTGAATATTTTGAAAAGCTTTAAACGTTAACATGTACAGTGTGACCCGTGCTTCCATGTATTTCTTATAAAAGGAAGGGTTATGACTTTTGTGGCCCACTGTACACTAAGGACGCCTAACTACACTACGGTAGAAAACTCAACGTATTTTTTTCCAGATCCCATTAATCCTCCTACCTTAAATCTGAACCTGATTTCTAATTTTGAAATACCCAATAATACATCCGATTAAAACAAAGACCTTAATTAGGGCTGACAAAACTGAACCCCACATTCTTTTCCAAAACTGTTTATTGTATATAAGCTCAAAACTAGGAAGAACTTCACCTGAGGAAGCGACTGTCGAACGGAACCCAAAAAAGCAAACGATCGAGAAAAAAAAAAGTTCTCCCAAAAAGTTGTTCGATCCGGAAAAATATGAACAATTACGGAACTGTCAAACAACTCCCGAAAAAAAATCACGCAGCTAGCACGGCTTTCGTTTTATCCCTGCATCCCATTTATCGAGTGGCGTATCCCCTATCATCCGCGGCAGGTGGACGGGGGAGGGGGAAGTGGGGGGATGCTTTTGACACAGTGGGGGAACTTGAGAGATAGAGACGGGCGGTGTGGAGAGGGGGGACATCAGAGGGTTTGCTGGTTGGGGCACCCCGTACCAATCGATAAGCCGAAGGGGAGGGGGGTAGCCGCGGGGAGGCGTTATGAGTCGACCAAAGCACCGCCTACCGCAACAATAAAGACAACGGATATCGGAGCAACAATGCTCATGTGCTTGCCCGGATTTAGAGCACATCAGTGACTTCCGGAATAAAAGCGCCTGTTCCAGGTTCTGTCATTCTCAAGGTGGAGTTTCCTTACCTCTTGAGCTGTCAAGCGGAGCGATATTGGAGCGAGGCATAAGACACCAAACCGAAATGACAGCGGAGCTAATCTAAAGATAGCGTAAAGGGAAGAATTCCAGTTGCTGGTATCTCCAGGTTTTGATCAAATATCTGAGGATGAGCAAGACTTCTAGCCACGGTGAAATAATTAATTTCAATTAGTTGGGCGTGCGTATTGAGTTCAATCCCCAATGGCAGTTCTAAAAGCGGGGTTTCTTGGAAATTTACCCTAATTCAGCGGCGGACGAGATGAGACACCGCAAAAGTATATTGAAGGGGGCCTTTTGTGTACCGAACTTTTAGACGCCGTTATTAAAAAGAATTGCAGTAAAAAAAATGGAATTTCCATGCCCAAGTCTGGGATTTTACTGGGCTGACCGTTTCCATACAGTTTAAGGTAAAGTCCGAGGAGAAAAATTCAAGCAAAGTCCCAAGGAAAACATAGGCGTTTCCCGGAAGAATATTCGTGTAATTTCCAGTTCCGTTCCGTACTTTCAAGCGGCGAAGGGCATGAATGGTTATTTGCGAATCTTGATTGGGACGTGGAGGAAGTGATATCCACGTGAATTAGAGCAAAATTTTAAAATAAACGTATTTGTAAGTTTATTCCCAAAAATTTCAATATCTCAACGATTCGAAGAGTTTATTCACAGAATCTGTTTTTATCTCAAACTCTATTTCCTACGCCATAACCATGGACATGGAAGAAAAAATAGGAGTCAGATTTCCGAGGACAGAGTTAAATCTGAGCGTAACGGAACTCCCCCTAAATGGGATTCTCCCTGTTAAGTCGGCTCATTATAATAATAGCGAGTGGTGGGCTGAAGTACCTGAAATCTTTCAAAGCTTTGCAGGTGAAAGGAACACCGTAGGCCCACGGTAACTGGATGTGCTCATTACGTGTAGTGTGTAACTTGAGTTGCTGAACGCACCCTTACTGCAAATAACAATGGCTATCCTTGGTGCGAATAATTGAGCCCGACTGGATTCCCTGGATAAGCGCCAATCTTTACCTAAAAACTAGAGCTAAGCGCCAATCTTTATCTCTGAAGAGTTTCCTATCTAATCACTTCTCGATGGCCACTGCTTGCTGCGCAAGCAACTTCCCTGAACTGTCTCAACAAGGAGTGCAAGTTTGCTTTTTTGCCAGAGAAGTTCGTGTCTTTCCGGAAAGAAACTCATTCTTAGAGAGGACAAATACGCTATTTTAGGTGGTGATCACGCTGTCTTTTCCGTTTTGAGAGTGGTGGTCACGCTGACTTTTCCGTTTTGAGAGTGGTGGTCACGCTGTCTTTTCCGTTTTGAGAGTGGTGGTCACGCTGTCTTTTCCGTTTTGAGAGTGGTGGTCACGCAGTCTTTTCCGTTTTGAGAGTGGTGGTCACGCTGTCTTTTTTCGTTCTGAGAGTGGTGGTAACGCTGTCTTTTCCGTTTTGAGAGTGGTGGTCACGCAGTCTTTTCCGTTTTGAGAGTGGTGGTCACGCTGTCTTTTCCGTTTTGAGAGTGGTGGTCACGCTGTCTTTTCCGTTTTTAGAGTGAATCTCTTTCTATGCTTTGTTAGTTTTGGGCATAGAAAATCGTTTATTAGCCCTGGGCGTACGTTAAGTCAAATTTCTTCTTCTCCGAGCTAAAAATTTTCTCCATTTTTCCTTTCTTCTTCTTTTCGTTTTCTCCTAGTTGTATATTTCTTGTCTTTTATCTCTTGTTCCGTCTTCTTCCATTTTTCTTTTTTTTCTTGTTTTCTTATCTTTCTTTTTCTTTTTTTTAGAAATGAATTTTGTTTTGAATGAAATTTATGAGTAGTTTACATTATCTCCAATATTTTGTATTTAGTTCTCTATTAAAAGAATATTTCCTTAACCAAAGATTAATTGGTTTTCTTCAAAAGAAAATCACCCCCTGCCGCTTTTTTCAACGCATTTTAAGAGCGAAATCCATCACATTCGGGGTATAAATACCAACTCCTTCTAGTGTGAAATTCACTATACACAAAGAAAAACTCATACTACCTCCTACGAAGTATAAGTCAGTACTCAAAAGGCGCGGAACTCACTACTTAACATATTTACAATTTCTAAAGTGAAATTTCCTTTAATTTCTGAGAAAAAGAAGAAGTGATTGACCTTGGAAATTTCAAAGAATTGAGTGAAGTTTTCGTTGAGGACTTGAAATAAAGCGATTATCTTGCCACTGGGTTCAGTGAATCACTTGACACTCAAGTTCCACGTAGCCTGGCGTAAGCTCCCCTAGGCCCTTGCGCTCTCTAGTTCAACTGCGCGTCGTTCAAAGTTTAAGCCTTACTGTTGTGGTCATTCGACCTCACGACACGTGCCTGCTAGGGAGCCGATTTTCTCAGTTGGACGATGTCCATATCAGCACTTTTCTCCTCTCCATATAACGTTGCAAATACACATTTGATATGCTGAATCTTCGGCGAGAAACAATTTAACTTAACCCATAACAGCCCAAAGTATTTGGAGTGAAATTTAGGTTAAGAGAAATTGGCAGGATTTTTCCCACTAAAATTCGCAATTTTAAGCTAAGGAAAATGCCTAAGTCATTAAATTTCAGGTTTCCAGAGGGGCAATATTTTTTAAAATTGTGATAATGCTGAACTGAAAAGATCCTCTAAAATAAATTGTTCTGTTTCCGAACAGCATCGCTGGGCGGTAATGGGTTAACTGAGGGGTTAATAACAAACCAGGTGACAGTAAACAGGTCTCCCCCTTAACGCTAATTTTCATCATAGGAGCGTAACGCAAGCGTGGAACCCTATCCCCCTATGGGGATTATATACGTAATACGTGTGCGACTCCTGACCCTTTAACATCTCTTGATACCTTCGACCGAGGTTGGTATATATCAATCCAACACAGTAGAAACTATCCCCTGTTTTAAGTATCCCCGTATCTGTTTTAGATATGGGTTCTTAAACTGGGGAAGAGCGTAATTTTAGAATATATCCCGATCAAAACCACATCAATGAAGAGCTCTTGCCGAGACATTTTCATTAGTTCTTAAGAGATTTATCTCTGGAATAACCTCATTACACTCATTGTTTTACCTTCACAGTAAAAAATACCTGTTTAGGGTAGTTCTACACCTTGTTTGGGTATGAACGTTCAACCGGACAAGACGGTAATTAGGTTATTTTAAAAGATAAACTTAAACAACCATATCAATCAAAAGGTCTCGCCGAGACCTCTTAATTAATATGGCAATTGAATAGTTTATCTTTAAAAATAACCAAATTAAGCATCTCACCTGTTTTACCTTCATACCCAAAACAGGTAAGGGACTACCTAAAACAGGAATTACTTTTTACTGGGTTCATGCCTTGAACAGGGGATAGTTTTCACAATGAATCTGACTTAAACTGGCCGAACGTTAACTCATAGCTTTACTTAAGCAAATTGAAGTCCAGCCAACAGCTTCTGGAAGTCCAAACCAGCCTAGAGCAATTTCCTCACAGTCAAAGAAATAATGATGATAAATGAGAAAAAAAATCGAACAATGCTTCACTTTACAGAAATTAAAAAAAAACATTTAAAAAAAATAATAAAAAAAAACTTCATTATCAGCCGAAGGCAACAGAAGCGTTTCAGGGCAGGTTTTTCTTTAGTGTAAACCACGAGAGTTTTTCTAAAACTGGCGCAGGTCAGGTTCAGATTAAGACGGTGGAAAGCGGGGAGACGCCAGCAAGTCGGGAGGAGGGGGGGGAGCAAAGAATCGCTACGGGCACAGGAGGTTGTTGTTGTTGTGGGGGGGTAGGGGGGAGACGGAATCCCCATCATGTCCAGAGGGCCATGCCTCCTCGCCGCGCCGGTCGGAGCCGTCGCAGTTGCCGCCGTTGCCGCCGCCGAGGAGTCGCTAAGCCAAAAAGTATACTTGGCCACTGTTGCCAGATTTCCCTCAAAATCACGTAGACACCTTCAGTTTAATGGCCTGTTTGGAAGGCGCGCGGTTTTGGTGGTCGCCTCAACCGATTGATGACTTGTGACCACGCTTACAAAGTAGGACAGCTTCATAAACGTAACGATTTTTTTAAGGGGCTGTACACCTGTTTTAGGTGTGAAAATAATAAGGGGGTAGCACGTATTTTGATTATTTTTCAAGATAGACCTGTCGTCAGCCATATAATTAAAAAGGCCTCGGCGAGAGCTTCCCATTGATTGGCTGAACATATGAGTCTACCTAGAAAAATAAGGGAGTAGCGCTTATTTTGATTATTCTTCAAAATAAACCTACGTTCAGCCATATAATTCAGAGGGCCTCGGCAAGAGCTTTCCATTGATGTGGCTGAACATGGGTCTACTTTTTTAAGATAAATCTTTCAAAAACTACATCAATGAAAAGGTCTCGTCGAGAACTCTCAATCGAAAAGGTTTGCGTTGACGGCGGTATCAAAAAATAACCACATAACGCTCTTCCCTTGTTTTACGTTCATACTTAAAGCTTCATCAGTGTAAATTATCTTTATCAAAGCCATCAACTTCACACGCACCGTTCGCATATTTCTGCTCAAAAAAACAACAACAATAATTTCTTCCGAAACGCAAAATCAACAAGTCTTAAGCACGGCTACTTCCCCGGAAAAGTATTCTCCGTTCTTGAAATCGAGGTGAAATTAAAACAAGTCTTCCAGAGGTAAAGCTGGCTCAATCTGCGAGTTTATAGACAAACTGTAAGTAAAGAAGTGTATAAGATCTGAAATGCCTTTTTTGTCCATCTTTTGTGTTCTTTACACTCTAACTTTAAATAAGTGAGAGTCTCTAAGATTCAAAGAAAATTCACTGAATTTCGGTTAATACAGCACCACTTAACTTTTTCAGTGGTGCTATACTGATTGAAATTCAGTGAATTTTCACTGAATCTCAGAGACACTCACTGATTCAAATTTAGAGTGTATTTTTCGTCGATGAACAGGACAGACGCACGTTATTAAGGTTAGGTTAGGTTACCTGAGATCAGGTGCAATGGAGGTTAACTTAGGATGAATCATGTTACCACATAGTAAAAACTACCCCATGTTAAGGTAAAGAAGGGAAAGAGCGTAATTTGGTTATTTTAAAAGATACTATGAATAGCCATATCAATGGAGAGCTCTGAAGGAGACCTTTTCAATGGTGTGGTTGCTGTTAGGTTTATCTTTCTTTAATAACCAATCTACGCTTTTCCTGTTTTCCCTCCATACCATAGCAGGTGTCGGATTGTCTGAAACAGGGGTTGGTTTTTACTATGCATGTGTCGGTTGAGGTTAGGTATCGTCTTTGTTTAGATGGCATTAGTTAGGTTAGGAGATCATGTGAATGGCCGAGCATCGGGCGATGAATGGAAAGGCATTAGATAGGCGGTTACTTCGCCAACCTTCGGTTATCTCCGACAGCGTTCGTGTGCACTCGGCCGCCCGTTGACAACGTTCCCAGATAACGGTATTCGTGACTCACACCCCTCCTCCTTTCCCAGAAAAAATACTACTTCTTAGAACGTTATCAACTGCGAGCCTTCCATTAGTTCCCAACGTAACGCCATCCATTTCAAGGCAATCCGCCAAAAATTTAACCTTCTTTTCGCTGAATTTTAAAACTATTACATTCTCTCCAGCTTCACGCACCTAAAGTTCATCTTTCACTTGATCTAGACTAGAGGATTAACGGCGCGTACAACCGCGGTGGCTTGGGGTAAGCCGAAGTTAGATAATACAAGTTACCCAAAAGGCGCAGGTTATGTTACGCAAAATGGACCATGCATTAGGCTATACCTCTCGGCCTCAGTTAACCAATTCCCTTAAGTATGGAAGCAGAAGCCCTCTAAATTTCATAATCCTACAAGGGTTTTTTTTCAAAAAGATTGTGAAACTTACGCTAACTAATCCATAGTCGGCATTGCATCAAAAGTATCATTTAATTTTGATTACAAGATTATGGTGTGGGAGAAAAGAGAACGTCAATTCTTTCACGTCCCGGTCCCTTATGGTGTCCAATAAATGCTTACCATGTTCCTCAATAAATGCCTTTTTTTTCTTTTTTCTTTTGAAAGCGAGCCTCGTTTAGTAAGCGTTCAAAAGAGAAATCAAAAAAGTTCTAGTTATGTTAATTTTTAAAAAATCTCAGAAATGGGGGGTATATTTCCGCCTGAAAGGTGGCGGGTGAATAAGAGCGTAACGCGCCGCATAGCACCGGAGATACATAACTATGGACACCTAAGTGTCCTATTAAGCACAGGGTAATTAAGGGACACCCCTCTGCGTCGACCTTCGTAAGGTCGTATGCCCACCCTTAATATCGTACTTAATGGCTGGTCCTGAGGTTAAACTAACCTTAGAGTTTTGTGCATCGTTTCGCTCTCTGTCGTGTAAATAAAAGGTTGAAGCTGCTGACTCATTCTGGGCGGTATTGAGGCTGCTCCCGCTGAAAAATAAGTAGCATCAGGCTTACGACCTTTCCAGTATCCTAAGCTCCGCTCCGCTTAAGCTGGGCGACCGAGGGAGAGCACTCCTATATGTACTATCGCGCACAAAAGTTCCGGAACAACCCTTAGGCGCGGCTAAGCCGGTAGGTTGGAACACTGACAGTTGGCCTTGAGCAGGCCAATCACAGGACTTCTCGGCGCTCGCCTTGCTGCTGCTGCCAACCTAATAGCTTTACCGCGCAAAAATGGTGTTCCGGAACTTTTGTGCGCGATAGTACAAGCCCTGCAAAATAGTAGTTGGCCAGCGGAATGTGCCGTTTTTCGATTGATTTTCATGTTAAAATGACGAATGGAGCAGTTGTTATTAGCCAGAACTATTAAAATACTCCTTTTTTATGCATACTCCTTTCTGCTAATGACGTTGGAGGGAGTATTTTGATTACTTTTCCAAATAAACCCTCCAACAACCATATCAAGCGAGAGCTCTGTACGAGCTATTTCGTTCAATGTGGCTATTGTTAGGTTAAGTAACAAACCCAGTTTGGCTTATTCACATGTCCAAAACGGGTACAGTGCTTCCAAAAACATGCATTGTTTCCATTAGTGCTATCAAATGAGTCATGCTCGGTCATGGCGATCTCTGCCGATGTTATTTCCTCCAAGATTATAACGAATCGAAAACTTTTCCCAGGAGGGCAGCGACCCGGACAACATTTTCAATGAAGCCGAGGTATGAATGGAGCGGTAGCGTCCATGCTGGCACTCGTTCGCGTTTTGCTTTAACACCTTGTTTGGTAGATTCATCCAGACGCGCGGCATATTTTACGATAGGTACCGCCGCGCCATGCCGCACCGCGCCGCACCGCGCCGTGCCGTGCCATCGGTTTTATAATGAGAAGCAAGACTTTGGTGCCGGATGTGATTTCCATGGAAATGTTTCCACACAGCAGGGCTTAAGACGAGACCTTTTGCTCAATCAACGAGCCTGCTTCGCTAATTTCGGCACCCGATGTCCCGGGATGCTAATATCCTTACCTTTTCGAATCAGTTGTCACTAATGCTCCATTTAAATAAGGGTGCCTTTCCCGCGTTTTTCTGTTCTCTTGTCAACAACCCGAGCGGAGCGAAGAGCACAACTCTTACCATAACTTAACTTGACCAAAGCTATTTTATCATAATCTAATTTAGGGGGCATTCGATAGCGCCAACGCCGCAAGCGCCAGTCCGTAACCGCCAAACGAGAAAAGTCGCAAACGCCAAAGTTCGTATAGGTTAGGTTAGGTCAAGTTAGGTTAGGTTAAGTTAGATTAGGTTAAGTGAGGT
>Ga0058701_10005487_pt1 | contig 10541 bp, 7 predicted proteins | sample AgamicOrMae_FD_97039 | JGI IMG/M metagenome (GOLD analysis project Ga0058701, IMG submission 97039) | Agave microbial communities from Guanajuato, Mexico - Or.Ma.e | ecosystem: Host-associated > Plants > Phyllosphere > Phylloplane/Leaf | place: Guanajuato, Mexico | collected 2012-06-04 | reverse complement strand
TGAGTGGCCAAAGAGTCAGGACAAACAGGCGGGCAGCGGGCACCCTCCCCTCATTGCATAAGAAAACAAGTTTGAACAAAGAGCCACGAAAGGACTTCCTCCGGCAGGACCTCCGCTCCGTAAGGACCTCCGATCACCTCTTAGATCTCCGTTCCCGTGTCGAGTGTCGAGAACCTTTTTTGGCTCTGAACGGCCGGCGAGACCAAAGGAGAGCCAGAAGACACCAAAAGGACACCAACAGGACACTAAAAGGACACTAAAGGGACACCAAAAAGACACCAAAAGAACATCAAAAGAACACTATAAAAGTCTGAAAGGAGACCAAAAAAAGTTGGAGACCGAAAAAAATCCAAAAGGAGAGCTAAAAGGAGACCATGAGGTGACCAATATAGAAGACCAAAAGAGCCAAAAGGAGAGTTTGAAGAAGAGCCTGAGAGAGAACCTAAATAAAAGCCAAAACAAGGGCGAAAAAAAGCTTATGAAAAAACGAAAAGCAGACCCCAACGGAGTGCCCAAAGGAGAACCCGAAAAAGCCCAAAAGAGTGCCATAACAAGCGAGCCAAAGGAAAGCAGAAAGAACGGCTTAAAGAAATCCCAAAAGAGAGCCCCAAAAAGAGCACAAAAGAGGGCCAAAAGGAGAGCCCGAAGGAGCCCCCGGTAGAGAGCCAAAGAGAGCACAAAGGTTAAAGAAGCCAGAGGTGCCGACACTCGACTGACATTGACTGTTAGAATTAGACACACATTTTGTCGGCCGCCGTGCAGTTTATTTCTCTGGCCTCAATACCTGGTACTGTTCTATCAACAAACAAATGTTGTAGAACTCGTCACGGAGATTTAAACACAGATACAAACGTGTTCAAGCCTACTTCGTTTCAGTTTACTTTACTAATTACTAAATCACCGTAGTTTCGCACACCCGGGATTTTGTTATTGACCAGTTTTCTAGTCAATATTGCTTTTTATACTATCAAAGCTTTAAGTCTGTAATTTTTTGTTTGGAGCAAAACTTCAACCCAAATCCTTCTTCCTCTTTTCGTATTGTTTTCTCCACTCTCGCCGTCAGGATTTGTATTTTTTTAAATCTGGAGCCACGATTCCAGAGTCGTAATCTCATTAAAATCTCATTTTGGTTTGATTCTTGCTGTCTTATCACAGCTCAAATCCACTGTGAAAAGTTATCGAGGAGGAAGTCACTGTCAAAGAGGCGATAACGTGAGACTTGGTGATGTCCAATGTCTTCCCAAATACCAATGTCCAAGGGATTGATTTTAAAAATCTTGATTTTAGCAGCAGCTCGAAGGTTTTTTTATCCGAAATCATTGCCTAAATCACCTCCTTAATCATATCCTTTATCATATCTTTAAAACCATATTCTGATTCATCCTAAATAAATCATATCCTAATTCATCCTAGGCCTATATCATTTCCTAAATCATATCCAAAATTATATCCAAAATCATATCCTAAACCATATCTTTAAAATATCCTAAAAACTATATCCTAAATCATATCTTAAACCATATCGCAAATCATGTCGCCTAAACCATATCAGAAATACCTCAAATCATATTCTATATCATATTCTGAATCATATCGTACTGTAAATCATATCCTCAAACCCGCACTTCAATAAATCCAAGAAAAAAAAGACGTAGAAAAATAGCTTAATTTTATAGTGCCGTTATGCGCAGGTCTTTTATCGTCGAGGTATAACTTCAGTAGCATTTATGGATATCAAGAGTGCTCTTGCAGGACGTTGGTCGTTCGGCTAGTCAAGGCCGATGACCGATGCGATGCAGCCTGCGGCCGAGTTGCGTTGCGTCGCCGCCTTCGCCGCCGCTGCCGCTGCCGCCGCGTGCCAGCCATCACCTAATGATGGCGCAGCGCTCAGCTTGTCTTTGCGTTCTTCGGAGCGCCGCGTGTTTCGAGCTTTACGCTTCGATGTCAAACGCACTTCGTTAAAGGTTGAAGAAGCCGAGGATTTGGGCCGATTGTTAGCGCTTCGCCGCGAAATAGGTCATTGGGCAAGAAGCGTCCACCCGCCGGACCGAATTTGCCAATTAAAGCGTGTAATTAAGAAATTAGAGAACTTCAGTTTTGAATGAGGTCGATTTTTAAAATAACTGCTATTTCCTCATTACAAGATCCGTTGTAACTACCTTGTAGTTACGGATTATATGTGAATTTGCTAGTGTGTCCTGCGTTAGAAGTTTGGTTGGGCCGCAAGAACGAGTCGATACTAAAATATTCCGAGGATAAGATGTATTCTCCGGTCTTATTGGGAACACTTGTAAACGAGTTTTGGCTATATTCAGACCGGTAAGATCGGTGCATACGATTTTATTGACCCCGCGGTCAATAAAGTTCTGGAGGAATCCTTTCAGTTTTCAATAAAAAGAGGAGTTTATATGAAACTTAAGCGCAAAGTGGATCGTTATTGCCTGCATTTTTAGCGCCGGTTTTGGGGTGTTCACGTTGAAGATCCACTATAAATTATAGGTGGAATTATCCACCTCTTGAAACCGCTCGGGTTTTTCTTTCGTTGCTCGAAATACCAGATATTAATTCCGGAAAGTGTCTTTTTCAGTATGGAAATACTAGCAAAGTTTCAATAAGTTATCCAAGCAGAAATCAAGGGAAAATTATCCGCTATAGAAAATGAAGTATTGCCGAGAATGCTTTTTCATCTTTTTATGCTTCCAGGAATTGTAGAAAATATACTTACAATCGAGAGTTACGCACAATTAAGATACGTTACACCAAGATTCGACTTTAATCTCATGAGAGATATTAAAAGCAAACCCCATGGAGAGCTTCCAGTTTCCTCATAGTTTATTTCTCGTGATTTCCGATGAAAGAGCCAATATCCCATCGAATGTTATCGAGGGGTTTGGATAGAAGATAGAAATTGCGCCAGAAATCTTTTATTACTGTCATATAATTGCGCTGTTCAAACCTCTTCCTTGTCGTTATAAAGCAAAATTTCCATTTCAACTTTGGATCGAGAGCGTTGTGCTCCGATTCTCTCGGCTGGCGAAGCAGAAGAAGTGGAGGACACAACTTGTCGAAACTTCAATCAGGGGATCTTCTTAATCGACGTTTTTCGGTAATACGCGCGGGTTCGCTGGTACAGTGGAGATCAAAAGTCGTGTCGCGTTCAAATCTAGTGACATTTCTTTTCTAGAATTTTGTTTTGTTGGCAATACCGTTGAAAAGAGCTGTTTGTGAACGAGATACTTCGCATTTAATTGTGTCATTATTACCAACACAAATTTCCAAAAATCTTAAATCGAATGCGACACGATTGAAGGTGTCGCCGGTACTTGAGAATATATAACGCGTGGCGTATATGCGTGTAAACGAATGGGGGGCATTCGATAGCGCCAAAAACCACAAGCGCCAACGCCGCAAGCGCCAGTCCGTAACCTCCAAACGAGAAAAGTCGCAAACTCCAAAGTTCGTATAGGTTAGGTTAGGTCAAGTTAGGTTAGGCTAAGTTAGGTTAGGTTATGTTAGGTTAAGTTAGGTTAGGTAAAGTTAGTATTGCGGGTAAGACCTTTGGCGTTTGCAACTTTTCTCGTTCGGCGGTTACGGATTGGCGCTTGTGGCGTCGCTGGCGCTTATGACAGCTACCCTAAACGAATATCTTTAATTGTTTTTAACTGACGACTTTGTTCCCAGTCGGAATCTATGTGGGATTGGAATGTGAACAAATAGAAAGTTAAAGAGTCGTAAATAGTGGAGAATCGTCACAGGTTTTTGAGTTATTGCCCGCGCTGCGGCGACGTTTTAAAGCAGGGAAAACGGCTTTGCCCTGGGAAGCGCATAATTTGTGCACAACTTTGATTGCCTCGAAAAGGAAACAATGGAAACGTCGGCCGGGCGAGCGAATGCAATCGTAAACAATTTGGATGCACTTGGATGGATGGATGGTCTGCCGTTGCGAAATGGAGACCGCTTCAGCAAATGCCCGCCGCGCTTTGAAAGGCTGACAGAATGTTTTAGGAAGTCGCCAAGTTGACGGAAATCAAGACTCATGACGAAGGATATGCGGAAACCATATTCCTCGATGAAATCCGCACCAACCTAACCTCACGTAACCTAACCTAATCGCAGCTAACCTTACCTAACCGAACCTGACGTAATCTCATATAACATAATTTGAACGTAACCTAATCTAACCCTAACCTAACATGACCTAAAACCTAAACCTGACTGAACCTAAACTCATCTAATAACTGGGCATCATCTATCCTGCAACCGTCGCATCACCTTATGATGTAAATAAGTGTGAATACCCATCAAGTTTTTTCTTGACAACTGATCGACAATTTCCTGTGGATATCCTCTGGATGTTCAATTCTCTATAGTAATGCTTACATACAATTTTTGTACTCGTTCGAATAAAATCTTAATGCATTCAATATTGAACATTACGACTAGTTTGATAAAGCAAAATTAATGTTAAAAAAATACTTTTACTGAATTCGTTTCAAGAAAGTCATCATTACCTCTGCCGAATTAATGTAAAACAATATGGGAAAAATCTTTCTCTATGGTATAACTGATTTCTGTTTGAGGACAGCTTGTATTTCAAGTACCGTAACGTTACATAAAGGAATTTATCAGGAGCTTTGTACTGTTATTCTATCGAATACCGGTTTCCGAAGTACTCACGGCTAGTAACTTAACCGAACCGTGGATTGTTATGGACCATTATTCCAACGGACAACACCTGATAATCTAGAATCCTTTAATGAAAGTACAGGACGGGTACGAATAGTCGCGGGTACTCGTTTAACAGTGTTAGGCCACTCGATTAGCTGCCATCACGATTTTAAAAATTGAGCTCCTGGCTCCTCCTTCCTTTACAGTTTTAGCAATCTCCAAACGTTGCCAACATGTTTTCGCCGCCAGTGTGAGTGGAGCATACACTGACACTGGGTCGTTTCCAGCGATGCTCCTGCGAAGTCTTCACTGAATTTTGCGGGTCATTTTTTACCCAAGGATTATTAGGATCAATTTCAAAATTCACACCAAAAGCAGCACGAAGTCCTTAAAGCCCATGAGGAGTCCTGTGTGACAATCACCTGTACAATTGGGTGGATTCACCAATCCATGATCGATAGGAATATTCATTACAATATCCTGTGCAAAAGAGCCTGATCGGCCTGATCAGAGTCTGATCAGGCACTGCTTAGACACTGACCAGACACCAATCCATTGTCCGAAAAACTGGCAATTCTCTGATCAATTTTTCGGACATATGATTAGTACCTGATCAGACATTTTCGCACGGGATCTATTTTTGATCTGTGTATATTTTCATATAGTTATCGGGCCCTCCTGGTACCGGTAGCTATTCTTAACATTGAGATCACCTTGAAATATAAATTTGATAGGCATTTCGTGGTGGATAGTATCGATTAAAAGATATATCTAGAAGAATATCCATAATTTCTTTGGATATCTTAGCGTATACGCATATGATATCAATACGGCGTAGACGCAAACAAATGAGCATTGCGATTTTAAAAATAAATTCGTGTCTGGTATGGATATGCATATTGATATCTACTCTTGATATGGATATGAAACCTCCATGAGTCTTTGTCGAATAATCCATACGTTTTCATGATAATTAGGATATCCATGGAAAAATCGTGATTGTCCGTGTGCGCGAGTTCTGCAACCAGGAGTGAACTGTAGAAGCTCCTGTATCCAGTGAAAATTTTTGGACACGGTTTGAAAATACGAAACCGCAGAAGTTGGAACCGGAGGCAAAGGAAAAGTCCGAAAAGCGGCAGATTTTATGTCTCTTTTGTGCGAATATAAAGTGGACTGAAATGGAGAGCTGCAACTTCTTTGCAGCCGCACTATAATGTCATTAGAGAGGTATGGGCGTCGGCTTAGCTTGAGAAAAGTCGCAGGCCAAGGAAACCAAATTGCTACTTCCGCACTCCACTGACACAATAACATTGCACAAACACCAGTCATTTTTGCATACGGCTCAGCCTCTACTGCTGCGTCATTCGCCGCGAGTTCCTTGCAGGAATGAGTGCCAATTTTCAAGGTGCACGTAACAAAACTCAAGAAACAGCAGCCAATTTCGACTCACAAGAGCTGTAAATAAGCTATCGCAAATCTTCAGTGTTGAATCTACTCGCTACCGCTTTCATTTTACTTCCTTAGTAATATATCTGATGTAGATATCCCTTTATATCAGTTTTGCGTTTTAACATAAACAACGGATACACCACGCGTAGCCTATATTGCTAATTTCTTGAAATCGATTAATTAACTTTTGAAATTAATTGATATTTCAATACAGCTCTCGATATGGGTTATAGCTAGCTCTTGATATTCCTTGAACACTGATAAATATATGGATTGAAGGCCGTCCGATAATTACGTTTCGTTTTAGGGGATTGCGGGTGGTTGTAAGTGTAAACATGTATAGATTTAGTACTGTTCAGGAAAAGGTAACCGAACTAGGGGGATGGGTTAGAGTGGGTTTGGGTTGGGCAAATATTGGCTTATTTTGCGTAAGGTTTTTGATAGACGGTGTCATACATGCGTTTTGTCTTCATACTCCGTCTGCACAGGTATCTTTTAAGTGTTTTGTTTAATTTAATTTAAAAAAAGTGTTTTTTAATTAATTAATTTTTTTATTGTGCCTTGTTGGAATCTCCTAAAACAATCATCTTCAAACAATCTTCATCCCATTCAAAACACATTTTCTTTTTAAATTAAGTAAAACCTTGCGGGGAAAAACGGATGAACACGCAAACTCTTCAGCCATAAGCAAATTTCGGTTGCGTAGAATCATTTGTGCAAACCAGGGAAATTAGATTAGTCCGATTAGAGGTCATATACGTTCTAAGATTGAGGACATGATAGTGTTGAGATGTGTTTCTAAGCGTTCTCTTCCTCTCATTTTTACGATCCATCAATTGATGTTATTCTAATTTCGAATTTGTAGTGTAGCTGATGACCAAGCAAATGAGTATAATCCGGTGGACAGGAGTCCTTGGTATATTATCAGATTGCGGTGGTGGAAGCAATACTGGTACACGAAAGACTTGGTGATTTGTTAACATGAATAAGACGTAAAGAACAAGTGTGAGGAGTGAGGCCCAGCCGATTAGATCTCAGAGAACCACCCATCACATGACTTTCCATCAAAGTCTCGAAGTATTTCGCGACTTTTTATGTCGACTTACATTTTAGCAGGAGACCGCCTCGTTACGTGTTAATTGCCCAAACTGCTCAGGCGTTGTTTTTTTTTGCATTCGAAATTTGGGACTTTCCAAGCAAATAACCGATAAAAATCGAAGCGTGAACATTCATTTTTTAATCTGAAAAACGGAAGAGAAAGTGTTGTTGAATATTATGAATCCTCGTGATGCCCTAAACTCGCGGAATGGCACTTCGCAAAAGTGTAAACTTTCCCACCGCCACAAAAACAAAGTAAAGAGGCCCTTTAAAGAATCGCGCGGAAACAACCCTAAATCATCTCCTTGATGGCTCTGCAACGTCCTGTAGGCCAGGCCTTCTGGAGGAAGTGGTCCGTCGGTATTCCTGCTTTCTCTGTTGGCTTTCATTAAAAATGAGCAATCATTGACAAATTGGTGAGGTGCGCGCAGTTGCAATTTAATGCTCGCTTGGTAGCTTGTAATGACAACTGGACTTATCTGGCGGGAAGACCCTGAATCGGCGGAAGATATGTAATAACTAGGTGTATGTCAGATTAGTTATCATATGATCACGAGGAAAGGTTTTATTGGCAGGCAAAAAAACACAAGTGTAGAAGATGGGCAAACACATGAGTTTTATCTGATCCCAATGCCTAACCCCCTCGTCACGCCACCCCCTCATCTGGTTTAACCATTCTATCACAGTTAGTTTAGTCGTTCACCCTGGAAAACACTCCTGATCCATTTCAACCACTTCATTCTCTGATTCCATAGTTCAGCCACTCAGACATCAGAACCTTCTCCTCCTCGCAGACGGACTCATCTTCCTCAATCTGATAGATCGTCCGCAACTTCCCATAAGGAAGCCAGCACAACAAACTCATCCACAAGATCTTTCAGGAACCAGGATCTCATCCCTTTGCATCACCACTAATGTCTTCAGCTATCCCATCATCCAGAACTTCCTCTCTGATTGAAGTAACCCATCGTCAACCTCACTCAGGAGCACGGTCATATTCTTCACCTTCCACTCAATTTCAACCCTGTTTTCAAGACGTACTCAGCTCGTATCACAACCAACTTTTCATCCACTTCTTCAACCCATGTCATACAACCAATCATCTCTAGTCTTTCTCGATTCCGCAAGGTGAAAAATTCCGTCTTTCAAATTTACGGTGTACCGCCTCGACTCGTTTCAGCAGGAGCCATCTCAGCACCGATAGCCACTCGATCACCCGATTGAAAGGCCAGTCTAGTCATCTATTCATGCTAGACTCCGGTATTGTGACGGCGACCCGTTTTGCGGCCATCACGGAGAAGGCAGAAGTAGAGGAGGTAATCCTTTGAAAGGAAGTGAGGCATCAACGCGAAGGTGATACACTCTTCTGTTCGCGGTGACATACTTTTAGCATCGCCAATTTTTCGCCGTTATCACTGGGATTTCTCACGTCGAGGCATCACCTCGCCATCACCGTCTCGGCGCGGCGCCGCGGGCTGGTGCAGGCCGACAGCATGACGGGGAGGGGTCCTCGACGGGGAGCGCTCTTCCACAGGAAGTCACGGTGACGCTTCGTCGTGCGGATGGCCTCTTCCGCCGACTTAGCCGCCAGGCCAGGCTCTTTACAAGTCTCTAAGATGCCTAGCTTTGACGACTTTTTTAAACTAATCTCCATGTTATTGTTTTATCGTGCAATTTTATGAATAAAAGTGATTAGAGCTATCGTTTTTCCTGTGTGCGAAACTATCCTTTATTCAAATATCTTGATTTGAGACCAAACTATTTTTCAAAGTAAAAATGAATTGTTTTACGTAGTCCCATACTTGTTTTAGGAGTGAAGTTAGGGGAAGAGCGTATACGGTAGAAGATACCCATATCAATGACCATATCAATAGAGAGCTCGAAGAGACCTTTTCAATGATTTCATTGTTGATAGATTTTTCTTAAAAAATAACCCAACCAACAAAGCTCTTTCCGTGGTTTATACAGTAAAAAACAAAAGCTCGTTTTGGGGAATGCTATCCCTGTTTTGGGTGCGATATCAAGACGGGGGTGGTATGTATTTTGGTTATTTTCTAAGATAGGCCTATGTTCAGCCATTTCATTCAAAAGGTCTCAGCGAGAGCTTTCCATCGATGTGGCTGAACATAGGGCTACCTTAAGGGAGAAGTGCGTATTTTGATTATTTTTCAAGATAGAGCTACGTTCAGCCATATCATTCAAAAGGTCTCGGCGAGAGCTTTCCATTGATGTGGCTGAACATAAGGTGTGTACAAAAAAGGTTGTAGGCATATGTTGAAAAATAACTACAATACGCACTACCCCCGTTGTAGTTTCATACCTAAAACAGGTATAGCATCCCCCAAAACGTTTTTTTACTGTGTACCTTCATACCTAAAACAGGTATGGGACTACCTAAAGCATGAGTTAGTTTTTACTGTGGCTACCCTACGACTTTTAAACTGCGAAGCTGAAATAAACCCGCAGTCTTTATTGGCAATGCCGTGGACCGCAATCTCAGTTTAATTGACAAATGAATAGAAACTTACGATAAAATAAAACATTTTTGAAAGGCTGTAATTTATAAGAATAGGTGGCGATTGAGCGTTCGCAATTATTGTGGTTTTGCGAAGGCGAGATCTGATCCACAGATAGTCACAATAAGATTTATTTGACTATGAAACAATAGACCACTCTTGCAGCTACAAATCGAGACAAACTCTGGGCGCCGACGTTAAACCGCAAATTGAGGAAACGGCTGCTCAACTCCTCCCCTTTTTCTACCTGAAACAAAAAACAAATTGATTGTGATTTTTGAAAGTAGTTCAGTAAATTTAAATAAGAATGCTATCTTCCCGGAAAATAAAAACGTTGTTTGCATGAGCTTTACATTACCCTGGAACTGTTAAGCGAGGCAATCCTATTGAGTATCAGAAGGTAGCATAGTTATGTTGGCTGCATGTAAATCAAGTTTCGATCTTTAATAGCCGACCTGTGCCCAAGGCAGCGTAATGTATTTTGTCCCAAAAAATATTTTTTTTGAAGAAAATTTTCTTGAAGGGCATCTTGATTTTTTTTTAATTTTATTTTTACTGGACAATTGAAATCGGTGTTTTCCTTGTGCCATCTTTTTTTTCTTACTTTTCCCCCCTGTTACCCTTTTTTTGTCGTAAAATTTATGAATTAGAAGGGTATTTTCGTGATCTGTGAACAACTTATTGACATTGAACTAAAAAAATGATTCCGTGTGCTAGTACATACATAAGGTATATGGGAGTACTATTTATAGGTATTTGTTGAAACTTTTCACGTTGACGGTATCTGTCCGTAAGAATCCTGTTTGCAGG
>Ga0058701_10005485_pt1 | contig 10543 bp, 4 predicted proteins | sample AgamicOrMae_FD_97039 | JGI IMG/M metagenome (GOLD analysis project Ga0058701, IMG submission 97039) | Agave microbial communities from Guanajuato, Mexico - Or.Ma.e | ecosystem: Host-associated > Plants > Phyllosphere > Phylloplane/Leaf | place: Guanajuato, Mexico | collected 2012-06-04 | reverse complement strand
CAACAATAGTATATATCATTAAAATTATTGCTATATTTTCTACCTCCGATTTATTTTCATTCACCAGTAGTTAGGTAAATAACTCTCCAAAATAGGTGTTTCGTTTCTTTTACTATGTACACGATATAGCCCCGTCAGTCATGTTTCCCAAAATGGCTGTACGAAAAAAAAACAGGTATGACTTGAGTAAATTCTTGAATTGGTTCTAAACGCTAGAGAAGCCAGGGTGGTGGCTGGGCCGCGCTTCGGGCGGATTCGGGGCCGGAGCTGGGAGCCGAGCACGTCCGAGTGACGTCAGCAGCCAGAGCTGCAGTGACGTCACGTGGCCTCGGTTGACGTCATTGGTGACGCGACTGCGCTGTTGCCAGCTCGCTCGTGGCCTGGATTTCCAGTGGACGACCTCCGCGGCGCGCCGAGCTCCCAGCGCAGCCCGCCCGATGAATGAGACTTTTACCCACCAACTTACATTCATTTTCCCCCGAATGAAATTCATACAGACCAAGCGCTTTCTCGTTTTTTGTCTCGTTGCCAACTTGGAAAATTGTCTGCACCGTGCTCATCATGTTTCGTCTATACGGAGGCCTACATGGTATCGTTTTCCTGAACAACACCTCTGTATGTACTATCGTCCCAAAAGGTATTGTCCTGTTCCGGTCGTGCAACAAGGCGGTGGTCGATGTATTTCCCCATAAGGCGAAGCCTTCCTGCGCGACCAGAACCGGACAATACCTTTTGGGACGATGGTACTGACTATAGTTTGCTATTTTGTAAATATCACAGTAAAATCAAAACCCCCTTTTCGGATAATGCTTTCCCTGTTTTGGATGTGAAACCAAAACGGGTGTGGTACGTACTTTTTTTTCAGGATAGACCTATGTTTAGCCACATCAATCGAAAGCTCTCGCCGAGACCTTTCGAATTATCTGGCTGAACATAAGTCTACCTTGAAAAATTACCAAAGCACGTACCACACATGATTTGGTTTCACACTCAAAACAGGTGTAGCATTTCCCAAAACAGAGGTTTCGTTTTTAGAGTAATTATTTTATATATAAAATATTGAAAATGCTCAAATTAATTTATAAATTAATTTGAGCAAATACTTTGATTTTTTTATAATATTTGAAGGCTCAAGATCAGCCTAATCCAAAGAAATGCATCCGCGCATAAGTTCAGTACATTGAATTAGGTACTTTGAGTGTAATATTGCTCCTTTTTCATCGACATTCTGAAAAAGCTCTTTTTTTTTACCAGAAAAGTATAAGAACTTCGTAAAATTTCCTGAATATCATCATTTTTTGCCAAGTTGGGTACAACAAGTGCATATCTTGCTCCAGTTTAAAAAACCTGCAGCTACAAAAAGTCCCTTATCTCTAGTAGATTAGCTGCAGCAATGCTTTTCTGCCTAGGCTTTGGAGGGATTCATTCCCTTCTCCTTCTAAAATTTCTCATACATCTCTTCAAAATAAGAAGTCTAACTCGAAAAAAAAGAGAAAAAAAAAAAGAATTTCGAAGATGGGAGAGCACCTTTCCGACATTGATGATAAGTCCTGCCACTCATGGGACGCTCGACTACATGGGGAAGGCCTGAAAAGTTTTCGGTTGTATAACGGATAGGACTAACATAGGCTAGCGCCGCCGTCTTGAAAATGGTTTTTTGGCGAGCTCTCGTGGTTTTTCGCGACAATAAATAAAGTTGGCCGATTAGCTGTGAACAATTTGCCCCTAAATACCGTAAAAGAGGATATTTCACGAAGTAGGCGCATTTTGAAATAACACCTGTTTGGGATAAGCCATTTAATGTGGCTGCCGATGGCAGCCAACACTCCGGTATGACTGTCTTCGGTGGTTGAAAATTCGATCTTCGTAAGAATGGTTCCCGTCCGAATACCGCTCATTTATGTTATACACATTACACAGTTGCTAAAAATATGAAGAACCCATTCTAGAACTCTTCATTTTACCGATCTGGCGCACTTGTTTACTCGAACAAAAATGGTTTTGTTACGGCAACAAAATTAGGGACAACAAATACAAATTTTGTTGCTGCAACCAAAAATTTTGCTGCAGCAACAAACCGTTTTGTCGATAGAACTAAACATGTTGTCGTTGTAACAAAATATTTTTGTATCCCTATTTAAAAAAATGATTTTGTTCGTATAACAAAACCTTTTATACCGTGATGTTTTGTACAACGTTGGTATTATTTGAAAGAAACGGATGGGAGGGAGGCAGAATATCCGCCACCTTCGGAATAGTTGCGCAGATTGTTCCATAATCATCCATTAGGTACCTACAGATTCTCAAAGTGGGTGAGTAAGGTACCTAATTTTTTAAATGTGGCTATAGCTAGTTCTTATGGTAACTGTCGCCAATCAGTCCATTTTGAATTTCACCGCGTATAACCGAGGAGCCTGCAAAGACCGTCATTTAATGGTTGGCAGCGCTGCATTCCCCTCACGGAAAAAAAATGGTTTTGTAACGGCAACAAAATTAGAGACATCAAATAAAATTTTTGTTGCTGCAACCAAAAATTTTGCCGCAACAACCAAACGTTTTGTTGATAGAACCAAACAGTTTGTTGTAACAAAATATTTTTGTTATCCCTATTTTAACAAATGATTTTGTTGGTATAACAAAAGCTTTTTTTCCGTGCTGCAATAAATGACTCTTTAAGGCTTGAATGGGTTCTTTTCGACCACTCCCGTCTTGACTTATGTTGTAATTACACAAGTATATCATCACATAGTACCATAGTATCAAAGTAGTTCCCTCTGGAAATTGATTGTAACGTACAATATCTGGATACTGGTATCTCTTAACTTCTTCACAGTAAAAAAAAACAACTCCCGTTTTGGGGATGCTATACCTGTTTTGGGTATGAATCTCAAACGGGGGTAGTGCGTATTTCGGTAATTATTCAACATAGACCTATGTTCAGCCACATCAATGGGAAGCTCTCGCCGAGACCTATTGAATGATATGGCTGAACAAAGGCCTATCTTAAAATGTAACCAAGTTACACACCACCACCGTTTTGTTTCCACACCCAAAACAGATATAGCATTCCTCAAAACGGTAGTTTTGTTTTTATTGTTTACGATATATTAATCAAGGCGTGTATAACGAAATCTTCGTTCCCGTGTGATAATTTCCATTGACAAGGGTCAACCAGCGCACCTTTGGGGAATGAAGCTCATGTGAATTCGTGCCTCACTATTGGCATGGCGGTATAATTTAGCCGTGGTAAACGTGGAACCTCGATATTCCAGCGGGCTTGGAAGTTGTTACGAGTGATTGAGCGGAATGAGCCGAAAGCGTGACTTTTGATGCCTCAGGTCCAGCGAGCTTTGAACAGGGAGGTATCAAATGCCTGGGTGCGTTTAGCATATACGTGAACAATCCGTTTGGTTTTAAGCCGATTCCAAGTTATGAGGTAAAACATCAGTCGAAAGGCGATCAATCAATTTCAATTTAACACCCATTATAATGGTTATCATATAAACACCGACGTAGATCATTACATAAATAATACTCCACACCCTATCTGAAGTTAAGAATGGACATAGATTATAGATATGATCAGAAAGTGAACATGACGTCGAGTAGGCTGCTAATATCTGTTCAAGGGGTTTTACATGAGACTCCTAGGTCTGTTGCAATATCTTGAAATAAGCTCCAAGGAAAAAAATCAAATCACAGATATTGGGAAACTTATTGCACCGAAGCGTTCTCCGTTTGACAAAATTCCAGAAACGGCCCTCTCCTCTGATCATTCTTTAATTTTACTTTAATCAACGGAATACCCGGGTATGTGAGAGTTCTAAGGACACAAAACATACTCTCACTTCCAGAGGTTTTCACTACTTAGTCCAGGTTTTTATTATTTTTTTACGAGTTTCTTACATGTAGAAACAGCTTGAAACTGCTGCGTATTACAATCACCCTCTCTCTTACAAATCCCGTTTCGTGCAGTAAACATTCGATATTTTTGACTTCATCCTTTTTTTTTTACAAAGTGTATTTGAACTACTTTATACTTCGGACCTAGAGTTGGTCTACTTCTTGTTTACCTTAGTTTGAGTCTTCTACTCAAAATCTAGACACCCCTAAACACGAGTTGTGCTTTGATTTGGGATGGATTACGAAAAGCGCCAATTTTTAAGCAAAATTGATCCGTGGAACATTAAAATCACATTTTGATTCAATTGTTTGTCATTTGAAGAAAAACTCGAATCAACTGATGAATTCTAAGGCCTCCAATGTCTGGACTGGAAATTCATTCACCTTTTTCTCAGCGTTTTCGTTTTCTATACGAATGTTTGTGGATTGAATTTACAGGTAATCATGGCTAATTAAGAATAATTGGAAGGACTCTTATGCACGTTTATCTCTACTCTTGTGCGAGTGATTTAAGTTGTCGTATCGTAGTATTGTCAACATTGCGCTCATGAAAAATGGAGATTGTTTCCCATACGTAAATGGGAAACCGACTTCACGGAAAGTTGTCGTACTGTGACTGACAGTTAAAAATCAAAAAGTTAATGAGCTAGAAATCTTTAAAAAAGGATGCAGACGTATCGCAATGATAAGTTTCGGCAATATTGCTCAAAATGACACATTTCTGTAACATGTATGCTGGTTTTAGCGAAAAATTTGCAAAGCAGGACTCCTATTTCAAAACTAAATACCGTTTCTTTTATCTGCTTTTCATCTCCTATGAAATTTTTAATCGCTTAATCTCTAAAATCGTTTGTAACTCAGTTCGGTAAAGAATTGTAGCTGCAGCAACATGTGTCCGTCTTGTTGCCGTTAATGCGCCTATTTAAAAACTCAAAAAAGTGTCTCATTTAGAGACCATTTGCGGTCTGCTTAGGAGATCAAAACGGCGCAATATTATGAAATTCGCTTTTCTTGGAATTCGTGTCTCAAAGTAAGACGCAACTTCTCCATATGAGAGTGTCCTTCCGCCAACGAATACACAGGTTAGGGTTGTCCAAACCAATCACAAGTGATTTCATACAACAAATTCACACTAAAACCAGGTTTGCCGAGGAATTTCGAGTAATGTTAATAACAATGCTGATTCGGTCGAGAGATGTATGGTATTTCGGACAGCTTGAAAAGTCACTATCTATCCAATGAGGTTATGTCCGTAATAGGGGCAGTCAACAGTGATAGGGACCAAAATAATGATGTTTGAGAAAACCAAAACATTGTTGTTCTATCTCAATCGCATCTCATCACCATGAAACTACGTTTCGCGTGAAGATAGGTTAGAAACACGGCAGAGGGGCGATAATGTTAACATCCGTTTCAAGGAGGAACTCACCAACAACACCTTCGAAGCAATGATCTATCTTCTCTTGTATAAAGCACTTTTTTAAACGTATCCTCTATTATGTGTAACAAGGAAAGGTAACATCAACGGCTAAACACACAGCACTGAGTCATGGCGACCGCTGCCGCGCCAAACTGATGTTCGTTGCAGCATCGGTGGCTCGCTCAATGCGCGTCTCAACATGAGACGCAGCTGCTTGTGTGAGACACTTTACTCTCATTTTGAGATTTGAGCAGAAAACGACTGGATCGTCGCGATCCTCTAACGTTCCTGAACCTGAGACGTTCCGTCGTCTGCTAGCAAGACAAACTGTCATTTTGAAAGATTACTATGAGGATACATCGAGGACGCCTCTTGTCTCTCAATTTGAGAACTGAGGTTAATCTTGCTCATTAATCTAAAGTACAAGCCGTTCAATCGGCAAATATTGCAAAAATCATGCTTTGTTTCAGCGTCGAGTTTAAAATGATATTAAGTTGGTGTTTCTGCCACTTTGATTTTTCAAGTGGACTTCAAGTTTTATCTGCTCAAACTTAATCTTTGCTGTCCCGAAAGCATAGAAATTTGTCGTTTTGTGACTTTACTATTGGCGGAGAACAGCGAAATTTCAGGACACCTGTGATAGGAATTAGTGGTATGGAGACTGTCCTTAAATGGGGCATCCCTCAAATGGGAAAAACGCTTTTGGAGGAAACCCTTTAAGAGGCATGCTTAGAGTAGCCTATTTTTTTATTATTATAATTATTAAGAGTGGTTGTGATTACTTGTGATTAAATTTTAAGCCTCAATGTAAGTTTTTGTCTCATTCGTCTAAATTTTTACTGCTGATTTTTGTTTTCGAACAACAAAATACTTTTTTTTTCCTTAAATGTATACAATAATCTGCATAGTTTGCTTTTTTTGTACACAGTATTTTTTTTGCAGGCAAGTCATGCATCTTTGTGTTGAACATTTAAATGCCTTCAAGAAGCACTACTTACATTTTAAACCGTGTATACCTATCAATATAAGTCATTCAAATGTTAAAACTTGTCCTCAAATAGGACACATGATGGGACACCGTACAGTACATCTTGAGGTCTAGGCCTAATAGAAATCAACAAATTTCACGGACATAGCTATCGTATTTCAGTCCTACTTTGGTGTCATTTTGAGCAAAATTTTAGTTTGAACCGCAGAATACAAGAAAATATTGTGTTATGCACATATTTTTTTTAAAAAAGCCTATAAAGCCCTTTTGTTGTGATTCGCTTGGTCACTCGTTGTAACTTGCAATAACGTATTATATGGCGCTCTTGGTCTAACCTGTTGGAAGATGTCTAGAAGATGAGGTATGAATGTCATGCTGACCTATTGAGGTTAATGCACTCATTTAATACCTATTCGTCACTGTCCCATTTGGAACTGGTCACTGTCCCATTCGAGACAGAGTTGTCTAAAATGGGACACTAGCCTTTCTTGTCCGAGTCAATATTTTTTATTTGTGGTTTCCACAGTGACTAAACTGAATGGAGCATGTTTTGAAGGCTATCCCTTACACTTTTCATTTCATGATTCTTATGAATTTCGATTGCAAAAGCCTTGTAAATAAGTCTCAAAAACTAATGACTCATTTGAGGACAGTCTCCCCTTCGTATCCCCACAAAAGCCAAGTTTTCCTCCGGGGAAAGCATTTTTTAAAAATATTTTTTTAAACAAGATCAAGAAAAAACAGTATGGCGAGCCTCTAAGAATGACAGTGGGAATATTTTAACAGTAATTCGAGCAATATGAGGAAATTATTTCATCCCGATTTCAAATAAAGGTCTCTGACGTCATCTAGACATGGTATTACCCTTCAACGTAAGTCCCAAAAGCTACTTTTTCTTCGAAGGAGACTCTCTGGCGTCTTACGCATACACGTCACTGCATATTGTAATTACGAGTATTAGAGGAACAAAACTCGACAAAGTCCCTGCAATTAAACGACCTAATAATAGCAATAATAAAGGGGAGAAAAAATTTGTTCAATGGAATTACTCGCTTATGCCGGAAAATACGTACTGTTTGTTATCTTACACCGTATGCCATCCCAGTGCAGGGGCTACCACCCTTTGTACCTCTTCTGTTCCGCGTTTTGTTTATAAGGCAACTGAAGAGACGGGGCATCCGACCTAACCTAACTTTACCTAATTTTTCATCGCCAAGTTTCGTGCCGTTTATCAAGTTTAGACAAGGGTGCCTTCTGCCTAACTTCGCAACCGCTCGGCTGTAGCCTAATGTAACTTACTTCTCGGCGGTAAGTGCTGCCGAGAAGTAATCGGCATCAGTCTTAGCGTGTTTATGTTAATTTAAGTTAGGTTAAGAACCTTGTGCCGCGGTCTGCTCGGCTCGACGATGAACGGTAAATTGTAAAAAGATATATAGAGCACATCTTAAAAATTATAATGTGGAGTTGTTAAAAAAAGGTAGGTTTTATGCACGACACACGAGAAAAATATGACTTTCCATCGACATAACATTCATCATCTTGCTGGTGTTTTGTTCGTTGACATCCCGTTTCGCGCTCAGTTGGTCGTTTCCCGCCATTTCACTCACCTGTCAATCTTCGTTGGCGGGAAGTCTTGGAGCACAGCAACTTGCGGAACTGAACATTTGGCGATTGCAGGCAGTCTTGAACCGTTGAACGTTGTTCTGAACCTGTGTTGTTCATTGTTAACCCCGACCACGGTTACTCCACGTGAAATAGACATCGTCCGACGGACAGTGAGCGAATGTTCTGCCTCCTGCCTCAGCACGTGGTGGTTCCTGCCCGTGGCTCCGCCCCCTGAGAAGCAACGCGCTCTCATTGGTCCGTGTCGATGACGTCAGCCTATTGATTGCGCCGTAGCTGTTACAGCCCCAGTCTCTCTCTCGCTCTTTCTTTTTGTCATATATCTACAAAATTCTTAAATATGAGGGGGGGGGAGACATTTTCCAGGAAAACATGAAATTGGTGTTTTAAAGATACTCTTTTAATGCGAACAAATCAATCTCGTCTGAACTTGTTAAATGACTTTTAAAATACTTTAGATCTAACGTAAGAATATGTTCATTTTAATGAAATAATGCATAGTTTTGAAGCATACCCATAAAAAAATTATCTGTAGCGATTTAAAATAAATATTTTAAGCCGCTGATGTGACCCGCTTTTGTCTTGAAAATCAGATTTTTTTACCGTTTTTCATCATACGATTATTATAAAATGGAACGATGAAGTAAGATTAGATTGTCAAAATATTCTCGGACGCGATTTTGAAGACGAAGCCAAATTAGTGGCTTCTACCTGAATAAATTCTGATTTCTATTAAAAAAAAAGGGAAGAAGAAATGGAAGACCTTATGTTGTCTACCACTACCACATCTTCTTCGCCTTGAAATTAAGCATCCTGTCTTCTCAAAAAATTCAAACATTGTTTTGAACATGTTTAGAATAAATGAAGTTTGTTAAAGCTTTCCGCGGGAAGGTAACATTATGTACTGAATGTATTCAAAAGGTTTGAGTGCGACATCTCAATTAGTATAAAAGCAACTAGGAGTCATAGGGTTTAAGTACCGTTTGTACGCGTTATTTCAAACTAAATGAAACGTGCACGCATTAGTTTTGGGTCGCCTCTTGCAGATCTTCAAAGTTGGAACCGAAATGATGACGGTAACAAAAGTTACCTCGAATTACACTATGTTCCTCTTCAGGAAGGTACGCATTTTGGTTAATTTTCAAGATATATCTATCAATTACGATTAATAAAAATCGTAGCTTTAGTTTCAAATGGCCACTGAAGGTAACACCATCCTCATCGAAAACTTTCTAAAATTTCTTCCTTATTAGCCACCTATTAATTGTACCCAAAGGCTGATATTCTTTTTTAGTGCCCAGATCGTGAATATTATGGTAAAGTATTGCAATTTAAGCGCAGCCCCCAACTATATTATGATCATGAATAAAATTAACAGAAATGAAAATTTATTTTGATGTTTGATCGTTGGAACGAAGTCTGACTTTTGTAAAACTCGTTCCACTGAGAAAGACATATTTCATGGGGGTTATTCCAATTTGTAAAATCACGAGGGTCATGCGTTGATTTTATCTCCTAAAATCTGTATATCTCCATAAACTGCGGGAAATTACGTAACACATATCTCACGCCCCTTCAAAAATGTATCGAACTTTGTCGTAAGGGAAATTTTATGCTTGGAAAACTGTTTGAAGGTGTCTTGACTTATAACTAACCTGCATATTTGAGGTTAGTGTGCTGTTATCAGTAACGGGCCTTGAGTCTTGCTGCGCTCTCCCGTCAAGCCTGATGCTTCTTACGTGTCATCAGGCGTCAGGCTTGGTCACCGTTCGGCGAGGTCAAGCTAGGTTGGATAGGCAGGTTAAATGAGGTGTCTCGTGCCTTGCTCCTTCCTGTGTGGTTAACTCGATCGTTTTTCTTGTTTTATCTTTACCGCTTTGCAGAAAGAGGCTAAATTTTAGTTGACAGGACATTTATTTCACAATATTTAAGTAATACGCACCTAATTAAACCACTGATTCCTCGGTCAGAAAAAAAAAAGGTTACACGTTTCAAGGAGCGCCTGCATGTGGTCGGATAGGCTACTGACATACACCCGTGTATGCAGGGTTGCCTACCCTGTCACACGCATGAGTTGGAACTGTACGAAATATTTTTCTTGTTTTAAGTTTGCATTGGTTGCGGTAACTTCAGACACACTGATATTACGCTTTGTTTCGATAGTTTAATGGGCATGTTTTTTTTAAGAATGGATATTGAACCAGCCTAAAACTTATTTTGGCTAGTTTTTTTTCAAAAAATCATATCAACCGGAAGAGCTATGCGACTCGTGTGAGTGAGAAGTCTGTCACCGGCTATTGATGGGTTTATCTTGACCGGTAACGGAACAACGTATTATACCCGCTCTCCCTTTATGCCAACAGGTAAAATAGGTACAGAATATTTAACCGCGATGCACGATAAATCCATTAAAATCATTGTAAAAAATATATCCGTAAATATAATTTTAGATTTGCCAAATATATTCTGACTACCAGGTATTGTTCGTCATGTGTTTCCGCTGATATCTGTTATGTTTGGAAGCAGGACGCACACGCCCTATTTGACCGATTTTCTTTTCATACCCAATGTAAAATATTAAGGCTAAACAAATCACGGCATGAATTATT
>Ga0058701_10005484_pt1 | contig 10543 bp, 6 predicted proteins | sample AgamicOrMae_FD_97039 | JGI IMG/M metagenome (GOLD analysis project Ga0058701, IMG submission 97039) | Agave microbial communities from Guanajuato, Mexico - Or.Ma.e | ecosystem: Host-associated > Plants > Phyllosphere > Phylloplane/Leaf | place: Guanajuato, Mexico | collected 2012-06-04 | reverse complement strand
TGTTGCTGCAACCAAAAATTTTGCTGCAGCAACCAAACGTTTTGTTGATAGAACTAAACATTTTGTTGTTGTAACAAAATATTTTTGTTATCCCTATTTTAACTAATGATTTTGTTGGTATAACAAAACCTTTTATACCGTGAAAGGGACAGGGACAGTTCTTAAAGGCAGCAGCTACGGGGGAGGGGAGGGGTCGTAGCTCTGGGGGGAAGGGGGGGTACAGCCTCTGCGATTCCTAAGTATTATTTTCTGTTAGGGGGGTCTTAGATCTGTGATTCTAATTAATGCCTTCAATTAAAAACACGTCGTATCTTTCTCAGGCTTCATAATAGCATGTTATTTTGTGCGTCAAAGTGTTCATCGTTCTTTCCAAGAAAACCGTTAAATTCACAATCGCAGGTCAATATTCCCATTATACTCCATGTTTTCAACTCATGCTTTTTCAATGAATCAAACACGTTTATTAAAGTTAGCTTCAGTTTGTTCAGGTGTCAATAGCCTTTCGAAAGCGATGCAAAAGCTATAATCGAAAGGAAATTACCATAAACATGTAAATTAAAGATGAGCTGCTCGTCAAATCCATTCCACTTCGGTTAAGTTGTTGAAAGAATGAATTGGTGTCTAAATTTAATCGGGAGTAAAGACGTATGAAATTGTGAGACTTGTGAACTCGGAATATCGCGATTTTCTCGAGCTAATCTACTCTTCCCGCATTTTCCAGTCCCACGGTGTGAACTATTTTTTTGTTGAGGTACTCATGGAAAGTTTACGCATTTTTTTGGATTAAGAAGATATTTTTGTCTGAAAATGACACCAAACTCAAAATAACTCGCGGAAAATTCTGCAAAATAAACATTAAAATTTAAACATTTGAATTTTAAAGAGCAAAGATATCACGGTACTCGGTTGCTAGTACCGGTACCTGTGATATTGTTTTTAATTTTCTTACTACTTGTATTTTTGTGTGTGGTTTTATGTGTTTTTCAGTTGTGCAAGGTGCTTTTTTTGTTGTTAAAATTTAAAGTTTTCAGCCTTTTTATAATTTATTATCGGATATTGAATATAGTTCTTTGCATTTGTAGGATTTAAAATCAATGCGAACGAGAATTCAGATCCTTTCATACATTTTTTTATTTAGAAATCCCATCAATAACGTATCTTAAAGAGGTCTATCACTTTTCACCTTGACTTAACTGGACACCATCGCGATGCCTTACAGAATATCTTAATTTAAAAAAAAATAAAAAAATAAGGATCAGAACTGTCATGCGATGAGGCTAAACTTAGAGCGATTTTGAAGATTTGAATCATCGATGTACTCTCGAATATCTCATTCGTTGTTTGCCTAAACAAGTACTTCAACTTCTTCCTTATCAATGAATGGAATTCCGATTATGTCCTCTCCCAACGCGAAAGCAGTAAAATGCACTGACATGTCAGGGACAAAGGCTCATTCGTCAACTTACAATGTACCTCATATATATCTTAACAAATCAAAGATATATTTAAGCCGTATCAGATATGGTCTCTACGACATACTTAAACCAAAAGCGGGGAGTCAGGGAGCACCTGAGGTGGAAAAAGCCATTATGACGCAGTACCGTGATATAAGACCTGCATGAAACAGCGCTGTTTTCTGTTATAAAACTAGTTGATAGAGCTTTGCTCCGTTCAATTTTGACGGTGATCATTATATTTATTCCGAGATAGAGAAATAAAAAGTAGTGATTCTGCTAGCGCTGAAGCTCGTGAGAGGAAAGAGACGCGTCGGCGGGCAGCCATCTTGGATTCAATAAAGGCGGTTATGCCGCGGTTTGAATTTAGGAGGGAACGAAAACGCTCTTAGCACTATCAATCCGAAAGATACTGTCCGATTCTGGTCCCACCTTATGAGGAAATGCCACTGCCTTGTACGAGTGTAACCAGACAATACCGTATGAACTGATCATACAAGTATTTATAGAAGGTTTCGTTCAAGTTTTTATGGGATCTAAAATGTAGTAGGTTGGGTTCTGTGCGTTCTAGTCACCTCTTATTTAAAATGCCTTAGGTTGCGTTCAAGTCTATGTTAATGCACATCGGGTCAATAGCAACACCCTAATTCTCGCGATTTAGAGTACGGATAACATATCATAAAGTATCATACCTACTGCGATTGCAAGACACGAGTTCTTTTTATCTTGGAGGAATACTATGTACCTCCAAGTTTTTATGGAGACAAGCACGGATTTTGGAGACTGGAACGGAAGAATGAAACCTCCACGTGTGTTTTAAGTGACAAGGAAGGTTAAGCGATCCGTCATTGCTTTTTTTAAAACTCCCATCTCACCGCCTTGCCTTTTTGTCGCAAACGTTGCCTGAGCGTTGCGCTTGCGTTACTGTCAACTCTATAGGCTGTAAATTCTGTTCCTCAAAACAAGAAAATCGCATAAACTCCTTCATTTTAATACGATTATTTACTTTATAGGACATGTACCTCTGAGTATGAATAAGGGATATCCTTTAAATTTCAACATATGCAGCACTTAAAAACGGATTCCTGATTCCAGTGGAGGGCTATTTTTAAACTACCAGGACGTATTCTTTTACGGTCATATTTTACAGCTCTTCTCGACACAAACCACAGGAAATCGGAAATAAGTTGCCTTTTTATTCAAGTACCATCTAAGACAATCGGGAATGCTATAAATACATGTTTGTTAGCATTGCAACCACGTTGTAGGCATGGAAACTTCCAGGCCTAATACTGTTTTCTGTGATAGTGGGAATTCCCAACAAAGTAAAGTCCAGTGTAAATAATCTTGTCCTCTATAATTATGTCTCGTTTTTCAAAGGAACGTGTTGGTGTTTAGTGAGTTTGCTTCGTACCCATTGGTTCCCATATCGCAGACAGAAAAATCGGAAAACTGGAGGTGGGCAACCGGGAGCACAGCTGCGTGATACCCACCGCTGGTTGCCTGCCTTTGAAAACCAATAGGGTGGCTTTGAGTCCGCGTATCTCAATCAAACTTAGGCGCGAAAAACAAGATTTTACCACCAACTGGAAGGTATCGTATTTTCTATCACGTGTTTCATCCAGACCGAATATCCCATTTTTTTTTGGTAGCCGCAAAAGGCGCGTGTTTTTTTTTTAGCTCTAGCAGTGCTCTTTCGATTTCCTGAGAGTGAAAATGGCCTTTTCCGATGCTTTGACCTCTAAGAAAATGGAAAATCACAATGCAAACTATAGAAACGCACTATGACTTTTTTTCAAACTGTGCGGTCAGCGGGACACCAGAACGAACGACGCCGGTATCAAATGAAGCAATGCAACCTGGTGGGCTCGTAGCATTTGTAACCGCAACAAGATTGTTGTTAACTGCAGTCTGCGTGCTGGGTAGTTATGAAGTGGGCGTGGTTTGTGAATTAGGTATGATTTCTGTCGTACTCAAGCGCCGTATGAAATCGTGTGTTGTTCAGGCATCTACATTTTACTTTCACAGTCGATCTATCACTGAATGTTTACATTGTGTTCAATCATGCAACATTGTCAATTTTGCTGATGTGATCTCCTACCTTTTTGTATTTTACCTTTCTTCGTGAAGACGAGCAGGGCGACAGCGGGACGATGCACAATAACCTAACTAATCTCACTAAATCACGGCCACTAAACGGTACAGTACATAGAGAAGCGAGAGATGTGACCGTTCCCTTCGAGAACAAGGGATTCCGAATGGGACCGCACGTTCTTTACACGAAAAATGGTCACAAAAGCGGGGATAGTTGCGGATTCGATAAAGGAACTGCAAGTTTATTGTCTGTGTGACGACAATTTTTATTAGCTACGTGGATCACTCTTCATTGTCAAACGTCTGACATTCATGGTAACTCGCTATTAAGTCTTCCATGCATTATAAAACGATAGCAAGTTAGACTCCTCTGTCGGCATACCGGGTGTCAAAGTAACGAGCAAAACAAGAGGAATTTCAAGAGAAAAATAAGATGTGTCTGCCGATGGGCCTACGTCACCATGTTCCTTAAGAAGCCTAATTGGTGAGTAAACGGACTTTCTTCCAACCGTCCACGGAACATCCTCAAAATTTTAAAGAACTGCAGGTTTACTATTCCGCAATACATGTATACTTGACTTCGGCATGACTGTATACACTCTAAATTTGAATCAGTGAGAGTCTCTGAGATTAATTCACTGAATTTCAGTCAATGTAGCACTACTGAATTTTTTCAGTGGAGCTCTCACAGAAATATTTTCTGATGCCATGAAGATGTTTTCTTGATATATAGTGACAAAAAGGTTTTTTTCTTGCCGCAAGAATCTTTTTTCTTGGCACAATATTTTTTTCCTGCAAGAATAAAATTTGTGTAGCAAGCAAAAAAAAAACAACTGTTACATCAAGAAAACATTTTCTTGGCATCAGAATTTCTGTTGGACACTGAATACTGACTCAGTTAAAACTGTTGACTGAAGCGCTATACAACGAGTTAGCAGACTCTATGTGACATATTATCCAGCATCTAAAACATACACCCTAAATAAGAATCAGTTAAAATCTCTGAGAATCAGTGAATTTTCACTGGTTATCAGACTTTCAGTGATTCAAATTCAGAATGGTGTTTACGCGCGACAGAGTATAATACGGCTGCGTCTTAATCTTTTATTTTGCATACATCAATTAAGACCGGCGGAGCGTATGTGGGTCAGTGAATTAAGAGAAGTTCTTCGGAAGGCTTCCCCGATTTCGAAATCGGAGATGAGGACTCAGAAACGGAACAAAACGTTACTGTATGAGTGTGCTGCCCTACTATGCGTTCGAATCGCCGCGCCACACCGGCGGCATAGTCTTTTGAGGAACGGCGTTACGCAACCGGTGGTAATGAGCTCCACGCCGTCACGACTCGGGCTCACTCGACTACGCTCGGCTACGCTCGGCCCCCGCCGCAACACTATAGCCAGGGGAATTCGCCTATTACTTCCCACTAAATAAACAGCCTTATAGTTCCGGAATAAGGATGCGTATAATCAGAATCCACAAAAGTGGGTCACGATTTTTGTGCTTGTGAGCATCGGAGCGAGGCATGATGTACCTGACCTAACTTGACATAGGTTAAAGTAATCTAGATGCCAAGCCGGATGTCGCTTCATTCGCGATGAATTTTACTGCAGCCTTAAATTGAGCGGCATCAGGCTTACAAGTAAGCAACGAGCGGCAGCGATTCCAGGCACAAGACACATTACCTAACTTAACCTAGCCTAACCTATGTGATGGTATGTATAGTTAATCTCCAAAGCGTAAGGGAAATGTTTAACCAAGGTGGAATTCGAGAGGTAGAAAATTCTGCCTCTTGAAATTGGCAGTCTTGTATCTAGTTCAATATTGCTGCAGAGAAAAAATTTTCACAAGGTATTGCGCGGAGACAACACAGCCCTTGCTGGACACAGGATTATAGTAATTGGTTTTGATAGTCCAGGTGAATAGGCCTGGTCTATGAGCATGTTCTCTTAGGGAGGTTCGACTATCAAACTTATCTTGACTTAACAAAGTTGATAATTAAGTTTGAAAACTCCGAGCGTGGACCGATGTCAATGGCCTTTGGAACCGCGAGCCTTCATTGGTGCACGGTGGAAATTTTTGCATCGCAAAAAAAGGTCGATGAAAACAAGGAGGTTGAAAAGGCGGAAGGTGGGCCAGTTGGCGGGAAAATCCAGATCCATCGAGTGTCGGTTGCGAGAGGAGTGGATGTTCTGAGGTCACCGGCCCGACCTGATCGCCTCTCTGTTTCGATTGCGACCTTGAACGTGCATCGGTGGAGAGAGACAACAGGTGAAGTTCACCAACTCCAGAAACCCACTTCGAATTTTACCAACATAAAAAAAAAAAACGGATGAGGAAATTATTAGACTTTTAAAGCGGTACAGATGTAATTTTTTAAGGTAGCATTTTCAACCTTTTAGTTTAAATTTGGTGCTACCCTCCGTCGTCAAGCCGAGCGGAGCGAGGCACAAGGCACCTAACCTAATCTAACTTAACCTAGGGTTACCCGACTAAACAGTCGCCAAGCCTGGTGCCGCTTATTTCTCGGCGCCCGCTCAGGGGCGCCGAGAAGTATGTCATCAACAAAGTTGTTCATGTGGTCGATGAAATACGTAATTCTTGTTAGTATTTCGAGTTTTAATTCTCGAACTATATGCAAAGTAAATATTCGCGATTCCTGAAAACTGTTAATAAGCGAGAAAGGCGAGAAAAGGTCCGGTTGGATATGTTACTTTCGTTTAAGTCACTAGTTTCGGCGAAGTAATAATTTTCGTTTAGGTTTGGTCAAGTAAGGGTAGAATCGGTCAAGTTTAGTTCGGTTAGGTTCGTCTAAGGACAGGGAGGTCGGGTGAAGGACAATAAGGGTCGCTTAAGCAAGTTTCTTTAAATGAAATGAGTTCATCGCTGTCCGTGCGAAACTTGTTGTAGGATATCGAAGTCGCATTTCGAATCATTCACACTTGTAAAGCCCCTCTAATGGACATCCGAAAAGTGGGACATCGTCCCGCAACATCTACCTAGCCCTCAGTATAGCCTATTTGGTCTTTCATTAATAGACTGGACGATTTGAGAGTCGACACAGTTTCAGTGGTCCATGGGAGGTTCAATTATACTCAGCTTCCGAAATGTGCAAATTCATTCGCATGGCGGCGCCCTGACTAGGCGTTTAGCCCCATTTGCCCCACTCCCCCGCTTCCCCTTCCCACCTCTCACCCCCTCCTGTTAGATCCAGCTTCCGAGCTCCTCTGTTCTAAGCGTAGGAGTCCAGCTAGACGGGCAGCACCGCTTGGTTTCCACTTCGGATATGGAAGTAAGCGGCTTTATACTGTTCGGGGGCTCGCTTGTAGCTTTGGGTCCCTCGGCGTCCCTTTGCGGCCCTTGGGGGACCTTGAGGGCCCTTTGGGGCCCTTGGGGGCCCTCGGCCCGCCCGCCCCGTGGCACGGCGCGGCCTGCCGGCCGCGCCGTGCCGTAGGGCCGATCGGCCCTATTACGCAACTCCCCGCGGGCTTTCTCCTCGGCCCCGCCGCAGCTGCCGCAACAAACAGTGTCCGTCTGTGTCCCTCTTCCGCAGCACAGCTTCAGCTTCCCGACTTCCTTTGCCACCCTCGCAGCGCCTGCCACGGGAGCTTGATGCTGGAAGATACATTTGCAGGGTGCGAAGGTGGCACTGAATTACCGTGCTAGCCTGATCAGTAATATGTGGATCAGAACCGAAGAATTCCGGATTTGCCTACCTTTGAAGGCCAACTTAAATACCGCCAACTTTGTTAGGGTCATTTTAGGTTGGGCCAACGTTGTTAGGGCCAACTTTGTTAGGGTCACTTTCTGTAGAGCCAACGGTGTAAGGGCCAACTGTGTAAGGGCCAACTGTGTAAGGGCCAACTGTGTTAGGGCCAACTTAGCTTCGGCCACTTTGTTAGGTAGAGTCGACGTAGGTTAGCTCAACCAAGGCTATGTTCAATTTGGCTTGATCAACTCATCGGTTAATTTATGTGTCGAAAACTTAGTTTAATTGACGTTGTCAACTCATGTCAGATACACCCAATTTGGCTCACGCCATTCTTAAAACATTTTTCCTTTCTTTTTTTTCTTTCACACAAAGTTGGCGAAATGTTTAAAGGAACAACGCAAATCAAGCCATTTTGCAGACGGGGTGTAATGGTTCTAATCGCCTAATAGAAGAATTTCTTCGTACAATTAGTGTATCTTAATCGCTCATTATTCTCATTTAGTTTCATAACTAAAATGACTGATTAAGGCCAACCAATTGACACTCTTGTGTCCTGCGAATCTCCTAATTTGAGGAGCACGAAAGGAGCTACTCATCCTACTGGAGGATTCCTCGACCAATAAGATTTCCACCTCGCGATTCTCATTATTTACCATGTTTTTAATATTGTTGATGGCTCCTAGGACTGCGTGTGAATAAGAACTGAGATTTAATTTAAAGTAACGAAGTGCCAAATAAATCTAAATTTAGTTTTTAAAGATTCGTTTTAGTTTTGCGTCTCTCCAAATTTTCTTTAAATTGCGTTCCTTCCCCCCCCCCAAGATCAGAGACGTTTCTAGACTGTGATGTAACGTGCCTGTATTTATAAAGGAATATTACCCTTAAAAACCTTCTTTGTTTCTAATAGTTTTCAAGCGTAATCGCGAGAAGATCTGAGCTGACATACACCATTTGTGAATTGTTTGAAACTTTTTGTTTGGTCGTAAGCATTTTCAGACTAAGTAAATTCAAATCCTCAAATTTCGGAACAAAACAAAAAGCTGTTTGGGAATCGTAAATATTTGCGGTCCTTGAATCGAATTTAAATCCAACATGAAGGATAAAGTAAACCGAACGCTGACTTCAAAGTTTGAATGATTTTTGGGATTCTCAGGATGAGCTATCCTGAGTCAAAATGGCTTATGAAATATCTGAATTGCTCGATGGAATACCATTCTGGTCGAGATGAGGATTAAGAATTTTTGTGAGGGGATTCCCCTCGTGGAACATTGCCTAACAATCATTTTGTTCCCAACCGCGTACACTATGACGTCTTCGCAATTTATTATAAACTTCTACCACCTGGAGAATTAATTGGGATTATTTTGGAAGCCAAACATCGAGAGATGTGCGGCATGATGAAGACGAAGAACTTGTGGCACTCGAAGGCAGCCTCCGAGTAGTTTTAAAGATCGAAGTGACTATTCACACGTTGCCCCATTTAAAATGTTTTAGGCAGTGTTGTCAGATTCCGCGATTTCGTAAATTTTAATCGAGTCTAACTTTTTAACCATTTAAGATAACCTAGCATGTCGGGTATGTTTTGGATCGCTCTCGAGCTGAGCGTTCCAAAAATAGGACTCAACATTATGTTATCTTTAACGGTTAAAAAGTTAGACGCGTTTAAATTTGACGGAGTCGCGGAATCTGACAACACTAGTTTTAGGTTGCCTTCCGTGCGTTCAAGTCCCCTCTGTATCGACATAGGCGTGCGAATAGAACTGACCTTTAAATATTGCATTTTAGATCTCGTGCTCCACTTTGCTTCAACCCTTTTTTTTCTGTATTGTCATGTTTTTGAGAGGTACAAAGGAATAGGCTAGATTCTGGCCGATGCTACTGGAATGTCATCCAGCCTGACGGCAGTCAATAAGCTAGTTAAATTGGAGTATGTCTTGTGCCTCAGTCCAATGTCGATTCGCTCGCTTATGGGCGGTGGAAGAAAGGACAAACCTCTGAAAAGGGTTTATTGTTAGGCTTTCTTGGAAGGAAAAAATTATTTTGATATAATTTGGAACAATTTTTTCTGTAATTTAATCATCTAGATACACACACAACAAAAGAACGAATGTCCTCTGATTTCTTCTGTGTTGGCCATGAGCGACAGTGGCGCCTCAGTCGGCAAAAAGTTAAGGGCACCGGAAGTTCTCCGAGCGTCGACAACACCCTTGGCACAACTAGGTTAAAACACAATATATTTTGTTACGTGTAAGATGTAACCTTTGAACTTGTCTTTGTGTGTGGACTTGAGATCAAGCCACTGTTAGACCTTTCGTATGTCCTCATTTCTTTATCTATGAGTAGACCTCTTCCGGCAGTGCTAACCTTGGGGAAAAAAACTCTTGCGGAGAATTCGATTCAAACGATTCTTCTCCAAGTATGGTCGTGTCAGGTGTTGTCTTTTAATTTCTTTTTTTGCATTTTCATTCGTTAAAATCTCCAAACAAAGATGAAAAAAGTAAAAGGAACTCAGGTATTGCCTTCTACCGCAAGCATTTTTTTGCCTCCGATAAAAAGATCGCTTCCGGCGCGGTTCTCTTATCGAGATGAAAAATTGTTCCGCCATATGTTTCTCAACAGTTCCGCGTTAATCCTCCACCTTTTGACAGCGTAATCTATTTCACAGGTTCGAAATTCCATCTTTTTTCCTTGTTGGTTCTGTCGTTACACTCTGTGAATTGACATTTGACCGTGCTTGGGTTAAACAAGGCTAGGTTAACCAAGGTTAATCTAGGTCAGCTTAGGCGAGTCTAGTGCCTCACTTCGTAACAGCACCACTCACCTGTCGCCAAACCTGATGCTAAACTACCCCGTCATCAGCAGTAACTGCTCTCGAGATCATTTTATCATAGGTTACTTAATTGCACGCCTGTGTTAATACAAGGGAGACTTGAACGCACGTAACCTAATGCATTTTAAATGGGAGGTGACTTGAACGCACGGAAACGAGCCTAACACATTTAGAATGGGGCAGCGTGTAAATTGTCACTTTTTAATTTTTCGGTTAATGTAGGTCAACCGCGAGTCTTGTGCCTCGCTTCTTACCGCTCGGCTTGGCGACCAAAAACACTCAAGAAGGGGAAAAATTTAACCTCGGAAATTTACAAAGTAAATATTTGAAACTCAAACCAAATAACGTCCACACGCGGCGTTTTTTTAGATATTCCTTTTTGTTTGTGTTGTGTTTTCGTGATCTTTGTGTTCGCTGGAGACAAATCATCAAACCATTGATAAGCCCTCCGAG
>Ga0058701_10005483_pt1 | contig 10543 bp, 5 predicted proteins | sample AgamicOrMae_FD_97039 | JGI IMG/M metagenome (GOLD analysis project Ga0058701, IMG submission 97039) | Agave microbial communities from Guanajuato, Mexico - Or.Ma.e | ecosystem: Host-associated > Plants > Phyllosphere > Phylloplane/Leaf | place: Guanajuato, Mexico | collected 2012-06-04 | reverse complement strand
CGCCGCGCCGCTTTTTCGGCGGCGGCGGCGCGGCGGCGCGCCGTCTTGTTTTCACCGGCGGCGGCGGCGTGACAAAAATCACCGGCGGCGGCGTGGCGGCGCATCGGCGCACATATCTAGCTCTGAGACTTATTCCACGCGCCTCAGATTTTTTAAAATAAATATCAGTCTTAGGTTCGATCGTTTCCGGAATAAAATCAGTTAGCTCCTATTATTGCCAAATTATTATTTTTGCTGTTCGTTTAATTTTTGACTGGTTGTAGTTTCGGAGGGTGGAAAGTGATCTTGTACACTTGTCTTTTATTCTCTAACCCCCTGTAGGTCAGATAAAAGATATGAAAACGGCAAGCAAAAATCATTTTAGCGAAAACGGGAGGAGCACCTTGCCAATTTATAAAGGAAGTGATTATTCATACGCTGCCCCATTTAAGATGCATTAGGTTGTTGGTTTCCGTGCGTTCAAGTCTCCCATATATTAACATAGGCGTGCGAATAGAACTAACCTTTTATAAATCTCCTGGGCCTACCCTAAGCCATTTTTTTTGGTCGGTGACGAAATGTAGAATATACCATACGAGGTAGAAAAGCAATATTGAATAATTTTATCAATATCGACGATATCGTTTCTCGTAAGCCTACGTCAGGGCCTGTAGGTGAACCTATTTCGACGATAACATATGAATATCAATACCTTTGCCGACAGAAGCACCCGTACTGAATTCGAGAAGGCACCCAACAAGTCCAGAAATACGCGCTCCATCAGGCGAAACATCTCATATTCCCATAAGTCTATGATTCTTTGAGTCCAGAGATTGTGAACCTCTAGCACATAAGGCACGCAGGGCGAGCACAAGCCAGCAGATGTGTTTAAGGGCAAGAGCGTGACGCTGTTTTACGCGGCGCGGCGTGCTAAGGGTGGTTGGTGAGCGGCGAAGAGTTCCACCCCACCCCCTCCCCATGAGAACCTCTCTCAGGTGGGCGCGCGGCGCGATCTGTTTCCACCAATCGGAACTCGTCCTTTTCGGAGAGGCGCTTTGGGAGCTCTTTGCACTTGATGCCGTCGCCACTCGGTGCCGGTGCTTCACCTCAACTCGACCTACAAATGGTGTACTCGTTTGTGACAACTGTGTTGTAGTGATGTGTTACCCCAACTGGATTTCGGATGCAAGGATACCCAGCTGAGATTGTACGTTCACTCACTATTGCGGATTTAATTCGGAAATTGCGTGGGGCTGATATGGAAAAATAGTGAACTGATTGATTTTTCGTTTTTTTTTATTGGTATTTGAGTACTGAAATATATCTGTTTTAGTTTATGTGATGAGGGAGGGATTTTGCAAAGCGATATTTCAAAGCTTTCCACCCCCTCTTTTTTTTAAAGAAAAGTTAGTAAAGTAGGCTTTAACGTCGTGAAAACGGTAATTTGAAACACATAAATGTTTCATTTTGAAAATTTTAGGGCCTTGTCTTTCGTAACAGGGTGTCGCGGAGGCTCGTCAATTTTCGAAAAAGGACTGGTTTTGATTTTGAAGTTAGTTTTGATTTTGGAAACAAAATATTTGAAACCTTTTTTACTTGTGAGTTATAAATAAGGCGTTCCTCTTTTTTGCAGCCCGCCGTTCATTGCTTTAAAAAGTTTTTTTTGTGGTTGTTTTTTCGCGTCAACCTCTTTTTGGCATCACGCGAATTTTCATTCAATTTGTAAAGATCCTGCAACAGAAAAATATTCCACCCCCCAACTTAAATTTAGCGTGTTTAAAAGTGTTTGCGGTTGTGTTAGATTGAATTCCCAAGGTTATTCAAACGAAAAATCTTTGCGAAGATTTTTGGTGTCTTTTGATCAGTATGTCAAAGATTCTGATGTTCAATTACCATACGTTAATCGCGGTACTTTCGCTGTGCGACATTCTTATCTTTTAACTTGCTGAATAATATTGGCAACATTGATATCAACACGGTAATTTGCGGTAATTCTCTCGAAGATTGTGGGTAGGCAACACCGCGTACTTTAGTGCATCGCCGGTTGCGTGCAGTAATTGCGCTCCGCAACGTTACTTCTACTGAAAAACAAAGATTATAATGTATTTGCGATTCAGTTACTTTCACTTTTAGGGCGTTCATTTCTTGCGTGAGAAATTGCTATCATCACTTTTAATAAAAACTTTGACATCGGAAATTCTTAAGGGACCTGCCCAAGGACTTAACGTCCTCGTAGCGGTGCCCTCCCCCCTCTGGATCTTAAATACAAACATCTATAGGAGTAACATAATGCATAACACTACTTGTCCTTTATCCTAGTCATAAAAGGCTGAATCAGGGTAGAATGTAAAGGATAAAAAATGCCGTCTTCTAAAATTTATGAACTTTTTTTCTTTTTTTTTCGAATTTAAGCTTCTGTATCCTGTAAATTTTTGCAATGAAGATGTTTGCCAAAAAGTCCACCGTTAAAGAAAAATCAAATTAAAGACGTAGTTTTTTATTTTTAAAAAAACTTGAAACGAAAATTTTTCATTTTTTAAAACTTTGAAATCGATTATTCATATCGGGAGATGACTACAAGAATGCTTTTGGCGGTCGTAATGATGGTGTAATTGCAGCAACTCTCATCACACCGCTGTACGTCACATTCATTTGACTAAATAATGCGTGTGTGAAGTCCAGCAGGTCTGTTGTGTCGCCTCGCGGCACACTTAGGCCTCAGCAGTGCACCTCGCCTGGCTCAAATTGTCTCCGACCGCCATTACTGCTGGCAACTCGCTTATTTTCTCATCACCGGAAACACTAACAAATTTCGGTTCATTTTGACCCTATTGATCGGCGATGTCATTGTGTAGGGAAGCTGACAGTTAAAGCAATCAAATATAAACCTAGTTTCACGTCCAGGTGACCCACTCCATGGTGCCACCTTGTGGTAACAGTTTCTGGAGAAAAAGTGAGAGTTCGCACTCATCGCCGCGGATATTCGCAAACTTGTTGAATCTTTCGAGCCAATCAGGAGCGAGCGCCGATCCCTTTAGCCAATCAGGACGAGACCCAATTGTCCGAAGTGTTGTTGGAGTAGCCAGCTAATACTATTTTCTGTTTGGAACTGCGCATTGACGGGGCGAAATAACGAGCTGTTTCGGACCTTTTTGCGCAATCTAACTATACCACCCGAACTCAATTCCACATCACCTCTAAACTCGTGCTATCATGGATAAGAAAAAAAAATCCACGCTGCAACCACCTTGACACTGGTGTGTTGCAGTTGCCTACCTACGTTCGGAATCAGACCGATGCCGAGCTAAGGTAGGTAGCCCTAACACACCCATGGGTTGGCGGTAGCAGGGGGCGAACTTTTTTTTTTTTGCGTATGATAGCACCTTACCCAATATATTTGATATTTGAATTACCTAATTGAACATAACTTTAGCTACCCAAACCTAGAAACTGGAAAGTATCGTGAAGCTTACTTGATACCTCCATGCAGGAAGGTCATAACTGAAAAACCCAGTGCTGTAAGGTCATAACTGAGAAACCTTGTGCTGTAAGTTCATAACTTTCCGCTTGAAAATAGATTTTTAGAATTTCGATCTCTACGCTCTCGGATATTTTTTCCAGCATTTTTTCTACCAAGTACGAAATTCACACGTCAAAGAAGGCCTCCAACATGAAATCAGCCCGTGCGGGCGCAGAAATTCTAAAAGCACTAAAATTTTCGGCCGAAACGTCATGACCTTACAATACTGGGATTTTTAGTTATGACCTTACAGCACTGGGTTTTTCAGTTACGACCTTTCTGCATGGAGGTATCGTACTGATCGCATTGTGTGTGTTTCAGCATCGCAGCTGTCCGGCACAGGCGGGGACGACCGCGAGGAATGCGAGGATCGCGACAACGAGGACGAGGATTCGGACACCCGGTGCTACAGCTGCGGAAAGACGCTCCAAGATCTAGAGCAGTAAGTGTGCAATTACTATTTCATTGATCTGGCGGCAATGGGGCGGCGGCACGCGAGTCGCCAGCCCCCTGCCTCGCATCCGGCCGCTGCGCTGCCATCCGACAGATCGACCCGACCGAAACTAATGCGGCCCACCGCACTAATACCCGCTCGAACCATTGCCAACCTCGCTGCTTCGACGATGACGGATTTTTTTAGGACTTGAAACTAGAATTAGGTTAATTAGAATGAGGTGAACGGAGTCGACGGGATATGTTTATTGGCCCTCTGAAAATTTTTTAAATTATTTATTTACGTTTTGCGATCATAATCAAATAGGAGAACATGCACGCTAAAAATTTAGCAGTGATAGTTACTTAAAGGGAAAAAATTCATTTCTTGTTAGTGGAACATGAGCAATTATTATCAACGTAGTAGTACACTTTTCATTAATTGTGAATTTTCACTACTAAAGTAATTTTTAAAAGTATTTTTTAGGGTGTAGGATTACTCAAAACAGCTTGTTTTGTAACAGCAATGAATGAGGAACGAACAGGTTTTCCTTTTTTTTCTTTTTTTAAATTTATTTCTTAATTCAGCCCCGAAAGCTTACACTTAATATGGAACCTCATACAACATATCATACTTAACAGAAAAAGGTAGTATTAATGCCAGTGATAGACATTTACAGACAAACAAACCTTTTTTCGGAATACAAAGAAAACAAAAATAGAGAAAAGAAAAGAAACTTTCGTCGGTCCAGGTTGGCATCGGTAAGATGGTGCTTAAGTGTCTCAGCTTTACGAACACATGTTAGGTGAATTGGGTGAATGCCGGGCAGGTAAAGTCACCTTGTCGCGACAAGGCAAGTCCGTAACAATTGGTGTCAGAGCGCGAAGGGTCGCAGGGACGTCGCGATGGGTGACACCTTGCCCTCGCCGATCGATGGAACCCTTTGTCGGGAAGTTGATGTATGAAGCGCATCTTTCAGTCATAGACACCCGCACGTTCTCATGGCAAGTCTCCTCCCCGCGCAGGTTGGACGAGCACCTCGTGAGCGCCCATCGGCAAGCGCCGGACCTCCGGTGTGACCTGTGCTCCCGCACCTTCGCCTGGCCGCCCGCGCTACGGCGTCATCGCGCGCTCCAGCATCCCTTGGACATCAGCGCCGACGGCGAGCCCTCGGACCTCGTCTCCGACCCCGGGGACCCGGAGTACCCCGCGGGCCGCCGCTACCCCTGCGAGAACTGCGCCAAGGTCTTCTCGGACCCGTCCAACCTCCAGAGGCACATCCGGTCGCACCACGTGGGCGCAAGGTCGCACGCGTGCCCGGAGTGTGGAAAGACGTTTGCCACGTCGTCGGGCCTCAAGCAGCACACCCATATTCACTCGAGCGTCAAGCCCTTCCAGTGTGAGGTGTGCTTTAAGGTGAGTGCTATCACTCCCTGCATTGCCACTTATCCTCTTTCGTTCCGGCGTCTAGTAAGAAGTCCTAAGAAGGGGTGTATCTCCGATTCTTCACAGTAAACACGAAACACCTGTTTTAGGGAGTTGTTACGTGTTTCGGGTGGGGAAAACGGGAATAGTACGTGTCTTGATTATTTTTCAAGGGAGACTCATGTTCAAACACATTAATGCAAAGCTCTCGCCAAGATCTTTTGAATTATATGGCTGAACATAGGCCTATCTTGAAAATTAAAATATACGTACTACCTCCTTATCTCGATACGCACTACGTATCGAGGAAAATGAGGAAGAATGGCGTCGCAGCAGCAGTGTTCATTGTCAATCATAAAAAGACAGCCTCTTGCAGACATGATCTACATAAGACTGACTGTTGTCTTTTTTCCAGGCCTATACCCAGTTCTCGAATCTGTGCCGTCACAAGCGAATGCACGCTAACTGTCGGTCGCAGATCAAGTGCAACCAGTGCGGCCAAGCTTTCAGCACCGTGACGTCATTGCACAAGCACAAGCGCTTCTGCGACTCGGGCAACACGACTGGCAGCGCCGCCGCAGCCGCCGCCGCCGCAGCCGCATCGATGCCGCACCCGACGCCCAACTCGGGGGCCAACCCTTTCCTCACGATGTACCCGCAAGGCGCCTTCTATCCGAACCCCCTTCTCGGCCCGTACCCGGGGCTCTTCTCGAGTCCGAGAGGCCACCCCCCCGCCCCGCCTGTCCCCCCTCCCACGCACCCGTTCCTCTGCTCCCCCCTCCAGCAACTGTTCGCCCAATCGCACAAACTGCCGGCCCTCCCCGCCAGCAGCTCTCCGCCCAGCACGCCGCCGACGTCCAAGAACTGGCTGGCCCCGACGCCGCCCGCGCCGCCGCGGAACCCCGCCAAGGTGTCGCCGTCGGAGGCCGAGGAGGCGTCGGGCATCGAGACGCCCTCGCCGGCGAGGCCGCTGCCCGCCGCGGCCTACGACCTGTCCCGCAGGTCGCCGCGGCCCTCCAAGCGCAGAGACGACGACCAGGAGCAGGAGCACGCTTTGGACCTTAGCGTCGGAGTCAGGCGGTCGCCGGCAAGTGAACGCAACGGCAGCGCCTCGCCCGCGGAGCTGCCCGCGTGCGGGTCGGCGTCGCCCTCGCCGCCGGCGACCCCCACGCCGCGGGCGGCGGCGCCGCGGACGCCGCCCCCGCGCTCCGGCTCGGGCGCCGCGTCCGGAGGCTCCCCCGCCGCCGCCCTGACGCCGCCAGCCGCGCCCATACCTTCGACCGTGGCCTATCCGCGGCCCATCCACCCCCCGATGTTTTTGGAGGCCATGTACCGGTCGCCCTTCCCGGCTTTCCCCTCCGCCGCGGGCGAGCGGTTGCAGCCCCCGCCGCCGTTCGGCCCCCCGAGGCACTACTCGTTCCTCGGCAACCGCGGCGCGCCGTTCTGTCACCTCCTCCGACCGCTGGGCGAGTTCGGGGGAAGCAAACCCTACCAGGACGTCCTGAGCGGGAGCGCGAACAGCGGGCCTTCGCCCACGGCCGTGCCGCCGGTCAGCAGCGCCGGAGGCAAGGTGAAAGACCGCTACTCGTGCAAGTACTGCGGCAAAGTATTCCCGCGGTCAGCGAACCTGACCCGGCACATGCGCACCCACACGGGCGAGCAGCCGTACAAGTGCAAGTTCTGCGAGCGCTCCTTCAGCATATCGTCCAACCTGCAGCGCCATGTGAGGAACATCCATCACAAGGAGAAGCCGTTCAAGTGCCCGCTGTGTGCGAGATGCTTCGGCCAGCAGACCAACCTGGACCGCCACCTCAAGAAACACGAGACGGATGACGGAGGGTTGGGCGTCGCCGATAGTCCCGGAAGCTCCAACGAAAACGAGAGAGAGGACACGTATTTCGACGACATTCGAACTTTTATGGGCAAAGTGAGTACAACGTACGGAGGTGCCGACGCGGTGACCGCGGCGGCGTTGTTGAGTGCGGCGAGCCGTCCTGGGGCGGACGCGGCTTCGCGCGGCCGCGGCTCCGAGTCGGACGCCGAGGAGGCGAAGGCGCACGTCTTCGGCCTGGCCAAAGCCGAACTCGCCCTCAACAATAACAACAGTGAACAAGAGATGATGCAAGTTAGCACATAGTGTCGCTAAGCTGTTTTGTTAAATCTTAGCCAAAGATGACTCGTTTTGGTTCACCACGCAATAAGACTATTTATTATATAAGCATATGTACAAAGTGTTAAAGTTATGTATGGCATATACTCGAATCCATGAGGCGCACATAGTCAGCCCTCAAGCCACGTTTATGTGATGTTATTTCTTTTACCATGCGGAGGAAGGTTGTTTTTTGGAAATCGACGAACAATTGTACCATAATAAAGGAAACGGCGTTTGCTAAAATGTACCAAAGACTATTAATTAGTAATTGTAATTAAATGTAATGGGCGTGATATTAGTTAATGAACAGTGAACCTTGAAATTGAAATCTTCAGCAGATGAGCGTCCCACGTCCCGTCCTTTCTGTTTTGACTTGCTGAAATTTTGCGCGCGCCCAGAAATATTTGTCTGAGAACGTCTGCTGCATTTTGTATGCGAGCAACTTGATCTGTTTTTGGTCTCCTCGCCATCCCCGCCCTCATTTCTTCGAAAGGAATACAGGTAATGGCGGCCGTGAGAGAACTTTTACATTTTCTTGTTGACAAACTTTTTTCATTATTGTATTTTCTAGCTCACTATTAAGAGGTGCATGCTGCATAATGTGTGCGTCAGCATAATGCAATCGTTGTATCTGGTTTCAGCAGATACGGAATCTTTTCTGTTAGCTTCACGATTTGATTCACGATCTTGTTACCTGCGTTTAGCAACGGCCCAGTGTCTGGACACTTCATCTCCTTGAAACATTAATTCAGCGTCGAATATTTTATCGATTGAATGCACGTGCATTTTACGATACGGTTTGTACATATTTGTCCAACGTTTCATGTGTACAAAACAGAAGATCAATGATCGTTTTTTAACCACTCATATCATCGCCGTATTATGTGCAAAATATAGTGTAAATACATTGCAAACATACTTGTTTGTGTCATTTTCTATGTGACTTAAACACGTAAATATATGTAATGTTTGAAAATGTTCTAGATGGAACCAGAAGTAGGAAAATGGAAGTATGTAAAATTACGTTGTGAAATAAAAGTTACATCATTTTTTTGAAGTTCATTCAAATCCAGGCCCTAGAATGGTATAGCTCGCTATGCCAAAACATTCGTAAATTTAAGACTCTCGCTAAATTTACGAAATAGGCAACGTAGTTATGAACTCGAAAGCAGTGTTAAAATCTTCAGGATTTGTAGTTCACTAAGGTATTGTCTTGTCGTATTCGAGCGTTTTTGTGAATGTGCCTAACTCTGTTCAAAATTTAATGTTTATCGACTATCTTAAAACTTTTATCATCGACGCTCTTGTAAGTCGTATGCTTGTCCGTCCGGCGCAGACGTCAGCGCATGGACGTCTTAATCCGGGGAGGAATATTAGATTAGTATCCTTCCATGCTTAATTCAAGGATCTTGACATCGATGCTGAATCTGTCCATATTTAAAAAAATGTCACTAATCGACAAACAGTCAACGGTTTGAACCATTTTTTTACCACAAAATCAATACTTAGCGTAAAAAATTAGAAATTGGAAAAAAATACATTTCTGGACAAAATTGAGAAAAAAGCAAGGGCTTGCTTCTTTCTAAATTTTTGCTCAAATTTTTTTCTTTCATTTTTCAAGATATAACGTTTTATATTTATCGAAGGACACTAAAAAAGTTTGAAAATGTTGCCTATTGCTTTATTATTTGATCGAACGCCCCGAAAAAGGCGATTTTAGCCAATTCAGCTGGGTAAGCTTTCCGAACTTTTCTATTTTCTGGGGTGTGCATTTTGAATCGTGAGGAAACCTCTGGCAAAGTTCTGCTAATGTTTCCATTCGTCTAGTAAAAAGAAGGAAGTTGCTACTCGCCCACCAGCCCCATATAAAATGTATCAGGTTGGGTTCTGTGCGTTCAAGTCACCTCCCATTTAAAATGCATCACGTGCGTTCAAGTCTCCAAGTATTTTCGCCGACGGGCGAATAGCCACGACCAATAAAGAAACAACGGTTCAAAGCGTTTTTATAATCATAAAATCAATAATAAGTGTAAAAAATTACAAATTGGAAAAAATAGTTTTTGGGCAAAAAATTGAAAAATAGATGGGTGTACCCCTTGCCTCTTCTTAAATTTTTACTATTTTTTTTTTTATTTTGAAGTAATGACGATTGAAATTCATCGAGAGATATTCCGAGGGATAGAGAACGTCGCCTGTTGCTGTACAATTTGGTTGAACGCCCCAAAAATGCGAATGTAATTGGCGATTTTTGCCGGATGACCTGGGTGACTTACCGGTACTTCAAGAGATTATCGACGGGTGAAGATTTTCCCTTGCGGTTAACAAAGATGAATAAGTTGTGTAGCGGCCCTTCCCAAATCAAATACCCGGTGCAAAATTCATCCAAAAAGTGCGTGAAGCACAATATCAGGTTCTCCCCCTAAAAAAAAATTCAGGTTCGAAAACAACAATTTAAATTTACTTGCATTGATATTTTCCGGTAAATTACTTATCGTTGAAGAGCACTAGTCATCCCAACAGCTATTTGACAAACAGATTTGCGCCTGTTTGTTAACGATGACCATCATTTAAATGAGTTGCGGACACTATTTAAATGTACCGGTATCTTCAAAACGAAGCGAAAATTTCGCAGGCTCGCACCTTACCTTACAATTACCTTTAATTCCAGGTGACGACAGGTTTGGGTGGATTGAGTTATGTTTGTCAAGGCGAGTTTAGCTTTGTAATGTTAGATTTCATTATAATATTTTCCAAATTACAATAGTTAAAATAAGTTGATTCCTCCTTGCGCGTTAAAGTCTCCTCTCTGCAATATGTTCTTGAGTTGCCGGTATCGTAAATGTGTCTCAGAAGAAAATACCCTCACCTGTTTTAAAACGCGCGCCTTACCGCTTATCTCGAGAGAATCGCTTCGCCAGCCAATAGAGCGTGGGACCTTGGGGAAGGAAAAGACAAAGAAGTACAAAAATTTCCTTTGAATCGTGGTGATAACAAACCGCGCCGTTGCGAGCAGCATTTTTAACCAGTGCCATTT
>Ga0058701_10005482_pt1 | contig 10544 bp, 6 predicted proteins | sample AgamicOrMae_FD_97039 | JGI IMG/M metagenome (GOLD analysis project Ga0058701, IMG submission 97039) | Agave microbial communities from Guanajuato, Mexico - Or.Ma.e | ecosystem: Host-associated > Plants > Phyllosphere > Phylloplane/Leaf | place: Guanajuato, Mexico | collected 2012-06-04 | reverse complement strand
TACCTAACCTTGTTTTAAAATCAAAGTTGGGTGGTAAAACAATAATGAGATACTGATTATTTTGACAGTTTGCGGACGTTGATAGTAATGATATCGGAAATGAACTGTCAGCTCGCGGAGGAAAAGGTAAAGATAAATTTTGTGTGGGAGTCGGTGGGAAAAAAAAAGTACACTTGTGTGAAAAAAAAGAAAGAAAAAAGTGCGGCTAGAGCAAATGGACCGACACAAGCGACAACAAGCCTTTTCCTGTTGTTTGCCGGAAACGCTTGCGAGCTGAAAGCGCGGAAATCCCTAGATTTCAAAACCAGCGAATTTCCAATTTTCAGACCGCGGCATTGGAATAATGCATGCATGAGCACGTGCAACCTTTTCTTTTTTTCCTTATCGTCATTAGCTTAAGAGCGCTCGATCATCTTCCCTTTAACAGAAGTTTGTCTATTCTGCTAAAGCGATTTTTTTTTTAAAAAAATAAGCGTTAAATATACAGTCAAACCTGGGTTATACGAATCGCAAGGGACCGCCGAAAACATTCGTACAACTCAGACTTTCGTACAACTCAGACTTTCAATGTATTGGAGGGGATTTTGCCGGGACCGGGCAAAAAATTCGTATAATCCAAGATTTCGTACAACTCAGATTCGTATAACCCAGGTTTGACTGTATATGGGCCTGTAAATACGGCAAGTCTGATTTTGACTTTGAATCATCCTCAACGTAAAAAAGACTCATCAACTATGACGAAATAAAATAAATAATTAAAAGAAGAAAAAAAACATGAGTTCGCGAGAGAAGAAAGAATCGACTTGTCTTCAACAAAGAAATGCAGAGAACAATGGAAGACGTTGTAAAAGCAAAAGTTAAAACCTAAGGAGTAAAATGGAAGACATGATTATGCTGAAACTTTGGATCAGCGGACCTTTACCTTATTACCAACACCTGTTTTCCGTTTGGCACCTCTAGGAGGTTTTGCCAAAAAAAAAAAAGGACAATGTTATCCGAAAGAAGGTCTCGGGCAGCCCTTGGGTCTGTCTGTCCAACACTCTCGACATGTCCAACAAAACCCCTAAAGGTCATTTGTCACAGGCGACTTATTATTTTGACTTGATCTCTGGAGCCTAGGGAGTGTTCCTAACTTCTATTTTGTCCATCCTCACTTTTGACACTTTTGAGCGTCGAGCTAATGATCCACTTCATGACAGGTTTTGGGTATTCCCTGCTCCTAAGGGGGTTGTTCCTGGTACGTGCCCTCGGCCAGCCCTCGGCGACTGGGCAGTATGCCCACGAGAGTGATTGACACAATTCCAAAAAAATGAGACATGATAATGATTGTAGTTCCTGGGCTTTGGGTCAACACGCCGAAAAATATAATCGGGAATTTTTAAGCGTTTTAAGTGACTCTCACTCATTTTCGTAAGAGGAAATCGACACATGCATTGGTCTGGAGAGAGATGCGACAACTTATTTCCGCGGTGTGCGCTGATTCGTGTCATGCATGAAACGATAGTTACGCTGATTGGTGGGATGCAGAGTTTACAATAATGTGGCACCTCTCTCCCTGTGCGGCTCTCTAGCTCAATCTAACTCACATCCATTAGAGTCCTCGGTATGCCTATCGAGGACTTTATCGAGGATTCTATCCACTATGTGCAAGCTTCGGTGTGATTTCAGTTCCAAGTCGCGTTTATATTACTCAAACTCTTTTCTTTCCTTTTTTTTACTTTACAGAAAGAAAAAATAAAACTACCGCCACATTCGACATGTTTTAAGGACCACCTGAAAAGTGTTTATAAAAATAGTTGTGCGAGACTGTTGTGGGGCAGTTTTACGGCTCGAAGACTAAATTTTATTCCGTCGCTTTGCTTGATTCGTTTGGTTTGATCTTCTGGCAGTTCCTTTAAACTGCGTTTTTTGTGAGATTTTCATCTTTTTTGCCGTTTTCATTTCTCTGATGGCATCTGAAAGTTAACAAAATAACCGAAGTATTATTTTTACACTAATGACGTTATTCTTTTGTTGTGTACAGTGAGCCACAGAAGTCATGACCCTTGCTTCCGTGTATTTCTTATGGGAGCAGGGGTCATCACTTTTGTGGCTCACTACTTGTGTACAACGAAGCCTACCCCGGCCTTTGCCAGGGTCAATGAGGGAATTGAGAAAACCCAAGAGCACTTGTGATAACAGCTTACCTGATTGCTTCTTGTGATAACGGCGCTGTGGGGGGTATTTTCTCTCCGTCAAAGATTTTTCCTGGCGCAGCATCCTTAAGGACTTTTTCCTCCAACACACTCGGCAGTACTCTGTTGCGCTACCCCCGAGGAACATATTTTTGATTGCTCGTCCAAGCATACTCAACCATCCTACCTGAACCAGATAATACGTGCTGTTAGTCTTTTGAGTATGCCTAATACTACGTGAAAATACTCATGCACTCCTGGTATTCTTTGAGTACCGTTTCGCGATCTCTTCTCGGAGACTTTGCAATGCACCACCGATACTATGCTTATATTCTTATTTTTAAGGTTTTCGAGTAATATGATCTTATCTAATATTATAGGAAAGCATATTGTATGGAAACACTGTTAAATAATTGGGTGTTGCATTTGACCCGACATCCATTAATATGGGGAGACTTGAACGCACGTAAACCAACCTATTACATTTTAAATGGGAGGTGACTTCAACGCACGGAGCCCAACCGAATACCATGAGACGAGGGCTTGTCTCATGGTATACAATGCATTTCAAATGGGGCAGTTGAGTTAATAGCCACTCCCTAAATAATTTTGATCCGGTTTCTTTTTTTAAAAAATAATTAAAGAAAAAAAGAAACATCTGCAGAGGATTCCGCATAGGATATTTGTTGGTTTTTAAGAAGTTCGGATTTATAGATGTTTTGCAATAAAAACCAAGAATATGCCTTCCGTTTTGATACTGAAAATACTTTCAAGATACTTCAAATTTCATCTCGGAAATTTTCAGGGACACCGTGGCATATTGACCCGAAAGAAAAAAACGTTACCTCACCTTTGGTTTCATCCGACCGCATTCTCCACAGGTGTCGATTTTAGTGTCGTGGACTTGGCCGGGCGTCATCGGCGACCCCGAGGCGACGCTGGCGCTGCGTTGACGCTTGGGTGCACCAGGACCGATGGTGTGCCAAGTGGTGTCGACACCGTCGCCGTCAACGACGTCCGATTCGCTCCGGCGCCGCTTCGTCGCCGCACCTCCCCGGACAACTTCGGCGCTGCTACTCTCCTGATCAAGCGACCACATCGGCGTGTGCTCAAACAGACATTTACTAAGTGAGCTCACCTAAGAATTTAGACCGGGCACCGTTAACATCGTTAAAAACCCTCCTGGAGATCTCTCGGCCCTAAAAAGTCGATAACTCGTTTCTTTCTGCTTTCTGGTTGCCTCTACTGTATTTTACGTAGAATTTAAAGTATCAGAAGTGAAGTCGGCAAAAGGGAGGGGGGTGTTTAAGAAAGCTTAAAAAAAACCTGCTTATTTTTTTAATTTTTTTTTTACATTTTAAAAATATAATTATGTGATTTTGACAAGGAAAACCATTTCCCCCCTCATTTTAAGAACACCTGAATCTCCCGCAATATTGTGCCACACGATGTGGAGGTTTCTGTACATCGTGTTTTGCCGCGTAATGACAAAAGAATAGGCGTGTTAGAGGTATTTTCTTACTAAACGAAAAAGAAGTTTTCGAGATAGCAACTTACATGCGTGGAGTCCTCCTTCTTCCATAACACCTGCACATCATCTGATTCTCTTTTTGTTTGTTTGTTTGTAGATGTTTGGCTTGTGGATGATCGCTTTTTGACGGATGATCGACATGAAATCATCATCCGAAGGCCCGGCGGACAAGCGCAGCTTCTCTTCCGAGCTCTTCCAGTTAGCTGTTTGTGGCAGATGAAACAACTTTCCCCACGGTTGGTAATACAACTCGATTTCTGGCAAAAAAATATAAAAATAATAATTTAAAAAAATGTATATCTTAAGGAGAAATAATATGCCTTCAAAAGTATGGGGATTACTCTCGGGAACATTCCGGAAAATATCCGACTTTTTTAGGACATTTACTAATGTAGAAGAGCAAAATATCGTACCAATAAAAAATTTTCCAGGTAGCTTTTGGAACTGTTTAAAAGGGGAATTTGAAAAAATGGAAAGGAGCATGCCGCCAGCGAGGAGTTACCCTTAAAAATGTTCCTTTTTGAAATTCCCGTTCCCCGCGATAAACCTGTGGATAGCTCTGCATCAACACGCAGCTCACTTTGAGCCCAATCGTTTGATATCAAACTTGTATCATTTTTTTATGGAGCTTTATTTAATTATTATTGAAAATTTTCATCGCGGAAGATGGCATAGGTCCGACAGGAAAGCTTGGTGAAAATTGCCTTTTGCCTTCGGGTTTTCGGGGCGTTCAATCATTTGTTTTATTTTCAGTCTATTGTTAACTGGCTCTTGATTTTTGTAGATTTTACCTGCGATGGGCTCGTGGACGTGAATTCTCGACCCGAGCTCGTCAGCACTCCATGGATGGAACAAGTTTTCGATGGCCGACTTGTGGAAGCCTGCACTCGGGAGCTCCGTTTGAGTTTTGGTCTCTGGATGTCTTTGATGAGGTGAGTTGAACGTTTTAGGTCACTGGCGTTCTTTGGGCATTCTCCTCCAGATGACCAAAACTGGGGCGTCTGCAAAATATTGAGTCGAATAAGTGGCGGTAGGTCCGAGAAGTACAAACTTTTTATTCCTGTACTCGCCGAATACATTTTCTTCGTTTCAAGTAAATTAATCAAAACATATAATCCGACCAAACGGTAAAAATTTAACCGTTGTAGGTGTAGTCAGAAAAAATTCAGTTAAATAAAGAATGGAGTCATGTCGTAACTTTATTTAGCAGAAAAGTCTCATGAAACTGCAATTTTTTTAAAAAGGTAATTGCTTCTGAAGGAAAAAACAAGGTGCAGTCTTTTTTTTAATCCTTACGTTTTTTTTTTTTTTTGAGATAGCAGGCAAAATTTTTAAAAAGCAATTAGCAAGTAGCAATGGCAGTTGAAACACCAGAAATCATCATGGATGGACTTATATAATGTCAAGGCTATTATTTCCATATCAAAAGAAAAGCCTATTATTTTTATTCTGTCAATTTAAGTTTACCGAGAGGGGTGATAGGGTGCTAATATCAGCCAGGTTTGGGATCCTGTTTACTGAAGCGACGTTTTTCTTCAGAAGTGATGACGTGCAGATCAACGTTTGGGAATCGATCAAAGGTGTCCACTTTGTTGTCGTTTCAGGCTGTAAAATCAACAATTTTTGAGAATTTTTTTTCAGTTTGATCAACTGAAAGTAAAATTATTCTGAATTATCAATTTAAAATAAGCATTGTTTACGTGCAAATCTTCTCCGTGGATGCTTGGACAAGTCGATGCATCTTGCTGTGATTCCAGATGGCTTTGTCTACCGGTACAGGTGAACTCTTGTGTTTTGGAAAATTGGATTCTCGAATCAGAGGATGTCAAAGTTGTCCTATTGTTCGTTTCGTCTTTGCCGAAACCAGCGGAGTGAGCCTGTGAAAAAGGAAGAATAATTTTTCGTTTCGTAAAATTAGTAAACTCAGTTTTTAGGACGAAAGCTAGAAACCTTTTTCGGCGAAGACGAAGACTGGTTTTGGTCTGGCAGAGGGTCTTGGCGATCGAATGAAGTCGAATTTTCCACCAGCAGTCCCGGGTGAATGAAAATTGCGTTTACTTGGCGATTTATTGGGATTATCGTTTCTGTCATTTCGTCGTTGATGAAGGCGGTTTGGTGGTTTGCGAAAGCCGAATCAGCTGACTTGATTTTTTGTGCCACTTCCCCTCCACCACCTTCGTCCTCGCCGCCCGCACTTTTCTGCATTTCCTTCGTTTGAAAAACAATAAGAAAGAATTTCAAGAACATATCCTCCAGCAACGAAACCAAACCTATCGTCGCCTCTCGTAACCTCGAAGTAGGGCGTAACGTAAATGTTCCTTACCGAACTTTCCTCTCGAAAATATGACCCATTTTTCTATACTATAAAGAACTTTTTGGAGCTGAATGAAACTTCGTGTCCTTTTTTTAAAAATCGTCTCGAATATTCATATGTTTTTGTTTGTTTGTGTGTGTTTGTTTGTTTTGGAAAAGGGTTGTTACCCAACATAAATATCACAAATTGTTTGGTAGAGTCATCAATCATTTGAGCAGAAATTTCCTATATGTTACCCAGCAGGAAATTTTGAAATTCCTGCTTGTACGATTTTTCCAGCTCTGCTTTGGATTTTCCCTTTGAAGATGAAAAATTACTCAGATCATTTCTCTCGCTCAAAATTCACTACAGCATATTTTTGAGGTTAAAAATCCACGCTTGTTTTGAAAAATTACGCAATTTCCGTTGAAAAGATCTTGTTGATGATATTTAAACTATTTTTTTAAAAAATGGGTAGTCGGGGTTTTTATAATAATAATTTAATTGCAGGTTCATGTTAAGGTGCTAACCTTTTTGTTAACCAGCAGAGGGCGTGGTGGAACGGGCGGAGGGGAGCGTTGTCTTGGTCACCAAACTTTGTTGCGAATAACGTGAAACTTTACGTGCACGGACCACAGTGTAAACAACACTCAAAGCTTTATTCGCACAAACCCGTTTACGCGTCCCTGCAAGAGAGGTTGCCTTGTTGACCTTTGCCCCCAGTATTTTGTCGGCTTTCCTAGGTTTACTCGAGGAAAACCGCCTTTGAGAAAAAAACGTGTCCCCTTCTCACCGACGTCGCTTTTTTCCCATTTGACTGGCAGCCGTGTTTGTTTTCCTTTTTTTTCTGCTCAGCGCTTGCAACTTGTCGGCCTTCTTATTTTTAAGAAGAACTTGCTGGTACCGCTTCCCAGTTACTTTGTTTACGATAATTTTCGGGTAAATTGCGTTGCTATTCGATAATTCGTTTCACCGCCCTTCAGAAAGAAAACCGTAGGACCGACTATACCCGCTACTTTTAGTGCCATCAAGATTCTACCCTTCATTTCCTTACATTGATGGTTTAAAAACTTTTACTTTTTTATTATTTATATCTTGTATTCCACCTTTCGTTGCTAAACGGAGCGGAACCATTCACTACGCATTCGAATTGACCTTATAACTTATATAAATGTAAGATAGATTATTGATATTTTATTATAGATATATAAGATATATATTATAGATATATAAGATATATATTATAGATATATGAGATATGTATTATAAATACATAAGATATATAATTTGATATGTAAGATATCATAGATATATAAGATATATAATTAAGATATTTAATCGTCACTAAGCTCATTAAGTTTACCAAGACTAGAATACGAGTCTTGTACCTTGCTTCCGGTTTCCAGCAAGACTTTAGCAGCTTACTTCTCGCAGTTACTACCACTGAAAAGTAAGCGGCATCTAGCGTAGCGACAGTTAAACTAGGTTATGTTCTTTTCCCTGCTTGGCTTGGTGATGTAAGATCACGAAACATGAGAAATTCCACCTCAAATCTACAGTGTACTGAGCCTTTTTTTCTTGAAAAAAGTTTCCCAAACGAAATTGTTAACCTCCCCTAGATAAGAATATGCGACAAACTATGTATCAGGTCGTCCAACAAATCAGACTAGAACCATAAACGTCACCATTTGGTCGTTGGAAGGGGCCTTATTGGGGTCGCACCTGCCCCCTGTTTTTATTGTGCCCCGTTTTGACTGGAAATTTGGCAGAGCGCGTCCACGTCCCATTAGCGGCTTGAGTCAGGACGTTCCGGGCTCGTGGCTTCAGCCCGCCCGCCGCCCGCCCAGCTGCTCTGGGGAGCTCCAGTCCCGCACCGTCCCGACACCGTCCCGACCCGGTGACGGCTTTATGGAGGGAGGCTCCGGGTTGACCTTATCCGCCCGCTCCGGCGAGGGAGGGTCCGCCTGGGTGGCCCCCGTCCTGGACTCGACTGGACCTCTCCTTGCGGTTGAGTCGACAATCCGAGCTGGGGGACAGTCGTGAGACTGAGAAGGCGGTGGTTTCAACTCAGCCGACAAATTAACGACTCAGTCGGGGATTCCGGTGCGTGTTGTGTTGATGTTGCGACTTTTGTGGCGGGGTCCCTCTTTTCGGAGAAACCCTTGTTTATGTTTCCATTTGGTGATGACACCCCCCAAAGTGGAGGCATTTAAACCACAACTTATTTGTCTTTGGACTCGATCTTTTTCACAATTTCCTTTTTTGTGTCGCACCTTTCACTGCGTAGACTAGTGGACCGATTTTGAAGTGAGACACAGGGCAAAAAATAACCTTAATATCCAGTAAAACCATGTATCTATCTAAACCAGAACCCATCTCATATCCGTTTTATCCTTTCACGAAATTTAGGTGAAAGGTAACCCGATCGTGCGATCCTACGGTAACAATTCTCAGTGTTGTAAGAATAATTTACCTTATTTTACTGTTTTGAATTGCTACTTTGTAGCATTAAAATTTAAAAATACAATACAATAAAAATACAAAATAAAGTAATCGTCGTAAAACGAGCGCCATTGTCATAGAGCACCGAAAACCTGTTTTAAACATTTTAGACATATTTTTACTATTTACACGGCAGCCGTTCATCTTAATCGATTAAGGTACCAGTAGGTTCATTGTAAATTACGTGCTTCGGGCTCCCAGAAGCTGGAGCAAAACCCTTAAGCAAAGTAGTTCACTGCCTTAGGAAGCCTTACTGTGTAAATCCCCTCCTGTATCAATTACTGTAATCCTTCACATTTTTTAAAAAATGTCTGTCAAACTGAACCCTTGTTGTTTCGGCTTTTTTTCTAATGGGCTACCTTCATCTTTAATAATCCTGGACACTCGCAAAATTTAGTCTATTTCTATGAGGCTACATAGTCCAAAACTTCCCTCGAGATTCCCACCCCGTCTGCCCGTTTTGCCTTGGGGCACTTTTTTCCTTTTGGCGCAGTAACCCGACGACCGACGGCGGCGTTGCAGCGGCGGCGTTGCAGCGGCGGCGTTGCGAGTGCAGCGTCGTTCTTTTACCGTCGGCATCTTTCTGGGCGAACCGGCAGCTGCTGTTTGACTTTGCCGACAAAGAGCGCAACGCGGAGCGACGCAGTGCAACGCCAAGTGATGTGAGGTGTTGGACCTGCCCCGGCTCCGCAAGCCCTGACCCGGCTGTGCCCTGTCCCAACTCGCCCCACGCTGCACTCCCAGCTCTCTTTGCGGCGCTAGACGTCTCCTTGTGTTGACGGCTCCGACTTTGAAAATGATTTTCTTCCAGCTCAACAGCGACGATACGTACAATATATTTAAGAGGTCAATTTTTCCACCGCTTGTTTTTCACGTTTAATCGAATAGCCGATCGGAACACCAGCAGAGCCAAGGCACTTAACCTAGGGTAACCCATGCGTTAGTGAGGTTCGAGGCTTGGCTGGGATGAATTAAGAGAGGGTCGGATATGTTTGGTTGGTCTTGGTATCAGTTGGAAGGATTTCGATGCGTTACGTTGTTTCAAGCTATAAGAGAGGTTCAAAAAAATTGAATCAGCGAGAGTTTCTGATATTCTGTGAAAATTCACTAAATATCAAAGACTCTCACTGATTGAAATTTAGAGTGTTGAGTTTGGCCAAGTTAGTTTTAGTAGGATCAAGTTTGGAGGGGTTAGATGCACTTAAGCTTTGTTAGAATGCGTAAAATCATAAAGCTTAAATATATTGGCTTTAAAAAAATCTTTTTTACTATATTTTCATCGGTTTTTTGATAATATTAAAAAATGAATCAAAAAATAAATTAAAAAAAAATTGACCAGCTTATCTGACATTTCGGAACGATTTCCTTTATAGTGGACTACGAATCTAAAATAAAAGGCATTTCATCTGCTTTATCCTTTGCTTTTTAAGCATGAAAACCTTTCAAAAGTCAGTTTTCTACCAAAATATATTTTAGCAATTCTCGAAAATGTTTGTTGAATTATTTTTTGAAATGTAAATGACCGAAGAATTTTAAGAATCACGCCGATTCATTTGCTGACTTCAGCTGTAGATCAGGATCATGTCGATTCGTGTATGCTCGTGAAAATCACATTTCCTTAATTATAGTGCATTCATTTTAGTGTTTAAAACCCTTTCCGCTGGTGAAAGCTACTCTTTTTTTTTATTCAATGCAAGATTTTTCCGTCTAACAATGCACAATATTGTGAGGGTATATAAAGGATGCCGCTAGCCGCATTAGTTGTTATGCAGTCATTCGTGGCCCAGTTTGTGTCCTTATAACAACATATGGCCAAGTTGTGGTATATTGGGGGAGGCCTAATGTCGGGCAGCTGCGGTCGCAACTTAAAGCGTTATGCTTTTTACAAGCCTCTTAATCTCCTAGACTCGTGCAATTAACAGAGAAAACGACATTTCACGAATCCGGCCGGCCGGCCTTCGGGCGATTTCCCCAAAATCATCAATAAAGACGCCTTAAAGAAAACCCAGCGGCTATTTCAACTTACGTTCTCAAGGATGTGAAT
>Ga0058701_10005481_pt1 | contig 10544 bp, 2 predicted proteins | sample AgamicOrMae_FD_97039 | JGI IMG/M metagenome (GOLD analysis project Ga0058701, IMG submission 97039) | Agave microbial communities from Guanajuato, Mexico - Or.Ma.e | ecosystem: Host-associated > Plants > Phyllosphere > Phylloplane/Leaf | place: Guanajuato, Mexico | collected 2012-06-04 | reverse complement strand
TTGTTGTTGTAACAAAATATTTTGGTTATCCCTATTTTAACAATTGATTTTGTTAGTATCACAAAACCTTTTTTCCCTCCTCTTGTCTTCACTCCTTCGAGGCTTCCTTACGGGTTGGACCTCTCCCTAAGCGATGAACGGTCCTTTTGCTTTACTGGCCATCACTTTGGACAAGTCACTTCGTAAACCGGATGCGGAAACCAGCTCTCTTCCTCACATTATAAATATCCGGTGAACATAACTTCAGTTTCGATCCTTCCTGGATCTTGGCATCCAACCTGCTACCACATTGTATCTACCTGCCTTTCCCTGCATTATTCAGTTCTATCCAAAATGTAGCCCCCATTTGAACTCTTTCACGTGGAACACGCAGAAAGTCGTAATACACTCGTTTTTATTCATCTAGATTTGTTGTTATTTTCTACTTTTTGTGTTCCGTCCTAATTCAACATTTTAAGAGTTAACGACTCGCAACCACATAGGATTTTATGGCAACTTAGGTTATTTTTATGCCAATTAAAGTAGGATAGGTGAACCTAGTGTAGCATTCGACAGCTCAAAAACAGTACAGGATGAACGGTCACATCATGGAATAAGGCTTCATTTGAGTGAAGCCAGCTCAAACTCCTCGACTAGCTCGTAGTAATAGGAATACTGTTGCGCTGGCAGTATATCACACGGTATAAAAGGTTTTGTTATACCAACAAAATCATTTGTTAAAATAGGGATAAAAAATATTTTGTTAAAACAACAAAATGTTTAGCTCTATCAACGAAACGTTTGATTGCTGCTGCAAAATTTTTGGTTGCAGCAACAAAAAAAATATTTGTTGTCCCTAATTTTGTTGCCGTAACAAAACCATTTTTTCCGTGCGTTCTCCCGCGCTTGCTCTTCAACTTAATTGGCTAGCTTATTTGCCTAGCGCCTTGTCCAATACTTCCTCAACGATTATCGCTATATAAGTTTGCGTTTCATGTGTGCGTTTCATGTGCTTTCCTTCGTTACCACGGGGACCGCGAAATTAGACTGACGTTAGGTGAGGTTATGTGACTCGAGTCTCGCTCCGCGACAGCGGATCTGCCCATTTCTTTCCACAAGACAACTTATGAAACCGTGTCTTAACCTCAACCCCTCCCTCAAAGGGCCCTTGGTAGATTCCTTAGGTTAACTTAGGTTCGGTTAAGTACTGTGTGCCTCGGTGACCGCTCGAAAGATGGAACCGAAGTCACATGGGGAAACTGCGTTATTGGCGTTTACGAAAAATTAGTAAAATAGCGACAGCCAACTCGGCTACCAAACGTTACCAGATATGCCAGTAAACGTTGCTTTAAACAGTACTCGGTAACGGTACCGTTTACTACCAAACCTGTTAGCGTTTACTAACCAAGTTTGACTGTCGCACTTTTCCGTTACTTTTACTAATATTTAGTACACGTTCACTGTAAATATGAAACGGTCTTTGACTAAAGAATAGTAGCTGAAATTCTAATATTTAAATTAGTCAATTTTGACTATTTTGTATTCAAAAATGACCACTCTTTAGCCATTTTCAACTATTCAATTAGTCATTTACAGCTCACTATTAAAAAGTCATATTTGACTAAAGTTTAGTAGCTGAAATTTTAGCATTTCAATTAGTCAATTTTGACTATTTTTTTTGTCAGAAATGACTAATTTAAGTAGTGAAAAAACAACTTGTTAAATAGTTTGAGTACAAAAAATGACTTATTTTAGACTCGGGGACCAAACTAATATTGGTACTAGAAAATATTAACACTAAATATGGTAGAAATGTTTTAACCGCTAAATCTGAGTCAATTTTGACAATTTTACACTGAATTTAAAAATCAAACAAAACAGACTAAATAAATTAGTCGAAAAATGACTATTTCAAATTTAGAGTGTTACTAACCCACTTTTGTCAGTGATAGACAGAAATAAAGTGCGCGTTTTGCAGGGTCATCGGTTCGCCTGAGTAAGCCACTTTGTTTGCTGTTAAACACTGCGAGCCCCAATTGAGTTTGTGGCGCAGAAATCCGTGCGAATTGAGCAAGCAAGGGTGAAGTGTGTCCGTGACCAAGTTTTTGTTCTTTTTTTCTTTTGTCGGTTTGATGCAATGGTGATGTGGCGGCGGGCGCGCTTTGCAGTGAGGTAAGCACGAGCTTAAGCGCTTCACTGCTCCGCTGCTTTTGTCCTTGAGATTTCCAGCTATTCTCGGATGAGGCCGGGCATTAGCGATCGCAACTTATCAGCTCACTAAAAAGTCGAGTCGTTTATGCTTATCTGGCTCACGCATGAATTGCTTCTCAAAGTTGGCTCACGTGACACGGCCGCGGCGCGCCACGCATCTTCAAATTCAAATGGCGCGCCACCCAACAATTGATGATAAATTCGATGCAGATTACTAATGGTGGTTGTAATCAGCGCAAAGGCGGCTGCGATGTGCTGTGCCTCGGCCAGGCGATGCCTTTGGCTAAAGGGAGCTGGAATGGCTGCGAATTACGTGAGGCTGAGATGCAATGCAGGCTGCTGTTGCATGCAGATCGGGGAGATGTACAGAGTTAAAGGTTATGCATCCCGATTGGGGGAGATGTGTGGATCGGGGTGGCATTGCTCTGTGTCGGTTGCTTTCGAGAAGTGTTCACACCTTTGCATTAGAAAACTAATTATGATATTTCCAGAAGATTCAAGGTGAGGATTTCGCATTTTTGAATAACACTACAAACCAGGAGAAATGCACTGTAAATGTGAAATGGTCAAATTTGACTAAATAGTAGCTAAAATTTTCATATTTCAGTTAGTCAATTTTGACTATTTTTGAGCCAAAAATGACTATCCTTGAGTCACTTTTAACAATTCAATTACTCATTTACAGCCTACTATTAGAAAAAGTAAAATTTGACTAAAGTTTAGTAGCTAAAATTTTAATACTTCAATAAGTAAATTTTGACTATTTTTAGTCAAAAATTACTATTTAAATTTAAATAGTGAAAAAGGACGCACTGGATAGTAAGAGTAGAAAAAATGACTTATTTTAGACTCAGAGACCAAATTAATATTGGCAACAGAAAATATTAATACTAAAAATAGTAGAAATGTTTTAACCGCTAAATCTATGTCAATTTCGACAATTTTACGCTGAATTTGAAAATGACTAGATTAAGTAGTCAAACAAAAATGACTAAATCAATTTAGTCAAAAAAATGACGATGTCATATTAAGAGTGTTGTTTTACACCTGTCAATAAGGGTTAGGTATTTCATAAGAACCTTGCTAGCTCAAACGGAAATTCAAATTCATCCCGCCTCTTGGTCCTCGCACTGTCTTCCGCGCAATGATTTCACCTTCTTAAATAACACCTTCGCCCTACCTGTTCGGTTATAAACTTTTAGTCTTACAAAACCGTAAAGAAAGTTGAACCAGAGCGTAACACACGAGGTGAGATAACAACCTATGAGTCTATTAGAGCAAATTTCAAGTCTAATCTTGAAAAAGCTACATTTCCAGACATTTGTATTCCACGTTTCCTCGCGAAATCGTGCTGAGCGACAGCGAAGTGGACCACATACGGCACTTAACCAATACTTCGTTGGTCCTCCTAACGTGACGAGAGCTTGAACTGGATACGACACAGGCAGAAGAAAATGCATAAGGGTGCCATACATAAAAAAACTGTGGCTGCAGAGTCCAGGGGTAAACGAAAAAAAAACTGTCCGATTCTTTTTACGTGAGTACTTCTCAGTACGTCTACGGACGTTTTGAAGAATGGGTCGAGATAGGAGTGTGATTGCCTAAAATATAGCCAATATTTTTGGGTGTCTTTCAATAATTGAACTAAACGAAATTGAGACTTCGATTAAAAAACCCACCTCATTGATTCCTCTGTGCTTATTTAAAGAGGCAGAAAAAGAAAGAGTGACGAAAGAAGGGCTGGTTCGTACCCAAGAAAGACAAAGTTTCGCGAAATTCTTAACTCTCCGCTAATTTTAGGCCCAAAGGTTCCGGTTTTCCATCTCGCGCGTTTGGAACTTCTGCGCTTTGAATCCCTCTTCCGGGTTGTATCCTCACTTCACTTCCAATTTAGAGGATTTCATTACGTACATCTTGTGTGTTCTGTCAATGCAAAGTCATTACATTAGGAAGATAACGACGAACAATTGTAGATTAGGTTATTTAAGGCGAAGTTAAGAGCCTCGAGCCTTGTTACACAGTCCCTCCGCTCAGAGCCGTCTCGCTCTAAATTTGAAATAGTAATTTTTTGACTAATTGATATAGTAATTATTGTTTGACTATTTAGTTTAGTCATTTTTAAATTCAGTGTGATATTCCAAATATTGACTTAGATTTAGCGGTTAAATAATTTCTACTATTTTTGGTATTAATAATTTCTAGGAACAATATTAGTTTGGTCTCTATGAGTATAAAATAAGTCATTTTTTCTACTCTTATTATTCCGCGAGTTCTTATTTCACTATTTAAGAAGCCATTCTTGACTAGAAAATAGTCAAAATTGACTAATTGAAATATTAAAATTTTAGCTACTAAACTTCAGCCAAATTCGACTTCTTCCAATAGCCTAGTAATTGCTGTAAATGATTAATTGAATAGTTAAAAGTGACTAAAGAATAGTCATTTTTGACTAAAAATAGTGATTTTTTACTAAAAAAATAGTCAAAATTGACTAATTGAAGTATGAAAATTTTAGCTACAATTCTTTAGTCAAATTTGACCATTTTACATTTACAGAGTGGGTCAGTAAAGTTTACTAAAAGTTAATAAGTATAAGTAAAAAGTGCGACAGTAAAACTTGGCTGGTAAACGCTGACAGGTTTGCAAGTCAACGTTACCGTTCCAGAGTTCTGTTTGCAGTAACGTTTACTGGCAAATCTCGGAACGTTTCGAAGCGGAGTTGGCTGTCGCTTTTATTTAGTCAAGTCTTTACTAATTTAAAATAGTCAAGTTTACTAAGATTTTAGTAAACTTGACTAGCGCCATTTTTCTCCGTGAGCCGCCGCGCGTTTCCGAATAGCCGTTTGTGTTTATCCGGTCGGCCGGTCCGGCATGTCGGTGCGACTGCTCATTTCTCGTGCAAGTGGGTTGGCTTCCGTCGAGCTGCCATGCCGCCGGCGTCGTGCCTCCAAGTTGGAAGGAGTCCACCGCGGCAGCTTCGGTGGCAGCCTCGGTGGCAGCCTCGGTGGCATCGGCAGCCTCGACGGCGCAACGGCACACAACTCCGGAAAAGTGTTCGCTGGCTCCGAATGTGCTCCGCAAAAATAACGGACCTCTCTTGACGAGGCCTCGGCTCGACTCGACACCACTCGGCTGCCCGAATGAAGTGATTCCACTTCTGCAAACGGCACGACATGTCACGATCACACAACAGATTCAGTTTTTCACTTCTCGTTCCACCTTTAACCCACTACCGCCCAGCGATGCCATTCGGCAACATAAAAATTTACTTTAGGGGATCTTTTGAGTTCAGCATTGTCAGAATTTTAAAAAAATATCACCCCTCTGGACACCTGAATTTTAATAATGTAGGCATTTTCCAAAGCTCAAAATTGCGTATTTTAATGGAAAAAAAATTCCTTTCAATTTCTCTTAAGCTGAATTTCACTCCAAATACTTTGGGCTGTTATGGGTTAATCGTCAATAACCACACTGTAAATACGAAATGGTAAAATTTGACCACAGAATAGTAGCTCACGTTTTCATATTTTAATTAGTCAATTTTGACTAGTTTTAGTCAAAAAAGACTATTTGATTAGTGAAATAAGAACAGTCTGCCGGTAAATGCCCCTTTTTAAAAAAAATTCCCGTGTTTTTTTGGGGGGGGGGTCTTTTGAAAAACCACATAAAACCACGATGAGAGGGGAGGGGGTCAAAATAGCAAAAAAACACGTGGTTTGTGTACCATTCCTAACCACATAAGGGTTAGGTGATAAGCCGAGTGCCCTTCTCCACCAGCCGACTTGGCGACGAAAGGTTGAACACAGGTATACATAGCAGCCTTCAAAGTTGAATATGACGTACCTGATCCACCGCTGCACTCATTGTCAGAGCAAGAATGATAGCGCCATTAACCACCCACATGTCTTCAGCCATTGTTTCGGGTGAAAATGCGATGCAGGAATTCTTAGGATCATTAAGGCCCTATTTCTGAATGCTGGGACTATTACGCTAACACGGTCAGCAATCAAAAATAGTTTTTTTAGGCTAGATAAATTTAGCTCTTTCAGACAAAATCCATGGCGCAGCTTCTTGAGATATCAAGACAGCCACTTGGGTGCTTTTTAGAACTTTTCCAGATCAGTAGGTTGTTGCGACACAAAACCTTCTTCCACAGCCAAAATAGTTTACTTATAACGCCCAAAAAAAACCGGCTTTTATCATTCAGCTCAGAGCAAATATTTACGGGTGTTTCTATTGACCCGACATGCATTAATAAATGGAGACTTGAACGCCCGTAACCACCCAAATGCATTTGAAATGGGAGGTGACTTGAACGCACGGAACCCAACCTAAAACACTATAAATGGGGTAGTCGAGTCAATAGACACTCCCAATATTTAAACTTGCCCTTGGGGAAAACATCAAGAAGTTAGGTTCAATAAAATGGGAACAAACTGGCTTAAAGTGTAATTTTCAAGTTCGCTGAGGCCAATAATTATTCGAAACACGCTGCTTAAGGTGATTTTTGATGTGTAATCAAATCGTAAGGGCACTAAAATGAATAGGCTTCAGAAAATCCTGGATGTTTTGGTTTAAAAAAATAAAAATAATTACAATTTAAATCAAAATTCCATTTAGTAAATACATCCTTCATGTATTGCGGTCTGCGCTGCAATCCATTCCATGACTGGAGGTCGGATTGGTATCGTACGAAAACGAGTTCTATTTTAAATGCTCAAATCTTTTCTCCCCAGTTAACCCATAACTGCCCAAAGTATTGGGATTGAAATTCAGCTTAAGAGAAATTCGAAGGATTTTCCCCATTATATTATCGCGGTTTTAAGCCTAAGAAAATGCCTAAATTATTAAATTCCTGTGTTCCTGAGTATTTTTTTTGTGACAATACACTGAAATAAAAACATCTTCTTTATTAAATTTTTCTGTTTCCGAACGGCATTGCAGGAAGGTAATAGGTTCAGTACACTTGAAAAACATCTAAGATGAAATTCCTAGGCTTGCCTCCTTAGCTAGGCTTCGGCGTGTTCGTGAGAACAAAAACTAGCGGGAATCCATCTGCTTCTCATAATGAATAACGCGTTAGACAAGACCTTGTCCGACAAAATGTGATGCGTCCATGCGCGCGAATATAACAGTATGACATGACGCATTTGACATGTGATGTGTCATTCCCGTAGCAGTGTGACACTCCGACAAGGCGTGAATATTCCTGCAGCCCTGGATATAGTTCATTTCAGGCGAGGTTTCACTCGGTTCGTATTCCGCGTTCGATTGCTACTAGCTACGTATAGGCTTAATTTTCTACCTCTCCAGTTCTACCTTCCACCGTAAAACAGAGCGGAGCGCAATTTAGGCGAGGCACAGGGCACAAAAACTTGGTAAACTTAACCATAAGGTCGTTAAGACTAATGCCTCTCGGAGGCACTAATGCCGCCGAGACGTGAACGGAATCTGCGAGGCGCAACGTAACCTGGCATGTACGTAAGTTGCACGGGGCTTGGTGATAAGTAAGGTTACGTTAGGTTGGATGCAGTGTAGCTCGCTCCGTTCGACTTATGTTAGCGAGGTCGAATATAGGAGGTAGAAAGTTCAACCTCGTAAATATGAGTATGGCCGACGAACGCGATCAAGCAGACACAGTATAAAAATTACTGTCGAGGGCACTGCAGTTTTTGCTTGCCGGAGCTTTATTTTTTCATTTTTATTCAGTTTTTAGAGGTTTTATTTTGAACCGAAAATTTATCGGTGCGCATAAACAAGCGCGTGGGTGGCACTGCTGATAACACCTAAAATCCTGCAAACCGATTCTATTGACTCAGCAGTAAACCAAATCCGCACTCTCATTTCATTCCTTCAAAACTCATGGTAAATATTTTCACTTGAGCCGGAAGTAATTTGGATCAAGGTGGCTTTGTCGGGAAATTGAGTGAAGGCTGCTTCAATCTATTTTTAGTAATATATCCGTTTTTCTTTGGAAAAGAAACGTCGCCATACACCCAGCCGTGTATGGAACAGGCTTGCACAGGAATTCGAGTAGCTAAAATCGCAATCCGTTCAGTGTAGGAATGGGTGCACATGTGCAAGGTACGTGGGAGCAGCTATAGGTAGCTATAAATGTATAATACAAGTAGTAAGCTACGGTCGCTGATGCCGATGTTGTTTTTGACCTATGCGCCGAGGCATATCTAAAAACACGGTTGCCATGAACTTTTAATTTTCAAGATGCACGGCTTTCCTAGACCTCATTAAATTTCTCTTTCTAATTATTTTTCCGACTGAATAAGGATTTATTTTTAAAAATTTGCAAAGGTCTTTTTTTCCCTCAACTCATTACCCCCCTGGCTTTTTAACAGTCATTTCGGCACCTCCATGACTCGGCCAGTTCCAAAATCTGAGTTCTAAAGTCGACCAGTTCTGAGACTGCCCCCCCCCCTTTCAGCTCTGATCATTCGATTGTCAAGAGTGAGTGAAATGAGAATTCATGGAAAACATACAGTATTTCGCAGGCTGGGGAAAGGTTCCGTCATTGTCATTCATTCCAGACAAACAATATAAAAATCCCGTTTTAGCTACTCGGGGAATGCTAGCATTCCCCAAAACAGAGATTTGTTTTTGCTGTGCTCATGAGCGGCATGTTCTTAACCCATTACCGCCCAGCGATGCCGTTCGGAAACAGAAAATTTTGTTTTAGAGGATCTTTTAAGTATTGTCATATTTTTAAAAGTATTACCCTTCTGGAAACCTAGACTTTAGTAATTTAGGCATTTCCCAAAGCTTAAAATTGCGGAATTTAATGAGGAAAGTCCTTCGAATTTCTCTTAAGCTAAATTTCTATCCAAATACTTTGGGCTGGTATGGGTTAAAGAAAGTTTTATTCGGTCAGTTGTTACCTGAGGGCACTAACACAAATTCAGTGAGAGCGCTAATTTCAAGCCCGTAACGGAAACCATAGATCATCTCTATTCGGTGTTACATCGGGACACGTTCGAAAAAAGCGCAGAGATAACACGGGAAAAATGGTTTTGTTACGGCAACAAAATTAGGGACAACAAATATATTTTTTGTTGCAGCAACCAAAAATTTTGCTGCAGCAACCAAACGTTTTGTTGATAGAACTAAACATTTTGTTTTTGTAACAAAATGTCTTTCTTATCCCTATTTCAACAAATGATTTTGTTGGTATAACAAAACCTTTTCTAACGTGAAGGTAAATCAAATTTATGGCGATAAAAACCTTGAAAAAAATACAATTGGGGCGAAATTCGAATCCAATAAGGAAACGGCGCGAAGATTCGTAACCTCTATGCGACAGAGTGTAGAGTAGGTGCTTAATCTTTGGGGCTCGTCCTTCACAAGGCTTCTTCTCGTTTCAGTCGGGAAAGGCACAAAAAGAAGGGTGACGCGAATGCGGGAAGCGGAATGAAGTTTCCCCATGAGAATAAGATTAATTACAACTGCAACATTCTGCGCTGAGCTGAGGTTTGACGAAAATTACTCTGTCTCAAGTCATACCGTAATTGTGTTGCCAAATACGCCCAGCGTTCCTAGCAAGCCCTCGCTCGCTCGCTCCAAGTTCACAGCAAACAATGTAGCTTATTTTACTATGTGCTCTACCCTGAGGAATTAAAGATCTCACTTTTGGAGCTTCTCCATCTAATGAAAATTCTCAGCCTACTTAACAAGAACTAAGCAATAAGACAAGGCATTATACATATGAGCAAAAGGTTAGAATTTCGACCTTTATCGTCAGTTAGTGATCTTGGCAGATTGTCCTAAAATTAGCCAACACGTCACTTTTATTTCATGGATATCCGCGATGCTTGCCGTATATTTGTTCTTAATTACGCTCCAAATATGCCGCGCATTTATATATAACCCTCTCTTACAAAAACAATAGAATAATTGAATAGTGGAGAAGAAAATTTTTAAGGATGTTTCATCGACTTAGCTCGTCAAATTCACGAAGAAGTTGTACGAAAAATGACAAAACTGTCTACAAATCTGAAAAGGAAGAAAAACTATACCCTTTGACAACACATAATCAAGATTAGTTGGCAGCCAATAATTATGACTATTTTAATTTTATAGAATCGTCGCCATAGCTGATTGGACTCATTTTTTTTCTCTGAATTATGTACAGTCTTCAGGGGTTTTTATCAAATATTTTTCTTAAACGACGGTAAGATACTAATTTTTTGGTCTCAATTTGTTCATCTTAACTTGATCAATCATGTCAAACGTTTTCCTCGTAAAATCGGGGGCTACAAGCATTAAGCGTCCAGTTCCGATTTGCGTTTTCTAAACCGTACAGTTCGCAAACTCGTTTTCTAAACCGTCCAGTTGCGGCGCCCGCC
>Ga0058701_10005480_pt1 | contig 10545 bp, 7 predicted proteins | sample AgamicOrMae_FD_97039 | JGI IMG/M metagenome (GOLD analysis project Ga0058701, IMG submission 97039) | Agave microbial communities from Guanajuato, Mexico - Or.Ma.e | ecosystem: Host-associated > Plants > Phyllosphere > Phylloplane/Leaf | place: Guanajuato, Mexico | collected 2012-06-04 | reverse complement strand
TTACTGTAGCAGGCCAACATGCGTCACGGTTCACTTCCGGACATGGTTTCTTTGTGACTTTTGGATAGCTTTTGAATCAGCTCACATTGTCAGCCAATTTTCCCGCCCTCTTCCTCTGTCCTGCCGTAAACCTTTTTAACATCCTGCATAAATATGGTGCATTTCTTTCAAAACCGGAGTCCGCAGTCTGGCGGGACTTTTCGTCTCGGAGAACATTCGCTCACCGATTCCATCCGATCTCTTGAACAGTGAAACGTTTCATTGATGTAACAACTTTAGTTAGTGAACTGAAAGTCCTAAGGTACAGTGACGAAAGAAAAAAAATGGTCGTAAAAAAACGATTAGACTGTTATTCAGTCGCGAGCTATCACAGAAAGATTTTGCGTTATAATATTTTCAAAGAGGCGAAACACGGCGAGACGATGTTAAGAAAATGAGGTAGGCCTATTTCAGCAAAAGGTTTGGACCATAAGAAAGCGCCGTCATCTTTGATTTGGAAAAACCGAATTATTTGCTTTAATTGCAATTTTTACGCTCAATCCACTTATTAAATCTTTCTCTAGTAAGTTTTAGACGTTTTCCGTATCGTATAACGAAGTCTTAATCGTCATGATTTTCCCAATAATCTTATTTCTTCAAAATTTGTGTTCAGCAGCCCATTCTGGTGAGTCTCGAGGTTGTCTGCTTGACACATACCGGTACCAGTAGTTTAAAAAATGCGATGTGCTGGAAGTTTATGAGGGTGAAAACTTTTCGATACAACACGGAAAATGTATAAAACTTTTACGAGTATATATTTAACAACTGGATCACGGGTAAAAACGGCAAAAGAAACTAATTCAATATTCAAAATCAAAAATTGCGGCTGTTTGTTATGGTCCAAACTTTCTGCTGAAATAGGCCTACCACATTGTTGCGCGTAAGACTCAAGCAGGACTTAAGCAGTCAGATTCAAAACCGCCCTCTACATACAATTTACAGAGTGAAATTAGTTGAAATCCCGGATATTACCACCTCGAATCTCACCGAACTTCTGCTCTATGAATTGATCAGTTCTGTTGCATCCCATCTCAAAATTCTCTATAAGTTATTGCATGTAAACTTCCGTGTTTGAAACAACGTTCCGGTTTCCAGAGTTCAATATTTCGGCTGATGAACAGTCGTCCGCAGGCTATACGACATAATACTGAGTCGCATTAGGGAGAGAAGTCAGTTAAGGATTTGGCTAGGATTTGCGGCAAAGTCTCGGGGAGAGGGAGGGTTAAGGCTAAAGTATGCAGTTTTACCTTTGCCTATCCTGTATTGCCTCATATTAATCCATATCTATCAACATAAGAAAAAGGAACCGTACATTTCCTGTGACAAAACTAGAAATCCAATTGATTGTTCGAGCGGTTCATATTAAATGATCAACAATAGAAAATAATATGAAAGTAACGATTTTGAAAAGTGTAACAACGTGTCTTACTTCCATGTCAATGGAAGTATTGGCATCGCGCAAAAAATCGACTTTGAGATAAGACCGGATTTGGGATGTACGTACAACCCTCAAAACGTCGAGAAAAGTGGTTTTGGACAATCCGTCTGTGTGTCTGTCTGTCTTGCTGTAGCTTTTTCCGCGAGCTCTCACGGGCGTAAGGGCACGTAAGGGTTAACCGATCGAGTTGAAACTTTAGGGGTATGTTTGGTTACATGGGGCATTGGGTCGGACCAATTTTTGAGGCGATTCGTGAACCCGTTGTAAGATAATCTAGTTAACTGTTTTTTTTTGCAATCCTTGTATACGAGAAAAAAAATATTGGTGTTGTAAAATTACGTAAAGTTCTCAAAATGGGACAGATGTCCTAAAGTAGGACATTCCCCGAATGACCTATTTTCTTATAGTTTCGCCATCCTTGTATACGTAAAAAGGAGCCCAATCTTACAAAAAATGGCTGGAAGAGCCATTCCATGTCATGGGACATGGAAGTATTGGCTTGCTTCAGGCCCGGTTTTTTCTTCTTCACGATTTCAACCCGAAAATACCTTAAATATAAAAGGTTACGTTAGTTTCCGAGAAGGTGATCACTAGTTTTTGCTCTGTTTAGTACGAAGGGGGAGGTGGGGACAAAAAGTAGCCTAAAGGTGTGTACCGGTACCTAGGAAAGACTACTCCTGAAAAGGATCGCCGAGTGGTGTATCACTGAACGAATCCAGCTGGGTCTGAAGGTGGGAATGGCAATCCTTAAAGGTCCTTTAGGGTATCTAGGAATCCCCCCACCCCAAGTACCGTGGTAGTCAAGAGAATGACAAGACCAAACAGATTTCACACCACCTTTTTAAGCTGCAGTAAAACTTGACGTTATTTTGTATAAGAGAATAAGTCCCTTTTTGGCAGGCGTTTTCGACAACAGTGGCCATAACCACACTAGCGTACTACGCTTAGATGCCACAATAACAGATTTAAAAAGAGGCCAGCCTTGAATCGCGGAGTCAAAAAGAAAGTGCAATGAGTGTCCCTCGAAACTAAGAAATCTGCTGGATCAACTCAGAAGCGGTACGCTCCGTTACTTTAGGTACTCGTGTATTTACGACTTTTTTAGCCTCAGGCGACAAAGTAAAACCTGTTTGCGCCAAAAACATGATTGATTGTCAACAAACATATCCTAGGTGGAATGAAAGCGAACGTGAAGATTTTCGTGGAGGCCGGTGGCGTTGCTGCAAACTGTAAAAAGGTGTAAAGGAAATAGTGCTGTGCGTGTGTTATGTATCCATTTTTTTATTGAAATGGTTTATGTATACAAATACAAATTTGCGTATTTAACGTGTGTTCGAACCAAAGAGATTCGATCTTGTTAAACCTATTTGATTATCCTTGGCGAATTCCTCGGCACTGTTAACAGCGACGCAACCCTGACTAGAGAGTTGAGCGACATTTCGCGTTTCTAGTTTCATCAGTATCAACCTGATTAACACAAGAGCCCACTCGATTCTGTCCATCTCTAGGCTGTTAAACAAGGGTAGAATACCGCTTCAGGAATTAAGCATTGCATAGATGAGCAGTGGTATTTCGGTCATGAGAAATAAGTCGTACTGGTATTTCTCATGGAGGTTCAGTCGTCATGAGGCTACTGTGTACAGGTGCGAACAGTCGCTTCCAAAAGGACGTACATTCAAATAAAAATCGCTCCCGAACACATTTAAATTAATTTTATTTGAAACGTTGTAAACAAAAGCCAAAAAAAAAAAAAAAAAAAGTAAACGAAGATGACTAGAAAGAATAATGTTGCTACAAACACAGCAGAAAAAAATTGATCAACCACATTATCATGAGACACTTTTCTAATATGACACACAAGAGATGATCCGGATAAACAAGATTCTTTCGTTAAATGATAGGTAAAAATACTTGCAGTCGAAATAAGAACGAAACGTTTAAGTGCTCAAGGGCGAATGCGGCATGAATCTGCTTGTCCTGCAAGCATTTGAATCCGATTTTAAGCCCGTCCAGAAAAATGTCATCTCAGACTGTTGCAAGATATCTTTGTACAAACTCTTTACTTTCTTCCCTGCCGGGCTCGGGCAGCCTCGATCGCGCTGGGACACACCCCATTCCAGCTAAATATCGTCAAAATAAAATTCTAATATAATAATAACTTAAATAAAAAAAAGATACAAGGAATTATACATTAAAATGACACTTGTTTCCAAAGTTTGTGGCAGTACGGTGGCCTCGGTGCATTGAGACACTTCAATTCAAACCCGGATAGAAAAGATGGATTAAAAATCGCCCTCACGGACTGCGCAACTCGCATCGCCTCGCAGGCTTCCTCGCAGGCAACGGCCCGACCGGCATTGTCTCCTGCCTTCCGGCCGACCGATCCCGGCAACAAGGCGCGAGTTAAACCCTATGCTGTCATTTGCTCGCTCGCTCGCTCCAATTTCCAAGAATTTTACAGGGGAGTCGAGCCCTTGACGAAATGCGTTTCATAAATACGAACCTCCAAATCCTTCCAATTTGATAGCTTTTTTTAAAAAGTATTTCGTGTCAATGCAGACCACACAGCCATCTCGATCCCCGGTCTTTCTGGCTCCAAGGTGATCACTAACCGTCTAACTCTCTCAATACAAAATGTACAAGTTTATAAAATTATTAATTAATAATCACCGCGCGCGTTTAATTGAGTTTCGCATGATTGAAGTACCTGCAAGAAAGAGCCTGGGAGGGGATCTTTTTTTTTTTTTTCAAAAAGTTTACAAGTCCGATTCGCCGTAGAGCGCCGTAGAGAAGGACATGTAGTCGAGGGCTCCGGGGACGCCGTTGGGGCCCTTGTAGGGCGGCATTCGCTGGATGCAGTACTCGGCCTGATCCGGGGGAAGCTCACGCCGCAGCTCGTCCGGAAGGATGTACGGCTACATCAAACAAAAAAGCACAAGGCATAAACATGGGTTTCGGAGGGACAAACCTTCAAGTACCATCAGTGGCAAAGGTATTGCTCCCTCTCATTTTTTTCAAAGCTTCATAACTTGGGAATGAAAAGAGATGCAACAAAGGAGCACGGAATGAATTCAATAGATATTTAATCTATCTATCGACTTGATACAATGCTTTATCGTCGTATCTCTTCCCATTTTCAAGGAACTGAGTTTGAAACAGATGAGAGGGAGCAATACTTTTGCCGCTGATAATACTATCACCATCCGCAGGGATAACACTATCTCTCTCTCTCTCTTCTAGCCCCTCCCTAACCCATGTTCACCTCGTACTCTCTTTAAAAGCAAAATTTTCTACCTCTCACCAACAACCATTCGTCTCATTACGAGAAGTGACGACAGACAGACGTGTAGATTTGGCTTGGTGGCCAATCCATCGCTCGACTCTGATGTTACTACCGCTGACAAGTAAGTGGAAACAAGCGATACGACGAACGATTTAATACAGCAAAGAGAAAATAAGGAAAGAGAGTGCGTTGAAACAACCCACTCTCTTTCTTCTCTCAATTCAACATCATAACATTTTTTTAAATTTATTTTTTATTTCACAAATCTAGGTGAGTCTTTGATACGCAAAACATGTAAGACATTTTATTTTTCATAGGGCTTCTGGAAGCGTTTATGTTAAAGTAGCCCCCTTCTTTATTCTGGCTATGCTTGGCAGGAATTTTTCCAGGTTTCCAGGAAATGCTCCATGCCATTCTCAAGGCAATGACATATCACAAATTTTGAAAATAAAATTCCGAAAAACGGCAAGCATTATCAAATTAAGTGAGCGACGATCCATTCTCGCTCTTTATCAGTTTATGGTTAAATACTTGTGCTTCGTAAGCATGTGTACAACTTAGACAATGAATCCAAAATACAAACATCGGCTTCCTCACAGCCTGTGTTCATGAGAGAAGGGCCCCTTCTCTCATGCTGTGTTAAATCCAATCGAAAAGCTCGTTAAGCAGTATTTGGCGACCAACGCGCTTATTTCACTCAAATCCGCTGTTTGGTTGTCCAGAGAAAGCCAAGTTTTGAGTTCGTACAAAGAAGGGGCAGCCCCGCGCAAAGATAGAAAAGATATTTGGATAAAAGAGATCACTGACCTTGTCTCCAGCCAAAATACGGAAGGAGTCGATAACTTGTTCTGCCGTATCCGTGTCTGTTGATTCTCGAGTCATGAAGTCCAAGAAAGCGTCGAAGTGTACGTAGCCAGTGTTGTTGGGGTCTACGACGGCCAGAATACGCTGGAAGTCGATTTCACCCTGCAAAATCGCACAGACCATTCCCGAGTTACGTCAAAGAAATGACAACGCCTAGAATGCTCGTCGTAGAGGCTGGCGGTGTCTTGGCTAGCCTAAAGCCCTGTATGGGTAAAGAGGCGCAAATGCAATAAAAAAAAAATGACCGCCATACACGGGCGGTACAGGAGCGACAACCATTTTTTCTATGCAAGCGAGTATGCTTGTCTCTCTCGCACACACATAAAGTCGTATTTTCTCTCTTTCTTTCGTCGACCAATCACAGCGCTTGCGCCTCTTTGCCTATACAGGGCTTTAGGCTTGCCGAGAAGAAAGGCTCACCCGACAACGACTAGTCGTTATCTCGAACTACAGGATTTCAAGTTGCTAGTTTGCAAACCAGCTATCTTAGGCTAACAAGGGGAGTACCTCAACTTGCCGCCTCCGATTTTCTTCAAACTTCAACGACTTTGACATCTAGCCTTAGTTGACCATCCGAAATATTCTGAAAGCCTCACACCGCTTACTTCTCACCGGCTGTAACTGTCGCCGAGATGTAAACGGCACGTTGTAAGGCACATGACTCAACCTATAAACCTTACGTTTCTCTAACTTGGATAAACCTTACTTACGGTAACATGCGCGATTATATGTCCTTAACACTCGTACTACGGGAAAAGTTTTGGCAAGTGTCGAACACAATCGATAGAAAATGCACTACCAAATTTACTGTGTATTCTTAGGATGAAAATGCTCAATTAAGTTAGCATTACGCAGCAAATCACAATCGTTTCACGATAATTAAAAAACCCAGAGGAGGAGTTTTGTAGCTTCAACCATGATAGAAGGGCGGCCCTTCTCTCATGCTTCGACAAATCAGGCAAGCCTAAATTAAGCTAGGTACAGTTTCGTGAACGACACAGAAATTGTGCTGGCTTGGAGGAATGTAAAACGGTAAACGTCAACCGATTGTACGGGAGGTGAGGGTTAAGTTAGGTTTAAGGTAAGGTTAATTAAGGTTGGAGTTAAAGTTAGGTTTGAGAGGTAAGTTGGATTTGAGATAAGGTAAAGTTGCGTTTGAGATTAGGTCAAGTTTGAGGTTAGGTTAAGTTGGTGTTACCTGTCTGTCCTTTCCGATGCTGTAGCCAAGACTGACAAGACAGCTCTTGAATTCTTCAGGTGCCAAACGGCCGGTGCGGTTCTTGTCGAAGTGGTTGAAGCTGGCACGGAACTCCGTCAGCTGTTCCTGTGTGATTCCCTTGGAGTCGCGAGTAAGGATCTGGTTCTCCACCTCGTTGATGTTCCTGTTGATGGAAGTGAGCAGCTGTTCCCAGCCCACGCGGAGGGTTTCCATTGTGTAAGCCGTGTACCTGAAACAACACACAAACTCAGTCACTGCGTTCGTCACTAGATGTCCCTGACCGAGGCTTCGCAAGTCTGTACTAAGATATTTTTCTTTCGCTGAGAGCGGATTGAGAAGACGTGCGATAGGTCAAGAAAAAACGCGCCAGTAAAAGCCCTACTTTCCCCTTTCTTCTTCAAAAGCGACCTAGTTTTCTGATTTTTACCAGATAGATGAACTTGAACAATTTTCCCTCTACAGATGTAGTTTTCGGCCTTTCCCTTTTCATCCCGACGAAACGCGCAGCAACGCTGTCTCCCGCCCGCAAAGGGAGAGAATGAGGTATTTCAGCAAAAAGTTTGGACCAAAACAAACCGCCATCTTTGATTTTGAAAATTGAACTATTTGCTCTTTTTTTTGCAATTTTTACCCGTAATCCCGAGGCTAAATCTATAAAAGTTTTATACGTTTTCCGTATAGTATTCAAAAGTTTTTACCGTCATAAACTTCCAGAAAATCGCATTTTTTCAAAGGGTGTTACTATCGACCCGACATACATTAATGTATGGAGACTTGAACGCACGTAGCCAACCGAATGCATTTTAGATGGAGGGTGACTTGAACTATGAACAGTAGAAACAAGGACAAATAGATCCCCTATACCCCCAATGCATAAGCCCGTCACATACCTGCGTCGACGATAGCGCTGCCGCTACCTGACCCAGTCAAAAGGAGACAGAAGACCCAACGCGTCCGACCTGTGCGCATGCGTCGCACAAGCCCCCCTACCCCAGGAGATTCCCGAGAGCACGGAGATTCTCCGTGCCGAGAGCAGCCGAAGGCAAATCGGCTGAACTCGGCCCAGATCGGATCATGGATCGGCAGCTGCTCGGAAGCGCTCGGTAGCAAATGCGGGTCACTTTCGGGAACTGCCGAACTCCCCTAACCAACCCCGACGCTGATTTCAATGATTTTGATTTGCTACCGCAGTTGTCCAACTCGGCGGCTCAGCTGACTCGACCGCGACCAGATAAGATTTGTCTCTAGGATTTCTGCTTGACAAGCATAAGATTTCTAGGATTTTAATATTTTAAGCCTTTTTCATATTGGCTTTTATTAGAGATATCCTAATTTTAGTGTACAACTGGTCAGAGGAAACCATCGGAAATGGATGATTCGGAAGAAAGGTGAGATTTTTTGGCAATATCTCGGTTGATTTTGTTTATAGGTTATTATGCTGAATTAGTCAATTTCCCTATTTTCGTTTATTGTGATGCAAAATGTATTATATCGCTACGACTTCGTGTTCAATTTATTGTAGTCTTTATGAATTACTTATTAGGGGCGGTACGTATCTTAAGAGGCGCCACATGTATACGTAAAATTGATGGGGATTATTTGGGAGACGTCGTTGAGTGATCGCGTTACCGTTTCTACACCACTTACGAAATTCACAGTCAAAGAAAAAGTAATCCTTTTTTTTTTGTTTCTTTCAGGATTGTAGAAGAAGTAGAAGCTTTGCAGGCTATTCTCATGGATGAAGTTTCAGTGAAAAATAATGAGAAGTATGTATTCTGTTATCTTGTCAGAGTTCAACAAGCATTGATTTACTCATTCTACGTCTTTTTTGATCCCATAGGGGTGTCCCTGAAGTTGTTGAATCAACTGTAGTGCCAGCTACTGCTGACGATACTGACCAACAGTATGTCCGAGTTACTCTGGAGGTCACACTTCCTCATGGCTATCCAGAAACACCACCCAGTATTTCTCTACGGAATCCACGTGGTTTAGATGATGATACCTTGACTGCCATTAGAAATGATGCTCTGGATAAAATTAAGGCATCAAAAGGAATGCCTGTGATATATGACCTGATAGAGGTAATTTCATAATTATTTTTATTACTCTTCATACTTGTTTTTGGGATTGTTTTGTTGACAGTTTGGTATGTCTGTTGATAGTTGGTGAGAGAACATCTTACAAGTAGCAATTTGCCGAGTTGCCCCTGTACAATATGTTTGTACGGATTTTCTGAGGGGGATCAGTTTACAAAAACAGAATGTTACCACTACTATCATGCACACTGTCTTGCATGTTATGTAGCCAGCTCAGAGAAAAATTTCTTAGAAGAACAGGAAAAACTGCCAGCTTTTCAGAGGCAAAAGAAGTTTGAGGTTAGTACTGTTTTCTTGGCCTACTGCAAGGCTTGCTAGTGACCTTTATTAATATTTGTATATACTCTTTCAGGTGCTTTGCCCTGTTTGCCGAGAACCAATCAACTGTGATATAGCTGTACTGCAGCAAGCAGCCCCACCCCTTGCAGTACAAATGGCTCAAAAATTTGAACCAGATGAAAGCTTGCGTAATCTGCAAGAGGAAATGGCCAAATTGTATCTCCACCAAAAAAGCCGGGGAGGGATCATTGACCCTGATGCTGCAGATAGCAAAGTATTGCTTGTAACCGAGACGGTAAGAATCTTAGGCACTGCACAGTGTTATTTTTTTTAACAATATCAAAGAAATTATTTGTTTAATGTTGCGTCAGGGATTATCATTTAGCATGTGTATTTCAATGATTGTTTAGCTTTAGATTCTTTAATTTTAACCAATACTGTTGCAATTAGTTACTATTGGAGCAAACAGCTTTGTTCGAGAGGTCATTTTCGGCAACCACTATGCATGTCTGTCGTTGTGGTGGCTTACAGTGGCTCTGTGAGGTGACTAACATGTGACGCTATGAGCTGTTTTCTGCAAAAAGTTCATTATATTTTTTCCCCTTTTTATTTGTGCCATAACCTTGTTTAGGCTAAAATGTGTGCATTTTTTGCTCTTCATTGTATCAAAGCAGTTTTGGAAACCTCCCTTGGAAGCAAGTGACATTTTTCCAAGGATAATTTTACATCTTGTTTTGGCATAATTTACACATTTTAGGGGAGCTATCATAATCAGATGCTGTAGTTATGAAAGATTGTGTTGATAGTTAAGCAAACTGAACCTTTTTTAGTACACTTCATCCATACTAGCTGTTCTCACCTCTCCACAAATATTCATTTAATCACCAATATATCTAATTTGTCTCCTGTGATGGAAAATACAGTTTCAATTTTGCCTAAATCAAGAAATTATTCTCTCAATATGTTACATTATCATAAGGAGGTTTCATTTCTTTGAAACTAAAAATTTTTGGCATTTCGGGAATACGAGAGGGTTTACAAAGAACTTAATTATACGACGTTCTTTCGTTCCCGGCCAACACGTGCGCTAACAAAGTTTTTTGAAAATCAATCACACGACGCATTCGGTTCCACACCTGCAATATTTACTCATTAGGTTTTATTCTCCATGATTTACTGATCACCAAAAATCTCCTCTCAAATTTTGAGTTAGTCTTTTTAATCGTCATCTTAACTTGACCTGAAATTGAACGATGACCGTTGATATTTTTATTATTATTATTATTATTATTATTATTATTATTATTATTATTATTATTATTATTAT
>Ga0058701_10005479_pt1 | contig 10546 bp, 7 predicted proteins | sample AgamicOrMae_FD_97039 | JGI IMG/M metagenome (GOLD analysis project Ga0058701, IMG submission 97039) | Agave microbial communities from Guanajuato, Mexico - Or.Ma.e | ecosystem: Host-associated > Plants > Phyllosphere > Phylloplane/Leaf | place: Guanajuato, Mexico | collected 2012-06-04 | reverse complement strand
GAATTTTTCCCAATTTTTCCATGGCTGTGGAAAAAAACGAAAAAAACCGATGGAAAAATTGAAAAAAAACGGTTTTTTTCCAAGCCTTCAAAACACTAAAGACGACAGAATAATGCTTAACTAACATTTTATTCGGAAACAATGAACAGCCTGCGTAGTACAGACTTAGAAGGAAAATAGCGACTAGAGCAGACCTTATGGCCTCTAAATTAACATCGCAAGACGAGTGCAACCCAGTGATTTCATAGAGGGTACAACAGTATCACAGATGACTACTCGCCCTCAAAAAGGAGGCACAGCGATACATAACTAGCGCTAGGTTCAACACTAGCAGAGGCACACAAACAAATTTGTCTAAAGGAACACTTTCAATGTCTGCCATACTGAGTACTCGCGACGCCTCCGAAAAGGATAGAGAGTTCATCAAAATTGTCTTTGCGGGACGCAAGGAGAAAAACCACTAGGTTACTCTTTTTTTATATTCTTTTAGTCAGACTTTTCATGGCTGTCAAGAAGCGAGGGCGACAGACAAAATAAGCAGCGGTAGATTCACCTGGATTCCAAACTCAGATCAGTCCACTTAAAATGAATGAGCAATAAGAAACCAGCCATACTCGATGAACAAGGTTTAAACACAGCAACAAGCTCATACATAAATAAAACTACAGTAGGTTCAAACCCTTTAAAATAAATTAAATCGTTAAGACTTCCTTGTCTTCTTAAGCCTCGACACAAAAAGCCTTAAAAAATACTACCTTTAGATTTACTAGGATAAAACTTAAAAACTAGATGGAAGCCGTATTTTTTTCCTTAAAACCGACCGAGGGTAGTACAAACTTTCCAGTAAAATTGAGCCGCTTGTAAAAACGCCTGCCAGACGGACCACTGTAAGGGAAACACAACAAGCAGTGGATTTAACAGTTCTGCGAGATTAAGCAGCTAAGGGCAGTTTCGCTGACAACGTTGTGGGTTTGGAATCCTCTCTTATCTTACAGGAATGTTGAAAATCACACAACTGTTTTTAGAAAAAGATAAGGGATGCGTTGGCAGACGTGATAGGCTACATGAAACAGCTCTGCAACAAGATCATAGTGGCAGTGAGATCACTTCCAGCTTGATGATTAGGCCTCCTAATGAACCACAAAAAGAACTAGTCAGCCCTCCGCGGTCTCCTCCAAGCCACCCGCTCAGCTGCGGTAGCGCCACATTCGCGCTCTGCGCTGCAAGCGCTCCTCCTCTTTTCAGAAGGCAGGCTCGCCGTCTGAGGTTCCCGACTCGTCCGATAGAAGCCTGACTGCTGGCGTATCACAGAGGTTTTCAGGACATACTCGTTATTTGTCTGCGGTGGGAACCGGGAAGTGTCCACGGCCTCGACGGCCCTCCGGTTGATGTTGCCTCCGATGGGCACCGTCAGAGGGCGCGACAGCGCTCCACGGCCCGTTCCCTCGTTATTGTTAATGTGATTGGCACTGTGAGCTTGGCGGTTGGACACCCACCGCTGCAGGTGCGAGTCGTCGATAAGCAGTTGCTTGTATTTGTGGACAGTGGCACACAATTGTTGTCTCCAATTGGAGTTGGCAGTTTCCTTTTGAGCCGGGGCACTGCTGGGCGGCGGCGGCTTCGGCAAAGACCTGCTGGAGCATCGCCGGTCCACGGGCTCCACCCCGGTGCCGATCAAGCCACCGCCCGCAGCGAGGGGACGCCGTCAACTACAGGCGGTCGCCAGCATCCCGTCCGCGTTATCGTCGTGGTGGCTGCGGGCTCCTCGGGGTCCCTGGCCGTCCAGCGCCGCGTCCAGGACGTGGGGCGCCGTGGTGGCCAGGTTCGTCCAGCCGTTGCACGAGGAGCGGCGCAGGTGCGACAGGATGCCCGGCGGGCAGACGGGGGAGGCGCGCGGGGAGGGGCGCGCGGACGCCCGGGGCTTATGAGGCCTCGCCCGCACTGCTCGGTTCAGCACAGACGCCGCCGCCGACCGGAGCCGGCTGCTGCTGCTCGTCGACTCGTGGTTCAGGTTCCCCAGGAACGTCCTCCTGGGCTCCATTGACGTCGTCGTCCAGCTGGAACGCAAACACGACTCACCAAAAGTTCTTGAGCAAGATCATAAGGGCCTTCGAAAATTTTTAAGCGCCCTTTTATTAAGCCCTCCCCCCATTTTTATTCCTGATGATATTTTTCCAGAGTAAAATAATTCTCCTTTCCGAAGTAGAAGAAAAGTCTACCGTCGAATTAAGAAGCATCTTGCTTCTAAAAATCTATCAAATCGAAAATATTTTTTTAAGGTTTCCTTCTAATAAATTAATTGCTATTCCTACTACTTCTCCATACTTTTTCTCTATTTTACTGAGAAGTTCTCTTCCCTTAACAACCTAAAAAAAATAAAAAATAAATGCTTGGAAAATTTTACAATAAAAAAAAATAAAAAAAACGAGCCTCATTTCATGAAAAACTTAGCTTTGCAGCACTGTTAGACAAGGATGTCTAAAGCTTATCTCCACTGCTCTCGCAATCATCTAGCTACATTTTACCGCCTAAAGACGAATATTCCCTTCGTCCTGAGGCCAAGACAAACGAAGCAATCAAATTTTAAATTAAATTTCCTCCCCGTGCATAAAACACACAAGTGTTAAACATATTAGATAAAACGCAAATGGGTGACAAGAGCGAAAAAAAAAGGAAGACGTTGAGATCCATGCTAGAGGTACGGAAATTTTTCTATAAAAACTCTTGCTATGCGCCCAAGCAAAGCAAAACAAACGAAGGAAAGAATACAAGCAGCCATTTTGGGCGACGGAGATACTGTAAATCATCTCAGAGGATTATCCTTAGGACGATGAATCGACCCATACTCAGAAATGGACCAGAATACCGAAATGAATCAACATCCGTCGATAATTTCATCCTCTATAGGAAGCCAAAACCTTTTATTTAGATATCTGTGGATTTTGTAAAGGACTCGTACGGATGGGAAACATATCAAGCCTAGATGCTTACAGAAAACTTACTCGATTTTTACCGACTAACATGGTAATGGTACTGTTAGAAAACGCCATTTTCGTCCCGGAACGATGAAAATGGTACAAAAGAAGGCGAGAATGGCTAGTCACGTTTTTTCCCCCTGAATCGTGTTGGCAACACCATTGATATGAACGCAAAAAAAAAGTTGTGGACAGCCATTTTTACTCTCTCCTGCACTCATCTTTAAAAGCTTAAGAGATATGGAAATTGCTAGTATGCAGGGGTCGGACATCGGAAAACTTCTAGATCCGTTCCTCTATTACAGTTAAAAATTATTTTCGAAAGTAGGTAAAATGAAACACTGATATGCTACGAGTAGACTGGCGATGTTTACCAACACTCGCTAACACAATTCTCGTGTTTTTTTTTGTTTTTTTCGTTCTACAATCTACAACATTGACACATTAAAAAAGAAACATTAAAAAAACTTTCGACGATCTGACTATACAACAAAAGATTGATAAGCACTACGGCCCATGCGGCACAACTACAGCTGCTCTCTAAAAACCTTCGAGTGAAAGCTTAAGGTAGAAGTTCACTCATTTCGGACCACGAACAAAGCATGCCGAGGCTTCGAGTGACTACGTCTGTGGTCTTAACCAGAGGATTTCCCTCAAAGGTTTTTTAGGAAGTTGGAAAGGGGACAGTGGAGATCAAAAGTATCGCCTCTTAAACCCCGACCTTAAGTTGACCCAATATTACCTCCGTAACGTTACCGACCAACAATGTTTACCGGAACTCCATCGCGACACTACAGTACAATCAGCGTTAAAACAGCTTGGCCGCTTTAGGTAAAGCTACTTTTGATATTGACTGTACAGAGGAGATGATCAATTGCAGCGAACGGCATTGACGATACTATCGAAACTTCGAAGGAATCACGACAATCTTCAATTTTTGAAAATCAAAACGCCGTCGTTATTGGAGACTTCCACACTAACAAGTCTCTTTTACCGCTTAATTTTCTACTCTTGTTTCGAACCATGGTTCAATACCAATCTCATCATACGCATAAATGATATGCTTGGTACCCCGTGCCTCTCTTCGCTCAGCTGGCGCCAATCCCGAAGCCGCTTGCTTCCCGTTAAATGAGCGGCGTTCGGTTTGGCGACGATCGGTTGAAAATAGACTATAGTTACACAGAGAGTGGCCAACTGTAACGGTCGTTTTGAATCCCGCAGACCTGATTGGTTGGGATCCAGCTTTTGCCTTCGCTGATTGGTTGGGATCCAAAACCTGGAGAGGTCACGTGGTACAGTTGGCCACTCTCTAACTACAGTCTCTTTAGTTGAAAACAAGTAGAAAATGAAAATGAGAAAGAACGGCCGACTTGATTCCTTAAAAAGCTAAACGGTCGTTTCCCGCCATGTTTGACCTCCACTGCACAAGGAAAAGAGCACAGCGAAGCTGGTGAGTGCACGCACACATGGAGAGCCGTTAGGCGAGCTTACGTCTCGTTAGCGGCCATCTCCTTGTGGCCTCCCATTTCGAGATGTTGCCTGCTGTCGGGAATATTCGGCGGGTTCATACAGCACTGGAAAACAACAAGTGCCTTATAACGACACAGCGCAAGACGAGACAAAGTCACGCAACATTCCAAGGCGCGGGAATCAAACTGGAACTGGAGTCTTACCCGAAAGATCGCTGCCGAACAGAACTACTTCTTCCAGGGGTTTCAAAGGAATAAATCTAATATTATATCCATGACCTCCCGCCCCTGATCATGGGATAAGCCAATTTAATGCGGGTGTCGTAAACGCACTTTTTACTTGAACGTTAATACTGCTTTTCAGTGGAAATTATTTTATCAACGCGCAGGCACATTACGAACTACGTTTTGATGGCTCAAAACTATAACCTGTAAGGCTTTGTCGAAGAAGGCCTTTAATAGGCACAAATCTCAAGGAAAATTTAGAATACTACATAACGTCGTTACAAGATGTCCTAAAGAAATGAGGGCGGTTCAACGTACTAAATCGCACTATTTAAGTGCAACTTGAACGGGTGTTGCTATTGACCAGACAAGCATTCACATTGAGAGACTTCAACGCTCGGCAAATGACACGAACGCAATAATATGGGGGACACTTCAACGCACGTAAAAAAGCTTGAATGTATTTTCAATGGGCCGTCGAGTGAATGGACAGACCGGAATTGAAAAACAAAATGGGCAGGCGGTCACTAATTCAGGCTTTTCGAGTTAAGAGGGTATTTCCTTCAATAAAGATAAAATAGGTTCAGTACTTTTCTGTTTTTCTGTTTCCCTTGCATGCCATTGGCTGCGTCGTTGCTTGGATTTTTTTTCCTATTTATCTTGGTCACTGCAAAAATACATTTGAAATTCCCGGGCCCCAATTTTCCCACCCGGAGAGTTTTGGGGAATTCCGCAGATTTTCTGATGGGTTGCCACCCACAAACACAGTCAAGTAGCTCATCTCCTGAACTATATGACCGCCCACCGAAGGCAAGTAGGTGAATTCTTGAATTTCGTCGAATTCGAAATCATTTAAATTACTTTTGCTACAGAGGAATATCGTCACTCGCGAAGCAGTAAAGGCATTGGGAAAAAAAGCCGGGAACCGATGAATAGTTCGGAGAGGCTGAATATTAGGCGAACTTCAAGCCGTTCGAGAGGGTAATGTGACAAGATTCAGAAGCATTCGTTCAATTACTAAACCATTTTTTGAAAGGTAGCATTAAGACTAGGAATTTACTCAAATAAATAAATCGTTACGGGTTGCCTTAGAATCATTTTTCGAATTTTGCCTCAGCTGTTCACATTCTTCCGGCAAGAGACACGGTACAAGTTCACGGAAGTTAGTTAACTTGTACGACAAAGTGAAGAAATAGACAACGAAGACAACGAACTACGATCTGATATTATGAAAAGACACCAACTATCCATATTACTGAAAACACACACAGAGGAAAAATAGCGATTAGGACAATCCTACGGACCGCCTACAATTTATTAACACATCGATTATTTTGAGTCAAAACTAAACTTACAAATCGTGCGAAAACTTATATCGGTACTAGTAAGGATTTGCTCGGTGCGCCAGCCTCAAAGTGACTACACATTTTCGCACGAGGACTATTTTCGTTTTCTTTTTACTACAGGTGCCGCAAGCTATTTAGACTAATTTGTCTTCAACGTGAGGTAGATGGTAAGGAATATAGGTAAGGAAATAGACGGTTGGAAGAAGGAGAAAAGGATGAAGAAGACACTAAGAAGAGAGAAAGATAAGAATATAAGGGAGAGAAAAATGAGTGAGGAAAGAGAGAGGCAAAGAAAGTGATGGGGGGTAAGGTCCACTAGAGGGTTACGTAGTTCATGGACGTCCCCTAAATTTACAATGAGAATCCTATTTTCTAGTCAACGAAACTGATAGGATAAAAACATCCAGAGGAAGACTCGTATGACTTATGCCATGAAACCTTGTAATCTAGAAACACCGAAAAGTCCGACTTTGTACAAGACTGTAGCTAACACCAGCTAAAATAAGGACAGGGTTTTCACACTTAGCTAACACGCTTCTCTAAAGGTGCAGTACAGTGACTGAAGGGGTTTTAGACTGTGCTGAAATCTGAGACCAACCGCTCGCTCGTGTATAACGCAAATTATTTACATTTTGGGTTTACTGGGAGACGGAGGTTCTCAACTTTCCATGTCCCTCAAATACAAGCAGCTGAATTTCAACTAGATTTCGCAGGACGACCAACTCCTCTGCCACGATTGTTAAATCCACCGACAAACCAAGTCTAATGTTCTACAGGCTAATCTGCCGTGCAAAGGAAGAATATCGTAACTCAGCCCTCTGACATCATACTCAATATACATGCTTTATTCGCAGACATCGAGTATGGCCTAGTGGTTGAGGTATTCTGCCTTGGCATCACAGTAATATTAACACGAGATTGTTCATTAACACATCAACGGTAAAGAGACTGATTTTAATTAAAAAGCTGTCCGTTCAACAACTATCAGAGGAAAAAACACAATCTAACACATATCACAATGACGATCGCAACCTAATGCACATATTAGATATAAAAAAGAAATAGTTATTGTTTTGAAACGATCTCAAAAAAACGCGCAATTTTCAAGATGCACCTACACACCGAAATACACGTAATCGAGACTACTTATCTTCTTTGGATTTCGATATCTCGAAACTAAATCTTTTTCAATCTATAAATAAAAAGGAAATTTTATTTACAAGCAGGTTGGATAATCATTGTCTTAAAAGATCCCCTCAAAAATAAAATGAGTTGAAATACGTGTCCCACCAAACAGGAAAACGAAAGTGATGGCAGCATATTGTGTTATGCCCATTCAGCATGAGCTAGCCTAACTGTTCTCCCTTCCCCCCTTTTTTCAGTCCAATTATGCTCAATAAATACGTTCTCCCCCGCTAAAAATCTTGATACACATTCTTTAAAATTGAAAAACAACTTTACGAGATTCAAATTCCGTAATTGTTGATAAGGCTCCACAATACTGTCCACGCCCAAAAAATTCTCTAAGGCAATAATGGGTTAGTATCGTTGATAAAGAACACTACCTGATTCGTAGTTAGATGCATTAAATTGAATTTTACCTTCACAGCTCCCTTAAGAAAATATTTCAGAGAAAAACAGTTTCCATGATTAAAATGAGTTGAGCAATATCCACCCTGTAAAAAATTACGATCAGTCACTACGCTGAGGAAGTACGGCCAACTACGCACCATTATCTACGGACTGCTTCGCTACGAGTAGCATATCTGCAAAGGAGCAACCAACCACACGAGAGCACTTACTTTGCTCCGCCCTCTTATATTGAAAGTATACCTTCCTCAACAGACCAAACATTGTGTCCTGGAGAAGCGTTCAAAGAAGGGAAAACAATATGACGCTCTGCACAAAACATGCACACTTCAACAGCGCGATCATTTACCATATATCGGAAAGGAAACTTGGCTACCGGAATACCTACATTTCCCACACAAACTTAAGCAACGTCGTTCGTTTCGTACTCGATTTAAAACCAAAAACGCCGAAAGAATTCACAGTGAAATTTACCTTTGGAGCATTTTTAAGGAATACTTGTGTTCTGAAGTGCAAATCATATTTTTTGATAATGACCCATTATGAATTAAAGGACCCCAAATTCGGACAGAGTGATAAGTAAAAGATACTGAAAAAGAAAATGTAAAGGCGTGATTTTAGCTGGAAACGAAAGACATCAACAGGTGATAATTTCCATAAATAAATTAAAAATCTTATTTGAGCGATAGTGATGCCCATAAACTTCTCTACCTGTACTCGTTTTAAATGAGTTTTGCAATACTAAAATACAACCACAATTGCGTTAAAAATTTACGGTTATCACGCTGAAAATAAGCCTTCATTTTTAGAATTAGCTATCCCTAATTTAATATTAATGCTATTCCTAACAATGCGTAACCTCTAAAACTTTTAACGCAACATAATAATAGGAAATAAACAGAATAGAAGTTCAATCAACTCCCATTCGTGGAAGAATCCGTAATCGTTTCTTCAAATCAAACATGAAACACCAAAAAATCAAACATAAAATGAAAGCTTAAATTTCGAGTTAAGCGGATGCACGTGGCTAGAAATCAGAGCGAAATTGGCTCATCGACGTTCACTTAAACCAGCAAGCAAAAAAGCGACAAGTTTCTGGCTTTACATAAACAGTACGCCAAAGTCCGCGTTTATTCCAACGAAAGCACGTGGGTCCATCCAAAGTTTGAGGTACCTTGTCAAAAATACCCGAAAAAACTAGTAGGAAGATCGTTTTAGTGTTCATCATAGCGCAAAAGGGGGCTTGCTCTTCGTCGCCGAAGTGAGGTTGCACGCCACGGCGGAGCGACCGAGCCGGGGCACGACGGGAGCCGAATAAGGGTCTCGCTTCCGAGCGTTACATTCCGAGTGATGACGTCGAATCGTGGGACAGGTTCGTGGGTCTTTCGGCTTCGCAGAACTTGTCAGGGTTAACCTTTCAAGTTTGTCCTTAAGAAGGGTCCAAGAGGTCACCCGAGGGGGAGGGGGAGGGGGGCTGGGTGGGGCTTCCTGAAACGACCGTTAAACACTGTAAATTAGAGAAAGGAATTTCCACCTCTGATGTGCCACCTCTCGCCGGCGTGACCACGCGGGGCAGAGGACACGAAACTTCCGCTCAGAAGGAAACGGCATCAGGGGGAAACAGAAGTAATGCACATGGTGCGTGACTTAACGTTTCTTCGCTTAACCTAACTTACACCTTACCTAACCCACGCGGTTATAGATCGTTAACCCCCTACCGCCCAGCGATGCCGTTCGGAAACAGAAAAAAAAATTAGAGGATTTTTTAATTTCAGTACTGTCACAATTTAAAAAATATCACCCCTCTGGAATCCTAAAATTTAATAATTTAGGCATTTTCCAAAGCTTAAAATTGCGTAATTTGATGGGAAAAATTCTTCGAATTCCTCTGAAGTTAAATTTTACTCCAAATACTTTGGGCTGTGATGGGTTAATACAACGCTATACCAGGGTGGAACACTAGAGGTAAAAATTTCCTACTAGGAAATTCACAGTGAAGTCAAACCACAGTAAGACGGAGGGAGCAGTTGGCTACCGCTATGAGGTCTAACCAATCAGGGAAGTGCCGACGGTGGGGGCATGCCTCGAGACTGTTGCAATTAGTGTTTCATGCCAAGTGTGCACTCTCTATGCAACATCATTTCGCACAATGCTCAGGAAACCGAGTAGAAGATATCAAAGCACGCCTTGCCCAGACGGTTCTTAAGCCGCGGAGAAATTCGTTCCCTAACTAAAGTAGGTTTTTCTGGTTGATAAAAAACGAATTCTAGATTTTTCTTTCTAATGAGACCCAGGGTTAGTTGACTTTTTCCAACAAAAGGCTTACTAAAAATCCCAGAAGCTCAAATGCGTCTTCGTTCGCAAAATACCAATCTAGTTTTCTTTACGCAGTGATTGAGTTTATCAGTGTTTTCAATACACCTAGCTGAAGTTGACGTTGACTCCAAATAAGCTACATCACACTAACCCAAAACTGAAAAAAATCAAAGGTAACACAAGGAAAAATTCTCAAGTGTAAAACGTAGATATGGTTCAAAGTAAAACGGTAACGCCCTTTTCTTTTTTATCTTAAAGGCAAAACGAAATCTCCTGTTTCTCCCAGGAAATAATCCTGATTTTCTGAACTCGCAACAACCCTGGCTGAGATAAAAGTGACTGAAATTTTAATATGTCCAATAATTCCAAGATTTAAGTCTTAATTGAGGGAGCAGGCAAATCTTTGTCAGTTGAGGAAAATCTTTGTCAGTTGAGGATACAAGACCGACCATATGCGTTCATTGTTACCGACACAAACAGGACTATTACGAGCGACTGCGACATGCCTATGAACAGTTGAGACCAGGACAATCAGATCCCCTATACCCCCAATGCATAAGCCCGTCACATACGTGCGTCGACGATAGCGCTGCCTCTACCTGACCCAGTCAAAAGGAGACAGAAG
>Ga0058701_10005478_pt1 | contig 10547 bp, 9 predicted proteins | sample AgamicOrMae_FD_97039 | JGI IMG/M metagenome (GOLD analysis project Ga0058701, IMG submission 97039) | Agave microbial communities from Guanajuato, Mexico - Or.Ma.e | ecosystem: Host-associated > Plants > Phyllosphere > Phylloplane/Leaf | place: Guanajuato, Mexico | collected 2012-06-04 | reverse complement strand
TTGGATATCAATGTGGACATCCACGCTTGTATGGATAATTGAAGACCGACATCCAAAAATCATGGATATCCATGTTGATATCCGTGGTTTTTTGGAAATCCATGCATGGGTTTGCTATGGATTCTCGGACCAGGGATGACCGAGCGATACAGAGCCGAACGTAACCTGACCTATACGATTAAAGTGCAACCTAACCAGCGTGACCTAGCGTTCGTTGTATTCTTTCGCTTAGAGTAGAGCCTCTAATTTTCACTACAACTAGAATGGCCAAAAGTTTACCCTTTGCCAAGTGTTTGGAGATAGGCTTACTTTAGAGCTTTTACCTACGGGGCATACTTAATTGTTCGAGCTCTAAGTTAGTCAATTAACTTAAGCTACCGGTGTACTAAAGACAGTGACGATACAAATGGATTAACCAATTCTTCAAAAGCCTTTTTTTTTTATCGAAAACCGCTCAAAAATTACTGTCCTCTCGCCCCTTGAAATTTTCCAATTTAACTAATCGTTTGTCCTTAAAAAAATAATTAATAATAATAATTAAAAAAAAACAGGCTATGAAGCGACTCGAATCGAATGGACGCAAGCGCGCACCTGCGCTGCATGGCTGCGGGTCTGTCCGGACTCTGAACCATTCGGCTTTCGACGCGCCGACCCTGACATTGACATTCACGGCCAAGTTGTCAAATAAAACCGGGCCCTTTTAAAGGCAAACAAAGTCGGCAAGGGCGGGCCGTAAAAACAACCATTCACAATTGAAGACGATAAACTTTTGCGGAACTTTACTGATAACCAACGCCGAACCATCCTACTCTATCAACAAACTTAGTTTAACGCGAAATGTAAATAAACCGACTGATCCCTTTTCAATGACGGACCACGTCGTTTTCGTGGATTATATCGAATAGGCCACATTTTTGGTTAAGTAGCGAATCCTGTAAGAAATACTGTGGGGAAAAATGATTTACTTCCGTACATTTCGAAATAATTCTTTCGTTTCGTTGAACCTAACCAAAAATCTTTCATCAAAAGGTCTGTTTCCCGTATACTGTACTTACACGATAAAATCAGAGGTCGAGAAATATTTGTTCTGCTATTCATGTCAAGCCGTGAAGATTTAAAATTATTTTCCTCGCCAAGCTTAAGAGAAACACGACTATAAGTTTCCAACCGAGAAATCAAACCATAACGGTATGCAGAATGAGGTAGTATTTGAACAGAAAGTTTGGACCAAAACAAACCTCCGCCATCCTTGATTTAAGAAAAGCGAATCATTTGATTTACTCGCAATATTAAATGTAGATCCACTTCTTGAATCTTTCTCTAAAAAGTTTTATACGTTTTTCATATCGTATAACGACGTGTTAATCGTCATAAACTTCTCGAAAATCGCCTGCTTCAAAATTTGTGTCCAGCAGACCACCCTGGTTAACAGGTGAATGTCGTGAGTCTGCTATGGACACATATTTTGAGGAATGCGAATATCCGGAAGTTTATGACAGTTGAAAATTTTTAACACGGTTCGGGAAACGTAGATATAAGAGCATAGATTTAACGAGTGGATAGCGGGCAAGCATTGGAAGAAAAGCAAATACTTCAATTTTCGAAATCAAAGATGGCGGCGGTTTGTTGAGGTCCAAACTTTCTGCTGAAATACCTCATTGCAATATTTAAGAACACGTAGAAGTTTCCGACCGAGAATCAAACCTTACCGGTAAGCGTAGAACTGCACATTTTAAGCACCGGTACCCGATGAAACGAAAATACCATTTCGGTTCCAGAAGGGGACTATACGAGCAACATATAAATCGCCCTACATGTCGACCTTGGCCATTTAAACATCACTCGCCTTGCAACATCAATCGACAAACCAGGACAAATAAACGCTGGATAACCATCCCACTCTACCAACGAACTTAGTTTAACGCGCGATGTACCGGTAAACAAACCGGCCGATCCCTTTTCACCGACAAGGCTCAAGATCCCACGCCAAGCGAAGTATAAACACTGGTCCAAGTTTCCAATTGAGAAATCTAACCTTACCGGTACCGGCACGTACCGGTACTATCAGTCCAAAAGGTATTGTCCGGTTCTGTAACAAGTTGATGGCCAATGCATTTCCCCATAAGACGGAGCCGTCCTGCGAGACTACAACCGAACAATACCATTCCCTGGTTGAACTGTCCGTGCGGATATCCGCATGGATATCCGCTTGGATATCCGTAAAATTACGAATGTCCGTGTCGAATTATCCTTACGACCACGGATATCCATGGTACACTTCGCGCTCTGATATTCGTAACACCGATATCCATGCGGATATCCGCACGGACAGTTCGACCAGGGTTTCGCCTATCTTACGCGTAAAACTGCACTTTTCAAGTACCGCTACACGATGAAACGCAAATATCATCTCGGTGCCAAAAGGGGACTGAGCTACGCATGAACCGCCCCAAATATCGACGCTAGGCATTTAAACATCACTTGGCTTGCAGAATCAATCGACACCATGCTCGGATAAATGGCTAACCTTTTAGCAGATATCGTTGAAAGAGACATTTTGGCTGAAGTCGGATGATTTCCTTGATAGATGGAACGTCGAAGCACTGACTCCGTAGCAAAAACACTCACTCAAACTCTTAAGCACTGTTCACAAACTGTCGCGGTTAAAGTAGGGCCTTCACTTTTAACACAGGCCAACGAAGTCAAACGAGACGACAGAGAACAGCGTACATCGGGTGTGGGTGCCCGCCCAACTTCACTGACTACGCACGGGACTTGCTTGCACTCGACTGTTGTGGCGCGATGCCGACGGTTTTCCACGTGTATGGAGAAGGCAGAGCGCAGGCGCTGCACTGCCTCCTGGATTCGGCTCGGCTCGGCACGATTCGGGACCACTCGGGCCCACTCGACTCTGCTCGACTCGCATCGCTCCAGGCCCCTACCCTGCCCCTACCAGTACCACGGAACGCGTTCGAAAACGGCACCCGAGGATGTTCTATAGCTGTCTTACACATAGAGCTCTCATAAGAGGGAAAGACAGAATACCCTCCGGGTGGTGTTTTTGAACGCACCCACGGAGGGGTATTATGTCTCTCTCTCTTATGAGAGCTCCATGTGTAAGACAACGAGAGAACATCCTCGGGTGCCGTTTTCGAACGCTTCCATGATGATGGAAAGGAAGGTTTCATACACCTAGGTTTCAAAGGTCGAGGCGGGCCCTTGATAGAACCACGGACCAGAGAGGAACCTCTCTGATCCGTGATAGAACCAAGGTCCCTACGCCAGCTTTGACAAACAGACCGGCCGTGTGTGACAGGGCGCGCGAGAGTTTGCGTAAACGCAACGTACTTTCTTTTTTACCAAAATTCGTACGCCGCGTATTCGGTGCCGTACGGTATCGCAAAAAATATCGGTTTTCGTCGCACAAGTAAGAGTCGTAAACGAATCGTCTACGATGCGTAAAGGGCGTCGTATGCGCATCGTATGATATGGCGTCGCATGAAATGACGCCGTATGTGGTGCGTATAAATTCTGTTTAATTCAAACGGCAGTATGTGTTTTGGCGGCCAGCCCCTGCCGAGCACAGCATAGGCAACACCCAATCCAGCTCTGAACGCCCATTGCCTACCTACCTTTCATCATGTGTTTTTCTACTGGTACTCATGATTTGACGCTTAACGCGCTCCATGGTTTTGTTTGATCGTATAGAGAAGGTTTCGGATGTTTATTGTGGAATTGGAGCCAATTGAGTTTTGATAAAAACCTTAGCTGTTTTCTTAATTTGATTTTAAGTACCCGATCAAAAAAGTTACACAATGCTATAATTACATGACGCATATATACCTATGTAATTATTTATGAAATATATATCATTTACCTCATATACGGTATAATTATTTATAAATCACATGTAACTTACATTTGGTCATCTGTGATTATGTGTCAGATTTGATGGTCTAAGGTAAATAACGTTGGCAGTATACCAAGTTTGAATTAATCCACAGACAGAATAACCAACTTGAACTAATTTGCTAGTAATAGTTGCTAAACTCTTGCGATAGATATGACAGAAATGCTCGCCGTTTTCCTGACTTTGTCTGCACAAGAATTCCTGTGGCTTAAGTGGGCCCTTCCTCTGAATTATTATCAATTTTCGATACGAGTGAACAGTACAAAACAGAAGCGTATTCAGTAGCTTTTTTCCGCAAGTTTTTCTGTAATGGTGGCGTAATTTTGCACTTTGCATGGCAACCACTGATCGTTTTACAAGAATCCCATCCCGCTATATCCAATCCGAAGTACAATGAAGAGCGTGCATCAGGTATTTATTTAGGGGAAAAAAACTAACGTGTTTTTTTTTGTTTTGTTTTTTCAATCATGCCAGTAGTATTTTGCAGATTTGTGACACTAACGATGATACCGAAAACGCTCCACCTCGAGATCTTATTAAAATACTTAACCGAAAAAAAAATACAGATTTCGGTTTTTACCAGGAACAGCGAGGGATACTGGAAGAAAAAAACGTTTGTAATTCTTATGTCATAATCAGCTTTATATAAAAACTGCAATTTGTTGCTAGATACATTTTTACTAATATCGGCAATGATCATCGCCAATTCAAAGATGTCAGTATGTGAACAAATAGAACTTTGTTGAATGGGTCTAAACAGTAATACACAAAGGATTGAACAATTTATGGCTGGAGGGAAATGTCGAACTCTTGGAAACACTTGGCAAGCGTAACGCGTTAAATTAAAAAAAGAAAATAATATCAGCAGGTAAGAAGGTCGCTGGTAATGAAAGGTATGACATTGCAATCACAAACTCCTCATCGACGCAGAGCCTCATAAATGACATTCAAGTTTACTGGATGTGTTTGCAAAGAATTCTCAAGGAACGGCATCCAACACGGAAATTACAGTCAACTCAACACAGCAGCATCGACGGCCAAAAGAAGACGTTACAAATATGTTTACGAGCAACATCACAAACATTATTTTTACAATTATCTATTAAAGTGAGACGTAACTTGAAGGCTACAAAACATAACTGGGAAACCAGCTAAAAGGTGCAAACAACTTGGAAGAATCTTCACATTTTGACTTCACAATCATCTTCCAAATGACCTGGACACCATCCTCGACAAAATTACTCACACACCTGCGGCACAAAAGAAATCGTGCTATTAGCAAACGCTTTGCTGCTTCCTCTTCCATAAAGGCGAGAGATACGCCTCGTCTAATCGCGAGCTTGCTTTTCTAGGCTATCTAAAAGCGAGCTCTAATTTTTTCTTTCTACGATCGGATTTTAACAAGGGAACATATTTTAGTACCCCACTTAAATGATTTCGAAGTTCAGTCTCCATTTCCGATGTAAAAGTAAGAATTGCGAAAAACTTGATGGTCAGACGGGCGGGACTTGCGGGTTACTTACAGGCGTCAGTTTGCTGCTGAACGAAGTTCAGGATAGTTCCTATCCGTTTTGAAATACATGCGGCAAAGAGGACACTCAGCTTTGTCTTCACTGCATTTGTTAATACACTGCAAAAGAAGATTCATTTCAGTCGGGAAATCCATCGACAAGATTGACAAGGCACACCTGACACAAAAAAGAGCTCCTTGGAGGATATTTTTCATATCAGTCAATTCATTTAACCTACATCATCCCACCGAACATTAACAGATGTACATCGCTTAGAACTCTCGCGCTTTAAGCACAGAGCTTCAGCTTGTCTCCAATCCAGAATATGCCTTCCCAAAAGCCAAGACCACGGTGGTAAGAGTGACGGAAAGTTAGGTTCGCTATGTGAAGTGAGCTACTTACGTGTTCATGAAATGCGTGCTTGCACTGCAAAAAATACTTGACATCCATTGGATCAAAACAAATTGGACAATCGTTTTCATCGCTGCCCTTCCAGTTGTTGGAGGTGTTCGGAGCCGCACCCCAGGCTGTACTGCCAAATTTTTCCAATCCCACGTGAGCTGAACAAAAGAAAAGAGAATTAGTAGAGCGTCTCAGAGTGGAGAGTATGCTGACACAATAATGAGTCTTGTGATTGAAAAACATGCGCACTGTTAACCATGAAAGCGCTGGTCCTAAAGAGAATCTCAAAGGCTCCGTCAAGCGGGTGCCCCTTTTCATACCGGCCGGCCGGCCACACTGCCGATTCATACTTACGAGGTCTTTTAAATTCTTTAGTCGCCAGCAGAGCTTCCAGTTTATCCGCGATTTTTTGCGCCGACATCCCGTTCAGTGGTTTACCCGGACGTTGGGCTTTCAGTTGTTTCAAAGCTTTAACGATATCTTGTCTGAAACGGAAACCTCTCAATGCTTTAGTACAAGTTCATCTGAAAGACAACTTTACCAGAAATAACGGCATCTCTCACCTGGCTACCAGAGGGAAAATAAGACACATTTCCTCGGTAAGAGTCGAGAAGTTTAAAGCTGACCGGCTAACCTCAATACTGAAAAAGATAAGCGACGTGAAAGTATGCAAAAGTGGGATGGCTTCCTCGCTGCTCTACTTCTAATGTAGTAAGTCGAGTATTAAATGGAGGCCTCAGAAAACGGGCTGCGCCGATTCCGATTCTGAGTTTGCACGATCTCCTCCCTCTCTCCCCCAAACTAAGTTTCCTCGTAACCCACGGCATCCTCATCGAAGAAGGACGCTCCGGATTACAAATGGCGGACCTGAGCGAGCGAATAAACGGAGTTTGGGGGAGAGATGGGATGGGAGATCGAGCAAACTCCGAATAGCAAGGAGCCTCACCGACCAAACATCGGCGCTCAACGGTTCGGAAAACGCTCGTTAAATATATTTCACACAAACTGATAGATAGCAAGGCGAAGTTGACTTACAGAAAAGGTACACTGGCTTTTTCCGATGAGGGCAGCTTGGTGGGCAGGGCGACCAGCTTGGGCTGCGCGACGGCCGCGGCCGTTGCAGCGGCAGCTGTCTTGGGCTTGGCGCCGACGGGGGCGCTGACGGGAGCTGGGGCTGGGGCGGGGGTGCCCGACGACGCCATGGCCGTCTTGGCCGCGCCCATCTCGGTGGACGCGGGGCGCGCCGGAGGGTGTGCCGGAGGGTGCGCCTCGCCGGCCACGGCTGGAGCGGCCGGTTGAGGGGTTGACGAACGTGATGACGATTGCGACAGAGTGGCATGGTTGCGGCTGGGGACGGGAGCGGGAGAGGGGAACTGCGCCTGGGGCTCGGTCACCGCAGGCCGGTTCACGGGCAGGGACATCAGAGGGGGAACATTGGGCCGACCAAACGACTGAGTCTGCGCAAACAAAGTGGCCAATGTAAAAACCTCACAACAGTCCAAATGCTCGACAAGGCTTAGTTAAAGATACTTACAAGAAAAGGGGATGGTGGCTGCTGCTCGTGAAAGCCGTCTAAAGAAAAAATAAAAAAAAAAAAACACATTTTTTTCTTTTGCCCCAGGTAGTAGAAATTTTTGGTTGAAAAGCTCATTTTTTAGAATGTTATGAACCATTAAACCAAGATAGAACACACGATGCAAAAAACTGCAAATTTTAAATGAAGTGGGCGGGAAAATAAGACTTACCAAGAGGAAGCCCGGAGCGTTCTCCTGTTTCGTTCCATTTAAGAGCTTGAGATAAGGGCTGGGGCAGTTCAGCGCCATTAGCACTAGGTCCTACGGGGCCATATCTTAAGAAGTTTAGCGTCTGCTCGACAATAAATGCGCCTAGGTTGGTGTCTCGTGTGTGCTCGTGGATGTAAAGATTCCGCACCTTGTAACGGAGTCTTTCCTGAGCCTGTTTAACGAATTCCTGAAAACGACAACAGTCACACATCAATTCCTCAACTCCCTTCAAGTCCCAATCTAATAGAGGTCACCGCTACTCGGCCAGGCTACATTGCGCGGGACGATCTCTGACTAGTCAAGTCACCCATTGCCACGAAAACACAAAGAATAGCAAGAGTAGAAAACCCATTCTATATCGATAACTTATGTCTCAGAAACAAAAGACTGATCGCACTATCCTTGGCAGTATCGAATTATTTTACATAAAAAACACTTCACAATTACTAGTGAAAGGCGATGGAAGATCCGCTCAGGGGAAATTAAGTAAAACTACTGCCAGAATCGAGATTTCAACCTTGAACCTCTCACTGCGCGTTGCGGTGTCCTAACCGCTCGCGCCTCATCTAAAGCGACCCTCAGTCGTCTTGTGCACTGATATAGCAAACTCTAATTGGACGGACAACCGCGCTGGATCCAGAAACAAACTACTACTGGACAGCAGTTAAATTTTTAAATATTTCCGAAAATCGAATTCCGACGGTCGTGGCAAGCGGCGTCAACGCATTAATACGTGTTATTTTTTGACGGAACTTCCTGATATTTCTAGGTTTTGATTTTCCTGACTACCTCCTACTTAGCAAGTTTCCCAGCTGAACCGCAGACATGTACATACCTCGGCACGCCGGTTGAGTTCAATAAAATGATTCTTGTTCGTTTCCACCAATATAAGCATTTCATCTTCTAATTTCTTGCGGTCAATTTCGGACAAATATTTCTTCAGTTGATGTCCCACGGTAAGTCTTTCGGAGCATCTCTGATTAATTCTGCGATGAAAACAAAACGTCAGCTTTCTCTGCCATCAGCCATTTGGCGCAAGCTCACAAGTACCAACAGTTACTTACGTCTTAAGAATAAAATCCTCGTGCTGTTTCCACATATCTATTATCCTGCCCTCATACGTTACTAGCTCTTGCTCGAGACTCTCATTTTGAATTTCTAAGTCCTTCACCTTCTTCGACTTTTCTTCCAACAGGGACCTACGAACGATGACGGAAAAGTTAATATCCTTCCCTACACATATTTTTATCACAGCGCTACTTTTCAACACTACTTACTCGTATTCTTTAATGGTTATTTTTAAACCTTCGATGTCAGTTTGACTCTTTTCCAAAGACTGATTTAGTGCTCGTAAATAGTTTTCTTCCATCTAAACAAAAGAAAACAGCAATTATCGGTTAAGGGAAAGCGTCGAATGGTTGGGAAACGGGCGCGGCGAGTTGTACGAGTCTTACCAGGCGGCTTTGCTGCTGACCTAGCTTCACTGCCTCTCTTAATTTTTCAATTTCTCTGTCTTTCTGCAAATCATTCTGCAAACGAAAACCATCGTTATTCACAATACTCGTACACAACAATGGCTACGAATGTTGAGAAACATCCTAATTAAAAATCTTAAGGGACTTTTTTTTTATATTATTTTTGAAACGGAAGATACACACCATCAAAAAAAGACAAAGGCTGACCTCGATGGAGCAAAGCTCCCTCAAAGGGTCGAGCGGGCAAACGCGAAGTGGGAAGGTTTTAGTAAAGTTTTATTAGTTTGGACAAACAAGTAAGAGGTTCAAATTTCGAGATAGTGTTCGCTTACCGCCTTCTGGCCTTCGTCGATCCATCTTGGGCCCATGTAAACCTGACAAATATGCGACAAGTCAATTTTATCCGAGAAGGGCACGCCGCCAATCGAGTCGGAATTCCAATCGCCATTTTTGAGAGCGTTCATTGACAACGGATACTCAAATGGGTTTCCAATGTTACAATTTTCGTTTCGTCTCTCATCTGGGAAAAAAACGAAAAAAACACCGTCACGTCACTGCAGTTCATCATGAACATCACGCGGCTCTCACACTTTCCTTCAATTCTACTTTATCAACATAAACAGGTTTGCGTCTTGGGAATGAATGTACATTGGCTTTTTATCTTCGAAAAAAAAAAGGATCAGACTTAAGGGTAAATATTTTGAGAGGTGTTTTCAAACTAAGGTTAGGGCAAAATTAAGCGTGCCGTTTTCAGAATTAGGTTTTGAATTACGACACAGTCCACAGCCCACTTGCTGGCGGTTTGGTGGACTTTTCTGTTTCAAGTAAGTTAAAACAGTAATGAGCACAAATAATTCATAACCGAATAATCGGTCACAATTGAAAAACCGATAAATCGTCAATTTCAAGAAAATTGAATCGGACGAAGTCAAAACTCAAAATCTATGATCCATGTAAACTAAAAATGGAACTCTATTCCGAATGGGAGCAAAGGTCTTTTAAAACTGCAAGTGTCCCATTGAACCGAACACGGCACGTGTTCCGGGGGGTACATCCCCGTCCGCATCCTTACCTAGATTATCATTAAGGGCGTCATCGGAGCTAATGGAGTGCACCGAGTTCTTGTGCTCATTCCTAATTGGTACGGGTTTCACATGTAAGTTTGCATTCAATACGTTATCCATAGAATAAGGGTTAAATTGCCGGGGTTCACCACCGTCACGGCTGGAATTTTTGTCACTATTGATGGCGGTGAAGTCAGAGGAGCCGATGTCGCGGTGCGGCTGCGGAGGCGGCGGCCGTAAATGCAAGTAGCCCGGTGGGGACCACGGGTAGGGACCCGGGCCCATGGCATCGCTGGAGAAGTTGGGGGGGGCGGCGCCCGGGCCGGCGTTGGGGAGACCGCCGCTGGGGAGGGCGGCGTTGGGGGCGCTGGGGGGGCCGGCGCTGGGGACGAAAACCTTGA
>Ga0058701_10005477_pt1 | contig 10547 bp, 11 predicted proteins | sample AgamicOrMae_FD_97039 | JGI IMG/M metagenome (GOLD analysis project Ga0058701, IMG submission 97039) | Agave microbial communities from Guanajuato, Mexico - Or.Ma.e | ecosystem: Host-associated > Plants > Phyllosphere > Phylloplane/Leaf | place: Guanajuato, Mexico | collected 2012-06-04 | reverse complement strand
ACGCATTCCGCGCAGTCCCACCGCATTCCCTGCGCATTCCCACGAACTCCGTGCAGTCCCTCCCGCATTCCCAACGCATTCCGCGCAGTCCCGCGCATTCCCGCGCAGTCCCGTGCATTCCCGTGCATTCCCGCGCATTCCCGCGCATTCCCGCACATTCCCGCGCAGTCCCGCGCATTCCCGCGCAGTCCGACAAGCTGGTAATCATGTGTACAAATTTTCAAAGAGTGGCCAGCCCCTCGCATTGTCCCCATAATCATGCCATACTTCGCCATACTTTTTCTTTTTGTTTCGGGAATGTAGCCTACTCAACAATTTTGGCTATGTTTTAATACAATGATAAAATGGGCCCGGAGACGGCCTAATACTTCCATGTTCGTAAAGGACAGGGACGGGCAAGAATCCTGCACAGTGTGCAACCGCTCCGCTCCGCACAGTGTGCAAATCCGAAATTGCAGAGGGCAACCCCCACCACCTTGACCGCTCTCTCTCTGCCACCGCAATAATAGTGGCTCACAGCAGTCGCGGAGTGTATATGCTTTCGGTAGCATTGGGCTATGTTTTCGAACATTACCGGTCGGTAAAGAAGGCGTCACGGAGAACAGAAAAAAAAGGATTCTTAAATGTATGGTGCATAGTGCATACAAGAAAGTTTAGTCACTTTTCCTCTTCTTACGTTCAGACATGTCTCTTCTATCTAATGAATGCATTAAATTGGGCGACTGGGTTTACCCGCCTAGTCAAAACGTAAACAAAACGAAGCGCATGATGCCCGACCAGCCTTCTCTTTCTGACTTTCCCCCTCCACCAGCCTCTCGATTGCCAGCGTCCGAGCTCGAACTGTGACGAGATAGGTGTGCAATGTGCAACTGTGCGACGTTTGCCCGTCCCTGGTATCGGATAAGCGTGCGCAACAATACAAGGTTAGAAAAAGTCGAAAAACACCCCTCAGATTTGAGGAAGTATTATTTCAAATGCACCCGATAGGGGAGGTTCCCGATACCCATTTAGTTAAACATTTCAGCTTATTTTGGTCGAATTCATGACTTTTAGGGGTAGGTGGCCCCTGCCATTTTTTTTAAAAACCTTTGTTTCCCCAAAATATCTCAATGAGCGTTAGAGATATCAACAGAGTGTAGGCAGAAAAATTGTAGGTTTTTATGTGTTCAGTATTTTACCTGCTGGGAGCATTTCGATATCTCGGACCGTTTAAGAGATACAGGGGTTCAAAAAAGTGAAAAATCACCCCCTCCCCCAATTTCGGGGAAGTATTGCCCCGAACATACTCGCTAGGAGTAGTTCTCGATTCCCAGTTAAAACAAACATTTATGTATTTTGGCCAAAGTTGTGGCTTTTTGTAAAGACATATCCCCTGCCAAACTTTTTTGAAAAACTCTTTTTTTTTTTTGGAAATATCACACAAAAAAACGTTCGAGATATCAAAGAAACGTAGAGAATCAAAATTGTAGGTCTTAAAATTTCATACCGACAAGGTCGCGTCAAATCTATAATATTTTTAACCGTCTTCGAGATATAATGGTTTGGAAAATGCCAAAATCACCCCCCTCCGCAAATGTCACGGAAAATAGCTCCGACCGAGGTGGCAAAGGGAGAGCCCCGATTCCAGCACAATTCCAACGTTCGATGAAAATTTCGTCCAAATCGGTCAACTTTTTCGAAAGATATCCTCCAACCAACTTTTTCGCACAGACAGCCGCCCACACGTCAAGCTAAAAATCACTGTTCTTGGCGTCTTAGAGTTACGGTAATAGAACTAATGAATATGATTAACTCGACTTCGAATTTGTAGTGGTATTCCAAATACTTACATTCGTTCTACGAACATGGAGTAAAGAAATACTAATTAACTGCAAGCACACCCGAGTCTGAGTCAATGCTCAGGGTTACTGAATTCAGTGCGTTTGGCACTAATTCCAGTGGCACTGACACCTGGATCACTGAATTCAGTGGAAATAGCGCTGAATTCAGTGGAAATATCACTGAATTTAATAAAACTCAAATTTGAAATACTGAATTAAGTGCATGAAAATAATAATTGTCGATATTTACTCAATTCTTTGGCTAGATGCCCAGTTATGGAGTGTAATGGTAAAGCAGCTCTTTTTGCACGAGCGTATACGTATCCTCGATTAAATTCACAAAAGCTTCCATGTGACATTGAAACGCCAATTTTTTTTTGCGCTGCTTGAAATCCGTTAGAGTTATCAAGAAAATATTCAAACAAAATCTGCAGATCGAAACGTGCGGGATTAGAAATCCACAACTTCCTACCGTCGATTTTTTTACCGTTTTTGAGATATAAGCATCATAAAGTCAGATTTCGACATACGTAGGTCATTTACATTGTTAGTTAACTTGATACGCCGAGAATCTTTACCATCCATAGAAAAATACCCTACATAAGGAAAAATTTTCCGATTAGATGGAGAAACTTAACATGTGTTCGTTTTTTACGAGTCATAAATATACTAATCCCTCACATAGAGGGTAAGCACTTTCCTCAATTGAAAATGCCTATCCCATGAAAAACAGACACTTTCACGCGGTTATGCATCGCCTCTCATGTAAAATGGCAGGGTGGTTCCATGCGTACGGTGAGTTTTTGAATATCTGTTTTAAAAAATGAAAAAGTCGTTGTAGTTGACCACTTTAACTCTTATTTGGTGTAGCATTATTACTGAAAACACTGTGTGGGTGTACCAGAGCTTAATTTTTAGTATGGCGAATTTTGAACGGGTTTTACCAAAGAGTGTGGCTGACGGAATTTACTCCGCTTGATGGAATTTACCCTAAAGCCTAGTGTACTCGAGAAATTAGGTCTTTTGTTTGCGTTGTGTGAAAAGCTACTTTGACAGCTAAAACAATAAACTCGGGTTACTTTACGGTACACTGCAGCAAAATTATTTATCAATTAAGGAAATTTATCAGGTGCGGTCGAAAAGTGAAATTCTCATTACCGCAATCACAATTTTTGCATACAATAGAAAGAAAGGTTGTAAGTTTGGATTGGATAACAAATGTCTATTCAAATTTTTATTGATGAAAAGTTTAAAACAAAACAGATACAAAATTCAGACTGATTACAATATCCAGATTGAAGAAACAGAGATCGAACCATTTAAATACTCATACACAGTCAGAGAGAACGCAAAACTTGGACTGACGAAATAGTAGGTACGAATGAACACAGCTCTGCAACACCGTCAGTGCTCGAACTAACGCTTAAAATTAAGACTGATAACAATATTCAGATTGAAGAAACAGAGATCGAACCATTTTAATACTAATACAAAATCAGAGTGAACGCAAAACTAGGACTTACGAAATAGTAGGTACGAATGAACACAGTTATGGAACACCGTCAGTACTCGAACTAACGCTTTTTACGACTTCTCTTTGACATTTTTTTTTCTCTTGAAACATTTTTACCATTTGGACTCAGCTTAGGCAACGTTTGGGAACCCAGGTCGAAATGCTTACATTTTTCGTTACGGCGGCAACGGTAGCAGCTCAAGCTTTTGAAAGTTATGATATCAGGGGTTTTCTTTAGCCAGCGGTATTGGTGTACCTGGAACGTTCCCTTGAACGTCTGTAAATTATTGACATCGAGATTTTTTCCTTCGGCAAATTCAGACAGCGATATGAGTTTATACAAAATCTTAGGACTTTTTTTGGACAGCTCGGTGACAAAAGTACTAGCATCCCTTATGTCAGCCCCGTGCACAAACAAATTATCAGCTGAGCGTTTCGTCGTCCCACCCACACCGTCGGGAATGCCCTTTCCGTGGCCGCTCTCACTAAAGTTCCACGTTATGCTTTCGACTTCCGGCATCAATTTACTAAGATCTCTAGCAACAATTTTGAACATTTTGCAACTCCTATACTGAGTTGTTGGCCCATCTGACTTCACGTGAACATGCTTCGTTTTCTCCGACACATACTTGGTACAAACTGGTTTTAAATGTGCATAAATTGCTTTGGGACCATGGTTTGTATCCTCTGATACGGTGCAGAATGATTCGGCTTTCTAAGTCTTTGCTTTCAGCAAAACCAGTATGTAGAGCAAGCTGCTGATGCGACGCACCAAAATGGATGCCTTGTATTTCCCTACTGTACTTGCAGTTCCAATTTTCGGACCAATCAATCTCTAACATTACATCCTCCTCAGTCAAACTACTTTCAAGAGTTTTCCATGCGTCTCTTTGGTGAATTATCCTTCCAACATGAGCCATATACTCATGGAGAGATTTTTGGAAAAGTTGATCAGCCTCACCAACGGTGCTATCTTTTGTTTCTCTGCGTTATTTTCATGGAAACGTCGGGCTTAGACTTGTTATTTACCTGCACCGTTCCCCACTTCTGATACAAAATTTTCTCAGCCGGGTCAACAACATTAAAATTAAGTTTTATCAACGCAAGTTTGACACTTTCGCAACGATCAGTCTTCGTTTTCAATATCACAGCATAAAGAGCCGAGTACATCGTCTTTGTTTTTCTCTTTGAGAATATCTGCAGTCTTGAGGCTAGAAAATAGAAGCTTAAAATTTTCACACTTGACACAGAGGCAAGTGTCCCTACCATTTATCTTTGGAGGAACAACAAACTTGGGACGATAGGAACAGAACATCGCAAAACTCACTGTAAAAGGAGATTGCGCTAGGAACTTCTGGTACAGGGCAGATAGAGTATCGTTAAGATACTGTTTTTAAATCTTTTCCCCATTCAGCTTCACTCAGTCTTTCTTTCCAGGACAACAATGACTAGCGTCACTGAACATAAAGAATGTTTTTATAGCTTCTCTTTTCTGTAAGACCTTTTCTGAATTTTCAAACTTAACATTTAATAAATCACAGGTCTCAGGCATATCACTCTTTCTTCCTTTAAAGGCACTTTTCGTCAATAAAATATCTTTACATTGCTGTAATTGTTTGCACTTCTTAATGATTTTACCACGGAACACTTTGGCATAAAGTCTTCGCCTTTTTGGTTTTCAGCTGGTTTTTTGGCTTCTTTACATTCTTCCATGACTACCAACCCTTTAAATAAATTTCTCTTAACATTTTTGTTGAGAAACTGACCTTGGGTTATTTTAGACATTTTACTCCCTGGTGTCTGAGGTGACCCATTTTCCTTTTTTTTCTTAGAAAGTTTCTTGTTTAACCTCCATACCTTTCGCTGCAAAGCACAGACTTCTTCTTTGAGCTTCTTGTTCTGGCGGTTGACCCTTGTCCTGTCTCTTCGAACTGCCCTCCTACCCTGCTTCTTCTGCCTTCCAACTCCTGTTCCACTGCCTGCTGAAGGCGACTTATTGGTACCCGATGTAGATAGTTCAACAACCTCTTTTGTTACTTGAGGTGTAACAATGTCTTCAGGTGCTTGGACGACTCCAGCAACAAAGTCAGGTTCTTGGACTATTTCCCTTTCTACATCGGGTGCTTGGGGAACTTCCATTTCTGATTCAAGTTCTTGAACGACTGATCTTTCATCTGAAATCAAGAAAAAAAATTCCATAAGGCTCTAATTGTACTGTAATCAAAATCAGTACAAAAATATCACTTACCAAGGGCTGCCTCTCTCTTTTTCTTTCTATATTCTCTCATGTAGTTTCTCATTTTCAACCTCGCAGCTCTTTGGCTGCGGGAGCTCAGATCTTTAATTTCGTTAATTTTTCCTTCTTCCGCGATCTTTTTCTTTGTGCATGGCATATTTTCTTGGGTGATCTTTGATTTTCTTTCAGTACCTTTGGGACGCAGCTTTCTCCCGTTTACGTTTGCGTTGAAGCTTGCGTTTTTCCCCGGCCTTCGCGTCGACTGTTTTCCTCACCGCAACCTTCTCGTTTGTTTGGACATGACAACCTGATATAACAAAATCAGGACATTGTAAAGCTTCACATTTTTTTATCACTGAAACAAGTAAACTGTGTTAGTCAAGCTATTTTGCGTCCCAAATAGCTATAAATGAGACAGAGTAACAGAAAACAAGCAATATCATGACGGAATTTACAACTGACGACAAAAGCTACGTTATGGCTAATAACAAATATAATTGAAGATTTGGACTTGTCATGCTGGAATGTCCTAAAAGAGCAAAACTCAACGTAAATTTGAACACAGAGCACACGTCTTGAATGTTACTGTGTCGTAAATAACAGCTAAAGACGGAATTTACTTACATAAACATACACGCCGGGGTTGTATGGTGTTTTCTTTGCGGGAAAGAAGGTTCGAGGCGCAACTGCCTTGCATACAACTGCCTGTCGTTCTTGAAGCACGTCTTTTCACGTGAGCACTAAAATAAAAGGCCGTGCCCGACAAAAGAACGCCGAATATGGGGAAAATTGTAACTGGGCGGGAGTTTTAATCGCCATGGTGGAACAAGTTTCAATTTGTTTTTCTATGTCATATTGTACGCCTCGCGACTCGTAACTAATACCAAATAATAGCCGTATGTTTGTTGTGTGACAGAAGAATAGAGCTCTTGGCGATTTAATTGGACAAATATTGAATAAAATGCGAATTATGACGGAACCGAGCAAAGTGGAACATGATGGAATTTACAAATTACCCTATTTAAGCAATATTTATTTCTTAGTTTTTATAGATTCTATACTTAATTTACGTATTCATACAAGTCGTATTGGTTTTTCCCTTTACTTTAATGCCCAAAAGAACAACATTGAGAAAGAAATAACCGCGCAAGAGCTCAAAGAACTGATTTCGTACCGTACGCACAGAACCACCCAGTATGCTTTCTATAAAGGAAATACCCCCCTTCCCATGTGATGCAACTCATGTGACCCCATGGCGTCTATTGGGTTTCTGGACTGTGATGCGCCCAATGACTGGGCGTTTGGTGTAACCTACTCTTTAGGGTTGTGTAATGATTTTCCGCTCCAGGCTTAAGGTCCTCTGATTTTTAATTAACTGAATTCATTCAGAGCAAAGTTAATTTATATTAAATCTCACTACTTACCTCGTTTTACGTCTCAGCCTAGATGATAACTAGTATTAACCCTTGTAGGTAGAGAAGATATCTCCAACCCAGCAACAGGCGACGACCAACTGGACGCAGAAAACAAGCTCAACATTAGCAAGGTCATCGTCATACATCTAGAGAAATGTGATCAAACCACAAAAGCCGTGCTTGCTCCAGTCGTCCGAAGCTCGCTAAGTACTGATATTGCCAACGCCGGGCCTTCAAACGCCCTTTAGAGAGAACTACACATACTCACCTGCGACGGATCTGTGAAGGACCAGGAACCCGAACGCCCCGCCATCCCGCATAGAAGTGGTGCCTCGCAACACGTCGGCGCGGCCCTTTCGTCCGTTCGGCAACACGTCCCTTGTGAGCAGAGCCAAATAATTGACATCCAGGAATCACAGGAAGCTGTACTCACCTCAGCCGCCGGAAGCTCGCTGAGTACCGCTGATGCCAACGCATTCCTTGCAAACATCCGTGTTAGAAAACGAGGAGTATCGTTACTCACCTGCGACGGAACCGTTAAGGACCAGGAACCTGAACGCCCCGCAACCCAGCAGAGTAGTTGTGCCTCCGAATACGTCAGCGCGACCCATGCCTCAGTCCGGGAACACGTTTCCTGTGAGCAGAGCAACGTAATGGACATCCAGGAGTCGCAGGGAGCTGTACTCTCCTCAGCCGCCGGAAGCTCGCTGAGTACCGCTCCTGCCAACGCCCTGCCTGAAAACATCCGTGTTAAAAAAGTATCGTTACTAACCTACGACGGCACCATGAAGTACGAGGAACCTGGACGCCCCGCAACCCAGGACAGTAGTGGTGCCTCGGAATACGCCAGCGCGACACATGCGCCCGTTCAGGACCAAGTTTCCTGTGAGCAGAGCAACGAAATAGACATTCAGGTATCGCAGGAAGCTGTACTCATCTCAGCCGTCCGAAGCTCGCTGAATACTGATGATACCAACGCCTTGCCTGAAAACATCCGTGTTAGAAAAGAAAGAATATCGTTACTCACCTGCGACGGAACCTTACAGGACCAGGAACTTGAACGCCCCGCAACCCTGGACACTAGTGGTACCTCCGAATACGTCAGCGCCACCCATGCTTCAGTTCGGGAACACGTTTCCTGTGAGCAGAGCAACGAAATAGACATTCAGGTATCGCAGGAAGCTGTACTCATCTCAGCCGTCCGAAGCTCGCTGAATACCGATGATGCCAATGCTGTGCCTGAAAACGTCCATGAGAGGAAACAACCAGTATACTCACCTGCGACGGAAGAAACGAAGACCAGGAAACTGAGTCGCTTTCTACTGAGCAGAGCTGTGATAACCCGAAACTTGTCCACGCGGTAATAGACACGACCGCTCAGAGATGGTCATCCAACGAAAATTTGATTGCTGATTCGATAACCGCAGCATCTCGCTGCAAACAGAATTTTCTGTTAAATTCGCCGGTGCACTATGCTCGTCATTCGTAGGGAAAGGATGCGAATAACGTCTCTTCCTTATCCTTTGCACTGCTTGAATCTGCTCAAAAAAGGCTCATTTATGATATCGGCAATCACGTGCAAGCAGAATCTGACTTACCTCTATTAGTGGGATATCCACGTGATATCGGTTTCACCGCGTCTCTGCAGCACCATGAATTTTACAAGACGGTCGGTACACGCACGGAAGGGGCTTCAGGTCACGCTGTAGGTGAAGGCAGCGCTGGACTTACGGAACTTAGTGACCGGGATTCTGCTGGTGGCATAATGGCAACAATGGAACTCTTAAACCTAAGCGGTCTCTTCTTTTGTTTTAATGACATCTCATCTGAACCTAAAACAGACTCGAACATACCCGTTATAACGGTTGCTAGCGTTGACTCCACTCTTTGTTCGGGCGCAGAGTCTGCAACAAACTTGAGCCTACCTTGCGGAACGCATGCAGGCGTTGACTCCACAAATCCTTGGGGCGCAGAACCTGGAACAGCGGATGCACGCATTGAGTCCACTGAACTCGGCGACCAACCTGGGCCGTCCAAAGTGCGGAAGTTACCAAAGAGACCACGACCGTCGTACCAGCAGTCTACGAGCGGCGATGATGTATACTCAAGTGACTCCAGTGACAATTTCGTGTGTGCGCCAGCTGGTGTGACAAGCACCGAAACGTTACGTCGGGATCTCTTGATGTGAGTGTGGAGTCTGCTATTTCACCGGCTATACTAAAAAGTCCGTTAGCAGAGCCCAAAACCGAGATGACATAGATTCTGCTGATTCACCGGCGACTAAAAATTCATTTAGTAAAACCCAAAACCCAGATGATAATGGAGACTCTATTTTCGTCCAGGTAGCTAAACGTGACGAAACAGAAAAGCGCATTTGGGTCAAGAAATACTTCTGCGTTTACTGCCAGAAGATGTTTGCCAAACTCCCGCGCCACTTTAAGCAAAAACATGCTACAGAGCTCGAGGTAGCTAAGTTCTTAGCTCTTCCAAAGAACAGCACGCGAAGGGAAAGAGTTAATTAAGGAGCTCAGTAATAGGGCTACGTACTTACCAGCACAATTGTGAAGTATACAAGTCCCAAAAGGGTGCTATTATTGTGAAGAAGAGACCTTCAAATAAAGCTGGGGTAAAAGATTTTCTCTGTTGCGAAGTTTGCAGTGGGTTTTATTCCAGGAAAGAACTGGCGAGACACGTGAAGAAGTGAAGGAAAAAGCACTTTGGTGAAACCGTTGATACTGGCTTGCGGATGCGGTCTGTCAAGGCGCGGGCGCGGCTTATGCTGCCGAGTGACAGTGCGTATTCGAAGCTGTTCGGAAAGAAAACGTGTTGGAGCGGATCAATGACCAAGATGTGATCGATGATATCATATCCGATCCTCTACTCATCGCATTTGGAGAAAAGGAATTAGAGAAAGAAAGTCAGCGCCCGAATGGGGCACGGTTTGTAAGAGACCGTTGCCGCGAGCTCGTGAAGCTAAAAGCCGATTTGCGCAAGAGGAGGATTCCATGACGTTTCGCCCAAATCGTTTCACCCAAAACTGATGCACCCAAATCGCTTTCACCCACGCCTTTTGGCCCACGGCGTTACATACAAAGCCATTTGATCCACACTAAAGCTTGACCCATAAGTTTTAGTACCCAATTTTTTAAAATCAATTTCTGAATTTTCCCCCCCATTTTGGGGGCGGAGGGGTATCGGACTTGCCTACTATACCGTAACAATGCAAAGTACCTGCGTCAAGTTGTCAACACTACGGCGCGATACGTGGACGCGCGCGAAGTGGAATTATGGCGCCGTTCTTTATTCCATCGAAGCGGGGCAAAAAACTCTTAGTAAACGACTCGTACATTCACAACAAACATTCAACGAGGAAGAACCACGCTTAAAACCATTATGCCGGGCCATGTTGACAACAGACAACCCTCTTACGGTAGTGCGCGTTGGGTCCCACAATGATCCTAACCAAGTAAAAGCACTGCAGCTTGAGCAGGAAATAAAGGATGTGGGAGTCGAACGGCCTGAGACTGCTCCTGGACAAATAATCGATCAAAAAGTTAACGATT
>Ga0058701_10005476_pt1 | contig 10547 bp, 4 predicted proteins | sample AgamicOrMae_FD_97039 | JGI IMG/M metagenome (GOLD analysis project Ga0058701, IMG submission 97039) | Agave microbial communities from Guanajuato, Mexico - Or.Ma.e | ecosystem: Host-associated > Plants > Phyllosphere > Phylloplane/Leaf | place: Guanajuato, Mexico | collected 2012-06-04 | reverse complement strand
TTCCACTCTCAATTTAAATCAGTGAGAGTTAAGATTCAGTGAAAATGCATTTAAAGTCAATCAATATAGCACCACTGAAAAATTCGGTAAAAATCCACAGACTCTCAAAGACTCTCACTGATTCAAATTTAGAGTGCATGATTAACTTTAGTTGCTAACATTCTCTCTTATAACACGCTTCTAAAGATAAGCGCTATATCTTGTTCTTTAATGGTCAACGCAACCCGCATTTAACAACCATTGGTAGTAGCGCATTCTTGCGTATTAACGAGTGCTGCGCAGAGCGCCTAGTCTTTTCTGAACAGTGTATTCGTGTGAGGAACATGTAGACTGAAGATGTCTCACTTAAAAAGAGTTGTGACGTCATTACCATCACATTCAGTGGGCAGGTGCTTAAGATCAAGGCATCCTCGATCAAGGGGGAGGGGGGGACTCAATTGGACCAATTCAACAGCTACTAGAGGACTTGATACATCTCTTAAGGGATTTGTATAGCTGGTAGAGCGAGAAAATCAGCTCGTACCAACACATTCAATTTCGTTAATTAACGCGGATTTTACACGAAAAAACTATAAAGGTAGAAATTTTCTACCTCTGTGACCTACCGTCTATCGCAAATAAGAGCGGCGTGTCAGTGGAGTGAAGCATAGGGCATTTTCCTTGTTAATTTATTATCACTGAGCCTGATGGTGACCAGGAAGGCAATATTAAAACTCGCAATTCAGTTTCCGGGATCGGACACTGTACATCTGTTTTTGATCATTAATTAGGCACCAGTTTTCTTTGCTTCAATACTCCTTTGTTTCTAGTTCTGGGACACTTTTTCTGTTCTCAACTGTAGCACAGACGGGAGAGGGGATCAATTAAAGTAGCAATTCCAATCAAATTCGTCCAAAATGCCCGTCCACCACAAAAGCTTTCTTATCTAGCGCATTTCATATGTCATTCAGAATTGCGGATAACATTCGCAAAAATAAACAAGGATGGAGATAGAATACATCTCGCTCCTGTAGCCGGTCCGGATAGCAGAATCATAAATCGCTGCCTGAAGCTGTCAGGATTTTTTCGCAAATTCAGTGAGCGACGCACTTATGCAATTCCCCTGACGTTAATTGCGTTCTCCCAGCGTGCAGTGAAACGGATATGTGCTTTACATCGATTTATCAAAGCGCATCTTTGCTACACCGCCTTTGTGATAACCAACTCTTAATGGTGCATCAATGAAAGAGTATCGAGACTCACGTTATTACGAATTTCTAAGGCTGAATTTTCCTATTTTTGTATTTCACTTTTGTCGCCAAGCCGATCAGACCGAGAGAGACTTGACCTAACCTTATCTCCCTTAAGTATCCTTTACTGTAATGTCGTTAATAATTTGATGTAATAAAAAGCTTAACAAGATTATTATTTATCGATTTTTGACACTAATCCAGTCTTTAAGATTACACGTTTATCCAACTACCTATATTTCTATATCAAATTTCTATATCAAATTTCTATATCAAATTTCTCTATCAAATTTCTATATCGAATTTCTATATCAAATTTCTAAATTTCTATATCAATTTTCTATATTATTTTTTTTTTCAAGATTTTTATAGTTGTCTTAGTGGCAGGCTGCTGCTGCTGCAGTGAACTAAGCGTCATCAAGCTTAACTTCCGGCTGGGTCAACTTAGGTTAGGTTACAGCTGAATTAACAAGAATGTGGACAGCAGAGAGTTAGATAAATTGTTTGCTCATATGGACCATGTAAGTGGATTTGATTTAGGAATAGGTTGTCGAATATGCATCATTTTCCAGGACAACTGAAAACTCCATTTAACTAAACACACTTAAAAGTTAATTTCAAATCAAACTCGTCCAATCTGAATACGTTGAATTCCTAGACGACACAACAAATCTCTTTTCTGCGTGAGATACGATTTTAGGTTAAACTGAGTACATTATTTAGGTTCACATAAGTTAATTTAGTTTAGGTTTAAGTAAGGTTAGGTAGCGGAAAGTGCCTTGCTCTTCGCTCCGATCTGATCGGCCAAGAATGATACAACACACGTGAGATAACGCAACCTCTGAAATTAACAGTGCGAGGGAGGTTGCACTGGAAACCTAACTAGAAGCTTTACTAACTAGACTCAAACCAAATCTAACTAGAAAAATTACTAGAAGCTTGTATATTTGAAGGCTGGACGGCAGTTTGATCTGGATGTTGCCTTCGGATGTTCTCAGATAAATCACCCGATGGTATTACAAGAGTGCTTAGTCACAAGGTCTGGTCACCTGGGCCTGCCTGATAAATGGATCGAATTGAAGTCCAAACGCGAGTCGCGGCTGCTGCTGCTGCCGACGCCGCTCAAATTAATTTCTTTCAGCCCGCTTTAAGCCATCTTCAGCCCAGCCTTTTGTGCATATTCTGGTGCATTTCTTTGGCTGCTTCGGACACTGTGATAAAAAGTAGGGACGGTAGCAATAACATCATGATTTAGTGAGAGCTGTTAAGAACGAAACGATTTGTCGATCGTGTCGATTTAACTCGATTTCAGGGTTTGAATAAGTTAATTTTTTGTGTCAAATAACTTCCTTAAGATTGAGTTCAAATTAGGTTTATATTTGCGATGCAAACAAGGTTAACCCATAACAGCCAAAATTGGCTGTTGGATTGATTGGATCGAAATTTAGCTTAAGGTAAATTGCAAGGATTTTTTCCATCAAAATACAAAATTTTAAGCTTCGAGAATTGCCTAAGCCTAAATCATTGAGGTTTCCAGAGGGAACATATTTTTTAGATTGTGATAATAAAGAACTGAAACAATCCTCTAAACTATTTTTTTTTGTGTTCCGAACGGCATCGCTGGGCGGTAGTGGGTTAAGATAACCTAAGCTTTGTTTTCAAAATATTAGGTTAATCTGGGTTCTATTTGGGTTACTATTGGATTGATCAGGTGTGTCATCCGCTCGTTAACACCAGATGCCACGTTTCTTGAAGGCTCGGAGTTGCATAAGAAACTGTTAGGTTAAGGTTAGGTGATCTCTCCAATATTACCCTAAGCATGAATTAAATGTGGAAGGGAACGAAAGACTTAGACAATGCAACCAAAAAATTAAAACAAAATCGGCGAGAAGTCCTTTTGATTACCTTCAGAGATCATAGTTTAAGCGGTCAATCGTCGGGTAAGGAAAAAATAAAAGAGGAAAAATACTCGTCCTCGGCAAAATTTGGATGAGAAGTTAACTTGTCAGTTCTCATATAGGCGATACTATAGTATGATATCTGCCAGTCTAGTCCAGGATTAAGGCCACAGTTTCACCCACAAGTTTAAATTAAGATTCTGAAACTTGGACCTGTTTTCTGAAATTAAATGGAGCCGTCTTGTTCACTCCTGCCGACACTTCCAAAGCCCCGGGTCAGGACTGCCAGTCAAGGTTCATCTCCATAAAGTGACTTAAGTGACATTTTTGGCAGACAAATTTTCTTATCGTGACCCAAAAGTGACCTTTTAGGAACAATCCGAGCCTATGTAAGCTAAAACAAATTATTAATTACTCTTCGCAACCAAATTTTTGTCAATTTTGGATCAACGACGAAAGATGGTTGGCTGGCTTTCCTAAGTCGCAGCAAACGGGAAATCGTGAAAAAAGAGGAATCGTAAAAATATTCCTTCCAATTGGTCATTAGGACCATATTTACGCTCGAGCATATACTGCGTGGGTAAAATATACCAGCGATTGACACTCTTGGCAAGAACCAGTGAAAAGTCACTGGTTATCAGTGACCTAGGTGCCATCGGAAAATTCCGTGGAATCCCACTGGAAATTCAGTGAAATTCCACTGGAAACCAGTGAAAATTTACTGGAAACCAGTTAAACTTCACCGAATGACCAGTGCCACGGCACTGAAATTCCCAGTTGCACCTGGGTCACTGGAGCTTGCTACGAGTGGAAAAAAAAACGCCAAGAAAGACCATTGAACTAAGGTCAATCGTTTTAAACGGACAATGGCAGTAGAATTTCGATAAATTGATATGGAAACACCAACAAACAAGCATACATTATTTTATAACTTATTTCATCAATTATGTTCAATGACACTTGTTCCGCAAAATGATAAGACGATGAAAAAAATTACAGCATAATGATTTTTATTTTTGAACCGTTCAAACAACATTACTTTAAGTAATTGACCTCGAAAATCCGAAGCTTACACGGTACAAAACTATTTCTCATGGTGCACGTAGCTATCCGTTTAACTGGAATAAAAAAAAAGTGCATTAATCATATTAATCCAGGCTCTGAGCAAGCAAAATAACCTTTCGCTAATAAATGTTTACCCTTTGCATAACTTGCAGCAAATAAAAAATGCTCCAAAACACTCGTTTTATTTTTGCTATTTCGGTCGCTATTAATCAAAAGGCAGTGCGTAAAGTGTCAATTTGATTGAACATGCGAATGGTTAGTACATCAGCAAACACCCTGTATATATTGTTAAGCGATATCAATCTTTCAACCGTCTTTTCCTGCTGTTAAGTGTCATGTCTTTCTCCTTTTCGCAAGCGTAGCACATCTCAAAGCCGCTTAACGTTGGAATTTAGTGTGTACAGTATCGATCATATCAAATCATACTGGCTTACAGAAATTCTGAGCAGATTTTTATCGGTGCATTTTTGCATCCTCACAAGGTGCCTAATCTCGCCTAATTTAACCGAAACCTGATTGACGTAACTCTTTTAAAAATAACTCTGGATAATATAGCTTTAGTTAACATGACTCTATTTGACATAACTCTTGTTAACGTCAGTAAACATAACTTTGGCTAAGGTACAGTAACTCCAGTTAACATAACTCCAGTTGACATAACTTTGGATATAAAAACGAAAGTAGTTAAGTGCTGAAGAGTACAAAAAATGATTGAATAAATTTAATTTTAAAAGATCATCCAACTTGTCGAATGCGAGGATACGTTTGCGCTTCCTGATCTCGCAGAAATAAAAAAATAATAAAAAAATATATAAAACATAGAAAAAATAAATAAAAATTTACCATAAAAGTACGTTTATTTAATAAAAACTTTAAAAAATAAAATAAATCAATCATGACAGGATATTGGAAATTGCTTTAGGACCTTAAAAATCCGCCTTTAATAATGAAATAAATAGGTCAACACTAATCTTCTGAGCATAATTAAAATACGGCGTTTATACGCGACAGCAAGTCGCTGCAACCACTCCCAAAGACATCTTGTTCATTTCAAAACTCAAAGTTGCAGTTTTAAACCTAAAGGAGAAAACCATATTTGAAAAGATTACAAGAAAAGAATAAAAATGCGTTTATGGTAGTCATCACGGCGTTGCCATAAATAAAACAATCTTTCTTTCGTTTCGAAATTCATGCTGCGCACAAAACCAGAGAGAAACTAAATAGGCCTAGGAGAGTATGACCTTTGCGAGCGCAAAATGCCGATATAAATGATTTCGCCAGATATCTGCTAATATTCGGACTAAGCCATACATTTTGCCGACGTCGGGGATATGCTTTGTTGGATTCTCAGCCACGCCATATATCGTGATTGCATTGGGAAATATTTGATTCCGCACAAACGTTTGAGGCGAGATTGTGAGTGGGAAGGGTGCAAGCGAAAATGCTCGGGTCAGAAAGAGATAGATAAACTCGTTGATCGATTTACTGGCCCACGGTGCCGTGGGTGGCCTATGAATCAGGGGTTTGCATCATACCGCGATTAAAAGTTCAGCGAAAAACCTTATCTTTTAAAGGTCCAACGCGTGATTGAAAATGAAGTACTCTCTTTTTTTTTCATCGTTAATTAACCTTTATTGCTCGAAAATGCCTTGGGAGATTTTCGTTCAGATGATATTTTTCCATACTTAAAAAAAATAAGTATTGAAATAAAAAACTTGAAAATATTTTGAATAACACGAAAATAATGGGAAAAAAACTTTGCCTTAAAATGTTGCAAAACAAAAATTTGCAATGAATGCTTGAGCGGTTTCACCCAGTTTGAACCTTTTCATAACCCTTTGATTATGCGTATTTCTGAATTATAAGCTTGCAAATAAGGCTATATTTTTATTAAGTAGCTCGGTCGGTATACTTAAATTAGGTTAACTATAATTTTAGGTATTTCGTGCCTCGCTTCGCTGTCGCTCCCCTCGTAAGCCGCTAAGCTTATGCTGCTTATTCCTCGACGGCAGATATAAGCGGCATCAAACTAACCGTTAAGATAAGAGCCTCCATTTGGTATCGCCTCCCTCGGATTGGTTAGAGGCAACCTCTAAAATTTTAAGTGCATAGGAAAAAGATGTGCGCTGCAAGATGAAGCAAATCTCGTGGAACTCTCGAGGGATATCCGCAAGAGATTACGAAAAGTCGGCCGCATTTTAATCCCGATTGGCCGGTTAGGTTCATGACCCTGGGTTCACAGAGCGCCCCCCCCCACATTAAGCGCTTGTCGGCCACGCCGCACTCCTCGAGTTCATCGCTTCGCGACGCACAGCCCAACAAGTTCCTAATTGACTTAGGCTTTTTTCCAGGGGGGGGGGGTTAGGGAGCCTACGGGAAACTGCATACCATGAGTCATCGAGAGAAGCGCTGAGCCTAGCTTGTGTTCTGATCGTGTTATTTGCTTTGACAACGATGAGAATCTGTCATGATCCACGGAAAAGAAGAGCTGGCGGTATAACGAATTCTGATAGTTCTCTGCCCACTTTTTTTTTGTTTTTTTTTGTTCCTCCCCCCTTTCATTGACCTATAAAGCAATGCGTACTGGCCCCATATTGGAGCAACTTTCGATGGATAAGTGTTTGCGGCAACAGCAACTTATCCCTTACGTTGTCTCGGGGAGAAACACAGTCATTAACCCACTACCGCCCAGCAATGCCGTTCCGAAACAGAAAAAAACAAATGTATATTTACTGAATCTTTTAAGTTCAGTAGCCACAATTTAAAAAATATCAACCCTCTGGAAACTTGAAATTTTATAAATTTAGGCGTTTTTCAAAGCTTAAATTTTCTTATTTTAACGGGAAAAAAACTTCCAATTACTCTTAGCCTAAATTTTTCATTCCACTGACTTTCGGCTGTTATGGGTTAATTAAGAGGATAGAATAAAAGTTATCCTCAAGAACCGTTAAGAATCATAGTCGATTGAGGTTAACATTAAAAAAAAGAAGAAGAAAAAACGTCGGCTTCCTACTTCTTAAACCAAGAAAACCCAAGCCCGTTCGTTCACCCAACTTACTTAAATTTTTTGCAAATAAAATTTGATAAAAAAAAAAAAAAAAGAAAAAAAGAACAAGAACAGGAAAATAAAGTAACGTAACAGCAAGCATTTTGATTTACACGGCGCCTAAAAAGCCTCTTTTTAAAACAACGAGAGCAGGATTTGAGCCCTTGCAGAGCTGGTCTGACTGTTCCCTATGTAATTACGCGAGGGCAGTCATCCAACAGCTGCTCGGTGTAGATCGTTTTGCATAACGCGGTGCCCTTTGGGCAGCCTTTGGCTCGCTTTCGGCTTGCCTTTGGCTGGGTGACGCGGAGGAGAGCCTTTGAACACAGCAAGGCCTCCGGCGTCGACACAACGTTTCGAAACTCGTATTTTCCTTGTGTTTTTCAAAATGACGACCTTGAGCCGCTAAAGCGCGGCTCGGTGTTCTATTCTCGCTTTCCAACTTCGCGATAAAAGGTTAAATTTCCTACCTCTTAGTTCCACCTCTTGTTGGCAAGCCACGCGAAGCGACCTAACGTAGGACCTAGGTTAACCTAACCTAGGTTACCTGACCTAACGACCGCCTGGTGCTTCTTAAATCTCGGCGTGGAATACAGCCACTAAAAGAAGCTACACCCTAAAAAATAGTGAAAATTTCTTAAGGAGTAAAAATTCATTCCTAAATAATGAAATTTCACTGCGTTAAAGAGAATTTCCACTCCTATTTTTTTGCGAGGGGCTTCAATCGCGATTCGGTCGGCGTGGCGCCGTTAGCTTAGGTCAACGTAGGTTATGTCCCTTCATGCTCCGCTTGGGTTGGTGACAAAAATTGGCACACGGTAGAAAATGCGACCTTCAAAATCCAATGTAAAATAACAAAAAATACCGCGAGGAAACTATATCTCCCAGGAATGTATGCCCTGTCGGCAGATGTGCCGTAATTTGTGGTGACAGTCAAGTTATACTTTGGCTTCGATATCTTAGCGTGCAGTTCTTTATGGGGTGATCCGTTGGTCCGTGGCGGACCAGCGCTCCTCGCCGGGTGGCCAATAACTTAACGAAATTTCTTTTCTTTTTTCTAGCTTCGACGCGGGCAAGTCCACCAAGGGTGCCAGCAAGCTGCGAAGAGATTTGATAAACGCGGAGATAGCCAACTTAAGAGATCTATTGCCTTTACCGGCATCCACGCGACAACGATTGTCGCAGCTGCAGCTTATGGCCTTAGTCTGTGTTTATGTTCGGAAGGCCAACTATTTTCAACAAGGTGAGAAGCTACTTCTTCAAGAACTAATGATGGTGTGCGTTGTAAGGAGACTTCAACGCAAGTTAGCCGATTGCCATTCGGCAATCTTACTACCCGGAGTATTTTCAGACAGAGACTTTAACGCAAGTAAGATAATTGCACAACTTTTTGAGAAAGAAGTAATGAGTAGCATATATTTTTGATGGAGACTTCAACGCAAGGTAAATGATTTCAATCGTATTGACAACTTCGGAAAGTAGTATGTATTTTTGAGGCGAAGATTTCAACGCAAGTTGGGTGATTTTGATTGCATTGGTAGCTTTGGAAATCTGTGCTATTGAGAATATTTTGAGACGAAGACTTCAACGCGAGGTAATGAATGAATCGTATGGACTCGACAATTTGGGGAAGTAATACAAAGAACGTCTTTTGGTGAGGAGACTTCAACGCAAGTTGGGTGATTTTGACTGCATTAGAAATCTGTGCTAGTGAGAATATTCTGAGACGGAGACTTCAACGCAAGGTAATAAATTAATCGCATGGACTGGACAATTTGGGGAAGAAATACAAAGAACGTCTTTTGGTGAGGAGACTTCAACGCGTTCGGTGATTTTGACTGCATTGGAAATCTGTGCTAGTGAGAATATTCTGAGACGGAGACTTCAACGCGAGGTAATTAATGAATCGTATGAACTGGACAACTTGGGAGGGTAATGAAAAGAGCGTCTTTTGAGGAGACTTCGACGCAAGTTAAATGATTTTGACGTCATCGCCTTAGTAACCTGTGCTATATTATTTTGATGATGAGACTTCCAACCACAAACATACAGCTACCAAAAACAGACATTTTGCCGTTGAGGTGCGTATCTACCAAAATCATCTACAAGGTTACATCCTCACCTACCGATTCCCGACAAGACTAGAAGAGTATCTCTGAGATTTGTGTGGAGTGTAGGTGCAGTAGTCTCGCCGCTTAGCTTGCTGACTGCCGGGAGGGGAAGGGAGAAGGCAATGCAGGGGGGAAGTGCATCCCGCGGTAATTGGCCATAATTATAGTATGGGTGTGGTGACAACAATAGAGGTGAAAGCGCGTGGGATGAGGAGGTGAGGGGGCGGGGAGGGCGAGGAAGGCGACGTCAGGTGAAAGGGTTGAGGGGCTGAGAGCCTACTCGGCAGCGATTTCGAAATTGCGCTAAAGTCAAGAATGTTAAAATTGTTGCGGATGCTCAAGTGATTTCCAGCTGGAATGGATATACAGCTGGTAATAGCTGAATGTGTTAACCTACAGACAAGCTTCTGACCATGTTTTCACTGCTGCTACAAGTTACGCATCGTCGAAAGACATTAAATATTGGCTTTGACTTGGATTGCTAATTCTTTTTCGATTATTTTTAAAGGAAAATTTTCGTGTTAACTTTTGAAACGGTGTGTGATTTGCGTTTTTGGGTTAACGCACACCTCCAACAAAGCTAAACCACGGCCATGGTTCAACTCAAAGACTCATCAAGATAGCGCATATTCTCAAACTTTTAGTTTTTAGAGACAAAATCTTTTTTTTCGTGATAAGGTGCTAGAAACGTGTCACTTGCGTTGAAGTCTCTGCTGAAAGCAAATTTAAATAACGACTAACCTAAGTCTTCAGGTCTCAAGTCCCCTGCGTTGAAGTGTCTAGCTAAAAGCACACAGTAGAATAACAAAGCATCGTAAAAGGCGTCCAAGTCTCCAGTCACCTGCATTGTAGTCTAGCTAAAAAGTAGACTGTAAAATAGCAAATATCAGAGGCGTACAAGTCAATCCAGCCACTTGCGTTGAAGTCTCTGGCTGAAAGCAGACTGGAAATAACAAGTAACCTAAGCCTCCAGGTCTCCAGTCACCTGCGTTGAAGTCTCTAGCTAAAAACAGACTGAAATAACAAGTATCCTCAGCCTCCTAGTCTCCAGTCAACTGCGTTGAAGTCTCTAGCGAAAAGCAGACTGAGGAAAGTATCCTAAGCCTCCTCGTCTCCAGTCACCTGCGTTGAAATCTCTATCTAAAACACATTGAGATGAGTATCCTTAGCCTCCTTGTCTCCAGTCACCTGCGTTGAA
>Ga0058701_10005475_pt1 | contig 10547 bp, 5 predicted proteins | sample AgamicOrMae_FD_97039 | JGI IMG/M metagenome (GOLD analysis project Ga0058701, IMG submission 97039) | Agave microbial communities from Guanajuato, Mexico - Or.Ma.e | ecosystem: Host-associated > Plants > Phyllosphere > Phylloplane/Leaf | place: Guanajuato, Mexico | collected 2012-06-04 | reverse complement strand
ACTTTTTACGGATCGGAATCAAAGATTGTCTTTTTATAGTGTACGCTTTTCCTTTGTTTTACCTTTATATCAAGAATAGCTAAGGGAATACCTAAAACAGCTTAGTTGTTACTAGGAACTATTCCGGTGACTCTTTTATCCTTGGTCAGTTCTATTCGCACGCCTTGTGCCTTCAAGGGAAACTTGAACCCACGGAAATTAACCTGATACATTTTCAATGGGGTAGCGTTACAGTCATCTTTTTCATCCATACTCTAGTTCTAAAGGTTATTTTCTCCAGTTCAACTTTTCATTGTGTTATAAGGACCAAATAACATACAAGTGCAAGTTGGTAACGCTCGCTCCGCACAGCTGCGGCAGTTACTGCCGTCGAAAAGTAAGCAGCAACAAGCTTAGCAACCCAGCCTGTTCGCTTTTGTTAAGTGCCTCGACCCGCCGGCACTCCGCTAGCATTGGTCTTGGTGCGAAAGGTGGAGCACCAGAGTCGGAAAATTAAACCTTTCGAGTATACTTTTCGTGCTTCCATCGGAATACGCGTTGCTCGGAAGATGGATTGACTTAATTAAATTTAAAAATTCCCATCATTCTTTTTGCACTTCTTACGTTGAAACTCGACCCAGTTTTGAATTTTCAGGTCATTATCTGCATTTTATTAAAAAAAAAGCGTCATTACAACTTTTAAACTGTTTATGTATTTTTTGGGGAAAATGTCTTTTTTTTTCAGCGGAAATTTTTTGATTAATCTGAAAATGTTTCTGTGAACATGCTGGTTGCGTATCTGCCACCGTTTTTATTTTAGTTAGCTCGACTTCCGTGTTGACAAGAAAGAGGATTCTTGGGGGGGGGGTGCTATCTCTGTCTCACACTCAAGGCCCCCCACCCCTCCCAGGTTGGTCACTCAAGACGATCTGTCACTCGTCTCGCAAAAGGGGATTGCGGATCGCCTGTCCGGTTAAAGATAAGCTTATGTCCAGCTAAAGATAAGCTAATTGTATGCATTTTTCCTTTCTTTCTTTTTTTTTCTATTGATGTCATCTTTAAAGTGCTTCATTGTTTGGTTTGAAGAGGTGTCGCCTGTCTCAAGGACATTTCTTTCCCAGATTTATTGCTGTCACTTAGTCTTTTTGAGATACCGAAGATTTTTGCAGAATCGTGTTAAGTGTACCTGAAGTATTTTCCCATCTTTTTTTCGTATTCTTATTTTTGTTAAAATACTATTGCAGCCTAAAGTCAAAGGCATGGAATTTTAGCACGTAATATACAATTTTATCTGATGTTCATTATTATCATTATTTGTTGTTGCATTCTTTTGGTTGTATGGTATGTCAATAATCAAAATCGCTTTTGTATACGGTACATAAGATTTGCCCTCTATACGACTTGTTTTTTGTGGAATAGCTTTACCGAGACGGCTGTATAGAAAAATGTTTCACATAGCCGCCCACTTACCTACCCTTATTTTAATTCCTGTGAAATCTTAAAGTATTTGTTGCCTATAATTGAGTTAGGATGTGTACCTTTATCCGTAGCAACCTTTGTTAGGTGTCATGTACTTCGATTTGCTGCCGTTCCGCGTAGCTGTCGCTAAGCCTGATGCGGCTTACGTTTTGGTTGCAGGCTGCTGCTGCGAAGAATTAAGGACAGGAATGATGACATTTTTTGAATGAATATCTTTGGTATTAAATCGACTCGGAGGAGTGTTTCCTCCGGGTAATTTAACCATGTTTTTTTCTTTTTCTTTTAACTCGTATACTCCGAGGTTAAAGTGAACTAATGAGCTTTAAACGACATCTTAATAAAAGTGTTCTGTTAGAAAAAATCAACTTAATTCCAGCGCTCCTTTGAACCAGTTTTTGCGGTAAATTGTTAATTTTTTTCCGTTTCCTGCGCGTGCAATTGCCTTAAAAGGAATGACGGATTAATCGCCTATTTTACTTCGTATTAAATCCTCGTTCAAAAAAGGTCAACAGCTAATACGGAGCTTTTCCTTTGTCGCTTTCACGCTTTTGTCTTTTTTCCTCTGAGCCACCGAGTCGGATGCCCCTTTTCCGTTATGTGCAACCAAGATCAAGCTTTCGACTGATTAAACATCTGTTTTCCACCGCCCTTATGCACTTTGGACTACGGAACCACGTATATGATTCATTCACATATAACTATTTTTTTTGTGCAGAATACCCTATTTATTTTTATAGCTGAAGTTTTACCGGTCTGAGAAAATAGTATTGCGGCAGCAAAGCAAGGTACCAAAAACCTCACCCAGTTCAAACCAATGCTACTCTGACCATTACAGACCTAACCTTAGGTAATAAAACCTACTTTGTCATGTACGAGCAGTCCAAAAGGTATTGTCCGGTTCTGGTCGCGCTGAAAGGCTTCACCTTATGGGGAGGTACATTGGCCACCGCCTTGTTGCACGACCAGCATCGGACAATACCTTTTGGACTGATAGTACAGTAGATTCACCCTTATTGTAATAGGAGAATCGTAGATTCAGATGCAACAAAAGTCAAAGCACTGTCTGAAAAAATTCAGTCCTAATATTTACCGAATTTCAGTCGTGTCGTTCTTAGAATCAGCATAGTTTATAAAAATTAAAAACGATGTCTGAAATTCAGTGAGTAATTGGACTGAAATTCCTTTCAGATCAATGGATTTGACTTCGGTTGTATCGGAATTTAAGATTCTCTTTTTACATTGTAGGTCCTAATGGAGCATATCCTAACCGTTATTCTCATCCGGATACACCGACTTTACTCGGCTGTATGCTGTTAATCCCGATTTATATAATACCTGAATAGAAAACAAAAGGTGGACACCAGTGTTGCCAGATTCCGCAATTTCGTAAATTTTAATCGCGTCGAACTTTTAAAGCATTGAAGATAACCTGTCATGTCGGGTATGTTTTGGATCGCCCTCGAGCTGAGCATTCCAAAAATAGGATTGAACATTATGTTATCTTAAACAGTTAAAAAAATAGACGCGTTTAAACTTGACGGAGTCGTGGAATCTGACAACACTGGTGGACACTGCAACCTTTAAAAGTTTGCAGTGTGTAGCCCATCATTGTTAAGTACCCAACATGCTCTAAGAAAGGCAGGGGAAGTACGCTTTGGAAATTTGTGTCGTTTCCAGCCTGCTGGCAGCGCGCGGTTCATTTAAGCCCGAATGGTGCAAGGCTCAAATGTCAAAGACACTCCGAAAAACGACGGACCACTATTGTTCTCTGAAAGGTTGAAAGTCGACTCCCTAAGGTGTCATCTTTGTTCCTTACAAATCGGCTCTGTCCTTAGCTTGCTTAGGCCTGACCTCTTCAACACGCATCTTTCTGCGCGCCCTCCAGGCATTTCAATCTCCACTCATAGCCTGACAGCTTATATGAAAAATTTTCAAACGCTTTATTTGCGATTCAGAGTTTTTGAAATGAAATCCGTCTTTACTTTTAGCAACACAGCCAGCGTTGCCAGATTTCACGATTCCGTTTCTTTAAAACGCGATTAGCTTTTTAACCGGTGAAGATGATTTAGTGATCAATCCCATTTTTGGAATCCTCAGCTCTAGAGCGATCCAAAACATACCCAATATGCTAGGTTATCTGTAGTGCTTCTTAAGTTAACCGCGTTTAAATTTTTCAAAATCGCAAAATGTGGCAACATTGAAGCAATAACGAAACCTAATTAAATCTACTTGACCCATAGTAATGTAACTTTAGATAGTCTTAGCTAACAATTAAAACGACCTTAACAAAAGATGACCTAGGTAGGCTGTGAAAACTGACTCATTCCTACTTGTTAGTCCCGATTAATTTCTCCTAACCTAACCAGAACCTAACCTCACTTTTCCGAAACGCAATGACATGGTCTGTCTCATGTTTTTTTCCGATATTTTCGGAACGAATTATTATAGACAGAATTTTTTGTTAACGTACCATCGGATTTGATCGTGAATTGAGAGACTGGCCATTATAATAGAAGTCTCGACTTTTACGGCACGAACATTATAAATACAAAATCTGAAACTTAACAAGGCTGGTATGAAGTAACTTACCGTGTAACATGAAATTGGGCTAACCTTGTAACAAATTTGGGATTTTAATATTCTTGTAATGTGCATTTCTAATTCTTACTCGCGAAAAATGATTCGTGATAAATCTTGTAGGTAAGGCGCATGCCATACAGTTTTCAAAAGTTGAGTTGCATTAGTGTGACTGGTTTTCTGAAGTGAAATGAATTTTGTCAAACGTACTTATTAAAGGTTTGATCTGTCTAGAACTTGTTTGGTCAGGTTAGGTAAGGTTAGGGTCGTCCATTCTCCAACGTAACGCGAAATAAGCCGTTTCTCGGCCCTTTCTTACTCACGTTACGCATTTGTCGAGATCAAATGTTTGGGGCAACCCCCCCCCTTTTTTTTAGCACTACGTGGTAAATGGATGACCCCAACGGTTAGTTTGCGTTCGATAGGGTCATTTTTGTAAGAAGTGATTTAGACGAGCTCTAGTCGCCTGGCGGAATTGGTAATTCAAAAAAAGGCTTCATATAGACACTGTCAGAGTGGCTTTTTGAATCAGGAGAGTTCGACGAGATATGGAATAATTGGTGTGGCTGATGCATTGCCCTATCTCTCAAAGCTAACTAAATTTGTGTTAACCTGCACGCGGAGAAAATAACTTTCCTGCCTCAACAAAACGTTTTTTTTAATCCTCGATTTATCTTAATTGCTGTGACAAATTCAATTTTTACATCAATGTAAATTGTTACCACTACACAGTTGTCGCAACGAGGGATATTGTCACCAGTTCTGGTTTGTTGAGGCTTTATTAAGAAACGTTTTCTTGAGGAAACAAAGTCATTTTGACCGTACTTAATTTTATATTATCAAACAGATGAGAATTACTCAGAACATGAAGTAGGTCATTTGAATCGGTATAAGATCACCGCGAGCGTACAAAGGCGTGAGGTCAATTCTTTGGCAAAACTGGCGATTTTGGATGTCAGGCCCATAAAAGCTATCAGTTTGATTAAGGATTCGGTAAACGTAAGTGAAAAATTGGCAACTGCGTTGAATTGCTAGCTCGGTTGGTTCGGTGCGGCCAAAATGCGACGTTGTCTAATTTGCGTGGCCTTGGAGGGCTGAGTGTTGTGGTTGGGCCACTGACAGACCCAAATATTAGACATTTTTGCGTTGCCCGGTTCAACGGAAGCTTGGTGTCACGCGGTCTAACCGGAAGTCGAAGGGGTGCATATTTTAGGTGTCCTTTATATGCAGGCGGAACTGTGGTACCTAGACGCACGGACTTAATCCGCACGGAGCGGCGGCTGCGGCCGGGCCGGCGCTGGCCGCACCGCCGCCGCCACTGCCGCTGAAAGGGAGTGTATGCCGTCCTTTTAAGAGGAAATTTGTGGACGCAATTACTCCGAAAGGGTTAGAGCAACAATTAAAATAATTGCGCTATGTGTTAGGGCATTAAGAGAGCTATCACGAAGCGTACTCGCTTCGGTGGGGGTCCATAACTGTGCTCCGGGACCGTGTATTAAAGAACTGCAACCTAACCCACCCTTTTCTTATCCTACCTAGCCTTACCTTACTTCGTTACCTAACCTACACTAACCAAACCTAACACCAACCTATGCTGACCAAACCTAACCTTACCTAACATACAGTAACCAAACCTAATCTAACCTATGCTCACCAAACGTAACCTTACCTAACCTCTACTAACAAAACCCTTCTTTACCTAAGGTAAATTTAGGTAACTTACGAAAGGTAGGTTACCTAACGCATAACCTACCCCAACCGAACCCAACCCGTCCTTATCCTACCTTACCGATCCTCACTATTCCTAAGCCAGCCATCGAACTTAAGCCATCCTAACCTTAGCTTTTTTTCCCCCCTTCTGTTTAGGATAGTCTGTATTGGTATGCTGCACAACCTCTTGGATAACACTAGACAAAATTTGAGGTTGATGTTTGCATTACTCTTTAAAACTTAACCTTACCAACGTCAGCTGACCTAATTAAAATTAACCTGCGATGTTTCTTGGTCACTGCTAAACTGACCCAACTCAACCGAATGGCAACGTAAAGCGTATTGATTCCCTGTAGCTGCACTACCTTAAATGTCAAAAACTGCAATAAATATTTATTGGCTTTTTATTCCATTTAAAAAATATTAAATATGTTCTTTGCTTCCACTTGGAGGATTTTCTTTGAAGCCTGTCTTTTTCCCCCAAAACCTACTTTCCAAGAGAGTATTCCAATATCTCGCTCTTACAGGCTTTTACGTCGTGTTCCCCGAAATCAGTGTTGCCAGATTCCGCAATTTCGTAAATTTTAATCGCGTGTAACTTTTTAACCATTAAAGATAACCCAGCATGTCGGGTATGTTTTGGATCGCTCTTGAGCTGAGCATTCCAAAAATAGGATTCAACATTATGTTATCTTCAACGGTTAAAAAGTTAGACGCGTTTAAATTAGACGGAGTCGTGAAATCTGACAACACTGCCCGAAATGTCGCCTTGTTAGAAACTAGCAGAATGATTCGAAAGAGGGATAAAAAAAAAAGTCCAGTCAGGCGTTCCGCAACTTTAATACAAGAGAAACTTGGCAATGAATAGCTTTTAAAAGAAAATTTGAAAGACGCGTCATGAATTGGCGGTGGAGGCGGGCGGACCGGAGCGGGCAGACCGGGCGCCGGCCACTCAAATGTCCTTGCGGGACGCCGAAAACATCGTCAGTTTGTGAAATATTCTAGTCATAAAAAGAAACGAGCTTGATACGGAAACAATCTAATATCAGGTGAGCTACAGGTGGAAAAAACTAACGACGCGCCGAAAACGTTTGGAGCGAACGACACAATAATTTTGAGGTGCGAGACAAGGCGCGAGGTGAGGCGCGAATCCAGGTGGGTGCAAGGCCCATGTCTCCGACACAAGATATGTTCTTCTGCGAATTGGATTAAATTCTAGTTTGGAGCTGGTTTGGATTGGACAGCAATGCAAATCCTAATGTCAAAGCGAAAAAAAAAGAACCCTCTAAATTTTTCATATTGACACGTAAATAGTTGTGGCCTCCATTTGATAATAATGTGGACATCCATAAGAAACTTCTGACATGTCAACCCGAGTCTGAATATGATCAAAAAACTGTGATCATATAATTTAACCCTTTACAGCCCGAAGTATTTGGAGTGAAATTTAGCTTAAGAGAAATTAGAAGAATTTTTTCTCACTAAAATACGCAATTTTAAGCTTTTTAAAATGCCTAAATTATAAAATTTGAGGTTTCCAGAGGAGTGATATTTTTTAAATTGAGACAATATTGAACTGAAAAGATCCTCAATTTTTTTTCTCTCGCCGAACGGCATCGCTGGGCGGTAAAGGGTTAATATTTTTTTGGCATGAGAGATATACAAGTGTAACGTCTGTTTGGCCTTCGAGAAAGACCTGGTTATATCAATTGAAGACTTTGAACGAGCTCTCTAGTTTTATATGAGTATTGGTTGGACAACCGTCTCGAAAACTATGGAAAAAAACGTGCTGTATGTGTTTCACCCCAATGCCCCAAAAATGTGGGCTGGGTGTGAGGCTTGTCTGAGAGGGTATTTTCGTATCAGATATGAAAAATATACTTTGCGGCGCTTATGATGTTATTTTTGAACACACTACCTAACCGCTGGGCGATCAATCCATATCTTACCAACATGTGGTTTGGTGAAATAAATTTACATTTCGCTGTTGTCCGCGACTGATTCTTAAATATATTGCTGTCTTGTTTGTGGATAATGATGGAACCTCTCGATGCATGGTTCTCGATTGTTCAGTAGTATAAGTTACCGAAGTACTTGCGGCTGAAAAGATTCAAAGGAAGAGCGGTGAGAGATGGTGAAGTTGGTTTGCAACAATGGCGTAACGAATCTCCAGAAAAGCTTTTGTTTTGATTGTTGCCTGTGATGGAAGGTAACATTTAATTCCTCGCTAATAAATGGCCAACATTATACCAACATCTCATTAGGAAGATATTAACGAGAAAAATGTTAGGTGGAAGCTTGTAAGTGCCCCATTGTTGCCGACCGAATACGGACAACAATGCTTTGATATTCCTCTTAAGATGTGGCATTGTTGAGCGTATGACGGAAGCTAGCTACGTTTCACTGCTCAGCGCACCGTCTTTGAATTTAACCTCTTCCTTTGTGCGTTCTCGTTTACTCTCCAAAGTTTAAGGCTGTTTAGCCTTTTCAACCTCGTTTGTTCAACCGTTGTTCAACATTTGATGCATGTTTGATGCATGATGATGGATTAACGACCCACGACCAGAGTTATAGATTAGTCAAGGTCATGTAAGTTGCCCTTTGCATTACTTTGCTATCACTCCTTTCGACTTAACGAAAAAAAAAGGCCATTAAAAATCGCACATGTTAATATTTTATTGTGGCGTGGAATAGTCAGGCTTTCGTAGCTCGTAAGGATCAAAATTACTGGACGCTGCGCCGGGTGCTCGTCATGTGGGATGAAAAATTAAGTCACAACCGTTATCACTGCGTATAGAGCCGTTGCGGTCGCACGTTATGTTTATTGCAAATTGGTGCGTCAAAAATAATAAACAGGACCCCATCTTAAGATAACCGTTATGGTCTTTCTTAAGAGCAAGAAGACGTCATGCGTCACATAAGTACTGTGGCGCAGTGACGATTTTCTGATTCGAGAGATGATACTGTTAGTTTAGACAAAGTTCGGTTGCACGTTTTGTGGGGGAGGGAGGTGAGGTCATGTTCAACAAAGTCCGGTTCTAGATTCTAGGCCAAGACATAAATTCACGCAAAAAAAAAAGACTGTCGAAATTACAATTTTCAGGTCACAATTTTGATTTGGTTACAGTTACGAAAAAAATGTAATGGTGACAAGAAAACAGTAAAGGCAACAAAAAAAGATTGTTATTTCCACAGATGCAGTTGTGATGTCTTTACTAACAAAGCGCGATTGTCAGTGTCACAGATATTTGTTACTGTGACAGAGTCATTTTACAGGGAAAAGTAAAACCTGTTTCAGGTGCTCTTGTCCTAAAACTGGTGACGTGTGCGTTTTCGCAAATTTGTTTTTTGCTTGTCAATTGTTTGGTTTTTGACCGATTTTCAATTTAAAGACTGGAAAATGCAGGCAACATCTAAATCAACATTTTACAACGCTTTAAACCAAAATCGGTAAAAAAGTAAGCACGTGACAAGCAAAAAACGGTTTTACGAAAACAGGCACACGTTACCAGTTTTAGGACAAGAGAACCTGAAACAGATCTTATTTTTCTCTGTGTTTGTATGTTATCTCTGTCATCTCCTTCGCAGTACATATATCTCGGAATAACTTGGTGCAAGTGTTGATTGTGTAGGAATTTTGAGCTTCTTCCTATTTTTCGTAGAGCTCTGTCACCAAATCGGAACGGTGACGAGACAGGTTAGCAGCGGTGTTCCTGTCGCGATGTTATTTATTCCGATAGAAAATCCGGAAATAACTCGACATCAAACGCTGTGCTTCTAGTGCTTTTAAAATTTGTGGACTTGATGTCTGTGGCGTCAAGGTACGCCTAAGAATATCTTCACAGCCTCCTCGTCGGAGAACGGTATCGCTTGTCAAATCTTGAGGACTAACTTAGAATAGACAAAAGCTGTGTTTCAGCTAAAGCTAGGTCCAATAACCAGATGTCAGCACTCTGCACTATGCTTGTGGAAAGAATTTCGAAGGAGGGATTGCATTAACCCAGTGCAATAATGCCTCTGCCGTAATCAACTTCTGTAAGAAGTATTTGTCTTTGGGTTTGTCGACAGAATATGTCGTCACACACGGGGAAGAGGGGAGGAAGGGTAGTTCTTCAATTAGGGTGAGGGGGAAGGATGGAAGACAAGGGATATAAGAATTCCGAAACGGTCAATGCTGATTGGCGTATTTTTATTGACGCTTCCTTAAGAAGTAAATAAAATGAAGTTTTATGGCCGGCCTGTTCGCACTACTCTCATAATAGCAGAACCTAACTTGAGCTGGCCTGATAACCCACCCTACCCCAAGAATGTAAACCCAAGGAGCACTACTGTTATGATGTTTGCAAAGCAGTGCGATTATCCACAACAGGAAGAGACATTACTTTTAAGAGAATCCGCAAGGAGGTGCTTGCCATGGGTAACAAACCTATAACAAGAAATACTGTCTTTGCGGCGAACTTTCTTTGTACCCGTTTTTAGACAACGGGAGAAGTGCACGTCCCAGAAACATTTCCAAAACTTTTTCAAGAAGGCGAGGGGTCATTTTGAATATTTTTGGTGATTTTCAATCAGAAGATATTTTTAACATGGAGAAAGATGTCTGACAATGAGATGAGGTGGGGTTTTGTGATTTTTTTTTGTTTTTAACGAAAAGATTTGGGATGTTGATTTGAAATCTACCGCTTTGATCTTGACCTTTAGAGCAGTATGAGGTTTAGTAAATAGTTTATTTGTTCTTAAAACCAATATACTTGCTGTTTTTATTGGAAAAAAGTTTTCTTTTATACTGTACACTGTATTTT
>Ga0058701_10005474_pt1 | contig 10548 bp, 10 predicted proteins | sample AgamicOrMae_FD_97039 | JGI IMG/M metagenome (GOLD analysis project Ga0058701, IMG submission 97039) | Agave microbial communities from Guanajuato, Mexico - Or.Ma.e | ecosystem: Host-associated > Plants > Phyllosphere > Phylloplane/Leaf | place: Guanajuato, Mexico | collected 2012-06-04 | reverse complement strand
TGGTACCAAAAAAAAAAAAAAAAGATCACTTTTTTCCTAAAAGCCAGCGTGGTTATTTGCCAAAGTCAATCACCATTTATTTTGACTTCCTTGAAGTAGCAAAAAAGGTGCTCATTAACCAGGGCTGCCAACTGCACTTGGCCCGCTGCACCTGGGCCTGCGTGCTCCGTGCACCCTTCTGCGCGTGTTTGCGGGTAATCATGCTACCATAATTGAAAAGATTGAGCCAGGTATTAAAGTCAATCTTAGAGGGACTCATAGCAAAGATTGCAGTCCATTTAATTTTTAACGCGCTAAAATTGTCAGTTCGGAGATTCCTGGAGCGCAAAGGTGAGGAATGATTTCTTCTAATGATCCAGAATTAAATATTGCATTATATTTGTCATATCTTACAAAATTTTCTCATTATTTTTCTATAGATTCTTTTCACGGCAAGATGTCGTGGATATAAATTTATACATGAATATACAAGGACTGTATAAAATACTGCTGTACAAATAGTATAATTTATTTTACATGTTGCGATCTCAGCCGGAGATTTCGCAAAAGGCATAAATCTCTTGCCGCATCTTTCCGTCCGTTCGTCGTGTGGATATCGTAGAGACCAAGAAGCAACTTCGTGGAGAACATTTCAGGAAGAGCACGTATCAGGCTGGGAACCTGCAACAAGAAAAGTCGCAATTGAAATCAAAAATCAAACAACTTAAGTTTTCCCAAGGTCAAAATTACCTTGACCCAATGTTCCTCAATGTATTTTGATTACGATACTTAGAGCTTAAAAAAAAAATCAGACAAAGTTAAAGTTAAGTTGTTTTTCCTTTTTTTTATTGTCAATCAAGAATCGAAGAATCTCAGTGCTATTCAATTATAAATAACTCGATAAAATTTCGATGCATCACTGCATCGAATACATAAATGTACCCCCAGAGCTTAATCAGTAAGTTTTTCATTCAAAACGTTGCACTGATCTTGAAGGACACCCCGCGATGCGACCTTTTCTCGTGATCAAAATTAAAACTCATATCTAACCCATAACAGCCCAAGGTATTTAGAGTGAAATTTAACTTAAGAGGAATTCGAAGGATTTTTCCCATTTAATAACGAAATTTTAAGCTTTGGAAAATGCCTAAATTATTAAATTTCAAGTTTCCGGAGGGGTGATATTTTTTATATTTTGACAATACTGAACTAAAAAGATCCTCTAAAATATTTTTTTCTGTTTCCGAACGGCATCGCTGGGCGGTAGAGGGTTTTAAACATGACATAAACTAAATAATTTATATTTAAACATAACATTTCGCAAGCGGCCACGAAAACGTTTCCGTATTTAAAACTCGAGTTTCCTTGCGGATTTTCATCTAAAATTCAACTTAGCTCGGCAAAAAATGTCCTTGATAAAATTTCACCGCGGCGAAATTTCTGTGGAAAACTTACCAGAGTGGAGGGCATGTCTTGAAGCACGATCGGAGCATGCTCTTTCCCTGAGGAAACGATCAGATCCAAAAATCGGAAAACGAAATGGGTCTGCAGCGAAATTTCGCCGTCTCTTGTCACTAAGATGTTCATGACGGCAAATAAGTCTCGCAGTGCCGTCGCCAAGGGCTCCCCGATAACGTTCACTCCGTTCGCACTGCCGCCGCTGTGTTTGCTCGAAAGCGCTCCGTTGAAGACCAGAGAGGGCGCTGCTGTCGAATCTCCCGGGTCGCCCACCAGAGACTCCAACCTCAGCATCTTGCTGGACCGCCCCATTTCACCCTCCTGGAAAAAAATTAAAAAAAAAATTATGCTATACACCAAAAAAATTAAGTTATTAGCGTGAAGAACAATAATCTTTTGAGCATGAAGGTAGTTCGGATATTATACTTGCATGTATATGTCCAGATATGAAAAATATAATAAGGAAAAAATTAGGATTAAGCGTTTTTATATACGTCTTTTGGGCGTGAGGGTAGTTCGGGTATCATATTATTATCATACTTTCGAGTATATGACGTAATTGAATCAATAACAATATGCATAAGCCTTTCGTTTGATACGGCTATTGATCGCACTATCTTAAAATCTAACCAAAATACATGCTCTGACTCAACCCGTTCTATTTTCATATCAAAAACAGATATTTTCGTTCGTTTTCGAGATAGCGAATTAAATGGAACGCTATCGCAGAGCCTTTCGTTTGGTGTGACTGTGGGTAGGTCAGCCTCGAAAATCGACCGAAATACTAAGGACCCGTTTTCACCTCATACCCATAAAAGGTCAGAGGCTACCCAAACAGGTATTTTTTTTTAAATACTAAGATACAGTGGATACCGTTCGAAACGGTATCAAATATAATGAAGCAGATACAACGACGAAAGGTTACTGCAAAGTTCGGTTTGCTATAAATGTCCTATCCAACAGCTGATATCACTTATAACTATGATTGGATAAAACGAGAAAAATTCCAGTTCTCTTGGCCATCGTTCAAGACAGCTTTCACTGAAATTTTGAATAAATTCTGCAAAAAATGAATTACCTCGTCGTCGCGATGTTGCCGCTTTCTCGATTTCCCTGAGCCAGGATGATCCGGACCTTCCAGCTGGGCCGCGGCGAAAATGCAATACGCACAAAGCCTCGCTAAGGCGGATCCTTGAGGCTCAATCAACTCGTCGTTTCTGAAAAAAGTTTGAATTATTCTCTTAACAGCCATTTTTATTTTTTATTTTGCTTGAAATTGAACGAGTTTTTCTCTAAAAGTTATACATTTCTTCATATTTCTCAACCATTTTATTGAAAACTGATTTTCTTTAAAAATGTTTATACGATCGCGAATGTCAAGTTGGGTTCGATAGGAAGAGTAGAAGTTATGCTAGCTGAAGTAAGATTACCGTATGTTAACTCGTTATTGTCCAGCGATACTGCTCGGTAAAAGCCAAAACCTTGAACGACGTGTTTATGCAATATGGCGATTCAGATATCGCCCTCTCAGATTCCTTATATTCAATATTTAGTAATTTTTCAAACGTCTTAACTGCAAATTTTATGATTAAGATCAGGAACATCGTTAAAAGACACCTAAAGCAGAATAATTCTTTTAAGGTAAACACACTGCACACTTCAGACAAACGGGGTTACGCTAAGCTGGACGCGGAAGTTACTGAATATTTTGTGGTAAATGAATTTAGATGACATTTCCAAAAACCCTGCATATAGAGCAACTTTGAGGTAAACAATTACATTCTCTTCTTAAATTGAACAGCTGAGGGACTTTTCCAGATTATAGTATTGAGGGTAACACTTACAACAAGCGATTTTGCAAGTACTTTGGTAAAACTTGGGTCAGAAGAGCTAAGGTGCAGCTCTCGATATCAAGATGAAAAACAGCTAAGGCAAGATCTACAGCTCTCAGCAGCTCTTCCTGATACGAAAATTTCAGCACCTCCTGGCGAAAGAAAAAGCCACAAATATTATGTTAGTTGATTGGCGTACTGAACGCAGAGTAGACGACTGGGCACGCAGTACTCACTCTGACTACGTTAGTCACAAACCAGTTGCAACCTGCTGTGGGCAACAGGCTTTCAAGAGCCTGAGCGGAATCATGGTGAAGCCACCCTCTTTGTTGGATTCCCGCCCAAATCGACGAAAGCTGTTCGCTGATTGGTTGCTTGGATATAATGCTGCAAAGAAATTGAGCTCGGTAAAGTTCGGATAGTTCCGAGAAATTTGAACTTTGGAAGGATTTTTCCCTTCCAAATTTCAACACTATCCCTTCCGAAAAGGATTTTCTCCTTCTCCTTTTTTATGTACTGTCGAGGGCAAAAATGGCTGACAATGATTTTTTGTTCTTTTAAATTAAGGTTGGCAATACAATTGAAATCGATTGAAACGCGGGAGCACCTCCCTATCTAAATATATACGTAGTACCAACTCAAATTGGAAAAAAATAAAATAGCTAGTCAGCCATTTATGTCCTCAACTGTACGCCTACTCTCACAGAAAATCGAAATGTTGATTGGCTGTACTATGGTCAAGTTTGGAATTAATCTTGGTTAATTTATCTAAGATCGTAAGGTAACCTGGCTGAACATTACGTAGTTCCAAAATTAAGATGGCCTTCCATAGTAAAAACTCATTTTCAGGGCTTCTTAAAAACGAATATTGAGAGTTAAGCCGCTGAGTAAGTCGTGTTAGTATTTTACCTGTTGGACATGGTGTTCGACTTTCCTTTCGGTTGCGCGACCGGTACGTCCTGCTGCATCTTGCAGATGATTTCGGCCATCAGGTCGGACCTCTCGGTGAAGAACTCCTGCGACCCTGCCTCGGCCGTGGGCTTCGATAAAAGTTGCTGAACCATGTTCATCGGCTTAAGAAGCGCATCTTGGTGCAAGATCTAGCGAACGAAAAAAAAATCCGATACATTGAAAAGGCCTCACACTCAAAATAACCTTATGCTCACAACGCATAGAAGCACTTGTCAGAAGCACTTCACACCCTACCGATAATCTGGAACAGGCTGTTATCTTCAGGAGGAAACATATAAGCAATGTATTTTTGATTTCAATTAAAGCTTAATTTATAAGTATATTTAAGCTAAGTAACGTTATGCAGAAGTATGGCGAGGTTACGTTTGGTAAGGGTTTAATAATGCTAGATTTGGTTAGGTTAGGTTTCGCACGGTGATGGTAGGCTGAAAATCAGTACATTTTACGGATAGTGTCAAGACATTTTCGTATTTAATTATAAAGAGAATATGACCCACTACCACCCAGCGATGCCATCCGGAAAGAGAAAAATTTATTTTAGAGGATTTTTTTAGTTCAGTATTGTTAAAATTTGAAAAATATCACCCCTCTAGAAACCTAAAATTTAATAATTTTGGCATTTTCCAAGGCTTAAAATTACGTTATTTACTGGGAAAAATCCTTCAAATTTCTCTTATGCTAAATTTCACTCCAATTACTTTGGGATGTTATGGGTTAACCGGTCCTATGTATAGTAACCAACCAATCAAGCTCTCTCGTTCGGGCGTAAAGGTCAACATTTTATATCAACCGTAAAAAGAAAAGCATAATTCAACAAAAACAGAAGCGTTGATACTGTCACAGAACTCCGTAGGTTGATGATTTTTTGAGCCACTCTTAATATTGCGACTTCTCAGGGGAGAGGGATGTTACCTGCATGTAACTGCAGAGCCAAGTCGCTGCACAGGCAGGCAAGCAACACATTTTCGATCCCAGAGCGTTTAGAATGCGCTTCACATCGTTTGGCGATAACGCCTCGTGCTCCCAGGCGAGAAGGACCTCTTTGATGGCAGCAGGGACACTCAAACACACCTCGTGCCATTTCACGTGACTGGGACAAACAACATAGACATTACAACCCAGACACTAATCCTTTCATCTCAACTCACATTAGATTTGAAATATATCATTTTCTACTTCTTGCGTTCCACTCGTCGCTACACCGATCGGAGCGAAACCTAACCAACGTTAACGAACGCCAATTGCTTCTCGACGGCATCAGACTTGGTGATATCTCATCAGAACGACAGCGAAGCAATGCACCCAACCTATGCAAACTTAGCCCAAACTTGTTTAACATTGGTGAACCAAACCTCCGCCAATTTTAGTTGGTAATACTCATAATAAAAGGTTAAAATGGAGTGGAACACACGAGGTAGAAAATGCTGAACTTAAAATTTACTGTGTTGTTAGTATGTGACCTACCTGCTGAATTCGGTTTCATTTGAGTTTAGTTGAGACAGCAGTTTAGTGACGCGTTCAGCGTCGTAATGTTGCACAATCTGATCGGGAGATTTTGGTCTACCCCGCTCGACAAGACAATCTCGAACCCACAGCTCGAAGAAAGATTTGCCGTTCTGCTCGGATAATACCACCTATGAGACGACAGAGAATGTCATGAAGTCAAAAACTGCAAAAATGTAGTTAAAATGCGGATTTTTTAATAATTACTTTGGGGAAAGATTTGATCGGGAAGGAATAGAATTCTTTTGTTTACTTTGAAGGACTCAAGCCTCGTCTGGAGGCAAACTAGTCTGTAGGGTGGTCACAAAATAGCCAAGGCCAGCAGCAGAGTCCGACAGAAATAGAAGCACATAATCTATGGCTGACATATGTCTGATAGTCTATGGCTGACGGCCGGACGCGATAGTCCAACTGGTTAGGCCGGCTTCCGGTATTTTGTAACCAAACCACTCTTAAAAAATAAAATAAAAAAAATAATAAAAAATCATATAAAAAACTTTTTAAAAAAATAAAAAAAAATAATTAAAAAAAAAAACTAAAAAAATAATTTTTAAAAAAAACCTTACGTCTGAACCATAAGTTTGAACGATGAGACAAAGCATGAGAAACGTGATATCAAAGAGCATAGCTCTCGTGTGAGCGTTTTTGCCACTCGCTCCCAGTTCCTTCGACGACTCGTTCAACTTAATGAGACGCGATACAAAAGTTCGCAAATTTCCTTCGACCGTCGCCAGGGCGAGGATCAGCTCGAAGTTCTTCCCACTGAGAACCGGATAAAGAACCTTCAGCAAGGGTTCCTGGAAAACAAAGCAAAAAATTATGATATCCGGTAAGCAAGGAATAACATCAGTCCAAAATAGACGTCAAAACTTAACACGCTATTATATTTTTCATAACCCAGCCGAAATTTGCGCAGGTTTGATTTAAATTTTAGAAACTCTCGACCAGTTGAAAACTAGGTTTCTAGATAGATCTAGTTTCTCGATAGATCTAGTTTCTAGATAGATATGGTTTCTAGATACTTTCTAGATAGAATGGACTAAATTCACAAACCGGTTGTAAAATTTGTATTATTTTTCCTAAGAGATTTGCTTAACCTAAGTAATTATAAGGGCGCCTAAGGTTCGCTTGTCTATTGGTTACCCTTTCTAGGTAATTCACTATTACAAAAGATATAATCTAGATTTAAAAATTCAAAGTCATTTCAATTTTACAGCTGGAATTTTAAGGCTAGGAGGGATATTTAAGGTTGCCTACCGGTTCGGCGTACTCTTGCTCTAAAGTCATCAGGATCCGGGCTAACAGAGGCTCCGCTTGTTGCAAAACACTCGACGAAGGAAGTGCGGACGGACTGCTTTGTTCTAATTTCAGCGGTGCGGCCATGGTTGCTTCCCTACAGAAAACAAACTTCAATTGAGAGAAAAGGCAACAAGAAAACCATCTTTGGAATCTTTTAGTACAGCTGATGGCGCCAAGTTCGAGGGAGGGGATTCCAATACCCTGTAGATACAGTACACAAGCTTGTCGTACCTTTTAGCCTTGAAACTTTGTACATGACTGTCTTGAATCAAGCCAACTTTGCGTAAAGCCGTCATCAGATAAAGAAGACAGTTTGAAGGCCATTTGGCATCGATGACGTCAAGGAGGGCTGTGAACTGGAGGAGCATCTCTAAAGCGTCCACAACATCCGGGGAGAAGTCGTTCTTCTCGAGGATCCCTTTCGACGAAACGTGGAGTTGCAACAGAATCTGCGGTAGTTTAATGAAGGTGAAGACGACCCAGAGCGATGAGGTCGCTTGACACCACGAAACTTGTGACTTGTCTAAGACGTTATTCACAATCAGCAGGCCCGCCCGCATCGTTTCGCAGTACAGTCGAGGGGTGCTAAAGCCTTTTAGCCTCTGAACCACTCGTAGACGGTTTACGTAAACTTGCGTCTCTTGGCAAGGGTGGAGTTGGAGTTCTATTACTAACAGGGGTTGTAAACAATACGTCAACGGCTCGCTGGTGTCGTCGCTCGGCATTGAAGATATCTTGTTACTCTGCGAATTCAACGACTGCAATTTCCTGCGAAATAATAAGAAGAAATGTTGCAATTAACTGGCTGAGAGACGGATTCCGAGGAAAGAGGTGCGGTGAGTTGACCTGCAAAACTGCAGTTTTACCTTAACCCACTACCGCCCAGCGATGCCGTTCGCAAAGAGAAAAAAATATTTTAGAGGATCTTTTCAGTTCAGTATTGTCACAATTCAAAAAATATCACCCCCCTGTAAACCTGAAATTTTATTATTTAGGCATTTTCCAAAGCTTCCAACTGTGTATTTCAAAGGAAAAATACTTTCAATTTCTCTTAATCTAAATTTCACTCCAAATACTGTGGGCTGTTATAGGTTAAGATTCCCGAGAAGAAAGGGGGGACTGGGCTTGAGGGGTCGAGCTGAGCGATGGCGAATCGAGGAACATGGCACCTAGCTAATCTAACCCAATCTTTTCTTCCCGCAAATACGAAAATTTACTTTGTCGAAGACATTCTCTGACCCAGGAGAGACTTACCCGAGAGATGTGGACAGACTTGACGGAACTTCGAGCTCGTGTTGCTGACGCAAAAAATTCTCTATGATTCTGCATCTCTTCACAACCTCTTGGTGCAATTCTGGAAATAAAGACCATACGTAGTGTACACGAAATAGCCCCATGAATGCACGTTTGAGGAATACACAAAACACGGGCGAGTGGCATTTGCCTATAGCTTAGTTGTAAGACGCTCCGCAGTGGAGTGTTTGGGACTTACCTTCATCTTCGTGTTTGGCGAGGTACATCATGGCCATTATAAAATCATCCTCGGTAAATCCCGCTAGAATATTGGCGGGCATTTCAAGCATTTCAGGATATGCCACTGTAAGCGGACCTCCCGCGGGAGATGAGCGGCTGGCGGTTTCCAACGCATAGTTCATACACTGAAGTAACCATAATGTGACTGACAAAACTGCTTTGGCTAAGACTGCTTCCTCTGGCTTACCCCGGCAAGTGATCCCTTGCTAAAAACATCACGGAGATTTTCTTTAATGAACAAAGTGTATAGGTAGACACTTGTGAAGGAATGAAAGTGATCCTTACCTGCATTGACTGTAAGAACTCCAATAGGCTGATGATGCAATGTGGTTTGTCAAAATCTTGGAATTTCTTTATCCGCATCATTACAGCAGCATAAGACACCAACTGCAAATAAAACAGTAGCCTTAAATGCTAATGTAGAAGCTAATTCAAATACCCAGGAATATATGCAGTGGAGTGGATAATTGATTAAGGGGAGAGAAAAGACCAGAGGGTAATTCATGGTCACATTCCTGATCATAATTTGTCCTAGGATAATGAGGATAAAGATAAAAAATTTAACACACATACTGTTAGAACTAGTTTTATAGAAACAAGCTTAAAAAAGGGTCTAGAGCTCTATGGAGGATACAACTACAACAGGCACTTTAACTAGGTCAAACTAATCTTATCTTCAATAGGTTGGTAAAGCAGTTTTGATTACACTTTACTTATGTTTAAAAATGTCAGAGCTTTAACATGAACAAATGTGGCAGTCTACAGATACATTAATGTAATTTTAATTACCTGTGAACTTAAAGTGTGCTGTAAGTATGACAGTAGCAACTGATTGGGCCCTGGACCAATGAGAGCTTGCTGTAAAATACAGTCTGCTAAGTTATATACATCTCCACAGACACCTCGAGGTAATATCTGAAATCATAACACAGAAAAAGAGGTAAATGAAACACTTCCTCCATGGAGTATGCATCACTTCACTGTGTCAGACTTACGGTTTTAATGTGAATGCCCCATTGAAGATCAGACCAACGTTCCCTCCAAGCTCGCAGCAAAAGTGCTTTAAGACTGCTTGTTTTGCTTGTCATTGTTCCGTTGACTGCTGTGGTCAGGCTTCGTAGTGGGCTCCTCATAATTTATGTACTATTTCTGAAACACAGTCACTAACAAAAACTTAGCCAACAGACAAAATGTTCTGGTGCAGCACTGAAAAATTACAAATTTGAACTACAGGTACCCATAAATTAGAATTTCTGAGGTGCATGTAAATCCAAAAACAAACCAAAAAAAATGTCTTGAAAACTAATAATCAGATTCTCCCAACTGAAGCCAACAATACATACAGTAATTAAAAGTTTCTTTTACGTCTTAAAATTGTTTTTGGCAGAAAAAGCTACCTATTCCATCACTTCGGTCTCTCCTTGGAGACATTGACACCTAACCTCAAATTGTACCTTCAACGTGAAAGAATATATGAACAGGGTCTAAAAACGAGGAGACCTACCGGAACATTTGGTGGATGGTATTAAATTACTAGAAACCATCCCGCAACTTGACTCGGAATCTTTGTGCCTAAAAATTATGATAACATGCAAACAGAAATAAGAAATCCAATAAACATCAACACACAACACCGGTCGACATTTACGTCACAGGTGACAAAGTTGACTAGATAGTTCACTTCAATAATAATTAACCTCTTAATCATCGACGTCTTTACCTTAAAACGCAAATTTTCCATCAAATAGGTATTTAAAAAAAAATATTATTACTTTAAAGCCCTTTTCTTATTAATAAAGTTATTCGAGTGAGAAATGCAAACGAAATGTCACTCGAGCAAGCGATTTTCACTAAGTTATGTTGGATAACCTGTACGAAGTAAACAAACAAGTGAGCGTAGAGGAAAGTTATGTTGTGGTTTTTGCGGTTGTGTATTTTTGTACAAAAAGAAAATAGTTTGGAAAATATAGTT
>Ga0058701_10005473_pt1 | contig 10549 bp, 4 predicted proteins | sample AgamicOrMae_FD_97039 | JGI IMG/M metagenome (GOLD analysis project Ga0058701, IMG submission 97039) | Agave microbial communities from Guanajuato, Mexico - Or.Ma.e | ecosystem: Host-associated > Plants > Phyllosphere > Phylloplane/Leaf | place: Guanajuato, Mexico | collected 2012-06-04 | reverse complement strand
CGATTCGACGCCAATTGCAACATACACCGTAATTTTCATCTAAATTGGTCAACTCTCTCGTAAGATATCCACTGACAAACTTTTTCGCACACACAGACAGACAGACAGACTGACAGACAGACAGACACACACACGTCAAGCTAAAAGCCAGTTTTCTTGGCGTTTTAGTGTTAGTAGAGTCAGGAAATGTGCTTAGCTCGACTTCGAATTTTTGACGGTATTCCAATACTTCCATTCGTTCTACGAACATGGAAGTAAAGTCGTCAGCATTGTTTTGTAACGTCTCTTTTAGCAATGTTCAAAAAATGATTTATAAATCCTTTGTAGTACTGGAAAAGGGTAGGTTTATCAACACTAAACAACACAAATATGGAAGGAAACAAAACATTGCCCGATGTATTGCTCATGGTGTTAACATATGTATTAGGTAGAGCCCTTCAATAGGCAAATATCACTATAACGATCATTTTGTAAAAAAAGGAAAAAGATGCATATTTTGTTCCTTAGTTTTGTAATTCATCACGTTTTTGTACCATAATGGCCTCAGCCCTAAATAACCCTATAAATAACTTTACCCCTCTTACAATATTTCACGAGTAATGAAAATCCTCACTCAACACATGCCTTTCTTTATTGGGATACAAATTTACCTTTGGGAATTTCTAAGACTCAGAAAATCGCTCGAGTAAGATTTCCACAATGAGGCAAATGATGTCTAGTACTGCTCTAATTTTAGTTCTCGTCGCCTTATTAAGACTCATGGAAAGAGACAAATATACACTCATAAGCACCGGACAGCAATTCATAGATGCATCTAACCTTCACCGCCTGGTGAAAATCTTTGTCGAAATAAATAGCTTCTAGTTTCGTTTCTAGAGGTGGGGATGTTGTAGATCATGGAGTTTGTTTTTTGACCTCTGATATAATCCTTTAGTTTCCTATCCTCTGGTTATCATCTGTGATCTATTCTTAAATCCGTCGAGAGAAGTTGTAAAGTGTCTTCATTAAAGTTGAGTGTTTAAACCAAGTGATACAACTTATTGAACACAGAAACTTTTACATGGCGACGAGGATGATTAAGTGAGAACTTCGGACAACTTTCTGCAACACCGGGATCAGGAAATCTGTTGTTTACAAAATGGAGGCCCTACTTGTGCCAAAGCCGGTGGACGTGTCTAACCTCCAACAGAGCTGGTTGGAATTCAAAGAGAATTTCCAGACGTTTCTGGAGGCGACCGGACAAGAATCGGCAAGCGAGAAACAAAAAGCAGCGATTATGAGGTCTGTAATGGGCGAATCCATGAGGAAACAAAGTTCTGGAAGATTCCCGAGGAAACACTCACGAGTCACAAGGATCTGGAACCAGCTATCGACGCCAAGGTCACACCCCAGGTAACCACCGCCGGAGCTACGATAGAGTTCGGGGATAGAGAAAGAAGACCTGGTGAAAGTGTCGACGACTACGTCAACGCCCTGGAGGAGCTGGCGGGCCCATGTAAATATGATGATACGTCGCTGGAAAAAATGTCGGAGTGGATGATCAGAGACCGATTGCTTCAATCAATAAAAGATAAGAGCTTTCAACTTCACCTGATATCCGACCCCAAGCTAACCCTTCAGAAAGTGAGGGAGTCCATGAAGACGAAAGAAGCAGGGCAACGCCAAGTTGACATTCTCCAAAGGAAGGCAAATGCGGGTAAGGAGGACAGCAATGTTTACATCCATAATACAGGCATTGTTTCCCAGCAGGTCCCAGGAGCATCACACCAACTGGAAAGCCAAGAAATAGACCAGTTGCGAACCATGTTGAGATACAAGGGAAAGCCAAACTTTCAGCCAGGAAAGCAGTGGCAACCACAACAGCAGGAGTCCCAAAAACCTTGGAACCAGCAACAGGCAAAATGCAAGAATTGCGGGTTAGAGCACCAGGCGGGGAATTGACCTGCAAAAGGTAAGCGGTGTAAGAAATGCCGCAGGTTCAACCACTGGGAGGCCGTCTGTAGAGCGAAGTCCCGTCAGATGGATGAATTCCAACCTGAGGAGCAGCTGCAACCGGCATCGGTCTACTACGACGCTGTCACGGTCATACAGCTGACCAAAGAGGAGGAAGAGTGGAGGCAGTGCGCATACATCAACGGCCGAGAGGTGGAGTTAAAAATAGACTCCGGAGCCAAGATGAATACCCTCCCAGAAGAAATCGCCAAGAAGGTAGGATGTTTCAAACAGATGAGGCCGTCCAGCATTCGCTTGGTCTCCTATGGAAAGTTCTTCTGGGTCCCGAAAGGAGAAATAGAGGCGCACTGCAGAATCGGTCAAGAGACGAAGAAGGTCACTTTCCTAGTGGTAGATAAGGGCCTTACTCCACTCCTCTGCTTGGGAACGTCGTTGGACTTCGGCCTTGTCGCGCGAAGACACCCTGAACAAGAGGCGAGACAAACGCCAGATATGGATCCGGTCGAAAGCATCCCAGGGACGGAAACCAGTGACTTGCCCAATACTCGCGAAGAGCTAGTACGTCAGCATCCAGAGATATTTGAGGGCATAGGGAAGATGCCGGGTGAAGTCGAGCTACATGTCGAGGGGGATGCCAAACCGCATGTGTGTCCCCCCATCCGTCTCCCATTGAAAATCTAGAAGGAAGCCGAGAAGCTCATCGACGACCTGGAAAAGAACGGAATCATTGAAAAGTGCGACAGACCACCGAAGTTTATAAAACGGGCTTTGTTCAGAGAGAAACCCGACGGAACGCTGAGATTTTGCTTAAGCCCGAGGATTTTGAATAAATCCCTCCGGCAGCATAGGAAGAAACAGAAGAAGGTCCAAAATGTCATCGAGGAAGTCGCTGATCACAGTGTTTTTACAGTTTTAGATTGTAAAAACGGATTCTGGCAATGTCAGCTGACCGAGGAAAGCAAAGATCTCTGCGGGTTCTCAACTCCGTTCGGAACTTATCGACTCTGTCGTCTTCCATATGGTCTGAATGTGAGCAGTAAAATTTTGCAAGACAAGATGACCCAAATATTCGGAAAAATCAAAGGATGTACTGCGTTTTTGGATGATCTGCTGATTTACGGGAAAAGCCTTCAAGAGCATGATGCTGTCCTGAAAAAGGTCATGGAAGTGGCTCAAAGAAACGGGGTCACTTTCAATTGGCATAAAATACAATACAGGATGCCCGAAGTTAAATATTTGGGTTACTTGCAAACGAGGAACGGGAAGAAAATCACTGAACAACGGACACGGGCGATCGAGGAGATGCCGTCACCAGCGGACAAAAGACAATTGGCCAGCTTCCTGGGAGCGGCGAATTACGTCCGCGAGCACGTTCCGAATCTGGCGGAGCTTACGGCCCCACTCCTCCCACTTCTCAAGAAAAACGTACACTACGTGTGGACTTCTGAACACGAGAAGGTGGCGCAACAAATCAAGAAAGAGATCGCATGAGCCGCGCAATTGACGATTTTCAAAGAAGAGGATCCAATAGTAATCCATTCCGATGCAAGCATGAATGCAGTGGGAAGTTGCCTCAGTCAGAATGGCAAACCCATTGCTTATCATTCAAAAATACTTAATGAAGCTCAAAGGCAGTACCCTACGATTGACAGGGAATACCTGGGCATTAAGGAAGCGTTGCGGAAGTGGCACTACTACGTTTATGGCCAGCCGATCACGGTGTTAACGGATCACCTTCCGTTGATCAGATTGTTCCAGAAACCGATAGATCAGGTGCCGATGGGGAGACTGAGGAACATTCGTGCGGAGTTGCTGCCGTACGACGTGAAGTTAAAATACGTACCGGGTAAACAGTTGGTGATCGCTGATTGCCTTAGTCGACTGTATTCCGGTGAGGTCGGCGTGGAGGAATCGTGGGACGTGATGGTACACGCAGTCGTGGAGTGTTCCATTCCTATGCACCATGATCGACTACGGGAATTCAAAGAGGCAACCAGAGAGGACGAAGAAACGCAGAGTCTTCTACAAGTGGTCCGTAACGGATGGCCGAAGAACAAGCACCGCCTACCTGAATTGATCAAACCGTTCTTCAACGAAAGGAAACGGATTCATGAGGAAGCAGGCCTGATTTACGTAAATGACAAAATGTTGGTACCGAGAAAGAAACGTACCTACATAGTGCAGAAGGTACACGAGGGACATCAGGGAGAGACGACATGCATACTACGTGCCGGTGAACATTTTTGTTGGCCGGGCATGAACTCTGATATCCGTCGTGAGGTTCAGCGAAGTCATGTGTGCCAAAAGCATGGGACGTCTCAGCGGAAAATTCCGATGGTGTCACATCATACACCCTCGAGGCCATTCCAACAAATCAGCACCGGTATCATGGACTACGGTGGCAAGGCATATCTGGTCCTGGTGGACGATTTCTCCAAATATCTGGAAATTGAACAATTACCGAACAAGACAGCTGCCGCAGTCACGAAGGCTATGATTAAGATTTTTTCTACTCATGGCTTACCTGAAATTATCCACTCAGACAACATGCCATTTGCGGATGAAGAGTTGAAACAATTTTACGCGATTCACTCCATTTGTCACGTTACGTCGAGTCCTGGTTACCCACAAAGTAACGGATGTGCGGAGAAGTACGTCGGAATCGCTAAGAAGTTGATGAAAAAGGCAGAGGAAACCGGCAACGACATTCTTTGGGCACTTCTTCAGTACCGTAGCACGCCAATACCAGCACTCAAGGCATCGCCGGCTGAAATCCTATTTAGCAGGAGGATCAGAACTTATCTTCCAGTCCACCCAAAGGCATTGGAACCGAAAGTGGTCCCCGGTATTCAGAAAAAAACTTCGAGAAACCAAGGAGAAATCCCAAGAGAATTACAATCGTGGAACCAGAAAAGAAGTACAATTCCGTGAGGGCCAGAGCATTTACGTCCAAAAACACAGTCATCTTGGACAGAAGGAAGCATCCAGAAGAAAGAGGAGGAGCCCAGGTCTTACTTGGTAAAGCTTTCTGATGGCGCTGTACTGAGAAGAACAGTAAACCAGATCAAGCCTAGATACAGCCAAAATATTCCGGATTGTTGCGACGAAAGTTCTCAATATGGTGATTACTATCCACCCCAAGTAGTAACCAATCCCGATGAAGACAAAAAGGAGCAGTCAGTAATTCATGAAAATGAGGACCTAAACAACAACACTGTAGAAGGCAGCCAAACAGATCTGAACCTGGAAAATTCTGAACCTCCCCTGGAACAAGAAAATCCTAATCCTCCCCTAAACCAAGAAAATTCAAATCCTATCCTGGAACGAGAAAATCCTGACCTGATCCTGGAATGTGAAATTTCTTGTAGAGACTCAAAACAAGAGAATCCGGAATCAACCCTTGAAAGAGGAAAACCCCAGTCTGATCCTAGTCCTTCAAATGTCATCCCAGAAAACCATCAACATCCTATGGAAGATGGGAGCCCACCAGTGGAGATGATTGAGAACGAACCTGAAGCTGATGGAAACAATGCCAAAGATGATGAGAAGATCAGAGCAAAAAGAAGGAGGTCCAGGAAGGATCAGACACCAAGAGCGGTGAGAGTAAATCGAGAGAGGAAGTCAAAGTCAAGGGCGAGGGAGTTTATTCAGTCTGTCACTCGTAGCAGAAAAAGAGGGAAAGAGTAGCTTCAATTTTGTATCAATTGTGCTCATTAGTGATTAATTTACATGAAATTAACTTGGTGGGTGAGATTAACATGTTTGAAAATTTTTATGAGTTGTATAGCATGTGTTAAAATTTCAAATCCATTACAGAAATTAATTTCTAATGATTTTATTTAGGATAAATATTTTAGTGTTTTTCCTTCTCAGTTTAGTTCTGTCTTTCTGAATTAAGTTAGGTCAGTCAAGTGATGAATTGGCTTAGTTTAGGCAGGCTGAGTTGGTTTAGTTTATTCAATTGCATGTTTTAAATTCGATTGCATGTTTAAATTATTGCTTGTTTAATTTATTTGCAAGCTTAGATTTTATTATTTTAGATTAGTTGTTCAGGTTGATTTGTTCAGTTTGATTTTAGATTGGTTCCTGTTTCGATTTGTGTATACATATTTGTCTATTGTGCTAGTTGTCATTAACTTTTAACAGTTGGGAAAGTATGTACTAACGGTGCACTAATTAATTTTATTCGTGGTTTGTACTCTCAAGATCGCTTTTATTCGATTTTGATGTATTGTAGTAAATCATTATTCTCATTATTTTCATTGTAAATATTTACATATAATTGCCGAGACTAAGTATTTCCCATCTCTTTTCCTTTCTTAATGTTTAATCTATGATTGTGTTTAAATTCTTAACGGGGGAGATGTTGTAGATCATGGAGTTTGTATTTTGACCTCTGATATAATCCTTTAGTTTCCTATCCTCTGGTTATCTGTGATCTATTCTAAGTCCAGAGTGTCGTCTACGTTGACGTTGTCACTGTCATGAAATGTCATTCTTGTGAAAGCATCCGTCGAGAGAAGTTGTAAAGTGTCTTTATTAAAGTTGAGTGTTTAAACCAAGTGATACAACTTATTGAACACAGAAACTTTTACAGGGGATATTCATCAACGCAAGAGTTTATGATGTTTATAGCCCAAGGATTGACTCGGGTTTGACTCAACTTAAAGAAAGATGAACGTTCAATTACTGCATACATTGCTCTGAACAATCGATCTCGGGAGATCTAAACCTAACATGAGGTCAGCATTGAAACTCAGGTCAGCATAAAGCCATTAAATTGCACAAGAAAATAATAAAATAATTGTTCTTTATAATCACATCTTTGATAACCTCATGATAGCAACCCTCAACAAGAGAGTTACGTCCTCCCTCCCGTGTGTATCTACAGTGATGAGATGATAATATTGTGTCACCCTTATAGAATAAGAGTCTTCAAAAAGTCTGACCTGACTTTTCATCTCGATAGTACAAATGACATTAGCCTGTACGTCATGTAAAAAGAGTCATTTTGTATGTTTCAGCGTGAATAAACATTTTTACTACCGTAGTTTTTTCAATCAAGTCGAGGAGGCTCATGGTAATGTTTGCTTGACGCACAAGGTAGTTTCAATTAGAAAGGGAAGGTGTTCCCTATGAAAGCAAACGTCAAATTGGCTAAATACGCTTAATGAAAAAGTTAACCTTCGAAGAATGGTTAAAGCCGAGGAAAATAAAACTTATGTGAAGGTTTGAACTAATGTGAAAATATTTCCCATTTTTTCTGATGGTCTGGAAGGTTGAAAGTCCCATGAGTAACAAGTGATTTCAGAAAAATGAAAGCTTCATTTTAGGGCATTTTTAGCATACACCCTTCTGCCAAATACGTTTTAATATATAGATATTTTTCCAAATGAATGCAAAAAATAAAATAAAAATAATTAAACGTCAAAAAAGGAACATTGACCAGGCAAAAATACAGTATTAGTGGCGGCTCTCTGATAATCCGCTTACACCCATGAAAAAAAAAAATCAGGACGGTTTCTGTGTTGTAAGTACCCGCAAAAATAATGCACGAGTTTTGTGACCCCAAACAGAGCAAAGGACTTTTTTTCCCTTCATTGGAAAGATGCAAGTATGGACGAAATTTCCCGAAAAACGGAGTCGCTCTCCAAGGAAAATTACTGGAAATTTTCCGAGCGATCAACACTAATTAGAAGCGCGGTGCATATCCGTCTAATGAGGGTCCTCTTGGACGGAACCCGGTCCGCCCGCAAAATGCGCCCCGCCCGCCGAGCCAACCGTATTCCATAAACGTGTAATCTTACATGGACAGTAAGGGTGACCTCAGCAATACGTTTATATAACCATGTGAAACCACAGCCACAAGGGTGTCGCAACCTTCCTTTAGACTTTCAATTTCGCGTCCCTTTTACCCTTGAAAAAGGAAGAGTCAACTTGATTTAGGTAGCCGTCTAATCCTTTGATGAAATAAAGAAAGCTAAAAATGATTTATCACACTTTGTTTATGATACTTGGAACCTGGTCCAGGCGGCAATGTTGTTCTGTCGTAACTCGCTCTTCAATGCGAGGTGTAGGGAAGTAATCACGGTAGTGCTCTGTCTTTGGATATTTTAAACTCATCCACATGGAAGCTAGTTATGTGTTAAGTTACCGGAGATCCTACGCCGTAAAATATACTTCTCAGATCCGACAGGTAGGGATCTCCATTGCTGGCCTGAATTGCGGTTGTGCAGAAGTACTTTAAAGCTTTTGTTCTAGACCATGATTACGGCAAAGCTCGAGAAAAGTATTCCAAAATGTCTTAGGCAATAAACTCGAATTATGCTTACTTATATTTCACATTCGCAAAAGTTTAACTTTATAGCAAATGCCATGCGAAAATATCGGAATATCAAATGATATTCCATAAATAGATCAGAACATGAATCGAGAAGTGTAGTTAGGGATTTCCAATATGCCCAAAATCGAAGAACTGTATTCTAACCCCTCGCCTTCTGTTTTAGATATCGTATAGTCCGCCCTACCTGTTTTGGACACAGGCTTACGATGAGAGCATAATTATGATACACCGAACCAGTCAATAGCGATATCCCTGGAAAGCTCGTGTCTGGACTTTTCCAATGATTTGAATTTTGATGAGTAGAATGATTGCATTCTTCCAGTTTTACTTTTCCAACCAAAGCAGCTATGGGACTGCCTAAAACAAGTTTTGTTCATTCTGAGCAGCGGTAGCGCACTCCTGTTGCCAATTATTCTCTAATATTAAACGACGGCTCTCTCGATATGTACGAAAATCATTCACCGTATAAGTACCGCATTACCTCTGAAAAAGATGTGATTCTTTACGATTCAACAACAACCGTGATAACATTCAGTGAACATCGTGTCTTATTATTGTCAATAAGGCAAACAACAATGCACAATATCTACCAGACAATAAAGTAGTATTATCGATTGCTATGATTTCAATCATACACTATAACGCCATATCAAGCGCAAATATGCCATAATTCATTAATTCACAAGGGTTTTGTTGGTGTGAAATGATTTATATGAAATGGGCGTTAGTCAGTCACATGAACATAGGGTTAGCGATTCGGCGGGCGATAGTTTAAAATAGCGCGGTGATATCTACTTGTAAAACGATAGTTTCAGTTAAAAAATAGTAAAGAAATATAACTCTGTACACAAATATTAAGCATAACAAAAAATCTGTTAATATTTTTGCGTAAGTCTAAATAATTACCGATAGCATAGGATAGGATATAAAAAAGTGGCTCTTTTTGTATCCTTTTTTTTTTTCTTTTGGGGAAACGTAAGCTTTTGTTTAGATTTGTGCTGCAGACTTCCTAATATGATTCAAATGTTACGTCGTCGACGGATTCGAATCTGAAGAGCTCCAGGAGTTCCGATGGCGAGGAAAGGTGAAGCAATGTCAAGGGTCAGGGTCTGTGTGGGAGAACAACTCATCTTGTCCTAAAAATCTATATTTGAAGAAATCCTTTTAGTAACTTTCCTTACACAGTCCTCTTCGACAAGCTGTAGACATCGTAAATCGGTTTTCATTTCTGCTGAAGATGTTAGGACGTGGAGAGAATCCCCAGAAAATATTTGGAACAGATACATCGAATCCGCTATTTGGTGAAAATATATATTTTTTTTTCAATTTACAAAACATATTATTTAAAGACAGTCACTATCGTTTACCAAGGTTGAACTGTAAGTTAAACATTCATGCCGATATCCGTCGGAAACGATACCGATAACTGTCGGAAAGGATGCCAATATCCGTGAGGATATCGGTGAAATCGCGGATATCAGTGTCCAATTGTCAGTGTCTCCGCGGGAACCTAACCCACAGATATCCGTGTCAAATAATACGTGCTGGTGATATTCTTGTTAAATTACCAGTACTTCAAAAGACATCCGTACGATTTCGTAAGGATATCCTTAGAGAAAGCGCGTAGATCCGTGCAAGAACAGTAGCAAGACAGTCCAGTCACGGTAGGTTCTTCAAAAGTTATTTACTGGCACCATTCGTCAGATTCACACTTGTATTTTATATACAAGGAGGGCGGAAGGTCAACTTGAGATTTTCGTAGGTTCGCCAAATTTAACGTGAGTTTTTATATTGTATTTTAATCCCTTTGTCAATGTAATGTCAATACAATGTTACAATTTTTTCAAAGAATCGGCTGTCTTTGTTACTTCGTTTACAGATTAGGCGAAGATAGAAGATAATCAGGACCGAGGCAGTGGAGTCGTCACATTCATAGTAGCCTTCTCTTTTTACTATTCTTCCTCTCCACTTTTTCCCTTCCTTCTATTTCTCCCATTTCCCAAATTTCTCTCCCCCTTCCATTTATATTTTCATTTTTTCCACATTGGTATCATGTTCCCTTACTCATCCACCCGCATCTTAACCCACAACAGCCCAAAGTATTTGTAGTGAAATTTAGCTTAAGAGAAATCGGAAGGATTTTTCCCATTGAAATACGAAATTTTAAGCTTTGAAAAATGCCTAAATTAATAAATTTTAGGTTTCCAGAGGGGTGATATTTTTTAAATTGTGACAATACTGAACTGAAAAGAT
>Ga0058701_10005472_pt1 | contig 10549 bp, 5 predicted proteins | sample AgamicOrMae_FD_97039 | JGI IMG/M metagenome (GOLD analysis project Ga0058701, IMG submission 97039) | Agave microbial communities from Guanajuato, Mexico - Or.Ma.e | ecosystem: Host-associated > Plants > Phyllosphere > Phylloplane/Leaf | place: Guanajuato, Mexico | collected 2012-06-04 | reverse complement strand
ATTTTTAATCGGCGCATACGAGCCTTGAAAAGGTCTACGCACAAAACGCAATATGTGCTCCTCATGTTTGGTCCGCTTTAGAGGTATCTTTCTCACCCTTGTCTTCTACTGCGCTGCAAAAGACAGTCCACTTCGAGATCCCTGGGGATCTTTTTGGAGATATCTTGGGGCTCCTTTGTTGACACCGGCTTCTGTTGACGGGTCGTTGTCGCCTGTCCAACATCCTTTTCTTCCTAAGACAACAAGCGATGACGCCTCGGCGCGGTGCGGCGCGGAGGCCCACACTTGTATAGGGGGTGTTGCACGTGCTACGCACTCTCGTTCCCACATTACAAATGGACGTTGGCGAGCCACAAAAAATACAAATCTAATGTCTTCTCGTTACTCTCACGCATCTGGACTCTACGTAAGTAACCCAGAGAATTTTTCAGTACCCTTACTAGCCCAAACTTATCCCATTTTGCTTTAACTTTGCATACAACCTCATTATACTAACTTCACCAATTTTTAAATTGGACCGGATTTGCTTAATTTAATTATTCGACATTACCTGGCTAAAGCTATAATTTTACACATAAAAAGCCCTCAAAGGCCAATACGCAACAATTTAACCAAAAATCCAAATTGGTGTATTAACCCTAACAGCCCAGAGTATTTGGAGTGAAATTTAGCTTAAGAGAAATTGGGAGGATTTATTCCAATATAATACGCAATTCTAAGCTTTGGAAAATACCTAAATTATTGAATTTCAAGGTTTCCACAGGGGTGATATTTTTTTAATTGGACAATACTGAGCTGAAAGATCTTCTAATATATTTTTTTCTGTTTCCAAAGGGCATCGCTGGGCGGTAATGGGTTAAGAACATTTAAGCTTAAAATTTTGTGATGAGTATTTGTAATTTTTTTAAGGATTTCCTCGGTAGAAATCGGTATAATAACGGTTTAATACTCTTGTAAGTGGTCCGTGGAAATCGCAAGGGCCACCCCATCAGCGATTTGGCAAATAATTACTCAAACAAGACATCAAATAGCGCGGAAAGTTTCCAAAAATGAGACATTATCCCATTTTGGGCATATTTGAGAAACCGCAGCGGTGAAAACCGATTGGCTACGGCCATACACTACAGGCTGGCCCGCCGCGCAGCGCTGCTTTAGCACCCTATGAATGGCCTCGGCGACCCTACTTGGGTCGCCGCTGCAGGCCGTGAAATCTGCTAGCCGCTACCACAAGTTTATGCCACGCTCCGCTCTGTTAATGAGCATGCCGAATGGATGATGGCTTAGTAGCGTTTAATTTTCATCCGTCACCCGCTCAAGTGGCCGCCAGCGCATATGTATGGGAGGATCAACAACTTCCGGAAGGACCCAGGCCGGATGCTGACACTCTTTCATTTTAAAGGTTGAATTTTCCGCCTCTTGTGTTCTGACTTGTCACCAAGACCAGTGCAGACGTAGTCCGCTACCTCTCCTCTAAGGCACAAGGCACCTAACCTGCCTTAGCCTGGCCTATTGTCGATAATCCACATGTCTCTACTTCGGAAGGCGGAATTTGTCCGACACGGTTTTGTCCGACACGGAAGTTCTCCGACAAAGTCGGGTTTCGTTAGGTTGGGTTTTGTCGGACAACTTCCGTGTCGGACAACTTCCGTGTCGGACAACTCCCTGCATCTCCTCTACTTCTCGGCAGAGGGAACTGGTGGCTTGGAAATCTTACCTACGCTGAAGATTATTGATGGGAAAAAAGGAAAAGAAAACTGAGCGTGGAGACAAGCGGGGCCACGGGCTTCATAACGCGCGTCCTCCATGCACTTAATCAGCAAAGACAGCTTCCTATACTGTGTAGCTACAAAGCTACCACCGTCACGCGCCACGCCAGAAAAGCTACCCCAAAGAGGTGACTCCAACAAAGGTGAATCAAAAGAAGATAACTCCCACGGAGATGGCTTCAACAGGGATGACTCCAACACAGGAGAATCCAATGGAGATGACTCCAACGTGATATGACTCCAACGGAGGTGACTCCATCGAAGGTGACTCCAAAAGGTGATAACTCCAACGGAGACGACTGAAAGGTAAATCCAGCGGAGATGACTTCAACATGACATGGGTGACTCAAGCGTAGGTGACTCCAACGGAGGTGAAGCCAACGGAGATGACTCCAACGGGTTTGACTCCAACAGAGGTGACTTCAACGGAAGTGACTCCAAAGGTGACGACTAACGCAGGTGACTTGAACGGAGGTGACTCCAACAGATATGTCTCCAACGGAGTTGACTCAAACAAAGGTGACTCCAACGCAAACGGCACCAACGGAAGTGACTCAAACGGAGGTGACTGTCAAGCCGGAGCCGTTCCGTTAACTGATCGTCATAAAATACGTCGAAAAAGCCAGTATAGGAGGTGAAGTCGGGAGCGGCCCGAGCGTATTTGACCCCAGTACGGTACTTTGAATTATGACGCGGACGCATAGAAATCAAGTTTGCTTGCGTCTGAGGGGAGGGGAAGGAAGGGGCGGCCTGCTGTTTTGTCAGCCTCGGAGGGGTGCAAAAGCGGAGCGGACCAAAGGACTCGCAGAGCAGGGGTTGGGCTGCTGAGCGGACGGCCCGGCTGTTGGGGTGAGCGAGCAGCACCGCTCTGCCTCCGCCGCGGATGGCCTGAGGCAGGATCCTGTGGCTCCTGCTGGAGCAGGACTCCTCGTGGAGCAAAGAGCTCCTCGTGGAGCAAGGGCTCCAGGCGGAGCTGCGTGGCTCCGCGGAGGAGCCTCAGGGAGGCGGACTGCAATCGGAATTAATGCAATTCAATTCGGAAATTCATTTGTCGCCAGATTAACGCCACAAAAACGCCGCCTTGGAGGTACGAAATCGTTTATACGGTAATGGATTAATCGTGTTTCAAAAACGTTCCGAGCTGCTGAGTCAGTGATAAAAGGACCGCTGTATCGAGAGGTCCTGTACCTGTTTTAGCGGGTATATGAAATTAACCGTCGAGTGTCAAGAGGCTGCTTCAAAGAAAAAAATATATACATTTGTAAGATTAAAATATTGTTAACACGTATTAAGACATTGCTTCAATTTTCGGTTTAGGACTAGCGGAGGTGGTACTTTCACTTAAAATGCTTAATTTAAGGGCGGATTTAAAAAAAAATCGTGTTGGGTCAAGAACGGCCCAATGAATGAAATAAGATGAAAAAGGCCTATTTAGTATGATCTGATTAGTTTTCAAGATAAACCTGTCAACCTTTCAATAGCCATATGAAATGGAAGCGCTCAAGCGAGTTTACGATAAGTAAGGCCACCTTGAAAAGACAGCCTAAGAGATTACCTTGAAAACTATAAAATAAAAAAATAGTTTACTTTAACAGCTTAGGGCTTCCGCAAACAGGTGTTCTATTAAGGGAAACGATAGCATTTGGATGACGATTCTCTACTTCTTGATTTAAAAAAGAAAGCTGCTAGCAGAGCGAGGTTTCGATCCTCGGACCTCTGGGTTATGGGCCCAGCACGCTTCCGCTGCGCCACTCTGCTCTGGTAAACAATGAGCGAGTCCAGTCTTTAAAGCTCAAGATGCATTGGCTACGAAGACAAGGAAAAAAATCCAGCATGTTTATCCTCATTCCAGGTAATTTAGTTATTTTTGCGATTTAAAATGGGCGACCGCTCATTTTCGCCATGAAAAACTCAGTCTCTGTTACTAAGTTAATTTAAGTAAACTTGCCCTCTCGTTTTGCCTCCGTGCCCAACAGGGGCAAAGTACAAGGCCAACCCAATACATGCACAGCTCTACCCAAAAGAAAATTTTTAGCAGCCACCTAAAACTGGTATCATTCTCAATGCTTAGTTTATAAGAAGACTACCGTAAATGAGAGTCGGTCATACATGATTAAATGAGTTAAACAAACAAACACGCAGTGCCTCCCTGCCGTCTATCTCCCTCCCTCCCCGTGTGTCTCCACGAGAGGGAGCAGGACAGAGCACACCTTCAGCCAAGCAGCTGCCCGCTTTAAATGATAAATGGCTCTTTAAGCAACTGGACCAGAAAAGAAGTGCCCTGACGTCCCCTAAAACTGGTCTTGCTACGCCTATATGCACTTTTAATCGTGCCCTAAATAACCTACATTTATTTTATTTATGTCGGCAAGGCCGAAGGTAAACAGTGACGGAAGCTAATTGAGTGGAAAGTAAACAATGTCCGGTTTGCTAACGGCTTTCGCCAATTCTTCGAGGGTGGTAAGCCTGGCTAGGTGGCCCCGGTTCAAAATACAAGATGCGACTCCACGAAAAAAGTTCGAAAAAAATATCTGCCAGATTTACAGATTTTAAATCAGGCGATAATGTTTAGACTTGGACTATCTAATTGTAGAGATTAGGAATGGGTGACATCTCCAGTTTACCGATTACCAGTTTATCGAAATTCAGTTTAGGCCTAATTATTATAATTATCAGTTTACCGATACCCAGTTTCCCGAAAGAAAGGTTATGTTTGTCTTATACCTTAATTCAGAAGGGCGAAGAAAAGGAGATCTACTTGGAATATCGTTTTCGTCAAACATTATACAAGCCCGGCTAGCTCAGTCGGTAGAGCATGGGACTCTTAATCCCAGGGTCGTGGGTTCGAGCCCCACGTTGGGCGTAATTTTTTCCTTTTTTTCTTATTATTTTCGGTCGATTTTGTGCGTGCTCTGGAATTACCAATCCAGGCCAATACTAACAGCAAATACATTTTTAAACTAATATCCGTGCGAATAATTTAGTCCCATATAAAGCACACCATGAAATCCCATTGACACGCACCCTATCTGAGCTGACAAGTGGCGTGGTACTGCCGCGTCCGAAACATTCCCAGGTAGCCGCCATCCCTCCGAATCTCAATGAGCAAAAGATGATCCCACCCGCTATTGACAAGATCAGTGCGAACTAGGACACCTCGGTGACCCCAAAAAAGGCGTGTCCACTTGATGATACCGACGCGTGTCTTTAATTGGAGGCGCCTTGTAGGCACGGCGGCGCGCCACGTGCGAACAGCCAACAAGTGGTGAGATGACCCACGTGTCGGCACGTGCGGATCGCGTAATCCGATTAAACGGGACTATTATTGCGTCATTGAGGAATATTGATGGGGGTGCCAGAAATGGTTCCTGGTAACCTCCCAGCAGAACAACAAGAAGATCATGAACACCCCTTAGCTTCCAAAAATACTATGTACTCTTAATTTGATCAGTTTTTGTTTTTATTTAGTGTTCTAAAGCAGACAGAAACTTGCTTAAATGTCATTTAACCGCAGTGGAATGGAAGCTCTACTTGACCCACTCTGCTACGACATCTTCTCTAACGTGTCTTCTAAACTAAACAGCAAGAGCAAAACCTGGTTCTGGGAGGGTATACCAGCCGTCTTACAGCGCATTTCCTGCACATTATCACAAAACCTACTGTGCACAGAAGAAAATAATTCCTGTTGTAGGTAGTCGTATGCCTGTTTTCAATGCACGGTATAAAAGGTTTTGTTATACCAACAAAATCGTTTGTTAAAATAGGGATAACAGAAATATTTTGTCACATCAACAAAATGTTTAGTTCTATCAACAAAACGTTTGGTTGCTGCAGCAAAATTTTTCGTTGCAGCAAACAAAAATTTATTTGTTGTCCCTAATTTTGTTGCCGTAACAAAACCATTTTTTTCCGTGTGATGGAAAACGGGACAAGAGCGTAATTAGGTTATTTTTAAAGATAAACTTTTAATTAACCATATCAATGAAAAGGTCTCGTTGAGAAGTCTCATTTAATATGGTTATTGATAGGTTTATCTTTAAAAATAAATAAAATTACGCTCTTTACTTATTTTATGTTCAAACCCAAAACAGGGATGGGACTACCTAAAAAAGGATTTTTTTACTACCTCTCCTCTTTTCTGAACGTGGAAGTATCGGGACATGCAATTCTTTACGTCCATGCGTCAATGGAATTAGCCTATGGTATGGATGCGAGAGGAAGCGAATTTCAGGTTCTATTTATCAAACTTTAAAAAGAAAAACGTCTATAATTATTTTTAGGTGTTTCTTTCTTCGGTCGAAAAGCTTGTTTGGATGTATTTGTATGGCTGATCGTTTATATGCATTTCGGTTCGTTCGTTCGTATCTCTTTTTTGAAAACGGCTAATACAAAACATACGTATAGAGAAGAAGTAAAACAATTGTTTTGAGTCAAACCTTCACAATTTCAGTACCGGTACAGTGTCCTACACTTGTCGCTAACAATGTGTTCTTTCTTCTCTTTTGAGTGGAGGAACATAGAGAAAGTACATTATTGTCACCATCCATTTTTTTCCGGCCGAATAAAAAAAAAACAAAAAAAAACAAAGGCAATGCGTCATGGTCTCTTGGTGTCCCTCGTTTAATTGCCGGCGAATATTATCACCCGGCAAAGCGAAGAGGACTGCGGGTCTCCGCGTGACGCGGACCAAATGCACCGCTTAAACGCATTGCACGCATTGCACGTGCACCACTTCACGCGCGTCACGCAATACGGAAATCTGGGGCCATTCGACCGGAACTCACTCAAAACAAACTTAGCGCCTCCGGATTTCTGACAGCCGAAAATAAACCAGATTTATTGGCAAACTAGTTGCAAACGTCGCGGCCAGCGGTTATTGAGATCTTCAGACGCTACATTCTAAGTTTTTACTATTGAGCTGAGGATGTCAGATAGTCTCGCAAAGTACAAGACTCTCTGGAGAAAACTAGGCAGCCGCATCAACAGAGGTGCACCCCCGTTGCCTACACAATTTGCTGAGTTATTTTGTGTTTTTGAGCTTGATTTTTTATCGGACCGATTAATTACTTATGGCTCTTGGAGGAGGGGGGGTTGATGGAATTCCGTATTAACCTTACGTTAACCGTCGATGCATTTGGTATTGAAAAAGTGTAATCAAAGGAAGGACCGGCGGAACAAAAGAAGTTTATTCAGCGAATGAATGGACGGTCCCTATAAGTTTGTTTCGAAAATCAAGGGCGGAGGGGTGGAATGCGGTATTGTACCAAGTTAGGTCACTAACTTTAGATTAGATAAGATGCTAAAAGCTATGTTCACTGAATATTCCATCTGCGCGGCTCGCTGGTTTATGTCGAAACCGAACCAAAATATGGTCTATATCTCTATAAGAAGGCAACTACTCTAAACAGGTGTGTGGATAAAACATCAGTGATTTCGAACGTAGCCTAGTATGTGTCCTTTCTAGAGTGGGTGGGGCGATCTGATAGGAGTTATGACACGCATACTTGTGCTGTGATTCGGCGATAAGATCGGCGATAGAATTGCCTCGGCACCCCTCGGAGGGGTTCGGGCCCCGTCTCCGGCCCACCCCGCAAGTAATACCTGCGTAATTGCCTCACCTGCTCCGCTCGTGCTACTGTCCTGTCCACCCGCGTCACGTTACGTCAATTCGAGCGGAAAATTCGAAAATCGCCGGCGGTAAACTTCCAAAAGATTTTATTGCCTTATTCGCGCAGCTGATTTATCTAATGCCGAACGAATAAACATCTACAACATTATCGTCAAATTATGATTTCACCACGAAACGTTAAAAAAGGGAAAAAGAAGTCTTTTTTTTCAGTGCTTTTAAAGGCACAAACACATACTAGATAATTACCGCAGCGTTTATCCGTGGGTAGGAAAACGAAATCCTGCACGGTATAATAGGTTTTGTTATACCAACAAAATAATTTGTTAAAATAGGGATAACACAAATATTTTGTTACAACAACAAAATGCTTACAAAGTTTTATCAACAAAACGTTTGGATGCTGCAGCGAAATTTTTGGTTGCAGCAACAAAAAATTTATTTGTTGTCCCTAATTTTGTTGCCGTAACAAAACTTTTACTTTCCGTGTGGAATACAGCAATGAAACCATGAATCATCCACAAAATCAGGACCAACTTTCGGTAGAACTTTAATCCATAACAGCCCAAAGTATTTGGAGAGGAATTTAGCTAAACAGAAATTGGAAGGATTTTTTCCATTGAAATAACGCAATTTAAAGCTTTGGAAAATGCCTAAATTATTAAATTTCGGGTTTCCAGGGGGGCGATATTTTTTTTAATTTTGACATTACTGAACTGAAAAGATCCTCAAAAATATATTTTTTCTGTTTCCGAACGGCATCGCTGGGCGGTAGTGGGTTAACCAACGAGCTTGCAACAAACCTCTTCCTTTCTCTGAAAGGTCGCCAGACACCCACTTCCCCTCAGCGCCGTCAATAGATATACAACCACTTTGTATTCCGGCTTGCCGGGTTATCCACCCGCTGTATAACATACCCTCCGTCCTTTCTTGAGTGTAGCAAACGCTCAAGTGCTTTCCCGATCCCATTCATTCGTTACGACAAAGGGTCTATTATAAAGAGACTTGTTCGGGCCACTTCAAGTGGGGATAAGCACTTTACTATTTCCACAATTCCGCTGCCCTGCGGAACACTATCAACAGGGAAGAAGTTATACCCAAGTCGGGCTCGAACCCAACAACCGTGGTATCAGAGTTACTTTAAAGCTGCATCAGTTTAAACTATGTTGAAAATATTTCTCGTGGTGTCCGACACGCAAAAAAATTACTTTGTCATACTAACAAATATCTATGACACTGACCATCAAGCTTTGTTCCAATGGAAGAGTATAACAAGAACAGACTATAACCGTATCTGTTGATATAAAAATCATTTTTTGTCGCCTTTACTATATTCTTGTCCCCAGTACATTTTTTTAGTAACTGCTGTAACCAAATAAAAACGTCGACTAAAAATTGAAATTTTGACAATTTTTTTTTTTGCGTGTATGGTGCACAGTTCGTGGGTCAAAACGGAGGAAAAACTTAAGCCTTTCACGGAGCTCGAACATACGATCTTTCAGAGTTTCTTCACCGATTGCAAAAGTGTACATCACGAAACAATGCAAAATGAAACGCCCAACGTGGGGCTCGAACCCACGACCCTGGGATTAAGAGTCCCATGCTCTACCGACTGAGCTAGCCAGGCACACATCAACCACCGGAATATCTTATTACAAAAGCAAAGTGAAATCCACCATTCCTTCACCCCTCTGATTACCGAAGAGAGCTTTTCGTACCTTGCATCTGCCGACTCCGCCGGACAAATTTTTCATAACACGCTGTCAACCCCCCAGAGCTATTTTCGCGGGCGACCCTGTTTTTACTATTACGTCGAGTGTTATGCTTAGGGCAACCATAATATTTCACGTAACCATAAATGCCACATGTCGCAAACGGGCCGATTCAATGGAGTGGCTGAAAGACACCGACAGAACGGGTTCTGGTTACTTGTTATCAAAACGCAGCATTGTTTTTTTTTTAAAAAAAATACAGATATATGTATCTTTAAGGGTGCGCAAAATGATTAAAACCAGTTACTATCACTTTCAAAGCGTCGAAAATAGTGAAGTTATTTATTTGAACACTATAAGTTTATTCAGCGATCTAGTTTATGTTTGCCTTAGTAACTGTAACTTTCAATATTTACAAATAAAAAGAAAATTTTGTGATTGTTTACGATAACATTTTATGATTTAGAAAAAATGTGCTATAGAACAATCAAAGTTGCAAAATCATGAATGTCCGAAAAACTGTGGTTGGGAAGCTTTTTAGCGACATATCGAAAACTGATAAACCAAGACAGCGACGTAATTACCGTGGAGTTCAACGATCTTATAAAAGACGCAGATAAGTGATCATCACAATTTGCCTGAAATGAACGACACGCATGTGTAGAGTTCTCTCATAGCGATATGAAGAATTTTTGCTTGTTAAGTAGCTAAGGCAATTTTGCATTAATTCGCAAATATCCTGATGAACCCTTGTCCTGAATTACTTCCGAGCGTTGGAGCACAGCAGTTTCTTACAGAGATCAGATACAGTCATTAACATACAGGTAATATGGCCTGTGCCTTTGTTACGAGTGGGCTTTTATTGTATGTTTTAACTCCGGCGAAAGGTACACGGAAAAAAATGGTTTTGTTACGGCAACAATATTAAGGACAACAAATAAATTTTTTGTTGCTGCAACCAAAAATGTTGCTGCAGCAACCAAACGTTTTGGTTATAGAACTAAACATATTGTTGTTGTAACAAAATATTTTTGTTGTCCCTATTTTAACAAATTATTTTGTTGCTATAACAAAACCTTTTATACCGTGTAGATACCAAAGGTGGAAAATTTGCGGTGTTATAGTATCCTTAACCGGAAACGTGCGGTCCTAGAAACCATTGTGCGTGCACCGCGGCGGCACACCTTTTGAAAACGACGCTTCTCAAAGCAAATACCGCCGGATGAAACCTCTCTTCAAGATCTTCCTTATAAGCACACAACTATACATTTCGACACATGAAAAACGGAAACACTCGCGAGAGTCTCAAGAGAGTTTATTGTTATTCGCAGGGTTCATACATTAATGACATTGTTAAAATATAAGGCGTATTTTCCTTCACCCTATTATTCCATATAATAAAACTTGAATTTGATTCAAGGGGGAAAAAACTAAAAGGATCTTAT
>Ga0058701_10005471_pt1 | contig 10550 bp, 7 predicted proteins | sample AgamicOrMae_FD_97039 | JGI IMG/M metagenome (GOLD analysis project Ga0058701, IMG submission 97039) | Agave microbial communities from Guanajuato, Mexico - Or.Ma.e | ecosystem: Host-associated > Plants > Phyllosphere > Phylloplane/Leaf | place: Guanajuato, Mexico | collected 2012-06-04 | reverse complement strand
TTCTTTATTTCCTTTATTTTTATTTTCATTTCATTTACTTTTTAACAAAAATGACTAACAAAATTCGACCGTGTGCTTCCCCCTTCGATTTCAACAATCTTCAGCAATTTTCCCAGTCTGTAAAACATGATATCGAAATAGTTTAGGATTCTCAAAAAAAAAACAAAAAACAAAACATAATCAATAAAATGTTCAATAAAACGATACTGTATGATCAAGAGAGCAAATACAGAGACAGGAGCCACGCAGAGGCTGACCATGGACAGCTATTAAAAATGCTTCGATGCAATGGCTATGACAGTGATGATTGAATGTGGTAGATGCAAGGAGGCGCGCCGCCGAAGACGGACACAAGGTCAACGGAGTTCCCCTCGGCCGGGAACGGCCCGGCCAGGGAACGGCCCGGCCCCGCCTCCGTTCCGCAAGCGACCAACCCGCCACACAACACAATATCACAACAAATATCCTCTTCCCATGAATCTTCCTTCAGGATAAAAAAGATCATTACATGATCGAATATACATACACATTCCTTTCAAATAATTTGATCTTGTTACTGGATTAATTTCTAACATGAATACAAAATTAAATCGTAATACGGAAAAGTTTGTTTATCTTTGAACGAATCGAGCCAATTAAACTCAATTATGTAAATGTTTAAACTAACATTATTGTTTACCCTGAGGAAAATAGGAAAAAGAAATGTGCGGTTGGAAAAAAATTAGGGTTAGCGGTAAACCTCTCTTTACTGAGTCAATGACAGGTGAGAAGTTGATATTGAACATCAATAATTCTAAATGTGCAAACACGCGTGTCTGTCGATTATCATACTCGAAATCCGCGATTTTACACAATATACGCAGTTTATTGAAAGGTGGCAATATCAACCGGTTGTGTTTTTACGCAGGTTTAATATTTATCACATTATGATGATTAATGACATGCAAGCGCGTAATATTAACTGGGTCAAGATTGGGTTAAGTTAGGTCACGTTCCTTGAGCCTTGATCCGCTAGCTCGATCAGGCTTTATAAAGTTAGCTAAAACTGGCGTAATTTAAGCACCTTGTGCCTTGCTCCAGAGTCGCTCCTCTCGGATTTTCGAAGAAAGGAGGAAAGCAGGATGCGGGAAACTCTATTTTTTAAGTAAGTAGTGTAGCATGTATAGAACAGAAAACAGTTTGTCGCTTTGTCGACAATCCCACTTGAAAAAAGAAAATCCACAAAGTCTTATCACTTACACAGATTTCTTGCTAATTATTATCCTGTCCCCCGGATAAGATTTTCAAGCAGGACGTTTAACAAAGTGGACAAGTTAAAAAGAAAGAGGGACTTTTCTTTTTGTTTTTCGCACGGGAAAACTTTTCCATGGTAGGACAGCCTGGCCTTATCTCGATGGGGCCAACTTTAGAGGGGTAAATTGTTACCCCCGCCACTTAGCCCCGCAACCAAGTTTCCCGCTCGCATAGGAAATATCCAAGAAGTCCTATCGGAGAAAACATCTTTCTTCCTTTTTTAGCATAGCGCGTTCGACAAGAAGAGAATAAAATAAGTCGGTCGTCTATAAAGAATTCAGTCAACCAACTCTACGAGGGAGCGCGACAGGATTGTGAAAAACATTTGTTAAAAGTTCCAAAATTCGACGTAATCTTGGCAACGTCGCACCAATCGGATGACGACGATCAGCTACCGCAAATTAACACGTAAAAGTATTACAGGCAGTTTTCAATCAACAGAAGCAATAACCTAGGTTAAGTTAGGTTAGGTTTATGTCTAATGCATCACTCTGCCGTCGTCCAGGGCTGCCAGCCAAGTTTCATCTCCAAAAAGTGACTTAAGTGACAATTTATCCAGTGACAACCAAATTTCTAATCGTGACCCAGAAGTGACCTTATACAAACAATTCAAGCCCACCTGCATTAGTTTCTTGTTTTATCGGCAGAAAATGGTTGGCTTGCTTTCCTGGGTCCCAAAAAACGGGTCAGCGTGGAAGGAGAGGGAACGTGATAGTATGCCTCCTAGTTATGGTTATAGGGGCTATGTTTACATTAGTATATAATGCTCGGAAAGAATGTACAAGCGATAAGACACCACGGAATAACAAGTAAGCTCGATCATGCGCTTGGACAATTCTTGGGTTAGGAATTTTTGATTCCGATTTTGAAGTGAGGTACGAACTAAGCGAGCAAAAACCTATGGTGAAGACCATTATTAGTTCCCCTTAAAGCATTACAACCATCAAACGTTAAAAATTCAACCAAAAAATTTCGACTGAAAATTTGAAAAAAGGCAAGGGGTACGTACCCCTAGGTTTTTTCACTTTTTGGCCCGAATTTTTTTGTGAGATCTATATGTGTTTTAACGGTTCGATCTGATTGAGGGACGATAAAAAAGGAAAGAACCGATGTTTTTTGCTTAATTTGTCGATTTTAAATGGATTGGGAGTGGGGTCAGTTCGTGGCCGGGAGGTTGGAAGGTAAATAAGTAATTGTTATGTTCTACTTTTTGACGCGATAAATCGACGAAGTGAGCAACCGACGACGCTAAACATCATTTTTAGTTTCCCCTAAACAATTCCGACCATTGAACGTTAAAAAATCAACAAAAAATTTCGACTAAAAATTTGCAAAAAGGCAAGGGGTACCCCTAGGTTTTTTTCAATTTTTTTGGCCCGAAATTTTTTATGGGATTTTTATGTTATGACGATTCGATCTGATTGAGGGACACTAAAAGTGATTCAAACCGATGTCTGTTGCTCAATTTGTCGATTTTAAGCGGACCAGGAAAGGCGTCAGTTCACGGCCGGGAGGTTGAAGGCGTAACTTACAATGCTCTTCAGCACGAGGGCAGGCCGCGAATTAGCGATTATACTTGGGGGTCATCGGTCCGCACAAAAGCAATGTCTCGACGAATAAGGTTAACAAAGAAAGATCTAGTGACAAAAAGTGACAAAATTTAAGGAAACGTGACAACTAGAGAGAGACATTTTTTTTAAGTGACAAAAAGTGATAAAAGTTTTGAAAAAGACTTACTGGTAGCCCTGCCGTCGTCGGACTTTCCGACGAATGAGGAAACTCGAGGAAACACACCACCTCTTTGAATTTATAGTGTAATCCAAAGTGCATTATTCCTTATCTTTCCTGGTACTACCAATGGCTTCTATTTTGTTATGGAATGAATTGCTTCGATAGCGGCGTTCTTTTTGAGTAAGCGTGGTAAAATCGGCGCGAATCGAGTTTTTCAGTGTGGCAACTGGGCATCGACTTTTTGGCGGCGCGATTACGAATGGTAATGCGTCTGGATACACCAATTACGTTGCATTGGGTTCGACCCCTGCACCGCCGCCGCGACACCGCCACGACGTCGACTCGACGTCGGCGCCGCCGCAATCCGGAACCACCCCGCTTATTACATTGTAACGACTTGTTGAGATATCAACCGGCTCTAAACGAGGTGTGTTTCTGTGACGAACTTTTCTATTCTTGGATAATGTTAAGAGATCGGCATGATTTCTTTGTCGAAGTTATTTCTAGTTCCGAAAAAGTAAATCCACTTTTGAGATTTTACGTCCACCACTGATGAAAGAATACCTATTCGCACTTTCAGTTTGAATCAAAGAGTGTCTCTGAGATTCAGTGAAAGTTCACTGAATAACAGTCAATGCAGCACGACTGAAAAAAATCAGTGGTTCTTATATTGAGATTTAATGAATTTTCACTGAATCTCAGAAACTCTTACTGATTTAAATTTAGAGAGTGAGGTAATACTTGATGCGAAGTCTTCCGATCGTTAATTTTCAAATGGATGACTACTTTTGGGCCCTTTCGCTTGGTATAATCACTGATACGCCCATCTTCGAAAGTACACCTTACACCTTGTTTCATCTGTATATCCAACACACATATTTTAGCTTTTTCAAAATTGTATCTTGTATATCCGTCAATGAAAATTTCTAGCTCCTATCATTTTTTTCTTTTTTTTCTTCTTTTTTTTGTATGTATGGATTCTCCTATAGATGGATCTAGCTCAAAACCTGACTAAAACCCATGCTGTTCTTCATTCCTTTCAAACTCAGAACAAGTATTCATTCCAGTATTGAGAACAAATCTTGGTCAACTTTGGTATTTCTCACCGCCTTATTTATTTTTAACCCGGAAAAAAAAGTTCACTGTAAGTGACCGTGACCCTAGGAACTCGGAATTAAACGTAACGGGAATATCTCACTCAAACTTGTACGAACATTGCAGCTATCAAATTTTTAATCTTGTCCACCGTTAATCAAAACATATCACGCATCTTCCAGACCGAAAGGGTTGGTTTTCCTTCTCGGTCCGAATGGCTTTTCTGCCGCGACCATTTTGTACTATAATTATCCGATCTTGATAAGCAAATCAAGTCTACAGCCGTCCAGTCTCACTCCAAACGGCGCTTTTTCATGTCGCCAAAAAGAACACCTAGAGGACACGCCGCGCCGCAAAGCGACAACAATGAAGTTCTTCATTACAGCTTACTTACTGTTGCCTTTTCTGCAATCGTCGCATTATTGCAATGGTAATGAGTTCGCTTGCGTATTTAAAATTTCTGTAACGCATTTCAAATACTCTATATATTGCGTAGAAATTGCAATGGAAAAACACGGGAACACTAGTTTTCAATGGTTGCGATTTCTACGCGGTGTTGCCATGCCGAGCAGATCAAGTCAAAAGGCATTAAAAAAAATAACTAGATCTATCGTCACCGAGTGCAAGCGTCATCAGGCTTGTCGAGCGACGAGGGGAGCGACTGCGTAGCGAGCCACAGTGCAACTAAACAACGTATTTCGTTAATCCCCAGGATAGGTTTAGCGGAATGCAGAACTAAAACAGCGCCTTTAAAACTTTCAGTTAATGTAAAACTTTGATTCAAAATTTGAGGAATTGAAAAATGTAATTTTTAACAGAAGGAAAAAAGGAGTAATTTACAGATATTGTAACAGGAATAACCTGTCGGTATTTCTGAGGCATTTTTGTGTATATCGGTGTTTTAAGGCAACATTTTTATTAGAATTGTTTCACTTTACAGAAAAAGATGGTGTAATCAACGTTTTTGTAAGCGGAAAATCGGGCTTTTGGGTGTATGATTTGTCGGATCCTAGCTTGATTCATGGCGTCAGAGATGTTATAAAGAGATAGGTAAAATCGCTCAACCGCCCTTTGCTCTTCCCTTTTTCTGGGCGGAACAAAATACTGGAATAAACAGCAGGCCGTCAAACAACGACCAAACAAAAATGAAAGGGGAAATAAATTGTTCAATACGTAGCACCTTTTACGCTCAAAATAAGTAACAGTTTTACTTTTAACAGTGAAAGCAGATAAGGTTTGCTCAGATGAAAAGAGGTCTTGTCCCATTAAAATGGACCAAGCCACAATTTGCATCCAGGAATAACAATATGAAGGGTTTATAGGGAAGGGTTCCAAGAATTCACTCGTAATTTGGTTGCGACTTATCATTCTCTTCTCTGATAGTGAAAAATGGAAACAAATTGGAGTAATTAGTTCGTTTCAATCCACGCTTTCGCGATGGGCTGGTACTTTGGGTTATAGCACTTTTTATTTGATGAACCCGAACTTTCTCGTGTCCTCTCGCTTGTGTGACAAAGCAACCACATTTTTTGGAGCAACAATCATTTTGATTCCAAATCAGGAATACTTGGTTAATGGAGAACAGGTGTTTTAGGTAGAATAAAAACAAGCTTTAAAATTTATGAACTTATCCAACGCTTTTAAAATGCGCATGAAAGCAAAAAAAAAAAATCGAAAAAATTCCGCTGACAGGAAAGAATCAACATTGATTTCAACCAAATTCTTATCATCTAAAAGCGGTGGAGAAATATCTTTTTGTTTAAAGTGAGATATCCAAACAGTTTTTAACATTTTTCCCACAATAAAGGAGGGACTTTGGTTGCCATAGTATTCATAACCAATCCAGACATAAAATGTTGAAATTTATTTTTGCAAATAAACACATAAACCTAAACTAATATTAACATGAATAAAATTCGCTGATTCTGGTACTTGCAAACGGTTCATATTGCAATAATGACCTGGCGGCCCGCATCAGAATCCGTTTCATTACATAAAGTAATTAGCTAAACATTAAAGCCCCAATTTTCGAAGCAATTCGCGATTTAGCGAGTACCGGTAATAACCGGCCTAAAGATAGCAAACAAATTACCCATGAATGAACTTGCAATTTGCAGAGGCGTAGTACGCAAATATCCAAAAAGCGCCTTCAAGTACTGCTTGAATACACAGTCAATGAATTGATAATTTTTCACTATCTGTCAAGAATGGATAAGAGCAAGCACTTGCATTTTTTTTTCGGTGACAGAACCCGATGACTCTGTTGATATAAAGTACAGTTTTTGATTTGAGAAAGATCACATTCTAAAAAAGAAAAAGGGAAAAAAAGAGAAAAATGCAAACGGATTGAATGACATTTCTTTGTTTACATGATGTTTTCAGGGTAAGCAATTATAGTGACATTTTAATTCGGATTGGATTGATTAATGCGCAGCAAGGGTGTTTAAGAGTTCTTTTTTTAGCCGATTGCAGTTTTCCGGGACGACGCCTTTACCGTAGAATCTAATTTTTTAACTTCCCGCTATTTGCAGTGACAAGAAAAGTGTTAAATCATTCAATAAATCCATCACGAGGTAAGAAGTTGGTTTCCCAAAGTGAATATTTTTCAGTAGAGATAGAATTTTCGTCTTGTAGAGTGAACTTTGCTGTCCTTTCAGATACAACTTGGGAAAATTGCTTATTCCAGAAAGCTGGCGACACCTGTCCTAAGGTTTCACTTCAGAGAAAACAAATTATCTTTAAGTTTTGATACATAGATCGCGAGTTTTTGTACAAACCGACTCTCCGGAATGGAATAAGGAGTTTGCCATTCATTTATCTAATCAAGTCATCTAATTAATTTACCTAATCAATTTATCTAATCAAACCTCACTGGGTCAAACCTAACTGCAAATCGACTAACGCAAAGAACTCGAATATTATACCACCTGCGATAAGAATTGCGGTTGAAAATGCGAGCATTATAAGTGAAGATACTAAAATCAGTTCTATGAGAGTGAATGAACAAGCATGCTATCTTAATTAATGAACAAGGTTACCATAGAAATAGTTTATACAATGAATGGAAAGGACGTAGGAAACGGACAGCAGGTGTCAACTGCTTGAGTCCCACTGAAATGTCGATTAAATTTTTCATACAGCCCACACACTCGAGTACGTGCATCCTTGAAGGGGTCACATCGAGTGTGTTGGCGGGGCGGACGTGGAGATTGAACCCCAGTTAGTCTACTTCTTGGTTCGTTCGACTAGGAAACTATGAGTAGGACGATTATTCATTAAGAGATTATTAAGATTACTCTGTCTAGCGGAAATGGCTTTGAAGGTCTTTCTGGTGTAATGTTTCGCATTTTTATTGCTTCATTGGACGACTGTTTTTGAGCCCTTTTTGCTTTGTATGGTTACTGGTAAGTCCATCTTGAAAAATATAGCTTCTTCTTAGACCTAGTTTCATTCTCAACTTTCTCTATTCGTACACCTTGGAAAGCACGAAAAACGTACGGAAAAGACAGTCACGGAGAAGTAGAAATTTATGCTAAAAAATAGGAAAAACACAAGACGAAAACTAAACCAGCAAGAGAAGCATTCATGCAATTACAGAAGAGTCGAATGGCAAGAAAAACGGCTTGCGTTGAAAGACAAAACCAGAAAAAAAAGCAGTTATAAAACCGGAAGGTGTAACATACGGCAATCACATTCAATCGCATCCTAGTTTAAAATGTAAGCTTTTTATTACCGAGATATTCAAGATGAAACTTTATCTACGCGCGGGTCCCACTTATGCAGCCTCCAGCGAGCATCCAGCGGTCCGCATCTGGACCGCTGGACCACCACTCCCCACTCGATGGGCTTAACGCTTTCACCAGCGGGCCGTGCCTACCTAAGGCTAACGTTCTAGCTACCAAGCCTACTCGGCATATAACGATAATGCTAAAATGGAATGTAAGATTGAACCACGGTGGAAAAGAAAATATTAAAAAAATACCGGGGTCATCAGATGGTCACCTGACCTAACGTTCCGACCTTGAGTTGCCGAATTTGTTGCTGCATACATAAGAAATACATTGCATTTCCATTTACAATTAAGTCATGATCGGAAACGACTGATTGTTTTTACACTGAATCTACTTTTACGAAACCCGCCTTGTCATTAGTTTCCGCTTGGAATTGAAGAAACCAGAATCTTGGGGTTTCTATACCAAGAAACAAACCCAATTTTAACCGAGAAATAAGTCGATGAAAATCAGTTATAATGCTTCGCGAACTACGTCTTCGCAGTCTTATAAATCGCAAATTCTGGAAAGCGGAAAACGCAAATATTAACGAGATGAAAGTTGATCCATATTCGTTAACGTTCAGCGAACTATGTTTTTGCATTACAACGTATACAGAATCGTCTTTTTAATCGCTAAAACAATGAGTCCTAGGCTTTTTATTTCAAAGTAGAACGTAATATTTTTTACAAGAATTCTTTTGTTTGTAAACCAATGTTTGAAATAATGTATTAAAAAAAATAGGGGCGCTTAATCATTGTGATTTTTTTTTTATTTTTCCTAGAAGGCATAATGTCAGTTTTGATACCTAGTTCAAAAGATTTTACCTAGTTCTCACTTTGCAACGTAACTTTCTCGTTCCGAAGACCTGCCGGTTATTTTTAGATCTCTCCAATTAGGTTATGATTGTGGCTGTTTATAATAAGAAAAACCGGGTAGGCTACAGGGTAATCAGACTCTCGCCTCACCGCTACTCATGACAAGCGCGAATAATTTGCATACCTTCGCATACCGGTGTTCAAATTCTTGCGCCTTCATTAAATCAAAATACAAATTTCCAAAACTTTTCCGTGTTTCTCGAGAAGCAAATCTTATGACTGAACCTAACAAGAGAATTCTAATATGAACGAAATCCTTGGAAACGCCTTTTGATGACCTGAATAAAACTTGTATCGGAATTAATTGCGGTAGAAACTTGGAATAACTGTAGCATTTCACCCGTGTTTCTTTGCAAAAAATACCGACGGAGTCAAAAAATAATCACAATAAATATCAACCGAAAAAAAAACAAACAATGATTCTTTTCAAAGTTCAATATACGACATGTTTCCAAAATTTAAGGCTTGCACTCAAAATTTGTGTTAATGCAAAATAATACAACAAACTAAATAATCTATGTTGGCTTCAAAAAAACAAAAACAAAGAAAAAAATCATGCAATACTTATGGTAAGAGCCCGGCAACTAGTAAAACGATTGCTTTCAAAACATCTTTAAAAAAAGTGACAAAGCTGAAATGAATAATTACAAGACAGATGCATAAATTTTGGGTCTTCCAATTGTTAAAAATGTTTTTTTTTGTTTTTTTGTTTTTTTTTGTTTTTGTTTTTTTTACCGGTAAATGGTTGGTGGTCCTGTCACTGTACATGAAGATGTACTGCAGCTATTGGTGGTCACTTATTCGAATCGCAAGGTTGTCAAACTGTCACATCACTATACGCACAGTCAAATGGCACCACGTGGTTCCGGCACAAACTTCCATTCGACACTTACCTGTAACGAGTGTCAACACGAAGAGATAGACGGAGCTGACGCTGTTGGTCACTTGATTCTTGAGGTTCATGGTCGCAATTCCAGATTAAGTCACTCACTGCGTGTCGAAATGTCGAACAAACTTTCGCTGCGCCCGACCGCGATCACGACCAAACACCGACTGAGAGCTGAAGAGAAGATCGCGAGCACGCTGGCTGGCTTGCCGACTCCACGGCGCGTTGGTGTCCTGCGGGAAGCGCGGAGGGGAGGGGGACGCTGGCACTGACCTAGCACAGCCAGCCAATGAGCTTCAAGAACGCGATCGTCCCACCGGCGCGGCGCGCCGTGCATTTTCACGAGAGGGGAGGGGAAGGGTTACAACAGTGCACCGTACGTACAGTACGTACAGGTCATTGTAAAATTCTCGCAATAGTGAAAAGGCGTTGAACACTTGGTCTCCCGGCTAAATTTACTTTCGGGAAAGTAGCCTAAATTATCAAAGAAAATGCCGACAAAATTTTCTAGAGTCACTAAATTTCGGGCCGTTGGCACGGATATCTTTGGAGAATGTTATGATTTCGATATGACGTCCATGGATACTTGCAGTTAACCCAATTTCCTTCCGGGTAAGCAGGCAGTGAACCCAATTTCCTTCCGGGAAAGCAGTCTCAGGAGAACCGGTCTGCTTTAAGGAGTCCGGCGAGAAAATCATAGGAAACACGAGTATTTTCCTAGGGGAAGATATCCATGAGGTATCCGCGAAATCTTAATTTACATTAGATAAAGGCATCGGAGAAACGGTGCGATGAGAATACATGAGCCTGAAAACCCATAGCAACGAATATCCACAAGGACCTCCCAACCCCCCCCCCCCCCCCCACACAAAAAAAAAACAAAAAAAAAACACAACT
>Ga0058701_10005470_pt1 | contig 10550 bp, 4 predicted proteins | sample AgamicOrMae_FD_97039 | JGI IMG/M metagenome (GOLD analysis project Ga0058701, IMG submission 97039) | Agave microbial communities from Guanajuato, Mexico - Or.Ma.e | ecosystem: Host-associated > Plants > Phyllosphere > Phylloplane/Leaf | place: Guanajuato, Mexico | collected 2012-06-04 | reverse complement strand
TTCAACCTCTACCGCTGTAACCCCAAACCCAGAGCGTTAGAGAAATGCTGTTTTGAGAGATATTGAAGGAAGTATCAATCAACGAGAAAGACCTACGACGGACCTATCTGTCGCCTAATCTGATCAATAGTTGGGTCTCAGTACCGAATTCCGACATGTTCCATTTGGAACGAATATCGACACTATTCACCAGAATAAGAATTATGCCAGTTATTCCCTATCGACGCGCGATCAACGTTTTGGAGCATGCCTGTTCAGGAACATGGTGCCCTTGTTGGACATATAAGTGCTTTTGTTTACAACATATACATGACACATTATGCATGCAGACAAAAAGGCAATTTTTCCATCTCATTGGCGCCCAACATTCAGACAAAACCTCCAACATGCTCCGAAAGAGTGTAAGAAGCAGGCAGATACAATGAATACTCTTGTGATGTAAACATCTAAATTGAACCCAATTCCAAGTCCAAGTCAGTGACGAGATCTGCCAAAAGTATCATGTGGCTGATTAGCATACGATATTTTGCTCAACACAAACAACTTCTCGTTGGACCTTGACAACTGATACTATTCTTTTCCCTAGTTTCATTTCCGAATATAGAACAATTGACATGCATACACTAGAATAGGGGACCCAAGATCTAGCAGAACTAGAGTAAAGATAGGAAGAGGAGCCCCCAAACTTCCCAAGTTGTCTCGAACCGATAGATCGACTGAGTTTCTAAATCAGAGAGGATTCATGGATTCTAAGTTCAAACAAAAACTAGCTTGAAATCTGAATTTATTGGGCGAAATCTTGCCTTTTTGGGTAAGATCTGTTTGACGGCGGGGCAAAAGCGGCAACTAAGGTCAAGGGAAAGGTGAAGGGCGATCGAGACAGACTAGACGAGCCGGAATTTTGCAGTCGAAATGGACTGGGATGAGGCGAGAGCCTAATAGCCGTCGAGGCAAATTGATTAATTCCTAGTTGGTGTTCCTTTTTGTGACTAACTTTTGATAATTGTGAAAATTCTCTGTGGGAGGTTGGGAAACTTTCAACAATTTCACTCACACTCCAAACGTTTCCTTCTGAATATCTGCTTATCAACACGCGACGTTCCTCTGAGGCCCCATGATCATTGTTGAGTGTCTGAAATTCGAACCTACTATCTTAGTGTGAGCCTTGGACCATCATGCCTCCAGTTTATCAGCTGCCATGGTCAAGCATTAGTGATTCCACAATCCTCTGTCTCCGTTTAGCTTAGCAGGATGATCTTGGATGTGGGATTATCTTTGGAAAGCAAGTTCTGAGGAGTTTGTTGAACTCTTTGGAATGAGCTTTCTCTTTTCTTCTACTTATTTGAGGGGCACCTCAGCTTAGGCCTCGGGGTGCTCAATCCGTGAAGGGGCTCTCATCACAAGGGGCCACAGTGAGCAGCAGTTGGCAAAGCCGAGTGAACGAGTCTACGGTAGTTTTTGTTCAAGGGAGGGTCCAAGAAAGGGTTAGAAAGAGGAGGCAAAATTTGATCGCTTAAATCCTGTCTCAAGATCTGAATATAGATCCTTACCTAGCAGCTTAATCCGGAAACCCTTTTTGACGAACGCAAAATAGGCAACACATCCGCTTAGGATGTAGATCATTACGTAAAGGTATTCAATTTGGGGATCCTCAACTATTGGAGCGACCACGAAATACATGGACACTATGAAGACGAATATTGGTATGCTCAAGTGTACTTTGTATGGGCGATGTTTGTCATTCCAAGGGGGCTTGTAGCGTAGCTTGATGAGTGCCAACATGGTGAGCCCATAGAAGAGCCAAGCGGTGAAGCTGAAGAAGTCAATGAGACTGTTGACATTGCCGGGAATTACATAAATGATCGATAATATGGCATTGAAGATGAGCGCCGGCGAGGGAGTATACTTGGCAATGTGAATGTAGGCCAGCAGATCAGGTAGATGGTTCTCTCTGGCTGCAGCAAAGGATAGTCGGCCACTCGTGAAACAGGACCCATTTCCTGCACCAAAAGAGGAAACAACCACACTGACTGGGATTATAAATGCAGCAAAGCCCAGCACATGGTTGCCCCAAGTCTTGTGTGTTCAGGTGTCATTGGAAAAACGGATATCGTTATAATCATTACTATCATGATCTCTCCATGCAGCGCGGGCCAAGTGCCGGATTGCCGATGGGCTAGGCGTCTAGTCTGATGAAACCTTTCGGAAATTCACCAAACTGCACCATATTGCTTCTCATGGTTGCGAGAGATCCGCCAAAAAAAATTGCTTGGTGCCCACTAGGTGATTACTTACCACTGCCACTGCGTCCGAGGTGAGTATTTCCGTGGGCGACATAACAGTGAGATAAGAGATATTGACCAACACGTAGCAGAGTGTCACCACTGGAATGCCATAAATAATAGCCAGAGGCAAATTTCTGTTGGTTTTCAGTTTGTGATGGTGATTGTGGGCGCGGACGGAGCGTTTGTGAGAAGGGGAACTAAACTGGATGCCATCTAAAGAGAGTAACAAAGTCGATGGGGCTCTATCCGCGACCAGGCCCACTAATGGCGGCCAGAGAGAAGAAACAAATTGAGTGATTTGACGACACCGGAAATGGGTTCCGTAATGGAGCCAAGCTCATCAGAAGCGACGTCAAACCCGCCCCCAGATCGAAAGTGAGCCAAACTCACCTGTACGGGTTTATGAGCTCCTCAGTGACATAATTCAGATTGTTCCTGGTGGTGCATTATCGGTAGTGTTTAGATGGAGTTTTAGATGGCTCTACTTGTTAGTTGTTTGCCTATCGCAGGCTCTTTGCCCTGTGGGCCTGCTTCCTTCCTCTTGGCTCATGTTCCTCCAAGGCCAGTCCAGATTTCTTTCTCCTCTCAAAGTGCGTGACTACTTACCATCCGTCGTAGGCCCACATTGAGGCTAAAGATTATAAGTGCAAGTTCAATTTGATACCGCGGGCGGAAGGGGGACAGCGAGTTAGCAGGACTGACAAAGAAGAGGCCAAAGACAAAAGGGTCTCAAAATAGGCTCGCAGCACTACTTGCTTGCTGGCAAATGGGAGCTTTCTCCTATTCGCTTCCTCCTCTTGCTTTTACTCTTCTCCTCATGTACAAGCTATTTGTATGTATGTGTGTCTCTCTCTCTCCTTTTCTACTTTGCTTTCATTGTTTCTTCTTTCCACTTTGGCTCACTCTGAGGTTCTTTTATCAGCCCACAGAATCTCTTTTTCTTTCTCTCTCTCTCTCCCTTTCTCTTATGGGCTTGTTTCGGATTGGAAAGGGAAAAAGTTGGAGCGGAAAATTGACGCCACACGCAGTTTGAAAACTTACTATAAAATGCAGTAGCAATATCTGAGAACGAGGTCCGAGAGCCTTGGAATCCGCTGCTTAGGTGTTTCGTTTCTCCTTGAGCTATACGAACGAGTCCGCCCACAACAACAATGAAGATGGCGATCAGCTTCGCTCCGGTGAACAGATTCTGTGTTCCTGTGGCCAGGTTGACACTGTAGCAGTTGAGATAAGTAATGGTGACTAGTGTGTAGGTGTTTGATGGGTTTGTTTTTGAATTTAGAGCGAAAAGTCAGAGAGTTTTGTTCTATTTGGTTCTTCTCAAAATGGGTGGGAGACTAGAAAATTTCCGCCCGAATTTGCGTCTAACGAGCAAGTCGAATGGCAGGAACTCGATGTGATTTCGTGTCCTCTGGTCTGGGCGAGCTCCTTTGCTCGAGACAAATTTGCTGGCCAACTTGAGGGGGTAAGATGAGATTCGTGAGACTTACCAATCGAGAAGACTGTGAACAATTTTATGAGCAACATTGATTGGGGACAGTCAGGAAATAGGGGCGTAACAATGTAGTCGCTGAGTGTGAGACAAATGATAGACAACATTGCGGGTTTCAATATAAACACAGAGATCCAACTGAACAGGAAGGCCAGGAGACCCCCAAAGGCCTCGAGAATATACGAGTACTCTGCGCCCGATTTGCTGATCAGTGTTCCCAGCTCGGCATAGCAGAGGGCCCCCAAGAGTGACAGCAAGCCGGACAGGCTCCAAACAACCAGCGAGAGGCCTACACTTCCAGAGCGTTCGAGCACCCGTCTGGGCGACAGGAAGATGCCCGAACCAATCATGGTGCCCACAATCAGTGCAATGCCACTGAACAGGCCCACTCGCCTCTTGAGTCCAAGTGGAATTGCGGGCACACTAACTGGACCCATTTGGCTGTAGCCGCATCCGGCCACTTGGCTCACCGTGTCCACCTCCTGGGGCATCGGAAGTCTGTGAACGCGTTCCGGGCCAAGAAGGTGCTGGTCTTGGCGCTGGCTCAGGTTTTCGCAGGAGGGCGCGAAGTTAGACTTGTTATCAGTTTCGTTATCGGTTCCTGATGGGCCCAAGTTGTGGGCCAAGATGGAGAGTGTTTCGTACCAAGAAGGTCGATTTCCATGATTAATGTTTTGAATTGGTTCGTCTCATCGGAAAGCTTGCCAATCGGTGTCGATTGCAGGCGGAGTTCGAGTCAAGACCGGAAAAGATTAATCTCCCTCGGTGCTAATCTTTATCTCCGCATTGCTTCGTGTGAGCTAGACATGTGAAGCAAAGTTTAGGTTAGGACAATTCCGCCCAAACCAGACGAGTGTCTGATATAAACTCACCTAAATAAGTGCTTGACGCAGACATTGTGTCGCGCCTTGTGAGCTTGTTCCCTTGTGACATTTTCAATCTTCTTTAAATCTTCTCCTCTTCCTGCCAATGATTGTCTTCTTCTTCCTTTTTCTTTCTCCCACAAATCTCTGCCCAAATGTTTCCAAGCTAAGGGCGAGACATTGAAAAGTTGCACGACAAGTCGAACTATCTGATTGGATCCAATTTGGCTGCCTCCTCACGAGCAGGAGTGTTTGACATTTTTCAACAGCCTCTGTCTCTCACTCCATTCTCACTCTCGTGAAAAAGCGCAAAAGAGTGCATTAACCGCAACTGTGTGATCACGTTTGTCGCCAGATCAGTGCGGTCAGTTGAAAGAGTTGCTGGCTTGTTGGAACTTCCCGAATGGAGTAGCTTCTTGATTTCGGGCAAAAGAAGGGGCGAGGCAAAGGGGCGAAACAAAACGGAGTCGGCAGAGTAATTTGATTAGCTCCAAAGTCTTTATTATGCGCCCGCTTGAGTGATCGGGCTAACGTTGCGTTGGGGGGCCGGCAGGAGCGCACGCTGAGAGACAATATGAGAATGAGTGGCAGCTCAAGAAAGGAGGCCATACATCTAAGTCGCTAGGCGGCGGCGGCGGCGGCGACAGTGGTAGGCCGCAGCGGCGGGCGGCTTTATCGTCTTTGTCAATGATCGGACAAGATTGTTTACGGCCCCATGAGCTACTGGCACTAAGGATCCGAGTGGTGAGTTTGCTCTCTGAGCGCAGTCTCGTTTTATCGTCTCGTCTTCCTCTTCCACTCTCTCACTCTCAGCTCGCTCCACTTGCATTCAGTCGCGCCAGCTGAGGCGATTTTAGCACTCTCTGTCTCGCTTTGTGTGGCCCACTAATCGGCTCAGGTCTCATGTAACAGCGCCTGTGACTCCTCGCCTCGAGGGCCCCATCGATCAGCCACGAGACGAGCCGGCACTCTCAGCTCAGTGAGACTCTCTTGGGCCTGCAGCTTCGGATTTGGAGCTTTCCGATTGCCAATTGCAGCTTGCAGGTTTTGGGCACACCTCGTGCAAGGCCTCTCCGCCTTCCTCTGCTAATGAGGCTCGATTTGAGGCTTCCTCTCGCCAATAAGGCACCAAAGGCAACTGTCTGCCTGCTGTTTACTAGGCAACGACAAGAAACATTTCACCGACACTCACGCATGTCTGCCTGTGGCCACAGAGCACGCCCACACCTCAGCAACGAGCCACGCGAACGAACACAACCTCTCCCCATACACACGCCTGCTCCTCACCTGCTCGCCTTTACGGATGTGGCCCAACTGGGAGCCTCTTTCTCCGGACTTTGTCCCCAAACCGCAATGGAAATACGGATTGTATTCCCCCTTCCGCTAGCTCTCTCTCTCGGGTGTCTTTTGTATCAATCTCTAGCCATCATCTGCGCCAATATCTTGCCAATTTCGAGAAAAAAATTGCCCTCGTTGTTGTGGCCCATTTTCGTCAATTCTGCCGCTGGGTTTCGTTCAGACACTGAAAATTGTCTGGCTCAAACTTACCTTCGATTGGAAAATTATAATTGTTATTGTTTTTCGAGCTGCTTGACCGAAGATAACGAGCTGCTTCAATGTATCTGACGATTCAGTCTTGTCCAATGGCTTGCTTGGAGATTTGTCTCAATTTTTCTTCCGGCGAATAATTATCAATCCGAGAAATTTGTAGTCCTCTAGGTGCTGCGTTAGTTGCTGTTTGCCAGTCGGCCATCTGGATCTCGGACGAAAACTGGCATGCTTTATTCCTCCTCTTTCCTCTCTTGCTGCCTCTATTTAGCCAAAGCCACGAGAATAGAGACTAGGTTTGCAGGATAAGTGCGCGCGCTCCTCTCGCAGCCGCCTACTAGCGTGCCCCGATCTCATGCCTTTTGGGAGCCGCGCGCCCTCCGTGTTGTCGCCCGCAAGCCGGCCTGCTTCCCGGCACCTAGCGACCTAGCCGCCGCCCTCATCCTGAGCGACACTGCTCGCTCGGCGCAGTCGCTCTTGCCCCTCGTCTCTCTCTCGGCCCCTCATTCTCTCGCCCCACTTTGTGCTCCCCGCCAGTAGACACTCCTCCCAATAGATCACTCGCCGTAATTTCTACTTTCAGACCCTCTCCCAAGCTCCAGTCTGCGCGCTCAGCCCCACTGAGCTCCGCTAACTCGCCCGCCTTGCCTCGCCTCGCCTCGCCAAGACCCGCTCACGTCCGGGCGGAAGACATTCAGCTCGAAACTCCATCAACATGTTTGCCCCTCTCTCCACTACTTCCTAATATCATTGGCACGCGCCATTGAATTCGGATCCACCCCAAACGAGCTTCCTCCTTTGGGTGGTCGCTTGCACGGCTTGATTGAATGGACGGAAGTGCGCTCCGAGCATCAGATAAGCAGGCCTCTCAAGAGCCTTGCCTGTACATGGTACAGGCACAAATCTGCTCCCATTGGTCAGTGATGTTGTGGAGAAAATTTAAATGACAAGCTAGGCGCAGGGCTGAGTCTACCATCGGCCAGCCGCAATGTGTAATGGAGCTGCATAGGAAAACTATCCTTTCGTGCGGGAATGTAAATAGACACTTCGCGAAAAAATCTTCTGCTGAAATGGGGCACTGAAGAGTTGTAGCTGCAAGCTGAGACTTTTGGGTTGTAAATGAGATTCCTTCGCCACAAAATCCTCTACTCTCAGCGAGAGAGGTCAAATAAAAAATTCAGTTTCCACCTACACAGAGAAATGAGATGTTTCGAAGGAGCCGGAAAGTTTGACACGATGTATCCTTTCGATACCTGGAGGTTTCTTTTTCATCCTGCGGTGAGAAGAGATTTCCAGTGATTGAACAAGATTACCTCACCTCGGCGTGAGGTTCTTTACTATGAACGCCATCTTCTACGGAAAATCCTAGTCCATGACTTGGCTGTCTCACTGCTATTGGGAGTTCAATTGCGAGAGACAAGCAGCTCTTTTTGATCGTCAGATGTCAGACTCATTTGTCGATAGAGGGACAGTAGACCTGAGGTGCTGGACAAAATCCAGACTTTGCTATCTTTATAACAATCACGACCAACCCTAGAGGATTGGACTTCCTTGGGTGGTCGTGAAGTGAACAGTGTACAGTGTAACTAAACTTGGAAGCTAGTCCGTGGCAGAGCTTCAGCAAGAGTCTGCCCTACATGGGCAGTATGGTGAAAGTCGAATGATTGTCAGATAGTAAGTGAAAAGTTTATTGTGCGCGATGCGCTTTATATACAAGCAATCATACGCATGACATGTACGATGTGAAGCATCACACGCTTTCACCCTCCCGTGCTGAACAGCGTACAAAATACGACTTGTCTCAGTTCTCGTCTAAAGATGAAAGGATAGGGAGTGAAATAAAAGAGCTTCTGTTGAAACTTGCGTCCTCTTCTCCGATCGATTTGCTGGTCCGATCGCTTGGGCCAGTTTCGGAAACGTCACCTGAGCTATGATTGAATGGGGTCCCAGGTCGGTCTGTTTTCGGTCTCTTCTGATTGTCACCATCATCCACCTCCATTGGCGTCGCGAAACGCAACTCGTGATTTGATTGTCCGATTTTTGGATACAGATTTTGATAGGGTAGAGGGCTTGAAGAATTCCCAATGGCAATGTTTATTTGAGTGGTTGATCCAGAGGGCAGGTTGGATCCGCGTGAAGCCGATTGGGGTTCCTTAGCGACAGACATCACCACTGATGTTTTGGCTAATTCCACCAGTGGATCCTGGCTCCAGACTCGATGAATTGCTGCCATGATGACTGCGAGCAGTATCATGACACTTGTTGCAGTGACACCACCGGCCAGTAATGGCTGTTGCTTAGCTGTTTCCACCATTGTGAGTAGGACTCCATCTGTAATGACCTTCGATGCCTTGTTGAAGCTCTCCATCGCATTTATTTTGTTCATAATGATTTCGAACTCGCTCGTCCAAGGCTTAAACTTCTGAATCTGATCCATGATCATGTCCTGGAATCGCTCCTCATCAAAGTTGATTAAACTGCTGTTCGAGTAGTGTGTCCAAGATCCTACCTCAACCATTGTATGGATCGGCAACACGAAGGGTTGGAGAGGGCATTTTTGAGTAGAGTTCGACCAGAATGTAATATTCAAAGGATAACACTGGACAAAAATTTGATCTGGCGTCTTATAGATGACAGGCTTGGTCATATCTTCATAATCACTGGTGGTCAGCTGAATTTCTGCCCACTCAATGCTATCGAAGGTGAGAGATCTGTTAGACTCGACGCACCGGGTCTCAGCGCCCACGTACCGTTCCTTGGGGAGCCTTATGAGTGTCGAGCAATTTGTTGTTGCGTTGTAGAGCGCAAACATGCTGAGCTTCGGAAACCTGTAGGATGTTTCCGAAGTCCATTCCTTAAAGGCTATGGCCTCGAAGACATAGGAGTTAGTATCGATTATGGCACGATTAAAAACGCAGGTCAGAGTTGCCGAGCTAGAGTCGATAATGAAGCTTTCAACTCTGTTTCCCTCGGTGTTCCACAGGGAAGTGGGTGCCGTAGATTGCGAGTATCTGGAGAGAGCGAGAGCGTCGAGCCTCTTTCTCTTCAGAGCTGAGATGATGGTTAGAAGCGCATCGTGATCACTATATATCTTTGTCATCGTTTCCGATGACAATTGCAGCAAGGCGGGAGTTATTTTTTCGAAATCGTTGATCTTAGTGTGCAATTCGTTCGCCTTTTCTGTTAGGCTTCTCAGGATCTCGATGTTATTGTTCGTGCTATTTTGCATCAGTTGAAATGCATGGGTATGATTCCTAAGTATCTGCCTTACCGTGTTGAGCTGTCGGTCGTGTTTGTGAACTGCATTATAAGTCGACCCCATTTTGTTGAATTCCAGAGCGGTTTGTATGGGCGGGACGAGCCAACTGGACCAAAACTCGGCATCGCTAGGTTTTTCCAGTTCATTGATTTGTTCGAAGAACTTATCGCCAGCCTCCGCTGATTGGGCCTGTCTCGGATATCGCGTCACTGTTTCAAACTTCAGAGTAGAAATCTGGGGCCACAAGGGAGAGATCTTCTGTTCCACAAGGGACTCGCATCTAGTGATTAGTGATTCAATTAGGAAGGAGAAAGCCTGCTTACCCTCAACATAATCGGCAGCTTTTCTCCTCAGTAAATCGCACCTGTCCGGGATCTTTGTCTTAATTGTATATCTGGTCGTGCCCTCCTCTACCTGAATTGGTAGCTTGGCCCATGAAATGTAGTTTGTCTTCTGCAGTTCCAGTTGTGCCCAACCTGTTTGAGGGGAAACTATAGAGAGGACTACGCTCAGTAAGATTATGCTCATTAGTGCATTCCTATTTTTGATGAAGGGATCCTTTCTGAGGGGTTTGGTCAAGATGTCTGCAGTTTGTTCCCGGCCATCTATCCATTTTACTGCAACATTTTTCCTGTTGTGCTGATCCTTCGCGAAAAACAGTTGGGCTCCGAGGTGCCTAGTCCGTTGAGCACTTGCATCATTGGTGATAATCTGCACGGCCCCCTTATTATCACAAAGTATCGGAGTAGGTTTGGGATTTGGCAAGCCAATCTGGCGTGAAAGATCCCTTAGGCATAGAACATTCTTGATTGTACTAGACACTGCTACAAATTCGGCCTCCGTGGTTGATGAGACATTTTTACCCTGCAACTTACTCTTCCATGACACTGGGCTTCCGTTTGCACTGATCACCTGTCCAGACGTTGAGCGGTAGCTGTCACCGTCGCCAGCGTAATCGGCGTCAGCGTATGCCACCAGCTCAAGGTCTCCTCCGGGTTTATATAGGATTCCCCAATCGTCTGTTCCATTGAGATATCGCAAGATCCTATCCAGAATCTGCCAATCCATCTTAGACGGCTTCAGCACATGGCGGCTCAGGTAAT
>Ga0058701_10005469_pt1 | contig 10552 bp, 5 predicted proteins | sample AgamicOrMae_FD_97039 | JGI IMG/M metagenome (GOLD analysis project Ga0058701, IMG submission 97039) | Agave microbial communities from Guanajuato, Mexico - Or.Ma.e | ecosystem: Host-associated > Plants > Phyllosphere > Phylloplane/Leaf | place: Guanajuato, Mexico | collected 2012-06-04 | reverse complement strand
GAAAATAATCATCCGTATAACGCCATGTAAAGTATTCTGGATGAGACTACACCAATTGGACGTACAAACGAGTGGGACTTACAACTGAGCGACTAATAACTGACTTTACTGTAACCATATCAATTGAAAGCTCTAGCCAAAACCTTTTCATTGATGTAGTTATTGATAGATTTATCTTTAAATATAAACAAATCACGCTACTCCCCGGTTTGACCTTCCTACCTAAAATGAGGATGGTACCAACAGGGTCTAGTTTTTTTCTGTGCACATTTCACCTAACTAAAGGTACCTGGTACGCACATAGCTGCATCTTGTATTCAACAGCACGGTTCGGAATTGCTGAAACGGTGGTAAAAACAGAAACAAGGATTAGGACTGGGCGCAGAAGAAACAATATCAGGATTAACAGGGCTCACAGGTGTAACTTGTGCTAAAACAGAGCTTCGAAAAATAAAACATGGAGATGTAGGCAGCGGCGTCTGTAACGGTGAGCTTCAGCATATTTGTTTATGCAGAAAGGGAGCTTCAATCCTCATTTGAAAGTCTTATTCTATGATTAGAATCAAATCAGCCAAGCAGAAAATGGTCAAACAAAACGAGCATTTCATGACGAAAAATCCCAGTCGCTAAGATTGATCCGGTTGCCAAGTTGAGCGCACTCCATTTGTTCATGTCGTCTGCTTGCTTTCCCAATCGAAACGACGTCGATTTTCACTCAATAAATGTTTTCCGAGAGTTCACGCTCTATTCATCTCTTTTATACACTGTCAACAAATTCGTGAAATCGTAAAGTTTGACAGAGCGTTTGTTCTATTTTACTGCGTAGAAAATCGATTTTTATCCGCAATACGTATTTTAAGTGGATAAGTGAACCCACTACAGCCCATCGATATTGCTCGGAAACAGAAAAAACAAATATTTTAGAGGAACTTTTCAGTTCAGTATTGTCACATTTTAAAAATTATAACCCTCTGGAAACCTGAAATTTAATAATTTAGCCATTTTTCTAGCTTGAAATTTTGTATTTTATAATGCAAAAATCCTTCCGATTTCTCTTAAGCTAAATTTCACTCGAAATTCTTCGGGCTGTTATGGGTTAAGTAGATGTATGTTTTTTTCTTCTTTTTTTAGGTAAGAGTGGTTGAGAAGGTTAGCTGGTATTCTTAGCTTCCCAGAAGACTTCTCACTTGTCGACAACTCTGGAACAGTTATTCGCCTTCAGCTGATTAAGCTTTACTGAATTAGAGCTTATCAAATTCCACTAAAGGCAAAAATCACTCGAGGAAAACGGAAGTTCTCACAATCGACTGCAACAGTAATTAATTGATTATCAGCGCAAGTTTGAGTCTAATTAACAAGGCGCTTACGATCAGTGCGCGCCGTATCCTAGACTGCACATAGATTCAAAACCTAAACAGCTGAGCGTCGGCGATGCCAGACGTCGCGCCTCCGTTGCTTTTAAACGCGGTTAACTTTTTAACCGGTAAAGATAATTTAGTGACCAATCCTATTTTTGAGCTGCTCAGCTCGAGGGCGATCCAGAACATACCCAACTTGTCGGATTACCTCCGTTCGTTCGCGAGTTAACCGAGATTAAAATGTACAAATTCGCAAAATCTGGCAACACTGTCGTTTGCTAAGTTTTCGCTAGAAAATAATATCGTTGATGCTGTGAAGAGAGTATATTCTTGTCAGACGGCTGGCGGCGCCATAAATTCTCATTAGAAAGCGGCAAGCGGCGTAAAACGCCTCTTGACACAGGCGCCGCTTCGGCCCGCTTCGTTCCACCTCGGCCCGCTTCGGCCCGCTCCGCCCCTCCCCACCTCGCCGTGCGCGGAGCTGCGCCATCTTCGGTGCGTGTTAAATTGAATATTTATGGCGTTTGGCTCTACAATGGCTTTAGGGCGAAAAGGAAGTGACACGCTAATTGGGTCGGCCGATCGCCAATTATCTCCGTAGATGCGAATTCGCGGAGATGGCTAATATGAAGGTGTTTCCGAGTAAAGTAACCTTGCTTAACGTAGCCAAGCTGTCGCTGCCTCATTTCAAATCACCTTTGCCTGAACTACCCTGGTATTTACTCGGTCAGTACCGTCGCTACAAATCATTCTTCAGTTAGCGTAGGTTATGTATGGTCTTAGGCTACTTTGCCTTAATTGCAAATGGCCTAGTAATTTAGCATAGTTTCATACGCTTCAATGCCTCTTTCTATTATGAGCTAACTTAACCTAGACAAATTTATACTCTTCAGTCATTTTAGCCCTGTTAGCAAATCCCCTTTCTTAACTTATCGTCAAAGACCAAACTCTTCTTTTTTTGTTTGGATTTACATCAGGTGCAGAGCATAGATTTGCCGCTTTTTCGTGCAAAAAGGTCGTTTTAAAATTGCGTTAATCGTTTACCGCAATCCAATAAACGTGAGCGTGAGTGTTATTCTATTAAACACATCAAAAGACAGTAGCTGCAATCTGTGTTCCTACATAGCGCATTAGCTACCGCCGCCGAAAACCGAATTACGCTCGCATCAACTTTTCCGCAATACGATTAAATTAACGCTAGAAAGCAGCAACTCGTTTAAGCCCTTCCCCCGCCTTGGGCTCACGTCACAGCCTCACACGACAAAGACATGGAGGAATATGGATTAGAGCGTGTTGCGATCAGTAGCTGCTTTTAATCTCGCCACTGAATTGACGCACACGCCTCGCCACAAGAGGTCGCTGCGAGCGCTTCTAGTTGCTAATCCGAACTGAATGTCTCCGGGACAGAGGGGAAGAGGCGGGAGATTTTAAATGTGTGGAACGGCATTTGAATGTCTCTGCCATTGATCAATGGGTGCGATTACCAGAGGCTCCGATAAAATCAAACGTAATTAAAATTAATCAAAAAAGGCTTATTGTAGTAAAAACTAACCCATTTTGGGTATTCCCATACTTATTTCGGCACTCTAAATTTTTAAGATTGCATTTTGAACCTTTTGGTTCAACCCCTACGACGTTAAGCGTAACGGAGCGATAGCGGAGCGAGGCACAAGCCACATAACCCAACCTAACCTAGGGTTACCTCATTAAAAGGTCGCCAAGCCTGATGCCGCTTACGTCTCGGAAGCCGATTTAGGGCCGCCGAGAAGGAAGCGGCATCTGGCTTGGCGACAGCCGAGCTGAGCAACAGCGAAGCGAGGCACAAGTTACAATAACTAATCTTGGTAAAAAGCAAGGGACTTTGTTTTGATAGTTTAAGTTAGGTTAGATTCCTCTTGCATCGCTCCGCTGTCGTTCCGCTCGATTTGACGACGAAAGGTTGAACCAAAAGGTTAAAATACCTTCCTTAAAAAATTAGAGTGGGGTATGAAGATGAAATAAGAAAAGATCGTAATTTGGTTTATTTTTTAAGATTTATTTATCAACTATAAAAATGGAAAGATTTTACCATAAGCGCCTAATTGATTTTGTCGTTGATAGGGGTATCTTCAAAAATGCACGAATTAAGCTCATCCCTTTTTACCCTCCTGCCTAAAAATCAGGTATGGGATTATTTGAAATTCAGGTTAGTTGCTTACTGTGAAGACAAGTGTCTAAAAGAAATATAATTCTGGGTATGGTCAAGAATAAAGGAAGGATATTGTTACGTAGAATTGGGGTATGCTGGGTAGGGAACTTTTAGGGTAGGAATTCGTCTGAATACGTAATTGTCTGAATTCCCTAGCGCATACTATTCGCGCTAAAAACCGGTTGATATTCTCCGTTTTACTAATAAGCTAATAAAAATAAAGGGACAGAGAGGATTTCCGAGAAAACAAACGCGGAAATATTAATGCGAACCGCTAAACCGTGCTAATTTCAAGACTGTTTTAATCTTCGTTTCGTTTGTGGTGTCAATAGAAGCGACGACAGTCTGTCTCATTTAATGGAGGTCGCATTCCCTGCGGGAAGGTCGGATCAGGCCGAACTGGGTCGGACCGGGCGCTACCATAAGCGCATTGCAATGACTTAGATCCCCACGAGAAGAGGAGCATGTCTTAGGAGGGATAGCACCTTCTCTCTCTGAGAAAAGCATCTTTCTCTGTCCCCCGTCGGGATCCGTCCGCCCGGCCATCACGGGATATAATTGCATACAATTTACAATGCGCTTGATAAAAACCTCCCCCAGAGGAATATCATTATGTAGAGCGTTGATGAATGAAGAGGTTCTACCGTAGAAACGTTTGTTTTAGTGCGAATTGGTGTTGATATGAGAAGTAGCAGTGTTGCCCCTGACTGTTGCTATATAGGCCACAAGCAGCTCACTGCTACTTTGCACGTTGCCTACCTTCAACTCCACTGCATATAATTTTTTCAACCCGAAATAAACATAATGTGCTGTCCAGATTTGTCTGCCCACTACTACACTCTGACCATGTATAGACCTACTTGTTAACAAAGCAAATGTCCTGATAAAAAATATATATAAAAAGATGTGTCTTACTATGGCGCTTTGAATGATTCACATTTAATAAAAAAGAGTGCCTTTACCAAACGATAGCCCGGCAACATCGTAAGCAACCCCGACGAAAGTCAATTTAACTTAAACTAAAGACTAACTAAATCTAAAATTCGAAATTAAATTTATCCATAATTAGTCGTTAAAGCCGGACCGCTTATAAAAACCAATGCATGATAAGCGAGTGGTTTGTTTGTGTTCTTTTTTTAACTATTATTTGACAATTGAAATGTCGTAATTTGATGACAACTTTTGGGAACACAGAAACAATCGAAAAAATATGCACAGAATGCAAATATCTTGTGTGCAAAAAGAGATCTTCTCTACTGCCTTTTTAGAATTCTTCCTGCAAGATAATTTCAAAATTTCTAGAGGCCCTTTCGAGCGGAAAAGGACCAATAACAAAGACATTCCTTGGTTTACAGTTCCGTCCGCAGGTCACCATTTCAAACTCTAAAGTTCCTTTTCGCAGTGTAAGGAGATCTCGACGGCCATTCCGACCCTATTTAGAAATGAGTAAATAATGAAGTAGAATTAAAGATATTCTGGTCAACACCAAGGGCCCAGATCCTTAAGAAATAGACTTGTGGAAAGTGGAGGGTGCGACAAGGACTTAAGGATCCGCGGAGATTTGCCCGCTCGGGGATTCCCTGTTCGGGGTCGCACCTAATTCCGAGGGGGAGCCAACTGGCTCCCACCGACTGGTTCCCGCGTCGGCTGGGGCGAGAAAGTGGCCTATAACGAGCTCAGCAAAGTGACCTCCTCCAATATGACCTACAACAGGGTGACTTGCAGTGGGGTGTGAGACTGGGCACGAACCAAGGTGTGCCTTCTTCATTAGTTTCGGAGTGGTCAGCTGCAATTGGAATTCAGTTAAGGGAGCTTGAGACCAACGCGGCTGGATCCCCTATGCAAAAGATGGCCGAACCTCCAGTTTTTACTGAAGTTGAATTGAAACTGTTTTTAGGATCGTTTGGTCTTGGAAGTTTGGAGTCTACAAAAGAGACTCAAATGGAACTGTGAACGAAGTGTTTTTAAGTTTTTTGAACAGGTTTTCATGTGATGTGAAATTCTATGACGCGAGCAAACTTCAGTACAATCTTGAAGAGGAATATTATGATCTTGATGTAAATGAAGAATCCCAGGCGACTGAAGTCATGTGAAGGCACCTCCGAGGTTCCCAAGATGAATTTTCTGTAGTCTCGAAAAGGAAGATCCGGTAAGCTGTTATGAAAGGATTTCAGACGACGGAAGTTGTGAGAAGGATATTTAAAGTTTCTAAAATTGAACTTCTTTCAATATCTTCTTGTAAAGGAAGATCTTTGTAATATATAATGAAGAATCTCAGACGAATGAAGTCCTGTGGAGGAATTACCAAGTTTCGGAGGATGAATTTCTTTTAGTGCAGTCTCGAAAAGAACGTTCCGGTAAACTGCAATGAAATAATTCCATTTGATTGAAGTCATATGCTGACACCCATAGTTTTCTCAAGAGGGTCCTTTTTCAGTGATATAGAGAAGAACATCCTAAACAAAAGAATGCTGGATGGCTAGAGTCGTGTGAGGACCATTCCAGAGATGATCTGTTGTATGAGAGGAAGATCTGGACGGACTAAAAGCAGTATCAAGACTTAAAAATAATTTCTCCAACCGAAGGAGCATTCATCTAACTTAAAGGGAATCTCTCACACGTCAATTACGAGCACAAGGTCGCAAACAGTCAAAGTACACGTCGAAATCTCCGGTAAAGGAAACGCAAAACAAACTCGTCCATAATTCATCGGACCAAAGGCATTTTCACCTGGGAAAACAACAAGAGTTAGCGGCGCCTATGCCTCGTCCACTCGCGTCCTTGTGTTTTCGAGCCTCTCCGGCTGCGAGTGGCGAATAGAGGATTCAATTAAACCTTTTCAATTTACTTGAGTGGCACAGTACTGCTTGTGACGCGCGGACTTCCTCCTCTCCCCTGCCCAGCCTCTGCCGAAACTTCATCTACCTTCTCCGAACCACTGCTTTGTTTTCTGGCTGCTTTACAAAGACCTCCAAACGAAATTCTTCCCCTGCTGCTTCGGTACACTCCTCGACAAAAGTGAAAATTTGACCTCAAATAAGAGCCGAACTGGAGACACGATTCCTCGGAAAAATGTTGTTGGGGCAAAGCTCTCTTTGACGTTCGCCACTTATTTTCAGCACTCTAGTTTTTGTTGTTTACCTTTGTCATAGCCAAACGGTACTAACGAGAAATAACCAGTCGTGCATTCCTGTGTTAAAGAGTGTATTGAAGTTTTAGCTTAAATTTTTACTTTTAGCCCACCATATTAATTTGACCAGCGTTCCAAAACCGTAGACGCAATGTAGTACCTGACTGTTTGCTTTTTAACAGAGAAGTGACAAAAAAAGTGATTAGCGAGAGGTTTTTTTTTTGAAATGCGTATTGCACTTACACTTTCGACTATATCTATAAAGGTCCAACTATATGTCTATTTTCGACAACTCCTATAAATGATCAAAGTGCTTAGGCCCCGTAGGCCCATGTTCTGACATTAACGAACTGGTTTAGTCACAAATATCTGTAATAGCCAAAAAGAAAAAAAATTGATTGTCTATTAGCAGGTACAACTTAACGCGAATCACATAGTGCTGAAGTGCCTATCGTTTACCTCACGGAAGGCTCCTCGGAATCTGACTTGGTTGCGATAAATTAACAAAGCTTTAGGTCAGTTGCCCTGTCCCCCCTTAGCTATTACTCCGCTCACATTGGCGAAGAAGAGGGGAGAAGTCATGATATCAAAATTTTAGTCTTGAGAAATCACTGTAAAGCATTTTTTTTTTAATTTTTTTTTCCGTCTTTCGATGCTTTGCTGTTCTAGTTTCTTGACTCGGCCAGTAGAGGTTGTCTCAAGTGTTCAGTGTTGACAGCTTCGTAAAGGGAAATCGCTGTCAAAAGAATGAAATGCCTCTCTTGAGGAGCTCACTTCACTAAACAGGATCATTATTTAATTACAGACAGCGTTTTCGCGTTGTGCTCCTTTTTTCGACAAACTTTTTCTTACTTGAATGTAGAGGTTTTGTTTCGGAAGGGTTTAAGCTTTTAGCTTGAATGGACGTAGGCTGGATGTGTGTGGGGGGGTGACAACAAAAGACTTTGGTCTGTCGATAGAGACTCAAAAACAAAGGCAGTTCCTAGTAGTGGTGAGCAACGACAGGAAAATCTACGTAGACTGCGTAATTAGAAGAACACTGCCCCATGCGTCAGAACAGCAAAAACGGCGTATTGGAGTCAACGCTTTTTACCGTAGAAATTGGGACCCCCTCCTCCCCTTGAATCGGAGTAATTAATCCGTAATGAAGATTATTTAGAGTTCCTGCTTACCTGGGACTTCTAAATAAAAAGTATTAAAAAAAGTACTTTATTGTTTCATATGAAATATTTACACCCTAATTTTTAAGGTTGCATTTTCAACATTTTGGTTCAACCCCTACAATTTTAAGCCAAGCGGAACGATAGCGGAGCGATAGCGGAGCGATAGCGGAGTGATAGCGGAGCGAGGCACAAGCCACATAACCTAACCTAACTTAACCGGGGAAATGCCATTTGCGACATCCATTTGAGCGACATTTTATTTTCGCGCCATTTCCATTGCACGACCTCCCAGTTGCGCGACGTTCCAATTGCGCGACATCCCATCTGCGCGACAACCCAGTTGCGCGACATTTCAATTGCGCGACATTTCAACTGCGCAATATCCCATCTGCGCGACATCCCATTTGCGCGACTTTTCAATTGTGCGACAACCCATTTGCGCGACTTTTTTTCCTCATGTTTAGGCCCCCCTTTAGTTAGTTTTGGTTAAGCTAGGTCAGCCTGTGTTAGGTGAGGTTACACTAGGTAAAGCAAAGTTTAATTTAGATTAGGTCTGGTAGGGTTAGTTTAGATTGAACCCGTTAATTTAGGCCCCCAAATTATTGAAAAAATAAAGCTCCGTAAAAAATGTTAACATTTTTTTTTGCGTTTTACGTAAAGACCCCGTTTTACTTAGTTTGGTTCAAGTCAGGTCAAATAACGCTACGCTAGGCTAAACTACTTAAAGCATAGCTTTGGTTAGGTTAGGTTTGCTCAGGTTAGGTCAGATAAAACTACTTCATCTAGGCTTTCAAAAAGTGAAGAAAAAAGTCGCGCAGATGGGATGTCGCGCAATTGAAAAGTCGCGCAAATGGGATGTCGCGCAGACGGGATGTCGCGCAGTTGAAAAGTCGCGCAATTGGGATGTCGCGCAACTGGGAAGTCGCGCAAATGGGATATCGCGCAAAAAATGTCGCACAAATGATGTGAACTCACTTAACCTAGGGTCGCCAAGCCTGATGCCGCTTACTTCTAAGCGGCTGATTTAGGGCCGCCGAGAAGTAAGCGGCATCAGGCTTGGCGACAGCCGAGCGGAGCGATGGCGAAGCAAGGCACAAGTGACTATAACTAATCTTGGTAAAAAGCAAGGGCCTTTGTTATGATAGGTTAAGTTAGGTTCGATACCTCTTGTATCGCTCCGCTGTCGTCCCGCTTGATTTGACGACGAGAGGTTGAACCAAAAGGTTAAAATTGCCACCTTAAAAAATTAGAGTGTAGAATCAAAAGTCTGCGGTTTTTTGTGTTCGGCAAGTTAGAAATCTGTACAAATATAGTATTCAGACTTCATGGAATTCAGTCTGACTTAAGCTGTAAAGACAGGGAATTGACGTTATTGCAAACGTAGGCTAACTTAAGCTAGTTATGTTGCAAACCTAAGTTACATGAAGCAAGTTATTTTAATGAAAAATTACAGAAATGAACTTTTTTAATCCCCTCTGGTATTTTACAGGACTAGGTTAACGTAGGTTACTGGTTTTTTCGACGTCGATCAACGTGATCTGAAGTGGTTATGAAAGCTGAGCTATTTCCTTGAAAGGTCAACAAAGCATGATTTCCCGCCCTGGAAAAGACATCAAGGGTGTTCCTTTTTGACTGGAAGAATTTCCTGTTAACTGACGAAAACAATGTCATTGCTTTATTCATTTCTTGAGTGAAAAATTTAAAATAAAAACCTACCCGATCGATACCTTTTGGGTCCACAGGATATTGAAACAGATTCAAACCGATCGCAAATATTTTTTCTTCGTCCACAATTAACGCCATAGTTTTTTAACTCTATGTTTTATAGAGAATAAAATGGGTATTGGAGAGAAGCTATTTTATTGTTGCACTGCGGCCGCCCGCCGCATTGGCAGACTTGTCACCTGATTACGTACCCATCGTCGATCGATTCATTGTTAGTGAGTCAACAATAGTCATAACAATCAAGCCTAAAGGCACCGCAGTAAATCAACTTGCTTTGAACAAATTGTGGCGGACTCCCAGCAGGCGCATTGCAGTGCCTGCGTTATCGGTACTATTACCGTCCGTAGGAACTCGCACATTGGTATTGTTGCTCGAAGCGCAGACTAATATTTATCTTTTTTGTTCAATGGTTCTATTCTCCGATTTAAATTCCTTATTGCCCATCCATGAGCCCCTTGAAAAACTGTTATTTTGACGAGACAAAAAATTTTAGCACAAAAAAATGTTAAGTAGATATTTTAAATCGATGATCTCTTTTTAAGATATCCGCAACAGTTTGCCTGTTTAATGCAATTTTCAAGAATGTTAAGAATATAAAAAGTGCGTTTTTCTTTATTTCTTTTTATCGCCCAGTTGAGTGGGGTGTGTCTTGAGCTTCTGCAACAACTCATTCCACATAGCCGTGAGTAGAGAAATCGGGAATGAAGAAATGTCCGTTGTGATTATTGCACGACCTCTTTGGAGTTTAAAGTTAAAAGGGTGTTTTTGATCAAGCCTAGCGTGGGTTTGTGCTATCTGTTAAGCGAATTCTTACCTCTTCAAACGTTTCTATTTTCGTCTATCTCGAAATACAGTTTTAAAGTGTGTTATGTGGCTAGGCAATTTTGTAAATTGCTGCTTCTCTCTCGTAAAAAAAAAATAATTTAAAAATGAAAAGAAAAATCTTTTATTTAGAACTGGTGTAACTATGCTTATTATTTTTTTTTTT
>Ga0058701_10005468_pt1 | contig 10552 bp, 5 predicted proteins | sample AgamicOrMae_FD_97039 | JGI IMG/M metagenome (GOLD analysis project Ga0058701, IMG submission 97039) | Agave microbial communities from Guanajuato, Mexico - Or.Ma.e | ecosystem: Host-associated > Plants > Phyllosphere > Phylloplane/Leaf | place: Guanajuato, Mexico | collected 2012-06-04 | reverse complement strand
GTGTTTAACTGTGTAGTATTATTCTACTCGGAGACCAACGTAAGCGATCAACACGTTTTTGACTCCCATGTAACGAATGCGATAGCGAGATACAATGACAACCGGGAAACCAAACTACCCCTGCTTGAAAAACAAAGAAAAGGGTCTATTTATGGAGCAATAAGCACATCAGTATAAACTTCTTTCGAAGTGCCGTCAAAAGCCAAGATTATAAACTATGTTCCGTCGCCCTAGTGACCGCAGAAACACAAAACAACTTTTAGAAGCGATTTTAAGCTCGCACAAGTTGAAACAAACACAATAGTGCCGAAACCCTCTCCCCTCCTCCATTGATTGATGACGCTGAAGATTAATCACCCTTATTATCGGCTTAAATTTGAGGCCGACCCTGCCCTCACTCCTTCTGCTTCCCCTCCCCTCGCCTTGTCTTGCGCCAAGACTTTGGTGCCAGTTTGTTGCGAGTATCCATATTTTGTCACTTTGTCGATACGATTTAAGATTTTTCCCGTGGTTTTTCCGATTTTAAGGGAGCAGGTGTCATTGACAAACTTGTCAATCGAGACATATTCTCGTTAACTTGTCACATACCGTATCTGGGTCGCTAGGAAGTCAAGTCCGACATTTTCAAAAACACTTTAATCTCACCTATAAGAAGCGGATTTACAGGTCCTTCTAAAATAACGTGCTTGCTTATAGGCCCAGGTAATATTTCACAGTGATATGTTTAGTTTTAAAACGATAACAGTTTAACAATAAAATTAGCAATATCATATTGTTTTGAGGTGTACGTCTTTAATAAATTCCAACTCTTTAAGATTCGTCTTATTCTACCCATACAGTACATCGAGGGTCATGTTTGTGTTTGATGATTCGATTGGGACAGTTACTGAACGTTATGAAGCACTATAGACGCTGATACGTCAAGGAAACAGTTAAGGAGAAAAATAAGAGTACAGGCACTAGTATATCTGTACAGTACATTGCCATGGAGGGGCAAAAAGGCGAAAATTGGAGGGGGGGGGGTATTTAGAAAAAAATGTGCTCATTTAGATTCTTCAATTAAAAGTTAACCTTACTTGTTAGTGGATGTTTTTCATACTGATGGAGTGTCAAACAAATACATATTCCTGAATGAGAGATTCCGTAAATTAGCAAGTAGGAGTTGTTCAGAGTCTAGACGTCGATTGGACTTCATTTTTAATTTTATGACTACATTGTACGGAATGAGAAATATCATGAGAATTTTGTGATATCTTGCCGAGATTTCCGCTTTATGAGAGATGGGATTAGGTAAATTTGGACAGCGAGTCACTGGAGCGCCTACGAGGTAGAAGCACAAAATTGTCAGTTTGATACATTGCCGGTGCATGAGCTCTAATCCGTCGTACTAGAAGGTTTTGTTTAAAAGTATTTTTGGAAGTATTTTCTTGACATAAATTATATTTTAGGAAGAAATTGGTACATCCATATCCGAGTTTTCGTAGCACTGTTTCATATTTGCTTCTTTCCTATTTTTCAAGATACAACACAAATTTTTAGGAAATTATTCAGCGAAATAACCTCGTTTCCATAACAATCATACTGTTCGAGCTCTGAGAGGAGATCGCGGAAGTTTCACACATTACGCTGTCGCCAGTACATTTACACAGAATCAAGGCGTAGCTCTCATACTAGTCAAATTAAATCTTGCAAGCGTCATTCCGAAACACGGCATTCTGGAATAATTCATAAATCCTTAGGCGTAATGCGTTCGACAGCGTCAAATTGGAAACCCATTGCGACACAACAATTACTTTGAGATTGTTTCCCCTCTTATTTTGGTATTGTGGTGTAATAAATGCATTATTGTAGCATGCAATCCTCGTCAAACCTCGCTCTTGCCTCAATTTCGCGCGCTAACTTAATATAGACCTTTGCAATTAATTTGTTTGATGAATGAAGCAATTCCAGGCACCTTAGAATTTTTACTTTTTTCGAAATCTTTCCTCGTTTTAAATTTAGACCAGAAGACAAATGTATGAAAAATATTTGGACGTTTAGTTCGATACCTCCATGCAGGAAAGTTATAACTAAATAACCCAGAGATATAAGGTCATTCATTACTGAGGAACCCAGCGCTGTAAACGTCATAACTTTCCGCGTAAAAATTTTAGCGCTTTTAGAATCCTTACTTCTACGCTTACCGATAAATTTTCGAGCCTTTTTTCTACCAAGTGCAAACATGACATATTAGAGTTGGCTTCCAACATGAAATATACACCGAAATTTTCCGAAGGCGTAGAATTGGATATTTTAAAAGCACTATTTTTTTTTAAATTTAAAGTTATGACTTTTTAGCACTGGATTTCTGAATTATGTTACAGCACTGGGTTTTTCAGTTATGAACTTTCTGCAAGGAGAATTTTGCGAAGGCGTAGAATTGGAAATTTTAGAAGCACTATTTTTTTTTAATTTAAAGTTATGACTTTTTAGCACTGAATTTCTGAATTATGATATTACAGCACTGGGTTTTTCAGTTATGACCTTTCTGCAAGGAGGTATCGATTTTCACCTAAAAATCTTTACGGAGTGGCCCAACCCATTGGGCTGGTCCTCGCCTTTTCAGGAAGTAACCCGGCTGAGGCTACCAGCGCGCCGCAAAGCTACGCTTTTTCTTTTGGCAAGTCCATTTTTCTTACAAGTGTGTCCTGTCACACCTTTTTATCCAAAATAAGTATAAATTTACCATAAATTATTTTCATCAGTGAGGTTAGTTTTCGTTAAATCTTTTGAAATAATGTATCACCGGCTCGGTTGTGTGGTAAAAGATAGAATGTACAATAGACAATATTACCTGAACGTGCATTTAAGGTAGGAAGGAAATAAACTCAGCCGACATCCAACGAATGAATTTAATAAAAATACCTTTTAAGCGAGATGTAAAAAAAAATGTGTTTCTTTAGCATACCACCATTGTATTGCTTACTGTATGATAAATGGATGTATGGACGATAAATAATTATTACTGCGTGTTCAAATTCGACAAATGAAATGAAGAAGACGTTCTGGCATATTTCGTGTTACGGAACAGTTCCTGAAAAAAAAACCTTGCGTGTACGTGTTGGGCAGCTCGGGTGGATTCGGACGATTTTATAAATGAAACAATCAATACAGTCGGGGGCAATCCAAATACTCCAATAACTATTTCTCTAATCGGAAATTCAAACATCTGAAAATTTCCCCAGTGCTTCCTCTCGACTCACGCAATTCATTTTATGATGTTATGCATGTAATCATTTTCGTTGATTCACACATATTCGGTTTAGTAGCTAAAGGTAAGTCTTCCTAACCAAGGAAAGAAACAAAAATGTTTGTGATTCTGCTATTATAATTTGCACAATCGTGGAATAAACTTGCAATTACATCTTATTGTGTTCTTTCCTGGACTTTATTTCTTTGCCTCAGGATTGCACTAAAGTGAGTTAATGATTCTGAATCTTTCAAAAAATAATAAAATGCCTTTGTGAAGTGTACGAGTGAGAAAGTTCTTTATTTGCTAGTCTTGATTGACTGTGACACCCGAAAAAAAACATGACGTTTGGTTCTAGTATAATGCTTCCAAATAACGAGGATATTAAATCATGAACAAAAATTACTAAATCACTGAACCGGCAGGGTAAAAGTACAATGAAGAATTTCGAAACACCAAGTTTATAAGTAAATATTCGTTTTGGTGTGATAGAAGTATACAAACAAATATTATAACGCAGCGGAGTTTAGAATTGATCAGAAATTAACGCAAATAAAAACTCCTTGTTAGGTCTTACCGTCGATGCGTTAACATGAGTGTAATTCCTCTTTGCGATCGTGGATAATAAGACAAATCAATTGAGAATAGCCAAAAGTAAGTTGTCGAAGGGAGAATTAAGATCAAGCACTTAAAAAAATACGTTTTTAACTTTAAAATCAAACAATTGTGGAAGTTACTAATCTACTGACAAAAAACGCGTTAAATACGAAACAATTGAATGTTAACGTTATCCCATTTACAAGGTAGACGTGAAAACAGACTTATTCAAATGAGTTATGCACCCATGAAAGTCACGTTAAATGCACCTGCAAAATACGGTTATTTTAACGCTAAAATCGATCGAGGGAGTATTGTTGGGTAACCAATCCTAATAAAGAATTGCCCGACAGTGCTCTCTCTGAAAACCGTCGAGTGAAATTCACTCTTTTAAACCAAAAACTCACAATGCTGAAGCTTCGAGTGGGCGAGTTTTCGCGGTTAAATCGAGTGAATTTCACTCGGTTTTTAGAGCTTGAAACAGATCACTGAATTTGAACAACCAGTACATCATACCTTCAAATCAACATCGGACCAACTTGCTTACGAGAAAGAAATTAATTTGCAAAGTGCTTTTGTATTAGCCACTGGCCTATTTTCGAATGAGCGGATACACAGGGAAAAGAGTTTTCGCTGTGCGTGAAGTAGGCAACCACTTTCTATGCAGTACATAAGTGTTGCGCCGGTTGCATATATCAGCTTTGGTAGGGGCTACAGCTCGTTTCGCCTCCAAGACGTCGGTTCTTGAAAGTCTTGTACAACTATCGTGGAAACCTTTTGCATTCAGAAAACCACATTTTAATTATAGATTTTTTTTGAAAATTCAGCTTATTTTGCTTAATTCGTAATTGCCCAAACAATTGGCAAGAGATCAACAAAATTTTTATTTTTGAAACTTTCCAACCATTATGTAATAATTGATCTTTAGTAGCGGTCGAGGGCAGTCTTGTTTTTTCCGTTTGAAAAAAAAAATCAAAAGAAACCATCAGAGACTTTTGGCTTATGGAATTATTTAACGGTACTTCGAGTCGAAAACTACCCAGTAAAATTGTCTGAATTCAGTCTTTCATATTCAAGCCTCGTAAATATACAGTACCCACACTAAACATGAGAGTATTAAGTAATATTTACTTGATTCTCTCATGCCCAAAACCGCATTTGTATCTGATGGTTGTAATCATATTTTTTTCTTTAGTAATTTCAAAACATTGCAGGGATAAAATATGGGTGATATTGTAAAATAATCACGCCTAGGAAATCTGCGACTCCCGGCGCTGCGGTAATCCTCATTTCAGGGCAAATCAGTTTGTTAATTGGATTTTTGACGAAGTTGATCTAATCGTTTTCCCGTTTAAGCACATTAATTAGTTAAAAGTGTCGTAGACTGGCAGCGATGCACAAGGAGAGCTCTTATTTACCCTGGTAACAGGCATTTCCGGAATTACCTGGGAAGTGATCCCCAATTTTGATACAACTTCTCTTCTGGGCAAAGTTCTGAAGACGCCTGATGAGCTGTGTGCGCTAAATACAGCGCGTAGGAGGAATTCCACAGAACTACTTTTTCCTCCTTCATCCTGCGATCACTAACTCGGGCCCTATCCTCAAAGTTCGTCCTGCGTTAGTCTCTAATTAACATCGTGATTATCTTTCCCTATTTTATGAATTTAGTTTGAATTATCATTAAAGGAACGGAGTCAACCTCCAGAAAGTGCATTTCGGCGTGGAGGTAAAACTGCACAGAATTTTAAAACTAACTACGAACTTGTGCGAAATCCGCGATGGTTGACAGAAAAACCTTGCGTATTTTTATCATGGCTCTCTATAAATTTTTATTTTATTTTTTTAAGCTCTTCAAAACGCTCACTAACAAAAGTTGGTGGGCTCGGGAAGAGTTAAAAATGTGGAAAAAAAGTTAATTAATAGACCCGATTGAGTATAACCGTGCAAGAACACACGTTACTGCTGTTATGCAGAGATAAGTTGCAGCTGACGACGGAGATCTGCGAGGATTCAAAGTACGGTAACTGAACAGCATACCATCTATCTATTGCCTATTTTGTCTATTGCCTCATTTTTTCTTCCTTTCTTTCTGTTTTTATAATATATTAACTTTTATTCCTTGGTGGGTGAATAATTTCCCTAAAAGGTGCTAGATCACCGAAATCTGACGCAAATTGGCCACAGGCCTGAAAAACATTTTTTTTAACAAGCAGCAACATCAGCGGCATTATTTAAAACCGATCGTTTTTTAAAACAGCGTTTTCAACCATTGCAAGTCTTGGATCGTCCCTGCAACTAACAAGGTTTTCCAAGTATCAAAATAATGTGGTGGCGTAACTTCGTAAATTTTTGTTTTTCGTGTAAAAAAGATTATTTCTTTTAGCAGCTACTAAACTATACAAAATTTCGCATAGGCCTACTTCCCTCTACACTCCTTCCACTCGAATATACGCATAAAAAGCTTGTGAAAAGTAGGAGGGCGCCAAGATAAACTATACAGCATTTCACAGAAAAATGGCATCGAAACATCAAAAGAAACAAAGAGCAGAATATTTTGAAGACCTTGCATCCGTGATACGTAGGGACAGGTGTAAAGCCGGACAGACAACGTATACACTTTGAATGTAGACGCGAAACGCCAGTGAGCTTTCTTCGGATGAAATACGGGGATGAAGAGGGGGGGACTGGAAACGCGCCTCTGTTGTGTCGGGGCGTCACATGTCTAGAAGCACAGAATGTTTGTTCAACTAAATAGAGCGCGGGATAGTCGAAGGCAGGAGCTGGGAGGTGTTCTGCGCTGCTCTGTTGTATACACTGTGCGTGCTCCTCTGTCTCGTTGGACAAATCAGTATTGAATCCTGGGTCGGTGAGTGAGATGGGACATTCAGTTATTTTCGGAACCGGACCCTTGTTGGTAGGGAGGATTCAGTTGTGAATCGATAGAAGAAGAGTTGCACAAAGGACTCGGACGTATGCAAGCCAGTATTTTTGGTACGCGTATCATAATCAACAAGATTTCATTATCACCCAAAGTGACTGACCTACTGTTTAAATAAATCATCATCATGTACGATAATTGAGAAGATGCATTTTTCGGGAGTTCACAAAATTGGGAGAAACTAGTGGGGAAATTCCGTAAGAGGCGGAGGAAGGAGAGCTACTGTGAACACCAAAAATGACTCATTCGATAACCTTAAGTGAGGCGATCATGTATTATCACGAGCAAAAGAAACGGCACCCTTTTTTGAGCGAGGCAGAATTTCGGTTGGCAGCTCTGGATTTGTTCTCGAGGAGAGGGAGGTTGGAAAGCCTTGATTGGTCAGACGCACAGGTAACGGAAGCGTAACGGTCTCCCCTACACAGAAACATTCAGAGCTGCCAAACGAAATCTCGCTTCACCAAAAAAAGGGTGTCGTTTCTTTAGCTCATGATAGAACATTTGTTGGAAAGATGCTCCTCCAAACAATCACGTAGATTCCCAATCGGCAGATTTAGTTAATACTTGGACCAACAATCAATATGAATAATTTTTGTTGCAAACTCAAAAAATAATAGTAAAATCAAGCAATAGTAAACACGAGAAAAGGAAAGATCTTTGCCAACCCTTCTCTGACAAAGAGGTACCCAACGTATTTTCCACTAAAAAAAAAGTACCCAAGCTGGTAGGACGTTTTTGTTTGACATTGTGCTGATGTAAACGCTAAAGAAAAAGGCCAAGTGGCTGTCTTGGCCACCGCGATTCAAGTGAGAAAAAAATCTCCGTTGAAATATATTCGTGCTTTCCATGATTCACTTATGAGGAAACTGTGCCTCTAATGTAAGAAAAGTGTGACGTTGGGGACGTTCTATCTCGTGAGTGATGGGTACGGATACCGATCTGAGAAACAAGCGTATGCCCTTGGGGAAATGGCGCGCGCATTCGGGTAGGTCCTTGGAAACGTTTTCCGTGATCGAATATCACGCGACACTTGCTTATCGTATATTGTGCATGTGCATACCCATTGCTTAAACCTCATGTGGAACATGAAAGAATACTAAAATGTCTCGTTTTTTCGTAGTATATCTTAGGAGAAAGTAGCTCACATTGAGTTTAATTAGGCTACGAACGGTATATACTAGACACAGGTTTTTTATCTCACTTAAACGCACGAAAAAAATTTTTCTCATTAACTCATGTTCCAGTAATATGCCTCGGTTTCGCCTTATCGTCGTCTGTAACACACATTCCACAGCCGTAACAAAGACACCTGATCCCAGCCACGTGTGAGACGGATCTAAATTACCCGATGCAAACCGCTGAAGCTTCGACCGGAACAAGCCGGGCGGGAGCACTGCTTTGTCGGCAAAGGCGGACGGAAACCAAAACCATGACAGGGCAACCGCACCGAGCCGCATTTTGGTGGGAAGCCGTCCGACACGAACATGGCTGCAACTCCGGGGCCGAGACGCCAGCGGCGAAATGCATGCCGTGCGGCCAGACCAGCTGGCTGTCCGTCCGGCCGACCGGCTGCTCACCTCGGCAGGCTAAGGCTGCCGGCTCAAGTGGTGGTTGCTCGTTCCATTCAAGGGATCCGAAAGACAGTCAAGGCGGATTGTGGGTAATGTGGGGGATAAGGGGAGGATATGACCCATATCTTAGGCGATTTGCGGAAATCGCCCGACACGATGATCCGGGTCTTCCGGGCCGGCTCGGCTGAAACAGCGGCTAGGAATTCCGAGCTACCGTACCGTACGCTTCCAAAGTGCGGAGAATCCAATCTATTGGGATCCGATAACGACTATTTGGCACATTGTTTCATGTGGACGAGATGACACCTCGACTGGTCACCTGCTCTGACGATATTTTCCACTGGCGTTAAAGTGTCGACAACCTTTCGACGACGTTCTGTAGAGCTCATGTAATGCTGGCGAATTGTAATAATACTGCATGCCTCGCAACCTTCTCTCACTGAAACTCGTCACAGTTTTTTTTTTATTCTCTAACGTTAACGAGGGTTATGTATCATGGTTTTCACCTGTTTTCATTAGGACTGCCAATCTAGAATCTCATGAGCTGCAGTATGTTTCGCCTAAAAATTGAACTTCAAAGAATTTCTTCGTTTGGTTTATCCTCTTTTGTGATGGGAGGCGTGTATTACTCTCCCGCTGTGTAACGAATAACGACATGAAAAAGCAGAGCTGAAACCTTGAATAAAGCTTTTAGGGTGTGCTGAAGTCGTGGGAAATGAATATAGAATGAAAGCAATACTTTCTGTTGAAAGTCTGCAGCTCGAGAAGGAAATTTATGTTTCCAAGACAAATGGAGGTAGCTACCACAGGGTACCTTCCCTAAACGCAGTCCTGTGGGACTAATGCCACTAATACCCAAACAGTTGAAAAGGACCATGCACTTAAAATACCTACAAGGAACTACGCTAATGTCCACATTTATCTTTGTTTAAAATCACCCCGTGTGAGTTAGCATACTTGAAACAAATACCTCAGCATAAAGAGTATTTCACTCACGTTGGAAATGGCAATCGAAAGGATCTGCAGCCCGGCCAACCTGGAACAATAGAGATGGAAATTTCAAACTGGATTCGTTGTATAAAAACAATATCAAACAGGGAAACTTTTCTATCAATCTAAATTCAGCGATCGGCCCATCTTTCATAAGTGGATTGAACAAGATCAAAGAGGGAGCGGCGTATGTAGAATGCCCATCAATAACCTAACAGTATATGTAAGCACCCCAAGGAAAGTCCCCCCTCCCCGTCAGTTACTTACTCTTCAGACAAGGCGAGGCCTCAAGCAAGGGCGCGAGGGGTGCAATTTCTCCTCTCTCTGGAGGCACACTGATCACTACTTTTATCGCAGGACTAATTGATGCTTTAAGTAGACAAGTGCTTGACAGTGGTTTCACAGGACTTGCAATGCGCCTAATTAGACTTTTCGCGTGCTTTCTAATCATTTAAATTTTAGATTCCTTCGGTGGTAAAAGACAATCATCATTTTGCGCAGAACTCGTGCAGAGAACATGCACCATGCGCTTCAAAGAAGGCGACGCCAGTAGACTTAATTATAATTAATGGTGACGCTGATTAATGGAAATTAACGGGACTATTGATTTATTATTGATACAGACGACCAACTTGCATGATGATAGTGCTTGTGATGCCGACAGTTTTGACAGCTCTGCCTTTTTTTTCGTGGCCAGAGCGAGTATATCAATGACTTTGGCGAATTTCCTCGATGACGATGATGACCATTGTATCGTTACAATGCATCCTGTAAGTTTGAGAGGTTCCATTTGCTTTCATACCTGTTTTTTTCCTGGTTTGGCTTTTTGAGAACACATGAGGACTACGTCATACAAAAGCATAATTAAGGACAGGTTTAACGATATGAAGTTTAGCTAGTTGGAATATCTTGCGACGCGCTTATCATTGCTTCGCGTGGTAATGACTGACTGAGAAAATGCCATGCACTTACCGGCTTGGTGACAAAATATACAACACGACGCAGGAAATGCGATGTATTATGATTAGTTATCCTGCACAGTAAAAAAAATCCTGTTTTAGGACTTTTTAAAGTACTGATTCAGGTAACAGCATCCTATTTTGGGAGAAAAGCTGGGATCTGGTAAGCAGAGTGCGCGTTTCTGCGCGGAGCTTCTCATTTCTCGTCCGAGTACTCTCAAATCTCGCCGCGAAGCCCTGTTTTAGGGCAAGCGCACACCTAAATCAG
>Ga0058701_10005467_pt1 | contig 10553 bp, 6 predicted proteins | sample AgamicOrMae_FD_97039 | JGI IMG/M metagenome (GOLD analysis project Ga0058701, IMG submission 97039) | Agave microbial communities from Guanajuato, Mexico - Or.Ma.e | ecosystem: Host-associated > Plants > Phyllosphere > Phylloplane/Leaf | place: Guanajuato, Mexico | collected 2012-06-04 | reverse complement strand
TAACGTTATGGTAATTTACTTTTTTTCGACCAGGAAGGGAAAGTAGAACGAAAGTGCAAATTAAGAACTGGGCTGCCATTGTTTTGTACGTGTCAAGTCCGTGACATGAAATGCTCTTTAAAAATGCTTGTTTAACCTGCTCCTGAATTTTACGCACAGCGATAATGCTTTTATTTCGCTGAGGGAGGGTGAGGTGAGTCCACCCACGGAAGAAAATTGCGCTTTCGCTTTTCCTCGTCTTTTATGACCTTTTGATAAACAAACTTTTTTATATACTTAAAAAGGAATACACCTGAGGCTTGTGTTTGAATCTGTGCGCCCTGAAAAAAAATGTGATATCGGAGATCGATTGTATACGAAAATTTTATGTTTTGAGTGTACTGATATAAATATTTTTGCAGTGTTTGAAAGGCTCGTAGAACACGGAATATATTTCTATTAAGCATCCAATGTTTTGGAGACTTGTCTCATTAGCTGATTTTAGATTCCTCTTTAACTCGTTTTAAAATTTTATCTTATTAAACAGGGAGATCAATTTTTTGTGCCTTTTCTTTCATGAAGAAGCATTTCACCGGTTTGACAATGTATTTATTTCGTTAAATTCGAAGCAGAAATAACACACGGGGGGAGGGGGGATGATTTTAAGCTATAAGGAACTTCTAAATTCGTAGAGATGAACCCAATTGAATGAACCCAATGAATTCGTTATGTATATTCCGAGTGATGTGTTACATCCTAAAAATTAGGTCGTAGCGTGCTTTCTTCCTCATACCCCGATGTGAACTTATTATTATTTTTGTCTTTTTTTGATTGTTTCAGGTAGGTGAGGTCTACACGATGGATGAAAAGGATGAAGTCCCTAACTCAGGTTTGTCAAAGCGAAGTACGCTTATTTCGGATCGAGCTGTGTTGGTCGGAAACAACGCTATCGTCTTTAGGTGGCCTAAACTGAATTTATATTTAGCGTACATATCAAAGGAAATTCTTCTTAATTTATTCATTTCAAATGAAGAGAAGATCAAGAAATCCCTCCAAGCACGTGATTCAATCACGTCTAACTTATCGGATTTTACCCACGGTAAACAAAAGTTTCTAATATTTCAGAATGAACCTAATAATAGGCTAACACCTTTTCCCAGGGTCTATACATTTGAGTGAAATTCGCCCCTTTAAACCAAATATACTGAAGCATTCGAAACTCTTTCCGTTTTTAGCCTTATCCGGAATGAGTGAAGACATCATAGAGAACAGACCCTAGTTTTTCTTACGTCGGGTATTGTTTTCCCCATTGTAGTTGTCTCAAGATTTTCGCCATCCAATGTTTGAAACGAGATAAATACGCTCTTTTCCCGAGTATTTAAGGGGAGAAATTAAAGCTAAGTCCTTCTTTACTCAAACGGAATTACGTCGTCAGTGAGGAGTCCTCTTTGAGGAAGGGAACCGTGTGCCTCGGCCAGTCAGGTTATTTACAATTAATTAAAAAGGGGCCTATAAAGCTGCCCTATTAGTTTGCGTTGAAAATTCGTCTCTCATATATCGCTGTCATGTACTTGTCGATTTGTTTCTTTTGTTTCAACTCGACCAATCACATTCCGTCCGTCTCTTTCCGAGACCGGTATCCGCCTCGTCTCAAGATGGCTGCTGTCTTCTTCATTTTTTCCCCCTCGAGAGGACGTGATTTCCACTCTTGGTTTGCGGAAAATATCAAAAGTTAGGAGCGGCCGATTTTCTAAAATGCGTTATGGCTTTGAGACTGTAATTTCTTTTTAACCCTTTGGAGGCAAAGGGCGGATCTGTGAGCAGGGCTTCGGGCAAAGAGGGGTAATATCTCGTTTCCTTCTTATTAGTTTTATTTATTTCGTCGCTTCTCACGCTTTATATTTTGAGGATATTTTCTACATTGCGGATCCGACTTTCGTTGCAAAGCTTAGCCGGATGATGCACACGGCACACACGGACCTTGTCGAGGGGTAACATCTTGCTGGAAATCTGTACACCGTATATCAGGATATCAAGGATATCATCTTGATATCAGAGGTATAATGACCGGATATTCAAAAAGATTCAAGAGAAAATTGACCGAATTTCAATACTGACAGATTTCGGCAGAATATTTAAATATATCAGGTGGATATACGTAAATATTAGCCAGATATCAGTGGACAGTGGTAAGAGAGTAAAAAACTTGAAAAATTGCTGAAAACAGCCACGTTTCGACCGAATCCAACAGCCGGATATCAAGGATATCAACCGGATATCAAGGCCTTTGTGCACCGGATATCATGAGCTGTTACCCCTTGGGCCTTGTGCCTCACATTATCGCTGTCGCTGCGCTGGTTTTGGTGATGGAACGTAAAACACCTGAGGTTTAAAAACTCAATTTTTTAAATTTACGTTTTGTGTGAAAATGAAAAAAATGAAAAATAAAATAAAAATAAATAAAATAAAAGTGTCAGTTTGTTATCGGAACAGCTTATTTTCGCAAAGGTATTAAAAAGAAGATATGGCCTTGAAGTAGGCACGACGTTAGGAACCAACCGGCCGTAATTATGGCGTTTAGGGACCAGGAAGTGAGGAAGAAGTTAGTGTAGTGTCCGAGGACGGAGCGTCGGAAGGGCGAGTGGAACGCTCGGCCCCGCTCGGCGCCCTCTGGGGATCCGTTGATTGCCGCATCGCAATGGGACCCCTGGGGTTCGTGTTTGCATGGCATGGCCCGAGCCGCGCGGCGTGGCACCGCCGCCGCAGCGGAGCAGTGCCGCCCGCACCGGAGCAGTGCCGCCCGCACCGGAGCAGTGCCGCAGCGGAGGAGGCACTGCACCTCGGTATGCCATCATTCATACGTATTCCGTCGCGCTACAAATTTTTCACAGCGCATCGCTCGGAAACGCGTAAAACTAAGGGGAGACGCCGCTTTGCAAGTCGGAATGATACGGCCATATGGCGCCTCACCGCTAACTGCCCCGCACCTTCTTTATGGGACCCCAAATTTGATATGAATTTTGGTGGCAGCGCCCACTGTCGGCTTTGATGGGTAAAAGACGCTTATGTCATACAGAAAATACGTGGCACTGGGATAAAAACTAACGAGGTACTGATCAGAATCTGATAAAATCCTGATCAGGTTCTGCTCAATTTCTAACCATTGTCTATTATATGTTTGACAAAAAAATATGATGAGGCATTGTCCGTTTTCTGATCAGGATTTGATAAAACCTCAGGTACTGATCAGGACCCAATAAGATCCTGATAAGATTTATTTCATGGACTACCCTCTAAATTTAATCCAACTTAACCCACTACCGCCCAGCGACGCCGTTCGGAAACAGGAAAAAATATTCTGAATGATCTTTTTAGTTCAGTATGGTCAAAGAGTAAAAAATTACACCCATCTGGAAACCTGAAATGTAATCATTTAGGCATTTTCCAAAGCTAAAAATTGCGTAATTTAATTGGAAAAATCCTTGGAATTTCTCTTAAGTTGAATTTCACTCCAAAAACTTTGGGCTGTTTTGGATTAAACATGACCGTACGCAATCATTGCCCATAAGCTTGGTGCCGCTTACGTTCCGTAAATGAGGCTTGGCAATAACAGAGTAATATGAGCAAGGCACATATATGAACCAAACCTACGCGTTTTTTTTTTTCATATCCATCGTTGGTATCATCCCCTGAAGCGGAATCAGGTCAAACCCTTAGGGTTCGTGTAGCCATACCGCTGCCTTAAGGGCGTGAACTGAAGTACTGACGTAAAATAGTTCGGGTGATCCCGATCCTGTTTTGTATTTTAGCAAGGGTTTAAATTACTTTCCTGAAGTGGACTCATCAGCCTTATCGATAGGAAAGCCCTCGCCGAGCCAGGTTTGATATGGCTACTGATATAAGTTTCTCAAGAACCAACCCGGACGACTACTATTCCCTTGTTAACCAAAGGGCTGAGGTGTTGGACAACCTAAAACTGGTCCTTTTATTTCCCATCAAAGTTCCATAACCAAATTACCAACCCCAACACCTCACCCCACCCACAAAAAAAAACTTTAAATAGCGTCCGAAAAGTAAGGCGTAACTCAACAGCACTGCAAATTTCTTATCTGTTTCTGTGTCTAATATTAAATTATATCTTAAATTTCTTATATATCTTATGCCTGGAAGCATAAATGTATGTAGCCTCGAAAAAGCGCTGAGGGCGTAACTCGAGAGCAGTGCAAATTCTTTACTCTCAGCCGCATGACTCGGCTGCAGCCACGTTCAGCTGCTGTGGGAAATTGTGTAACGTACGTAGTCTGCCAGCAACTATCAATCTATCAGGTGAAATATCAGCACCATTCAAATTAAGTAGGCAACTTGTCATAGTTTATATTGAAGAATCAAAGGCAGCTGGCCGAGACATAATAAATGGTGTAAAAGTCGAATGCAGCGGCGGCGGCGAACTGCTCCTATGATAATGAAACAAGCCCCGTCCAACTGATATGACTCCCTGGGGTAAAAAACTCCTTAAGCCAAGGGGCCCGGATTGGTTGCCCTTCCGGGGCGCCCGGACGGACGGGGTGCCCGGACAGGGTGCCCGGACGGGGTGCCCAGACGGGGTGCCCGCACGGGGCGAGGGCCGCAAGTGATGCTGCAGGGCTGGACCGGAACGGCGCGGCGCGGCGCGGCGTGGGGGATGAAGTGTCAGCTGTTTACCCTCTCCGGGGAAAACTCTTTCTCGGCGTTTTGTTTTCATTTCGTTTATTTCAACAAGGACAGTTTTCTTGGCCAAGTTAGGGAGAAGAAAGCGTGCAATATTCCCTGTCGACGCCAAACGAAAGGGGTTTGGTCCAATCAGCCGCCCGTATACCAATTAAAACGTGTTATCTTTTCGGCCCCAGCATATTTTAAACTTGAGTGGAACATAAAATCTTACAGGGTTCTGTCTCTGATCCCCTGGAACAGTTTCTCGTGGACCGGTGAGAAACATAAATGTTTAGTGCTCGCTCTTTTGCTGAAAATTAATTACTGGAACTTACCTCGAACTTACCTTAAGTTTGACTCGAAACAGGGACTTGGGTTTTTCTGCCTTGGTAGACTATTTTTGTTTTTCTAGCTAGATGTGACTTATGTTAAGGTATTCAAAAGAGAATGTTCGTGATATTGGTAAAAATGATAATAATAATTCAGCACCTGCTGCACTTCTATCTGTAGTTATATTTATTTGAAGTTGCGTAAACTGCGATATGAGGGAACTTTTATTACCGTACGGATCACATTAAGGTCTCATGAGCTGAAAATTCTGATCGGTTTACGATGCAATACCCGTCAAGTTGGCACGACTGGGAGTGTTGAAGACGAACTGCGTTTGCGATTGGTCAAATGACCGGGAGGGGGCACGCAATGCTACCAACCGAACAGCTTTTTTAGCGCGGTAAAGTGCCGGGACACTTTTGCTCTCGTCACTATTGACATCACGTCGTTCTTTCGTGCTGATTTTGTAATGTTTAGTCTAAAACCCTAATGCATATCTGAGTTGCTTGGTTTTAATTTATATATCGAAGCCAAGATTGAATAGAAGTCGCAGAGTAGCGGCGGGCGGGCGGGGTGGAGGAGGGCGTAACTGATGGTCAATTTGGTATGCAGGCTGCGTGGTCAGCGCGGACATCTCACCCTCTAAGAAAGAAAAGAAAGGGTTAGGGTTGCCTTGCGGAAACTTTTTGCTCCGGGACGCGGCTTGAATAGCAAAACAAAAGGACAAACGTATGGCCGTTTCCTGGCTTATGGACTCTGCTTCAAATCGACGACCTCCATACGGGTGCCCAAACGAATGCTCATTCGTTTCTATTATTCAAATATTATTATTTACAGTATATTCCGATTCCGCAGAGTAAAACGAAACAACTGTTTTAAGGAGTTCTTATCTGTCTTGGACGTGAAAGTAAACTGACGTTTGTTACGTATTTTCACTATTTTCAAGATATAGACCTATGTTCAGTTACATCAGTAAAAAGCTCTCGCCAATCGCGTTTGAATCATACAGTTGAACATAAGTCTTTCTTGAAAAATAATTAAAGTATGTAAAACCCCTGTTATATTTTGACACCAAGGACATCTTTAAACAGGTATTTCGTTTTATTTGGACATACATAGATTGGCCTATTCTGTAAATTTAAAGGGTTGAATTTTCCACCTGTTGTGCTCTACATTTATTTGCTAAGCTGAGCGGAGCGACTGCGGAGCAAGGCACAAGGGACGCAACGTAGCTTAACTTAACCTAGGTTAACATAATGGTCCCCAAGCTCAAAAGAGGTCATAACGTAACAGCATAGCTTAACAAGGAGACTTAAAGCGCAATGTTGGACGTATAATCGCCGTAATGACTTCGCAGTTGTTATAAGCTTCTGTTGCAGTTGTTATAAGCCACGGTTGCGCACTACCGCTACAGTTACTATTGATTATAGCTATTTGTCCAATATCGTATGAAAGTTTTCACGTATTCTTTAACTTCACCTATAAAAATCGCGTTTAGCAACGCTGCATTTGAAATCGAGCTGCGAACATTTGTGACAAAACACTTTTTTTATGACACCGCATTATTAAATCTGGGATGAAATACTGGGGGAAGTTTATTAAATAGTCTTCTTTTGCGGCTTTTCTGTCAAGATGAATAAAGGAAGCGACACAAAAAAATGATCGTTTGAGAAATCAAAGTTGATCCGCGGAGCGGGAGCAGGATGGGGAGAGATCGTCTCCTTGTCGCCCTGCTATTAATTTATGACTTTAATAACAAATTGGCAAACTTTCCTCTGCACCTCTTATTTTCCCTTCACGCCTTTCCATTATTTTTCTTTACTTGAGCATCAAATCCAGGGAATTCGATCAAACACCATTTCTAACCATTTTTTGTTGATCGTGATCCGTAGTACGAGGATGGATTGTGTACATGTTGTGATGTTTCCTCCTGTAGTTGATATCGGCACTTTCCTCATGCTCGCAAAACCCTTAGTAAAAATCCTTATTTCTACTTACCTTACCATTTATTGAAACATTATTCACAGTTTTATTGGAGTCAACTCAAAGCAATAGTTCTATCAAGAAACTGGCTACCTAATTTTGAATAAAAATAATTCAGACCAGATTGAGAAGCTTAATGGTATCGTTTCGGTGTATTATTGGTTCTTTTTTTAATTTTTTTTTTGCTTTTAAATGACACCTCTACAAGTCACTTTTTAGGGGAATACAACACGATAACTATTGAACTCTGACAATTGGAATGCGCAGGAGTGGTCTGTGAGCAGGCCGTAGAAAAAAAAATGGTGTTTGTTTGAACGTTATTTTAAAAAGAACCAAAAATTGAGAAGGGATTCAAATTATGTCTCAAAAACCAAGAAGTGCCAACCTTCAGTAGTTTTCAATTTTAGAAATCCTCGCACTGTTTACTCTTTGTTGATCCCAGTTTGACTCGTCCCAGAGAGAAAGACCTAATTACTGGACTGACCATTCCGTAAAAAAACTCGGTTGGATTAATTCCTCTCCAGAAAGTAAAGTTATCTCCAGAAAGTAAAATGTAATGCAGGATAGAATTCTTCTTAATAACTTAACTCTCACAATGTTAGCCAAGTCTGAACTAGACTTACTCAGCCCAAGTTCGCCCCGAAGAAGTCTCAACGAAGCGTTAACTCTCTTATCCTAATCTTAGGTAGCTTGACCTACCCACACGAGCTACCTTGGGCTATATCGCAAAAGCCGCTCCTTGTGTGCCTACTCTTGTCGTGTTAAATTAATACTGTACTGTCTTTTTCCGTTTGATACTCAGTTGAACCTTTGTACGACATAAGTCACTGACTGACTTGTATATTGGGCTATTTTGGTCGGAAGGCATGAAGTTGTCGAATAGATGAAAATCGCTCGCTCGAAGGTGATGAAATTTTTGTAGGAGTAATCTTGTGTGTGACTACTGAGAACGATAATGATGGGCGTAGCGGTGGCCGGAGATGGACAGACAGGTGCCATCAATTATTGGACGGGAGACAATAGCAGAGTGACGGCGCGGTGCGTTGTGGTGCCGATGCCGCTCAGGAGCGGCAGGCCCAAAGGTGTGCTGCCCGGAGTTGCGTTACCCGGAGATGAGCTGCCCGAGGTGCGTGGCCTGTTTAGGTAAGGTACGAATTGCTCACAGTCAGGGGTGTGTTGCCCGGAAGTGCGTTGCCCAGATGTGAGTTGCACGAGGTGTGATGCTCGAATTTGAGTTGGCCAAAGGTGAGCTGCCCGGAGGTGCTCTTCAAGGAAAAGAAGAGCTGTCCTTAGGAGCGCCGTCCGAAGGAGAGCTGCCCGGAGGAGACCTGACCGGAGGACACATGTCTGGAGGAGAGATTTCTGGAGGGGAGCTGCCCTGAGGAGAGCTGATCGGAGGAGAACCTATCGGTGGATATTTGAGCGGAGGAGAGCTTCTCTTGGGAGAGCCGCCCGAAGAAGAGCTGCCCGAAGGAGACTGCCTAATAGAAAGCTGACTAAGTGAGAGCTGGTCGGAGGAGACATGTCTGGAGGAGAGCTACCCTGAGGAGAGCTTCCTGGGGGAAAGCTGTCCGGAGGAGATCCGTCCGGCACTGCCATGTGCGGATGCGCGTTGGTGGTGAAGCCCTGCTTTTAGGATTTTGGGACCAGAAACTCCGCAAAATGATGGTTGATTCGAGTCATCGTCAATCTCTGCGTGGCGACTCAAAGAATTTACGGCTTTTTGCGTAGGTCACTGTAAATTTTAAAAGGGAAACTTCACTTCAGCAAATCAAGAAGAAAACGCACCGACCTAACCTGACCAAGGTTAACCTAATGTAAGATTGATCAACCTATCCTACGCTGTTTTGTGTCATTAACCTTTATGATGCAGTGCAATATTAAACCAGCCGGGTGGAAAGGAAAACGGTACAGGGAAGGCCATCCTCGTGTATTTACGACGGAGAGGCCGAGTATCTTTAACGAATTCGCACTGCATTGCTCGTGAGGAGACCGTGGACACGACGGTGTCTGTTTGGTGACGAATCTCCCAAATCACTTCAATCCGAAATTGAACTTAAAGAAGCCTCCCCTAACACTTCAGAGTAGGTTGTTTTTATCATTGCTTGATTTTACCCCTCGGCGTTGAATATAACAAATATACACAATTTGTAGCCTGGATAAATCTTGTAAAATGTCATTTTAAATTAGACGTAATTTGTGTTTTTTCAAATGTATTATTAATAAACAATGAAGAAGCTGTTATCAATGAATGAGATTTTCAGTGGGTCGAGATAATCACGTTCGGATGTGCTAACGTCTCATAGTTCCTCAAAACTAGCTATGCAGCATGGTCGTGTGTCTTGAGCACGTAACAACGCAAGAGCACTACTAACGCTTTTCTACTGCTTGTGCTCTACCTCTCGTCACCAAGCAGAACGGATCAAAAGCGGGGCGAGGCATAGGGCTCTTCTGTTGATCATCAGAGGAAGACAACCGGGAATAAGGGCAGGACACAAGAGGTAGAAAATTCAACCTTTATAACTGAAGTGCAACCCCTGACCAGCGCGGTGAAAGCGATAAACGATCAACTGAGCAATTATTTCTGATTCGATTAATTACGTCGCTATTAGAGTACCACTGTCAGTATTAGATATATAATATTTCAAAGCCATACAGCTTTTCGTATGGCTATTAATGCTACAAGTATTAAAACAATGCAGAAGTTAAAAAAGGTTCGCTTCTATCTTTGCTACTTGGAAAGACTCACTGGTGCATATTCGATACTTTCATATCATTAGGTCCCAAAGGACCTAATGATTTGGAAGAAATCATCAACCCCCCAAAATTTGCTGAATTTAATATGCATCTTTTTTACCCCAAATTCGACTTTCAACCACTATTAGTTTAACCCTTTTGCAGGGCAGTGAACCGCACCGATTGGGCAAACGAGTGAAAGTAGCCCTCGACGAGGTTAGCTAATTTGGCTCTGATCTTCAAAAAAAAATCATCGTCATCAAAAAAATATATATAAAATCATCGTGTAAATTCACACGCAACAAAATTCACTCCCTGGTTTACAGTGATATTTCTGGAGAATTTAATACGAACTTTTTAACCATTTTTTGAAGGGTTATACGAGTAGCAGTTCAATCCTTCAAAATATCCAGAAAAACAGAGATCGTTGAGACGACTGTGGGGGCCCTGTTATAAAAATGCAAAGTGTTTGTTAGTGGAGCAGGCCGGCGGCGTCGGGGCCGCTGCAGCCGCCGCCGCAGCCGCCGCGGCGCGGCGGCGTCTCAGAGTGCCTGGCCTGGAGACTTGGCTCTTCGCCCCAACTGCGACGGTCCCATTTTTCTTCGTCCAGGACACGAAAAATAATAGATGCCGCCTCATCCCGAAATGACGCTAGCTTTCTCGACCAACTGACTCGTCACTGCAACCACCGCCTTCTGCAAGATTAGTAGAAAAAAGGAGAGTGGAAAAAAAATCATTCTTTTGATGTGAACCCCTATTGATTCCAAATCATCACTGCACATTCCGAAACAAATGTGTTTTCTGTTGCGGAGATACCGCGACGCAGTTTTTTTTTT